>Ga0209415_10018408_pt1 | contig 11023 bp, 8 predicted proteins | sample PeaSoiSIISIP2007_FD_187696 | JGI IMG/M metagenome (GOLD analysis project Ga0209415, IMG submission 187696) | Peat soil microbial communities from Weissenstadt, Germany - SII-SIP-2007 (SPAdes) (version 2) | ecosystem: Environmental > Terrestrial > Soil > Wetlands > Peat | place: Germany...
CAGGCTGTCCAGGACCATGCGCTTTTCGATGGAGATGTCCCGGAAGGCCTGCCGGGCCGCGTCCAGGCCGGGGTCGGCCGGGTCCACCCGCTCGGCCAGGTCCGCGAACAGGCACTTGGGGCACTGCCACATCCGGTAGTGGTGGGGCTGCACCCGGGTGGTGATGCCGTGCAGCCAGCGGTAGCCGGTCACGTGCCGGTCCGATTCCCGGCCGAGCACGGTGTACAGGCGCGGGTTGGCCTGGCGCAGCGGGGCCAGCTGCTCGCAGGCCGGGCAGCGGATCAGTTTCACCAGAAGGGGTTCCTCGGCCATGCTCAACTCGCTTTCTGCTAGCTTGATTGTATTGATTGGAGGGGCGGGATGGCCACCCATGCGACCCATCCCTGGCATTTCTTTCGCGCCGGTGGATTCAACCAGGTGAAGCTGGACTCCGGCGCCGATCTGGCCCACCTGGACCAGCTGGATCCCAAGCTGTGGGTGGCCCTGGCCTGCCCGGCCCACGGCCTGGAATTCGATGAGCGGACCCTGGAACTGCTGGACACCGACCACGATGGCCGGATCCGGGTGCCCGAGGTGATCGCCGCGGCCAAGTGGGCCACCAGCCTGCTGAAGGACCCCGACGATCTGCTCCGGGGCGCCGAGACCCTGCCCCTGGCCGCCATCGATACCCGGACGCCGGAGGGCCAGCAGCTGCTGGCCTCGGCCCGGCAGACCCTGGTCAACCTGGGCCGGCCCGAGGCCGAAACCATCAGCCTGGAGGACACCGCGGACACGGAGCGGATCTTCGCGGCCACCCGCTTCAACGGCGACGGCATCATCCCGGTGGCGGCCGCGGAGGCTCCGGAGCTGCAGGCGGCCATCGCCGACATCCTCGCCTGCCTGGGCCCGGTCCCCGACCGCAGCGGCGCGCCCGGGGTCTCCCTGGCCATGGTGGAGCAGTTCTTCACCGAGGCCCGGGGCTTCGCCGAGGGCTGGCGGCAGGCCGAGGCCGACCCGGCCCTGCTGCCCCTGGGCGCGGCCACCCCCGCCGCCTTCGCGGCGCTCCAGGCGGTGCGCGGCAAGGTGGACGACTACTTCACCCGCTGCCGGCTGGCGGCCTATGACGCGCGCGCCCTGCCGGCCCTGAACCGCCCGCCTTCGGACTACCTGGCCTGGTCCGGCCGGGAACTGTCCCGCTCCGGGGCCGAGGCGGTGGACTTCCCCCTGGCGCGCGTCGCCCCGGGCCAGGCGCTGCCCCTGGATGCCCCGGATGGTCGTAGCGCGGGCCTGAACCCGGCCTGGGCCGAGGCCATGGCGGCCCTGCGCCGGGACGTGGTCCTGCCCTGCCTGGGCGAGCTGGCGGAGCTGAGCGAGGCGGCCTGGCGGGGGCTGGAGGACCGGTTCGCCGGTTTCGCGGACTGGTCCGCCGGCCAGGACTGGGGCCGGGTGGCGCCGCTGGGGCTGGCGCGGGTGCGGGAGCTGCTGGCCGGCGACGCCCAGGCCGCCATCACCGCCCTCATCGCCCGGGACCAGGCCCTGGAGCCCGAGGCCAACGCCATCGCGGCGGTGGAGAAGCTGATCCGCTACCACCGGGATCTGTACGCGCTGTGCTGCAACTTCGTCAACTTCAAGATCTTCTACGACCGGGGGGCCCCGGCCATGTTCCAGGCCGGCACCCTCTACCTGGACCAGCGCAGCTGCGAGCTGACCCTGCCGGTGGAGGACACCGGCCGGCACGCGGCCATGGCCGGCCTGGCGGGCGCGTACCTGGCCTACTGCGATTGCGTGAGCCCGGCCACCGGGGGGCGCCGCACGGTGGTGGCGATCCTGTCCCAGGGCGACGACGACAACCTGATGGTGGGCCGCAACGGCATCTTCTTCGACCGCAAGGGCCGCGACTACGACGCCACCATCACCCGGATCGTGTCCAATCCCATCAGCCTGCGCCAGGCCTTCTGGGCGCCGTACAAGAAGCTGGTGCGGCTGGTGGAACAGCAGATCGCCAAGCGCGCCACCGCCGCCGGCGCGGACAGCCAGGCGCATCTGGCCCGGGTGGCCGAAGGGCCCACGGCCGGCGCGGCCGGCCCGGCGCGCAAGGAGGACAAGAAGATCGACGTGGGCACGGTGGCGGCCCTGGGCGTGGCGGTGGGCGCCATCAGCACGGCCCTGGCCTACTTCCTGGGCCTGTTCAAGGGCATCGCCTCCTGGCAGTTCCCGCTGCTGGCCGCCGCGCTGGTGCTGATGATCTCGCTGCCGTCGGTGGTGCTGGCCTTCATGCAGCTGCGCAAGCGCAACCTGGGCCCGATCCTGGACGCCAACGGCTGGGCGGTGAACGCCAAGGCCCGGATCACGGTGCCGTTCGGCACCAGCCTCACCGGCATCGCCCGGCTGCCCCCGGGCGCCACGGTGGAGGCCGGGGACCGGTTCGCCGAAAAGGCTTCGGTGTGGCCCAGGCTGCTGCTGGCCGGGTTCCTGCTCTGGTGGCTGCACGCCTACCTGCGGGACGAGGGCTGGATCTACCGGTGGACCGACGGGCGCTGGGGCCGATCGCCGGCCGAGGTGGTGCGCAGCGCGGCGGGGCGGTAGGCCTCAGAGCTGGTAGTCGGTCTGCAGCTCCGGCCACTCGCCTTCGCGCAGCATCTCCACCCCGTAGGCCACGGCCTTCCAGAGCTGGTCCTCGTCCAGGTCGAAGCGCGGGCTGTGGTTGGGGGCGGTGATGCCCTTGCCGGGGTGGTTGGTGCCCAGGAACGCGTAGGCGCCGGGCACCCGCTCCAGGTAGAAGGCCACGTCATCGGAGGTGGGGCTGGGGCTGTCCAGTTCCAGCAGGCCGTCGGGGCCCAGCAGGCGCAGCACCGCCTCCCGGCCGCGCCGGGCCCAGGCCGGGTGGTTGATCACCGGGGCGCAGGTGGGCAGGTGCAGCCAGTCCAGCTCCACGCCGTAGGTCTGGGCGGTGCCCCGGGCGGCCTCCTCCATGCGCCCGGCCAGCAGGGCCCGGTCCTCGGGGTGCTCGGTGCGGACGATGCCGGCCAGGCGGGCCTGGTCCGGGACGATGTTGGGCGCGCTGCCCGCCTGCAGGGTGCCCACGGTGATGAGGGCCAGCCGCCCCGGCCGGATCTCCCGGCCGCGCAGGGTCTGCAGGGCGCCCACCAGGGCCGCGGCGGCCACCAGCGGATCGTGGCCCAGGTGCGGCTGGGCGCCGTGGGTGCCGACGCCCCGGAAGGTGGCCCAGAAGCGGTCGCCGGCGGCCATCTGGGCCCCGGTCCGGATGGCGAACTGGCCCGGGCCCAGCGCCTCGTGCAGCTGGCCCACGTGCAGGCCCAGCAGGGCCGACACGTCCTCCAGCGCGCCGGCCTCGATCATGGGCACGGCGCCGTACTGGCCCTCCTCGTCCGGCTGGAAGATCAGCCGCAGCGAAGGCGGCGGCGCCATGGCGGCGCACAGCCAGGCCAGGCCCAGGCCCACGGCCATGTGGGCGTCGTGCCCGCAGGCGTGCATGGCCCCCGGGCGGCGGGAGCGGTACTCGGCCCCGCCCTCCTCCTGGATGGGCAGGGCGTCCATGTCCACCCGCCAGGCCACCCGGGGCGCCGGGCCCAGGTCCACCACGAAGCCGCGGCCCACGGGCCGTGGCGCCAGGCCCATGGCGCCCAGCTGCTCCAGCAGGTAGGCGGTGGTCTCGGGCAGCTCCAGGCCCACCTCCGGGCAGCGGTGCAGGGCGCGCCGCCAGGTGCGCAGGTGGTCCTTGAGCTGGGTGATCCGTGCGGTGGCGATGGCCATGCTGACTGACTCCCGATGGCTGGAGCTCACGCCAGGGCGGCGCGCAGGTCCTCCAGCAGTTCGTCCCGGTCCTCCAGGCCCACCGACAGGCGGACCAGATCGGGGGTGATGCCCAGGCGCGCGCGGACCTCGGGCGGCAGGCTGCCGTGGGTCATCTGGTCGGGCTTGCAGACCAGGGATTCCACGCCGCCCAGGCTTTCACCCAGGGTGAACAGGCGCAGGCGGCTGAGGAAGCGCTGCGGATCGCCCTTCAGCTGGAGGCTGACGAGGCCGCTCTGGCCGCGCATCTGGCGCCGGGCCAGGGCATGGTCCGGATGCCCGGGCAGGCCCGGGAACAGCACCCGGGCCACCCCGGGGTGGCCGCTCAGGCCCTCGGCCACGGCGTAGGCGTTCTGCTCGTGGCGCTGCATGCGCACCGCCAGGGTCTTGATGCCGCGCTGGACCAGGTAGCAGTCGAAGGGCGACGGCACCGCCCCCTGGGCGTTCTGGTAGAAGCCCAGATCGGCGTCCAGCTGCGCGTCCCGGGCGATGACCGCGCCGCCCACCACGTCGCTGTGCCCGCCCAGGTACTTGGTGGTGCTGTGCAGTACGAGGTCGGCGCCCAGATCCAGGGGGTTCTGGAAATACGGGCTGGCGAAGGTGTTGTCCACCACCAGCAGCGCGCCCGCGGGCCGGCCTTCGGCGATCCGGGCGATGTCCAGGATGTCCAGCAGGGGGTTGGAAGGCGTTTCGATCCAGATGATGCGCGTGGCCGGGGTGATCGTGTCCAGGATCGCCTCGGTGGTATGCCCTTCGGCCAGGCGGAAGCGCAGCCCGAACTTGGCGTAGACCTGGGTGAACAGGCGGTAGGTGCCGCCGTAGACGTTGCTGGAGGCCACCACCTCGTCCCCGGAGCCGAGCAGGCTCAGGATGCCGCATTCGGCCGCCAGGCCCGAGGCGAAGGCCCGGGCGTGGCTGCCGTTCTCGATGGCGGCCAGGGTCGCCTCCAGGGAGCGCCGGGACGGGTTGTCGGAACGGGCGTACTCGTAGCCTTCGCGGAAGCCGCCGACGCCGTCCTGCTTGAAGGTGGAGCTCATGCTGATGGGGACGTTCACCGCGCCGGTGCGGGGATCCGGGTCCTGGCCGGCGTGGATGAGGCGGGTGTCCAGCTTCAATGGCTCCTCCGGGAGAAGTAGTCGATCAGGTCGATGCGGGAGACCACCGTGTGCGGGCGTCCGTCCACGGTGGCGATCACCGCGTTGTGGCCGGCCAGCAGCAGCCGGTAGGCCTCGGTCACGTCGGTGTCCACGTCCAGGGTCGGCAGCGGCCTGCCCATGACCGGGCGGATGGGCTGGTTCTGGAAGTCCAGCCCGTCGTGCACCAGGCTGAGCAGGGTGGATTCCTGCAGGCTGCCCACCGAGCGGTGGTCCTCCAGCACGGGCAGCTGGGAGATGCCGAACCCGTGCATTTTTTCCAGGGCGGTGGCCAGGGTGTCCTCGGGGGATACGGCGACGATGGGCGGCGAACCGCCCCGGAAGCCCAGGGCGGCGCCGATGGTGCGCGGCTCGGTGACCGCCTCCTCGCTGAAGCCGTGCTCCTCGATCCAGCGATCGGAAAACAGCTTGCCGATGTAGTTCCGGCCGGTATCCGGCAGGATCACGACCAGGGTCCGGGGCTCGGTCAGCCGGCGGGCGTAGGCGATGGCCCCGGCCAGGGCCGTGCCCGAGGACCCGCCGGCCAGGATGCCCTCCTCCCGGGCCAGGCGCCGGGCGGTCTGGAAGGAGTCCCGGTCGCTGACCCGGACCATCTCGTCGATCACCTGGCGGTTGAAGGTCTTGGGGATGAAGTCCTCGCCGATGCCCTCCACCAGGTAGGGCTTGGGGCTGTCCCCGGACAGGATCGAGCCGACCGGGTCGGCCCCCACCACCACCAGGGCCGGGTTCTGTTCCTTGAGGTACTTGCCGGTGCCGGAGATGGTGCCGGCGGTGCCCATGCCGGCCACCAGCACGTCCACCTGGCCGCCCGAATCCGCCCAGATCTCCGGGCCGGTGGTCAGGTAGTGGGCCAGGGGGTTGTCGGGGTTGGCGAACTGGTTGGGCCGGTAGGCGCCGGGGATCTCCCGCGCCAGGCGGTCGGCCACGCCGTTGTAGCTTTCGGGCGAATCGGGCGGCACCGAGGTGGGGGTGATCACCACCTCCGCCCCGAACGAGCGCAGCAGGCGGACCTTGTCCTCGCTCATCTTGTCGGGCATGACGAAGATGGCCCGGTAGCCCTTGACCGCGGCCACCATCGCCAGGCCCACCCCGGTGTTGCCGGCGGTGGCCTCGATGAGGGTGCCGCCCGGGCGCAGCAGGCCGTCCCGTTCGGCCGCCGCCACCATCTGCACCGCCACCCGGTCCTTGATGCTGCCGCCGGGGTTCATGGCCTCCACCTTCACCAGGAAGCGGGCGTTGAGGCCGCGGGTGAGGCGGCGCAGCTCCACCAGGGGGGTGTGGCCGATGCTGTCCAGGATGGAGGCCTTGATGTCCGTCATGGGGATTCCTCGGGGGCTTTGGGCCTAATATTATTAAATAGATAAGAATGATAAGCAATCGTCCTGCCCCCACGCTACGCCCGGCCCCCGGGGGCCGTCAAGGGCTAATCGGGCGGGCCTGGGGTCAACCCTCCAGCATGCTGCGACGCAGGAGCTGCTCAACCCGCAACACGGCCACGACCCAGATCACCTTGCCGATGCGCCTGTAAACCAGACGACAGGGGTAGGCCAGGACCTCCCGGTAGTGCAGGTCTTCAAAAACCTTCCGGCCCAGGTCCGGGAAGGCCAGCACCTTCGCCATCAGGGCCTCGATATGCTCAACAATCTTGTGGGCTGCTTCAGGGTTATCCAGGGCAATATGCGTGAGAATGTCATCCACCTGCCGTTCGGCTCGCCTGGCGAAGCGCAGTTCTAGTGCTTCCATTTCTGAAGCCCGGTCCTGACCTGCTCCCAAGCCACATGATGGCCACCCGCGATATCCATTTCGCCCAGGGCAATTTCTTCCAGAAGGTGCAGGCGTTCCGCCAGAAGGTCAAACATTTCTGGATCCAGAATGACCCCAGCACTCTTGCCGTGCTCGGTCACCAGCATCGGCAGTTTGGTGGCCCGCACTTCCTCGAAAACCTCAGAGGTGTGGCGTCGAACCTCGGTCAGCGGTTTGGTTCTGGCCTTGAGCTCCATCGGACACCTCGCCCCTGAAGTGTAACTATAGTTTCACACCTGGCAACCCCCTCACACCACCTGCGGATCCCCGGCGTTGGGTCCGAAGTGCTTGAGCAGCACCAGCGGCTCGGTGCGGCTGTGGTTGACCACCTTCACGCCCTCCCGGGCGGCGGCCTCGGACACGAAGAACTCGTCGGCGCTCAGTCCGCCGAAGCGGAGCATGATGGCGGCCTCGGCGGCGTGGGCGCCGAAGGTGCCGTGGCCCTGGGTGAGGATGCAGCCGTAGGCGGCCGGGTCGCGGATCACGGCGCTGTGCCCGGGGTACACGGTCAGCTCCTTGCCGGCCACCCGCCCGGTGGCATATACGATCCACTGCTCCTGGTGGTCCTCGTCCCGGGCGATGGGCAGCGGCGGCCGGAACCCGTGGGCGCGGAAGTCGGGATCCACGTTCTTTTCCCAGTCCAGCAGGTCCATGACGTAGTCCAGATCGCGCTTCTTGTCCTCGGGGCAGTTGGCCACCAGGAACGAGTACGGGAACACCTCGCCGGACACCACGTTCTCCAGGGTGGAGCTCACGTCGGAGTTCCACTGGGGCTCGTAGGTGAGCAGCGATCCCGGGGCGTGGGCGATCCCGGTGGGCACGTACCAGCCGGTGCCCAGCTGCAGCCGGTAGGCCCGGGACAGCTCGGTGATGCGGTTGTCGCCGGTCTCGAACTGGGCCAGCCGGGCCCGGACCTGCTCGCGGGTCACGGTGGGGTCGAAGCCGAAATAGGTATGCGGGAAGCTGCCGGGATGGTTGTTCAGCTGGGGCGGGAAGTAGTAGGCCTCGGGCTTGCCCTGCAGGCCGACCCGGGCGGCGGCCTCGTCGCCCAGATGCAGATGCAGGAACAGGGGCTCCTGGTAGTCGAAGAACTTGGAGTACATGGGCCAGGTGCCGTAGCGGGCCTGCAGCTCCGGGCCGATGAGCCCGGCGCCCAGCTCGGCCACCGCGTCCCGGAACAGGAACAGCCCGTCCCGTGCGCCGGTGAGGTCCACGTAGCTCAGGCCCTCGTCCGCGGGCGCCAGCGGGCCGTTGGCCGCGGCGATGACCGAGGCGAACCAGCGCTCGGTGATGGCGCCCCGGTTCAGGCCCAGGGCGAAGTAGTCGTCCGGGTGCAGCCGCAGCCGGTGGCCGGCGCTGTTGAAGGCCCGGGGCACGAAGTTGGGGGCGAGGCGGAGGATGCCGCCATCGCGTTCGAAGGCCTGCCTGAGGATCTGGACGGCGTTCATGAAAGACCTCCCTGGGCTGCGGGGCCTGACCGGCATTCTGGCATGTGGGTTGTGGGGCGACTATGGCTCCGCCCGGGCCAATCCGCAACAGCTAATTCCGGTCCTGCGCCTGCTGGGGCGGCCCTGCGCTCCTAGCCGGCCCGGCCCGTCAGGGTCTCCAGGGCCCCTTCCAGGATGCCGAAGCCCTGCTCCAGCTGTTCGTCGGTGATCACCAGCGGCATGAGGGTGCGCAGGATGTTCCCGTGCATACCGCAGGCGAGCAGCACCAGGCCGCGCGCGTGGCACAGCTCCACCAGGGCCTTGGTGAGCCGGGTGGCCGGTGTCCTGGCGCCCCGGTCCAGCACCAGTTCCATGGCCAGCATGGGGCCCTTGCCGCGCACATCGCCGATCACCTCGAAGCGCCGCTGCAGGTCCTCCATGCGGGCCCGGGCCTTGCGGCCCAGGGCTTCGGCCTGGGCCAGCAGCCCGTCCTCCAGCAGGATCTCCAGCACCGCCAGTCCGGCCCGGCAGGCGATGGGGTTGCCGCTGAAGGTGCCGCCCAGTCCGCCCGCATGGACCGCGTCCATGATCTCGGCCCGGCCGGTGACCGCGCTGAGGGGCAGTCCCCCGGCCAGGCTCTTGGCGGTGGTGATCAGGTCCGGCACGATGCCCCAGTGCTCGATGGCGTACAGCTTGCCGGTGCGGCCCATGCCGCTCTGCACCTCGTCGATGATCAGCAGGATGCCGTGCTTCCGGCAGATGGCCTGGAGTTTGGCGAAGTAGTCCGGCGGCGGGGTGATGAATCCGCCTTCGCCCTGGATCGGCTCGGCGATGAGCGCTGCAACCTGCTCGGCGGCCACGTGGTCCACGAAGTAGGCCTCCAGGTGCTCGGCGCAGGCGGTCCCGCAGCCCGGGTAGCTCAGGCCGAACGGGCAGCGGTAGCAGTTGGCGTTGGGCATGTGGTAGATCTCCGGCGCGAACGGGCCGAAGTTCTGCTTGTACGGCTTGACCTTGCTGGTGAGGCTCATGGTGAGCAGGCTGCGGCCGTGGAAGGCGCCGTCCAGGGCGATGATGGCCGGGCGCCCGGTGGCACAGCGGGCGATCTTCACCGCGTTCTCCACCGCCTCGGCGCCGGTGTTCAGGAACAGGGTCTTCTTGGGGCCGTCCCCGGGGGTGAGCTGGTTGAGCCGCGCCGCCAGGTCGATGTAGGCGTCGTACATGGCCACGCTGAAGCAGGTGTGGAGGAACCGGGCCGCCTGGTCCTGGATGGCCGCCACCACCTTGGGGTGGGCGTGGCCCACGTTCAGGACGCCGATGCCGCCGCCGAAGTCGATGAACTCGCGGCCTTCATCGTCGATCATGACCGCGCCCCGGGCCTCCCGGATGAAGAACGCCGCGCCGCTGGAGGCGCCCTTGGGCACGTGCTGGTCGCGCAGGGCCTGGTAGTCGGTCGGGGTGGTGGTCATGGGGGCCCTCCAGCGGGATGGAATGGAACGTGCGGAGGAGAGCCAAAGCAGCAATCATGCCAGCCGGATGGCGTCCGGGTTCGGGTGGTTTTGCTAGTTGAAGCTTGAATTAGTCTAAGCCTGCAATGAGTTATTGCATAATCCATGCGAATTGGAATAATGCAGCCATGAACTACCTTAGTGATGACAACGTTCGCCTGGTGCCGGGTCCGGGGCCGCACGGTCTGGCCTGGGAAGAGCTGACCCGGGAGCAGGACGCCATCATCGATTCCCTGGCGGAAGGGCTGTGGATCACCGACCGCCAGGGCCGGGTGCTGCGCATCAACCCGGCCTCGGAGCGGCTCAACCAGGTCAAGGCCGCGCAGGTGGTGGGCCGCACGGTCCAGGAGCTGATGGCGGAGGGGATCTTCGACCGCTCCGCCACCCTGGAGGTGCTGCGCCAGAAGACCACCATCTCCATGCTGCAGAACTGCCGGGGGCGCAAGCTGGTGCTCACCGGCATCCCGGTGCTGGACGACGCCGGGGCGATCATCCGGGTGGTGGTGACCGAGCAGGACATCACCGAGATCGACGCCCTGCACCAGGAGCTGGAGGAGAAGGAGGCCATGCGCGAGCGGCTCCGGGACCACCTGGTGGAGCTGCAGGTGGAGGAGGCCGAGTCCAGCCGGTTCATCGCCCGGAGCCCGTGCATGCAGAAGGCGCTGCGGCACGCGGTGAAGGTGAGTTCGGTGGATTCCACGGTGCTGCTGCAGGGCGAATCCGGGGTGGGCAAGGAGCTGTTCGCGGACATCATCCACAAGTACTCGGAGCGAGCCGCCAAGCCGCTGGTGAAGATCAACTGCGGGGCGATCCCGGAGCCCCTCCTGGAAGCCGAACTGTTCGGCTACGAAAAGGGCGCCTTCACCGGCGCCCAGGCCAAGGGCAAGCCGGGCTACTTCGAGCTGGCCGACGGCGGCATCATCTTCCTGGACGAGGTGGCCGAGCTGCCCCTGTCCTCCCAGGTGAAGCTGCTGCGCTTCCTGGAGGACGGTCTGGTGACCCGGGTGGGCGCCACCCGGGGCCGCAGGCTCAACGTGCGGATCCTGGCGGCCACCCACCAGGACCTCAAGGCCATGGTGGACCGCGGCGCCTTCCGCCTGGACCTGTACTACCGGCTCAGCGTCATCCCCATCCGGATCCCGCCGCTGCGCGAGCGCGGCGAATGCATCCTGCCGCTGCTGCGCCACTACGCCAAGCATTTCGCCGCCCGCTCCGGCGTGCAGCGCCGGTTCAGCCGGGCCGCCTGCGAAGTGCTGCTGGCCTACGCCTGGCCGGGCAACGTGCGCGAACTGGCCAACCTCTGCGAGCGGCTGGTGGTGATGAGCGAAACGGAGCTGATCGG
>Ga0209415_10018409_pt1 | contig 11023 bp, 11 predicted proteins | sample PeaSoiSIISIP2007_FD_187696 | JGI IMG/M metagenome (GOLD analysis project Ga0209415, IMG submission 187696) | Peat soil microbial communities from Weissenstadt, Germany - SII-SIP-2007 (SPAdes) (version 2) | ecosystem: Environmental > Terrestrial > Soil > Wetlands > Peat | place: Germany...
ACCTACAACGCGAAGCGGATCGAGGTGCGGGGCGAGGTCCTGGACGCGCTGGCCGACTACGTGTACCTGAACGACGTGTACCTGGCGACGTAGCGCCGCGAACGAGCCGTGCGGGAGTTTCCGTCCGGCGCGTACGGTCCCGACGGCACGGATCAATCTGCGTTGACCGCCGCGCCCGCCGCATGAGGCTGCGCGCATGAGCCGCTATATCGTTCAGCGCGTCATCCACTTGGTGCCCATCCTGATCGGGATCTCCATCATCACGTTCCTGATGCTGCACCTGATTCCGGGCGATCCGGTCCTGATCTTTGCCGGCGATAAGCCGTTGACCGAGCAGCGCGCCGTGGAGCTCCGCCACGAGCTGGGGCTGGACCGGCCGCTCTGGGAGCAGTACGCCACCTACGTGACCCGCCTCGCGCACGGGAATCTCGGCGTCGGGCTGCACAGCGACCGCCCGGTGCTGGACAGCATCCTCGAGGCGGCCCCGGCGACGGCCGCGCTCACGGCGAGCGCGCTCGGCGTTGCGGTGGTCGTCGGTCTCGGCCTCGGGATCGCGGCGGCGCTCGCCCACGGCACCTGGCTCGATACGGTGACGATGACGGTGGCGATCCTCGGGGTCTCGATGCCGGTGTTCTACCTGGGGCTCTTGATGATCATCTTCTTTTCGTTCACTCTCGGCTGGTTCCCCGCGACCGGACAGGGGGGATTTTCGCACCTCGCCATGCCGGCGACTGCGCTCGGGCTCGTCTCCTCCGCGGTCCTCGCCCGGCTCGTCCGATCCAGCATGCTCGCCGTGCTCCGCGAGGACTACGTGCAGACCGCGCGGGCGAAGGGGCTGCCCCGCGCGATCGTGGTCCTGCGCCACGCGCTCAAGAACGCGCTGATCCCGATCCTGACGGTCCTCGGCCTCCAGCTGGGCGCGCTGCTCAGCGGGGCCGTGGTGACCGAAACGATCTTCTCCCGCGCGGGCCTGGGCCGGCTTGCCGTCGACGCTATTTTGAACCGCGACTATTCGCTGGTGCAGGGTGCGGTGTTGTTTTCGGCGGTCGTCTACGTCATCGCGAACCTGCTGGTCGACGTGGCCTACGCCGCCGTCGACCCGCGGATCCGGTACGAGTAGTGTCCGGCGGGCGCGGGGTCGCTCGGTGAGCACCGGCAGGCCGGTCGCGCGTCCAGCGGCGTCGGCCCCTCCGGAGACCGGGGCCCCGGCGCTGCGCCGGTCCCCGGCGCTGCTCGCGCGGCGCGCGTCCCGCAGCAAGAACGCGCTGGCGGGTGGCGCGCTCCTCGTGCTCGTCGGGCTCGCGGTCCTGCTGGCCCCGATCGTCAGCCCGTACAGCCCCTTCGCCACGAACCAGCGCGCCGGGCTGGCCCCGCTGAGCCCGGCCCACCTGATGGGCACCGACCGGTTCGGCCGCGACATCCTGTCTCGGGTGCTGTGGGGCGGCCGGCTGTCGCTGCTCGTGGGGGTCGTCTCCGTCGCGCTCGCGGCCACGGCCGGCGTCACCCTCGGATTGATGGCGGGGTACTACGGGCGCGGCGCCGACACGATCATCATGCGCTTCGTCGATCTGTTGGTCTCCTTCCCCAGCATCCTGCTCGCGCTCGCGGTCGTCGCGACGCTCGGGAGCAGCCTGTTCAACCTGATGATCGCGGTCGGCATCTCATCGGTGCCGAACTACGTGCGCGTGACCCGGGGCATGGTCCTCAGCCTCAAGGAGCGGGAGTTTGTGCTGGCGGCCAGGGTGGCGGGCTGCCCGGCCCATCGAATCATCACGCGCCACATCCTGCCGAACGTGGTGTCTCCGCTGATCGTGCTGACGACGTTGGGCACCGCGGGCGCGATCATCACCGGGTCGACGCTGAGCTTTCTGGGGCTCGGCATCCAACCGCCCACGCCGGAGTGGGGCAACATGCTCGCCGACGGCCAGGAGTTCCTGGCGAACGCCTGGTGGGTGTCGTTTTTCCCGGGCCTCGCGATCATGCTGAGCGTGTTTGCGATCAACCTGCTCGGGGACGGACTGCACGACGTGCTCGATCCGCACGTCCGTCTGTAGCGCCCGGCACCGCACGGACCTCGGGCGTCGCCCGCCCCCACGGCGCACGCCGCTCGGCGGGGGACGCGCGCGCTCGTGCTTGGAACAGCCGTGCGTCGCGCCGAGCGGACGATGGCCGCGCGGCGGATTGAGGACCGCGGGTGGGAAACGAAGACCGACCGAGGAGGAGGGACGAAATGGAATTCGAGCGCAAGGTGGTGTGGCTGACCGGAGGGGGCGGGCGGATCGGCCCGTCGATCGCGGCCGCGTTCGCGCGCGAAGGGGCCGCGATCGCGATCTGCGATCTCGACGGGGGCCGGGCCGAGCGGGCCCAGCATGCGGTGCGGGCGGCGGGAGGCAGCGCCGTCGCGATCCAGGGCGATGTCAGCGTTGAAGCCGATGTGGAGCGGATGCTGTCCCGGCTCACCGATGCGTTGGGCCCGGTGGATATTTTGGTGAACAGCCACGGCGTGTCGCCGAACATGCCGCTCCTCGAGATGGATCTCGGGACGTGGCAGTCGCCGTTCGTCGTCAACACCCAGGGGTGTTTCCTCACGTGCCGGGCGGCGGCACGCCAGATGGTCGCACGCGGCGCGCGCGGCACGCTGATCAACATCTCGTCCGGGGCCGGGACGTCCGGCCGGCCCGGCTCATCTGCATACTCCGCGTCGAAAGCGGCGATCAACATGTTGACGCGGGTCTTCGCGACCGAGCTCGGTCCCCACGGCATCCGCGTGAACGCCGTCACACCGGGGCTCGTCACCGACCGCGCGCTCCGCCGGGGCGAGGGCAGCCATCCCTACCTGAATCTGATGATCGACATGACGCCGCTCGGGCGGACCGGCGTCCCGGACGATGTTGCGGCCGCGGTCCTGTCCATTGCCTCGGACCGGCTGGCCTGGGTCACGGGAGCCAACTTGGAGGTCACGGGTGGATCGCACTGCGGACGGACGAACGCGCCGTTCACGCCGCGACTGGGTGCCCAGGGGCGGCCCGCATGACACCGGACCGATGAGGCGATCGACGGGGCGGCCGGCGCTGGCGCGAGCAGGGCGCAGCCAACGGACCGCGCCCGCGCCCCGGGAGCCCGCGCCGCCAGGCGGATGAGGGATGGCTCGATGTTCGAGGTAGTCCGCACGTATGCATGGTGCGGCATGATGCAACCTGCCCAACGTCGGTGCTGGCGCGCGGGCGAGCGCGAACCGCACCCATCGGCTGAGGGACCTGCGAGGTAGTGAGCACCGGTCGGCAACTTCTGCCAATCCGGCGGCGGTTCGTCCCCGAATAACACAGCAAAGGCCGATTTCAGGTCGTGGGTGGGAGAACGCCCCCGGTCGTCGGTGCTACGGAGTCGACTCGTGTCAAGGAGGGGACAGCATGTACAAGTCCGTTGCTAGGCTCGCGGTAGCCGCACTGCTGGTGATGGGCACGACGACCATGAGTTTGGCCCAGACCCCGACGCTCTACACTCGGCTGGGGGGCCAGGCCGCGATCGTGGCCGTGGTCAATCAGTTCGTCGCGAACGTGGGGGCCGATGCGAGGATCAACAGCTTCTTCAAGGCGACCGTCGCCGATCCGGCGCGGCTTGCGGCGTTCAAGACGAATCTTGTGAACCTGATCTGCCAGGGCACCGGCGGCCCGTGCACATACACCGGCAAGAGCATGAAGGACGCGCACAAGGGCATGGGGGTCACCGACGCGAACTTCAACGCGCTCGTCGAGGATCTCGTGGCCGCGCTGAACCAGTTCAAGGTGGGGGCGCAGGAGCAGAAGGACCTTCTCGCGATCCTCGGCCCCATGAAGGGCGACATCGTCGGGCAGTAGCCGTCCAGGGATCGAGTTCACCGTAGACGGGGGAGCCTGGCGCATCCGGCACGAACCGGGTCCGGGCTCCCCGTGTGCGTGCGCGCCGCGGGCCGGCCGCCGAGGTGCCGGGTGAGGCTGAACGGCAGGACTGCCGCGCCGGATCAACAACGTACGTACAGATTCGCCGGGGTGGCGCGAGCCGGCGCCGGGCGATCAGCGCGAGAGGGAGCCGTCATGAAGGCCATCGCGGTCTACCCGGGCAAGGCGGGCAGCGCCCATCTTGCCGATCTCTCCATGCCGGCGCTCGACGACGTGCCCGGTGGCCGGGGCGTCCTGGTGCGGCTGCTCCGGTGCGGCGTGGACGGGCCACCTCCGGACCCGACTGGCCTAGACCAAGATTAGCCGACCGATGGGGGCGCGCGACATGCGGCAAGGCGGCGATCCGACGGCGGGCGCTCAGCCGGTGACGCGGGCGCGGCCGCCCAGACACATCGACCCCGGCGCGGAGCGGCGCCGCCTCGAGGAGGCGCGCGAGCGGCGCGTGCCTTGGTATCGTTGGGGGCCGTACCTGTCCGAGCGCCAGTGGGGCACCGTGCGCGAGGACTACTCCGCGGGCGGGAGCGCATGGGAGCATTTCCCGCACGACCACGCGCGGTCCCGGACATACCGGTGGGGCGAGGACGGCCTGCTCGGCATCAGCGACGACCATCAGCGGCTCTGCTTCGCGCTCGCCCTGTGGAACGGGGAGGACGGGATTCTCAAGGAGCGCCTGTTCGGCCTGACGGGGCCGGAGGGCAACCACGGGGAGGACGTCAAGGAATACTATTTCTACCTCGACAGCACGCCGACCCACTCGTACCTCCGGGCGCTGTACCGGTACCCGCAGCGGGCGTTCCCGTACGCCGATCTCGTGCACGAGAATCAGCGCCGCGGCCGGTCCGCCCCCGAGTACGAACTGCTCGACACCGGGGTGCTCGCTGAGCACCGCTACTTCGACGTCGCGGTCGAGTACGCGAAGGCGGGCCCCGACGACATCGTGATCCGCATCACCGTGCTGAACCACGGGCCGGACGCTTCCCCGCTGCACGTCCTCCCGACGCTCTGGTTCCGGAACACGTGGTCGTGGGGCCTTGACGACCGCCGGCCGGTCATCGACGCGGTCGAGAGCGCAGACGGCACGGGCAGCGGTAGTGCGCGGCTCCTCCGCGCCGTCCATCCCGAGCTGGGCGAGTACTGGCTCGCGTGCGGCGGGGCGCCCGACCTGCTGTGCACCGAGAACGAGACCAACGCGGCCCGGCTGTGGGGCGGGTCGAACCGCACGCCGTACACCAAGGACGGGATCAACGACGCCGTGGTGCACGGCGCCGGCGACCGCGTAAACCCCGCCGGGACGGGGACGAAGGCGGCGGCCCACTACCGGCTGCTCGTCGAGCCGGGGGAGGAGCAGACGATCTGGCTCCGCCTCTCGGCGCACCGCCTCGAGGCGCCACTGGAAGGCGCGCCCGAGGTCCTCGCGGAGAGGCGGGCGGAGGCGGACGCGTTCTTCGGTGCCTTGGCCGCGCCCGAGATGTCGGACGACGCCCGAGCGGTGCAGCGCCAGGCGTTCGCGGGCCTCTTGTGGAGCAAGCAGTACTACGCCTACGACGTGGCGCGGTGGCTCGAGGGCGACCCGACCGGCCCGCCGCCCCCCACGGAGCGGCGCACGGGGCGCAACGCGGCGTGGCGGCACCTCAAGAACTCCGAGGTCCTGTCGATGCCGGACAAGTGGGAGTACCCGTGGTACGCGTCGTGGGACCTCGCGTTCCACTGCATCCCGCTCGCGCTGGTCGACCCGCACTTCGCCAAGGAGCAGCTGATCCTGCTGCTGCGCGAGTGGTACATGCACCCGAACGGCCAGCTCGCCGCGTACGAGTGGGCGCTCGGCGACGTCAACCCTCCGGTCCACGCGTGGGCCGCCTGGCGCGTCTACAAGATCGAGAAGCGGATCACCGGGCGGGCCGACCGGATGTTCCTCGAGTGCGCGTTTCACAAGCTGCTGCTCAACTTCACGTGGTGGGTCAACCGGAAAGACCTCGAGGGCCACAACGTCTTCCAGGGCGGGTTCCTCGGGCTGGACAACATCGGCGTGTTCGACCGCAGCGCACCGCTGCCGACCGGCGGCCACCTCGAGCAGTCGGACGGCACCGCGTGGATGGGCATGTTTTGCCTGAACATGCTGACGATCGCGCTCGAGCTGGCGCGGGAGAACCGCGCGTACGAGGACGTCGCGACGAAGTTCTTCGAGCACTTTCTCTACATCGCCGGCGCGATCAACAACGTCGACGGGGACGGGATCGCGCTGTGGGACGAGGGCGATGAGTTCTTCTACGATGTGCTGCACCTGCCGGACGGCCGGCGCGAGCGGCTGGGCGTCCGCTCGCTCGTCGGCCTGATCCCGCTCCTGGCCGTGGAGACGATCGAGCCCGATCTCCTGGACGCTCTGCCGGGCTTCAAGGCGCGCCTCGAGTGGTTTCTCACCCACGAGCCGCGGCTCGCGGGGCTCGTCTCCCGGTGGCGCGAGCCCGGCATGGGCGAGCGGCGCCTGCTCGCGCTCCTCCGAGGCCACCGCATGAAGCGCGTGCTCGCTCGCATGCTGGACCCCGAGGAGTTCCTCAGCGACCACGGGATTCGCGCGGTCAGCCGGTACCACGCCGCGCACCCGTACGTGCTCCACGTCGACGGCATGCGGCACGGGGTCGCGTACGAGCCGGCGGAATCCCAAAGCGGCCTCTTCGGCGGCAACTCGAACTGGCGGGGGCCGATCTGGTTTCCGGTCAACTACCTCCTGATCGAGGCGCTGCAGAAGTTTCACCATTACTACGGGGACGACTTCCTCGTCGACTGCCCGACGAGATCAGGCTGCCGCATGACGCTGTGGGGGGTGAGCCAGGAGCTGTCGCGCCGGCTGACGCACATCTTCCTGCGGGGCCCGGACGGCCGGCGTCCGGTCTTGGGGGCGAGCGAGCTGTTTCAGCACGACCCGCGCTGGCGCGACTACGTGCCGTTCCACGAGTACTTTCACGGCGACACGGGAGCGGGACTGGGGGCGAGCCACCAGACCGGCTGGACGGGGCTGGTGGCGAAGCTGCTGGATCAGACCGACGGGCGGTAGGGCCGCGGCAGCTGCCGCCCGCTTACGCGGTGTCGCGGCACGCGGGCGAGTGCGCGTGCGGCTGCGCGTCGGCGGCCGTCATCGCCCGGCGGACCAGCTGCTCCAGCGGGCGGTCGGGTCCGCGGTCGGCGCGCTTCGCCTGCCGGTAACAGTCGACGCACAGCGCGGTCCCGTGGTACCGGATCGCCAGGCCCTCATCCGCGCCGCAGGCCTCACACGTCGTCTCGCGGTAGAGCGGCAGTTCGCGGAACCGTCGGGCAGTCTCGCTGGCGCGCTGCATCGTGTTCCCCCCTTGGATCTCGGTGGATCTCGGTGCCGGCTTACGCCGGGACCGGCTCGAGCTCGACCGCGGGCGCGGTGACCGGGACCGCGGTCATGTGGACGGGATGGATGTGCCCATCGGCGCCGGCCGCGTGGTTGAGGCAGTACACGGACGTGACCTCGTCTCCGTACCGCGGCGCGATTTCCGCTTCGATCCCGCACTCGGGGCAGATGAACCGCTGCATCGTCGCTCGCCTGACCTTTCCAGCCTCGCGCAGATCGCATCCCGCGTGCGTGATCGAGCGCGAGCCTCTTTACTTCTGAAGACGCCGCCTTCGGCGAGCTGTCTCACGGCGCGATCTGCATCTTTGTTTTACCCTGGTTCGTGCGCCGCCTCAATGGAGAATTCGGCCGCGGCCTGGTACTAACGGCCCGGCGTGCACGCATTCGGGTTCTGCGCTCGCGCGGGGGCCCGCCGCCCGCAGCGGCACTCTGGGGCGGCCGCGCGAAGAGATACGGGCCGGCGCGGCTCGACCGGGGTACTGAGACGAACGGCCCAGGGAGGACGGCGTGAACGTCTCCATCGCGACCGACATGGAAGGGATCTCCGGCGTCGTCGGCCGGGGCCAGATCTCGCCCCCGGGCGCCGGGTTCTGACGGACGACACCAACGCGGCGATCCGCGGCGCGCTCGCCGCGGGCGCGACCGGGGTGCTCGTGTCCGGAGGCCACGGGGGCAACGGGATGCGCAACATCATCGACGAGCGGCTGCACGAGGCGGCGCGCTCGTCAGCGGCGACACCCGCAGGTCGATGATGGAGGGACTCGACCCGAGCTTCGCCGCCGTGGTGCTGATCGGGTACCATGCGCGGCACGGCCGCAGCGGCGTGCTCGACCACACGATCACGGCGCGGGACATCTACGAGATCCGGATCCAGGGGCGCTCGATCGGGGAGATCGGGTTGCACGGCCTCGCGGCCGGTGATGGCGATCAACCTCTTCGGGGACGGCGTGCGGGACGCCCTCGACCCCCGGCTGCCGCGCTCGCCCGGGATCCGCGGTCCGGCGCCCCGGGCGGCCCGCCCGGCGGGGCTTCACAAGATCCGTATCCGCCGTTCACGGGATCTCAACGCCCCCCGGGTATCCTATGGGTGGAGGCGGGAACACCGATCTTCTCCCGCCCGAAAGCGAGGAACGGACGATGCGGACACTCACGGGGGTAGTGGCGGTAGTCACGATGGTCATGGTCGCCTGTCTCGGGTTCGCGGGCGTCGGCAACGCGCAGACGACGGGGTTGCAGATCCAGGGCACCCTCGCCGGGGTCGACTGCCAGAGCCAGCAGCTGACCCTCAACACCTCGGGCGGCTCGACGACCGTGCAGTCGACGAACCAGTCCGCGCTGTACCTCAACGGATCCCCGATCGCGCTGTGCTCGCTCGCGTCCTACACGGGAGCGGCGGCGACCGCGACGGTCGTGCCGAGCGACAGTCAGTTCGTCCTCGGCCAGATCAACGTCACCGCGCAGGCGGCCACGCAGCCGGCGCCGGCGACCGTGTCCGGCGGCTCGTCGGTGCTCGGATTGGCGCTCGGCGCCCTCGCGATCGGCGCGATCGCGTACCTGATCGGCAAGAACTCGGCCCCGGCCCCGCAGCCGGTGTATAACGGCCGCTACAACAACAACAACAACAACGACCGCGGCCGCTGCCCGAACAACAACGCGAACCAGTGGTGCCACCGGTAGGAGCCGGATAGCGATGAGCGGGCCGCGGGGCGGATCGCCCCGCGGCCCGCGGCTTTGCCGGTGCCGCGGCGCGTCTTATCCGGGCCGCCCGAGCTCCGCGTCGGCGTCGGTCGGGACGGCGGTCGCCTCGTCGTCGAAACCGGAGACGACGATGAGGCAGAGGGCGAACACCGAAAGGTGCACGACCGTGCACCACAGACAGATCGACCGGACCAGGAAGAGCTCAGCGTAGACGAGGTAGAGGACGAAGGCCAGCCCCCCGAGCGCCCACACCGCACGGATCGCGCCGGCGCCGCGAGCGGCGACGAGGCCGGCGAGCACCGCGAACCAGACGAGGCCCAGGACGGGCACCGGGATCGGCCCCACCGCCGACTGCGGGCTCGTGGTGACCCGCTCGCAGTTGATGATGCCCACGGTCGGGCACGCGAGCGACGCGCGCTGGGTGAAGTGCGCGGCGGTCAGATACCCGGATACCGCGATTCCCAGGGCGCACAGCGCCCAGGCCGCCGGCCGCTTCCACGCGCCGGCACGCATCACAGCGCTCACGGGATGGACGTCAGTGCGACACCGTGAGGGTGTGCTCGATCAGCTGAATCGCGGGGACCTGGCACACGTTCGACGGCTTGTCCGAGGTCGCGATGCAGATCGCGCCGGTCAGCACGTCGGCCGTGCCGATGATCCCGCGAGCCTCGGGAGACGTGGGATCGGAGAGGCTGGCGGCGATCGCCGCCCAGGACTTGCGCTGGAGGACATCCGGCGGGAAGGTCGCTCCCGAAAAGACGAACCGGTTGGCGATGTCGATGAACGGGATCGACCCGGCGGTATCGGCCGGCACGTACGGCGGCGCGTCGTAGGTCCGGAGCAGCGCGATCTCGCTGGCGTCTGGCGTCTCGAGGGGCGAGTACTGGCCGGCCGCCCCCTTGACGTTGGTCTGCATCTCCACGGCCGTGAAGTCGACGTACTGGCTCCGGTACGACGCTCCGTGGAACGTGAACGTGGGCGTCCCGGGGAAGACATCGTCCGTGGCGGAACGGCTCAGATGCAGGTTCTCGAAGCGCCCGAAGCGGTTCAGCGCCACGATGACCGCCCAGCGCTCCGCCGCGCAGTACGGACAGTACTCCGCGCCCATGTAGACGATGCGCGGCAGCCCGGTCTGCCCCGCGAGCGTGGGGCCCGGCAGCCGGGCAAATGTGCCCTGCGCCGAGCCTGCGCCGATCCCTCCCGCCTCGGACATCGGGATCGACTCCAGCGCGGTCAGCACCGCGGGAGGCACGGGGCCGGTGGCCGCAGCCGCCGAGGCGCCGTGGTTGAGCTGATAGAAATAGACCGCCACCATGATCCCGACCACCACGACCGCTCCGAGTCCGACGAGCAGCACGGGCGGCGGTCCCTTCCGGCGGGGCGCGGCCTTCGCGGCTCCGCGGGTGTTCGTCTGGCCCTGCTTGGGTGTCTCCGCACGCTTTGTCATGCTCCCATTATACGAACTTATACGAAGCCGCGCGCGCAAGTTCATCGCTGCGGGCCGGTCCGGCGGCTCGGGCGGGGGCGCCTGCCCGTTCCTCTGGTCCCGCGCCGTGCGTGCGCTTCGTGGGCCGCGGCGACCGTGCTGTAGGAATGTTCCCGGGCTTCCTGGAAGGAGCACCGCGCCGTCTGCGGCCGGTGCCGGACGGCGGAGGAGATCCATCGGGATGACGCCGACGATCGAGCAGCGCAAGATGGGCGAGGCGATCGACCGCCTGCTCAGCATCGAGATCACGGGCCGAGGTGTGATCGGCGATCTCTACGCCGCGGCGCGGCGGGAGCAGTCCGTCCCGCTGTGCATGGACGCCGCGGCGCGCCTGCTGGCCCGGGTGCGCAAAGGGGACGTCGTGGTCCTGGCGACCGGACTGCCGACGTACCCGTGGTTTTCCGGAGAGCAGGACGGCCCCGTGGGCACCGCGACGCTCGCGCGCGCGTTCGTGGAAGCCGTGCCCGCCGGGATGCCCGCCCGGATCACCGATACGCGCAAGACCACGCCGGGGCTCCGCACGCT
>Ga0209415_10018410_pt1 | contig 11023 bp, 8 predicted proteins | sample PeaSoiSIISIP2007_FD_187696 | JGI IMG/M metagenome (GOLD analysis project Ga0209415, IMG submission 187696) | Peat soil microbial communities from Weissenstadt, Germany - SII-SIP-2007 (SPAdes) (version 2) | ecosystem: Environmental > Terrestrial > Soil > Wetlands > Peat | place: Germany...
TTGATGCACTCGGTCGTGAACTTGCCCTGCGACACCTTCAGCAGGCTGAACACGATGTCCCGGCACTCGATCGGGTGCGTCTCCTTGATCAGGTCAAGGAAATGGCCCTGGAACTGGACCGGGACCCTCTCCGCGATCGCGGGGAGATCCCGCAGGTTGGCGACCAGCGAGGCCTGCGAGGGCTCAAACGTCGACGAGTCCACCCCGGCGACCTTTGCGATCTTGTCGCGGACGGCGGCGCCGTAGAGGCGCTCCGCGGCGTCGAGCTGGTTGCTGTCCTTCACGGCGTCCGCGACGCCCTTGAGGACCTCGGCAAGGTTGCCCTTGACCTCCTTGTGGGCCGAGGCCGTGGCGTAGTCCTCCGCGAGCGAGATCCGGCGGCGGGCCGAGCGCGTGGAGTTGAACTGGTCGAAAATCTCGTCCTCGGCCGACACGGGCGTCTCCCGCAGCACGTAGCACTCCGTCTTCTTCTCGGGCACGGAGACGCGGGGGTCCTTCGCGACGGCCTTGCGGGCGTCAGCCCACCATTTCTTGAACTTCTCCTCGCCGACGACCTGCGCGAGCGTGATCTCGAGGTCGATCGCCGTCGTCGCCTTGTTCGGATATGACTCGAGGGCCTCGACGATGAGCTGCGCCGGGTTCTCGGACACGAGCTCGGCCACCTTCTTTGGCTCGGTCTCCTTGCGGACCAGAAGATGGTTCTCCGGAAGCACTTCCATCGTCCCGACGCAGAAGGCAGGGTCCATCGCGTGCGCCTTCTTGCCCTTGAAGTCGATCACCAGGCGCATCGCCGTGTCGTCGAAGCTCTTGATCTGGCCGAATCCCCAGCTCCTGTGGATCACGTACGCGCCTGACTTCATGGACTCAAGCTTGGACTTGGAGGCCTTTAGTGAGGGATTTTTGACGAGGAGCGCGGAAACGGCTTCAGAATTCATAGTTGCTCAAACGAACGAGTGAACCGGAGAGTAAAGCGGATGATGGTGAAGATTGTCAAACCGAGTCTCGAAGGGGCGTGGTCGCCCGCCGTGAGACTGGTTGCGCGATGGCTGGACGCGCGCGAGCGGATCGACATCCTCATGGAGTCGCTGCCCGCGGCGATGACGGGCGCCGAGAGGGCCCGCTGCCAGCACCTTGTCTACGGGGTGGTGAGGCACTTTGGCCGCATCGAGTCTGCGCTCGGCGGCCTCGTGGCCCATCCGCCCCGGTTTGTGACCCGGGCCGCGCTCCACGTCGCCGCATTCGAGCTGATCGAGGCCTCGGCGGAGGGCGGCGACGCCGGCCAGCCGGCGCGGATCGTCCATCACGCGGTCGAGAGGACAAAGGCATTGGCGAGTCCCGCGGAGGCGCGGCTCGTGAACGCCGTCGTCCGCAAGGTGGCGACGATCCTTGCGGGGCAGGGGGCGCCGGGACCGGTCGCGCCCGCCGAGGCCCTCGCCGATTACTTCTCCCATCCGGCGTGGCTGGTCCGGCGCTGGCTCGCGGCGTTCGGCAGGGGGCCCACCCGCAGCCTCCTCGAGTGGAACCAATCGCCTGCGCCTCTCTACGCGCGCTGGAGGGACCGGTCCAGGCCCGCCGCCGAGTGGCTGCAGCCGACCGAATGGAGCGGGTTCTACACGGTGCCCTCGGGCCGGTGGCCGGACGTCGAGGCGCTGCTCAAGTCGGGGTCCCTGTATCTCCAGGATCCGGGGACCCGTCTCGCGGTTGAGTTGCTGCATCCGAGGCCCGGCGAATCCGTGCTCGATCTGTGCGCGGCGCCGGGCGGCAAGAGCCTGCTCATCGTCGACGCGATCGCCACGGGGCGGATTGTCTCGATGGACGTTCCGGCCTCGCGGATAGACCGGCTGAAGGAGAATCTCTCGCGCACCGGGGGAGTCGAGGCCGCCCTTGTCCAGGCGGATCTTCTCAGGGGACCGGCTGCGGTCCTAAGGGAGCACGGGCTGCCGGCCGAATACCCGGCGGTCCTGGTGGACGTGCCCTGCTCGAACACCGGGGTCATGCGCCACAGGGTCGACGTCAAATGGAGGCTCCAGGAGGGCGACTTCGCCAAGCACGCGCGCCACCAGGGGGCGCTGCTCGGGGCCGCCGCGAGGCTCCTTGCGCCGGGCGGGCGCCTTGTCTACTCGACGTGCAGCATCGACTCCGCCGAGAACGAGGGGGTCGTCGAGTCCTTCCTCGACCGCCACCGCGCGTTTGCCCTAAGGGGTAGCGTGGCTGCCGCGCCATGGATTGACCGCCACGACGGAGCGGCGGCCTTCCTGATCCAAAGGGCCTGAAGTCCACGTCCCAACCGAGAAATGACTCCAAGAAACGCGGTGTTCGCCCTGATTCCAGTGGCCGTGGCCCTCGCATCCGAGGCGGGCGCCGCGGCCGGCAGCGACTGGCCCGAATACCTCGGAGGCCCGGAGCGCAACCACTACTCCACGCTCGACCAGATCAACACCGCCAACGTCCGGCGGCTGAGGGTGGCCTGGGAATACCATTCGGGGGACTTCGGGCAGGTGCAGTGCAACCCGGTCGTCATCGGCGGGGTGCTGTACGGGGCGACGGCGACGAGCCAGATTTTCGCGCTGGACGCGGCGACCGGCAGGCAGCTCTGGCGGTTCTCCGACCCCAGGAACATCAATTCGTACGACAACGACCGCGGCGTCACCTATTGGTCGGATGGGCACGAGCGCAGGATCCTGTGCACGATCGGCTCCTGGCTGTACGCGCTCGACGCCCGCACGGGCGCGATGATCCCGGACTTTGGCGTCGACGGGAGGGCGAGCCTCATGGCGGGCCTGGGCGCGCAGGCGCAGGAGAAATGGGTGGTCTCGACGACCCCGGGAACGCTCTACGGGGACCTCCTGTTCATGCCGACGCGCGTGGGCGAGGACCAGGACGCCGCGCCCGGCTACATCCAGGCATTCAACGTGAGGACCGGAACGATCGGATGGGTCTTCCGGACGATGCCGTACCCGAACGACCGGGGCTACGAGACGTGGTCGAAGGACGCCTACAAGAACATCGATGTGGGCTCGGCCAACTGCTGGGCGGGCATGGCCATAGACCGCAAGCGGGGCATTCTCTACGTCCCCACCGGCTCGGCTGCGCCGGATTTCTGGGGCGGCCACAGGCTCGGTCAGAACCTCTTCGCCGACTGCCTCCTCGCGCTGGATGCGGCCACGGGCAAGCTCCTGTGGTATCGCCAGGCGGTCCACCACGACATGTGGGACCGCGACCTCCCGTCGCCGCCCGTGCTGCTGACCGTTAGACACGCGGGCCGCGCCGTCGAGGCGGTGGCGCAGACCACGAAGACCGGCTACGTCTTCCTGTTCGACCGGCTGACGGGCGAGCCGCTGTTCCCGATCGAGGAGAAGCCCTTCCCGAAATCGGGCCTCGAGGGCGAGCAGGCGTGGCCGACCCAACCCGTCCCGGCCGTGCCCAAGCCGTTCGCGCGGCAGACGCTGACGGATGCCGACATCAGCCCCTACGCCGAGAACCGCGAGGCGCTCCTGGCGCAGCTGCGTGCGGCGCGCACCGGCCTCTTCCAGCCGTTCGGAAAGGACGACACGGTCCTGTTCCCGGGCTTCGACGGGGGCGGGGAGTGGGGCGGGCCGGCTGTCGATCCGGACGGCATCCTCTATGTGAACGCGAACGAGATGGCGTGGATCGCCTCGGTGTCCGACGCGCCGAAGGAGGCGGACCTCGCCCTGATGAGCCCGGGGCGGAGGCTCTACACAGTGTACTGCATCACCTGCCACGGGCCCGAGCGCAGGGGCCTGCCTGCGGGCGGAATCCCCTCGCTGGTCGACGTTGGCGCCCGCTACACGCGCGCCGCCGTCGTCGACCTGATGACCACGGGCCGCAGGATGATGCCGGGATTCACGACCTTGTCCAAGGCTGACAAGGAGACGATAGCGGGCTTCCTGTTCGGCGATCGGGAGGCCGGCGCGGCAGCGCCGGCGGCTGCGCCGGCAAGCGAGGTCCCGCGGATCCCCTACCGGTTCAACGGCTACAACAGGTTTGTCGACAGCAAGGGCTATCCCGCCATCTCCCCGCCTTGGGGTTCGCTGACCGCGATAGACCTGAACACCGGAGAGCACGTCTGGAGGGTCACCCTTGGCGAGTTCAAGGAGCTGACCGCCAGGGGCATTCCGCCGACCGGCACGGAGAACTACGGCGGACCGGTTGCGACGGCGGGGGGCCTGCTCTTCATCGCGGCCACGAAGGACGGGATGTTCCGGGCGTTCGACAAGCGCACGGGGGAGCTGCTCTGGCAGGTCACGCTTCCGGCGGGCGGCTTCGCGACCCCGAGCACGTACGAGGTCGGCGGGAGGCAGTTCGTCGTCATCGCGTGCGGGGGAACGAAGCTCGATACGCCGAAGGGCGACAGCTATGTCGCGTTCGCTTTGCCCTAGGACGTTTCGGGACGGGCCCCGGGGCGGCGCCTACGGCACCAGCTCGACGACCGGCAGCGACCTGGGCGTTTCCTGGGTCCCGACGATGAACGTGAACTCGATCCGGTCGGCCGTGGCGACAAGCCGGTCATAGCGCGGCAGGTCCCAGTTGTCCACGGGCTCCCCGTTGACCCGCGACACGAGGTCGCCCAGCCGCACGCCGCTGGCCTCGGCGGGCGAGCCCGGCACGACGCCGGCCACCTTCCAATAGGCGGGGGTCTTCCTGAAGCTAAGGCCCGTACCCCGGAGCGCGGGGATCGCCAGCGAGTCGGCCGCGTCGTGCTGGAAGAACACCTCGTCGTCCTCCTGGTCGAAAGTGACCGTGAAATGGCTGAGGATCCCTCCGCCCAGGGAGGAGAGCTCGTCGGTCGTCTCGGCGACCGGGCGCGGGATGTCGAAGGAGCCCATCCGCACGACGTCGGCCAGGCGGCCCACCCTGGTGTGGCGGTCGCCCGTCAGGGTGCTGACGGTCGGTCCGTCGACCGGGCCGAACGAGAACTTCGGGGCGAGGCCGGCCGGATTGATGGCGATCGCCGCGCTGCTGGCGGAGTCGATCAGGGCGGCGAATTCCCGGTCGCCCAGGCGCACCGGGATCAGGGGCGTCTTGTCGGCGTTGTTGAAGAGTATGGCCTCGCCCGGCAACCCGTCCTCGGGGATCCTCGAGCGCAGGACGAGGCGCCCGTGCGGGTAGTCGATCGTGAGGACGGCGTTTCGAAACAGCGGGAATCCGAGGATCCCGTCGATCTTGACGCCGAACTGGGCGGTCAGGTCGGCGCAGTCATAGACGAGCGCGGGCACGTACTCGAACCGGGCGCTACCGAGCTGGATTCGCCTGAGCGTGACGGCGTTTAGCAGGGTCGATCCGCCCTCCGATGAGCGCACCCGGACCTGGGGAACGTCCGGGGCCGGCGAGGCGTCCCAGGCGTAGCGCTTCGCGAGGTCGGGCGAGACGAGCGTCACCGATGAGCCCGTGTCGACGACGAAGTTGTAGGGCCCGAACTTGTCCCATTTTGTCTCGACGATCGGGACGTTCCCGAGGATCCGGCAGGGAAGCGTGACCGCGCGGGATCCGACATTGGTCAGGCCGGGCTTCGGCGCGGCGTGGTGGATTCCGAGGCAGCCCGAGGCGAGGAGGCCGGCGAGCGCCGCCAGGGCTAGGGGAAGGCGCCTTGTCATCGGGCGGGCTTGGGCAGGCCCCTGCTGAGCGCGATGGCCGCCGCGGCGAGCGCAGCCGCCGCGATGAAGACCGCCTTCGAGCCGGAGATGAAGAACACGACCCCGGCGAGCATGGGAGTGATGGCGCGGGCCAGGGAGCCGAGCGAGCGGAAGATCCCGAGGACGCGGCCCTGCTCGCCCGGGCCGCTGTAGAGCGAGATCAGGCCGGTGGTCGAGGGATTCACGAGGCCCGAGCCCATCGCCACGAACGCGAGACCGCCGTACATCATCCATTGATGGAATCCGAGCCCGACGACCAGCAGGCCGACGCCCGTCGACACCAGGCCGCCCGCCAGCACGCGGACCTCGTCGACCCTCTTTAGCAGGATCCGGACGATGAACCCCTGGGTCACGATCGAGCAGATCCCGAGATACCCGAGGAGGATCCCGTTCCTGCCGGCCGTGTAGCCGAACCTCTCGGCGGCCAGGAACGTGAGCGAGGTCTCCATCGCCACGAAGGCGAGCGAATAGACGAAAAAGACGATGTTCGCCCGCCGGACGTCGGGATTCTCGAGGTTCAGGATCGCGCGGACCGGGTTGCGCAGCCGGGCCTCGCGCGCCTCGGTGCGGGCGCCCTCGGGGAGCGTCTCCGTGAAGCTGCGCCTGACCCATGCGAGATTGACGGCGCACAGCAGCAGGGAAACCAGCGCCGGCACGGAGAACGGGTTGATGCCGAACCGCTCGAGCGAGGGGTGCCGCGCGAGGAGGTTGTATTGGGCGGCCGCGGCGCCGACCATCGGACCCGTCACCAGTCCGAGCCCGTACGCCGCGCCCACGATGCCCATGGCGCGCGAGCGCTCCTGGCGGGTGGTCACGTCGGCGACCGCGGCCGTCGCAACCGAGAGGTTGCCGCTGAAGGCCCCGCACACGATGCGCGAGGCAACAAAGAGCCAGAACGAGCCGCTGAGGAGCCAGACCGCGTAGCCCACGGCGGTCCCGGCGACCGTGACGAGCAGGACGCCCCGCCTCCCCTTCCTGTCGGAAAGCGCGCCCCAGAAGGGCGAGAAGACGAACTGGAGGATCGAATAGAGGGAGAACAGGGCGCCCCCGAAAAGGACGGCGGCGAAGGCGTGGTCCTTGCCGAGCGCGTGGGCGACCGTCTCGCTTTCGGCGAGGAGCCAGCCGAGGAGGCCGGAGCGCCCGTCGGTCCTCAGGTAGTACTGGATTAGGTCGGGTCCGAGCGGGAAGATGATCGAGAAGCCGACCAGGTCGATGACGAGCGTTAGAAAGATGACGCCCAGCGACAGCGGGCGCCGGGGCGGGGCGGGCGCCGTCACAACCGGTAGGGGAGAGGGTGGCGCGCGGACAGTTCTTCAGCCCGGGCCTTGACGTCGGCGACCGCGCCGGATTCAGCGGGCGTGCCGATCGCGCGCAGGATGGTGTCGATCATCTCCGCGATCTGGTCCATGTCGCGCTCGAGCATTCCTCGGGTGGTCACGGCGGGCGTTCCGAGCCGCAGGCCCGAGGCCTGGAACGGGGAGCGGGTCTCGAAGGGGACCGTGTTCTTGTTGCAGGTGATGTTCGCTAGATCGAGCGTTTCCTGGGCCTTCTTTGCCGTGAGCTCGGGCAGGTTGGCCCTGAGGTCGACCAGCATGAGGTGGTTGTCGGTTCCCCCTGAGACGACCCGGTAGCCCCGCGCCGACATCGCCGCGGCAAGGGCCCTCGCGTTGCGGATGATCTGCTCCGAGTACGCCTTGAACTCGGGCTTCATGCACTCGGCGAAGCACACGGCCTTTGCCGCGATGACATGCATGAGCGGGCCTCCCTGGGCCCCGGGAAACACGGCCGAGTCAAGGGCCTTGGCGTGGGCGGCCTTGCAGAGCACCAGCCCGCCGCGGGGGCCGCGCAGGGTCTTGTGCGTCGTCGTCGTGACGAAGTCGGCGTGGGGGACCGGCGAGGGATGGAGCCCGCAGACGACCAGGCCCGCGATGTGGGCGATGTCGGCGAAGAGGAACGCCCCGCAGGCGCGGGCGATCTCGCCCATCCGCGCGAAGTCGATCACGCGGGAGTATGCGCTCGCCCCGACCGTGATCATCTTCGGCCTCTCGCTCATCGCGACCTCGGCCAGCTGGCCGTAGTCGATCAACTGGTTGTCCTCGCGGACCCCGTAGGCCACGACCTTGTAGAGCTTGCCTGAGAAGTTCGCCAGGTTGCCATGGGTCAGGTGGCCGCCGTGGCTCAGGTTCATCGCCAGGATCTTGTCCCCCGGCTGGAGGACGGTGGTGTAGACGGCAAAGTTGGCCTGCGACCCGGAGTGCGGCTGGACGTTGGCATGCTCGGAGTGAAACAGGAGCTTCGCCCTGTCGATCGCGAGCTGCTCGATCTTGTCGACGAATTCGCATCCGCCGTACCAGCGCCGCCCCGGGTAGCCCTCGGCGTACTTGTTGGTGAGAACGCTGCCCTGGGCCTCGAGGATCGCCGGTATCACGAAATTTTCCGAGGCGATGAGCTCAATGTGGCGCTGCTGGCGGCCGAGCTCGGCGGAGATCGCAAGGGACACTTCAGGGTCGAGTTCTTTGAGCGGCGCGGTGTTAAGCATGGGAGAAAAAACCAACGGTCGACCAAAAAGGTCCCGAGGCAAAACCTTTTTCGCGTCATCCGGGGCCTGGGGGCGGCGCCCCCTAGGTGCCCGCGAGCACCCCGGGGGGAAGCTTCGAGAGGTAGTCGATGATCGACGGGATCGCAGCCACGATCTCGTCACGGCTCGCCTCGTAGGCGGCAAGCGCCATGCCGTAGGGGTCCGGGATCTCCCGTTCGTCCTCGTCCGTCATGAAGTCGCGGAAAAGGTGGAGCCGGGGTGGGACCGGGTCGGCCGTCAGCTCGATCAGGTCCCGCTGGACCTCGGTCATGCAGAAGACGGCGAGCGAATGGTCCAGGAGGTCCTGCGTGACGGGCTGGCTGACATGGCCCGTCAGGTCGACGCCGACCTTCTTCAGGGCCGTTATCGAGTTGGGGCTGGCCGATTCGCCCGTGCGGCTCGCAACGCCAGCCGAGACGACCTTGAGGGAACGCAGGGGCTCGGGCTGCGCCGCCAGCGCGTGCTGCAGAAGCGCCGTGGCCATGGGGCTTCGGCAAATGTTTCCGGTGCAAACGACAAGGATGTGTCCCGGCTCGGGCATCGCTGGGTAAATGGGCATGGATCGCCCCAAAAGGCAAAACCGATACTTAACCGATGGGCCGGAGCCCGTTAGGCCTTTTTCAGGGCGAGGAGTCCCCTGTGCAGCTGGACCGCGCGCTGGAGCATCGCGTCAACTAGGGGGGAGGGCGGCGAGGGCTTGCCCGTCGCGGCGTCGGGCGCGTCGCCGTCCGAAAGGTGCTCCTTTTCGAGGTAAGCCTCGTCGACCCGCGGCTTCTCCGGATTGTCGCTAAGGAGCGACTGGACGGGCGCGCCCTTCTCCAGCGCCTCGTAGGCGCGCCGGTCAAGGTCGGCCGCGACGCGCACGGCGATGTCCGGGCCCAGCCCGGCCGATGCGGGGGCGAGCACGATCAATCCGCGGGGGCCGTTGCCGGGCAGCGACGCAAGGAGCGAGGGGCTGGTCGCGGCGTTCTCGAGGACGAATATGGGGGCGCGCGGGGACGCGTTAGTCCTGGCCCACGCCCGGAGCGCCAGGGCGTCGGCCTCATTGGATTTTGCAAAGCGCAGGTCGAGGACGCAGGGGCCGGGCCGCCCGGAGGGAGGCGAGGGAAGGTCGGCGGGCAGCTCGTGCACGCGGATGTACGACAGGCCCTGGCCGAGATCGCTGCCCTTGGCGGCTGCGGCGCCGGGGTGCGGGAGGGCGCACGCGGCCGCAACAGCCGCCAGGAGGCGTACGGGGAGTTTCACGGCCGTCTTAATTGCCGAGCGCCGATGTCACGGCGATAATATTTCGACGCGAAGCGGATCGACTCGCACGCCTCGTACGCCTTCGCGGCGGCCTCGGCGAGCGTGGCCGCGGTGGCCGTGACGCCGAGGACGCGGCCGCCGGCCGTGACAAGCCGCCCCGCGGCATCCCTGGCGGTTCCCGCGTGCAAGACCGAGACCCCGGAGGGAAGGGAAGGGGGTATCTCGATCGCGTCGCCCCTGGGAAAGTACTCCGGGTATCCCATCGCGCTTATGACCACGCATATCGCGTATCCGGGCTTCAGCTCGAGCGTGCACCCGCCCAGGGCGCCCCGCGCCGCCGACCAGAGCAGGGCGAGCGGATCGGTCGCGAGGCGCGGCAGTACCGCCTGGGTCTCGGGATCGCCAAAGCGCGCGTTGAACTCGAGCACCATCGGTCCCGACGCCGTGAGCATGATCCCGATGAAAAGGGTGCCGCAATAGTCGATCCCCTCGGACGCGATCGCCGACACCGAGGGCCGGACAATCCTGCGCTCGATCACCTCCATCAGGGCGGGGGTCACGACCTCGGCCGGGGAGTAGGCGCCCATTCCGCCCGTGTTGGGGCCCTTGTCGCCGTCCCCGATCCGCTTGTGGTCCTGCGAGGTAGGTAGGATGACGTAATCCCAGCCGGAGACCACGACGAGGATGGAGGTCTCCTCGCCCTCGAGGCAGTCCTCGATCAGGATCTGGCGCCCGCCGGCGCCGAACCTGCCGGCGTCGATCATGTCCCTGACCGCCGCCTCGGCCTCCGCGTTTGTCCGGGCCACGACGACCCCCTTGCCGGCTGCCAGGCCGTCCGCCTTGACGACTATCGGGGCGCGCCTGGAGCGCAGGTACTCGAGCGCGGGGGCGGTCTCGGTGAAGAAACCCGCGGCCGGCGTGGGAATCCCGTGCTTGAGGAGGAGGCGCTTGGCGAAGGATTTCGAGGCCTCGAGGTGCGCCCCCCGGGCCGAAGGCCCGTATACGGGAATGCCCGCCAGGGCCAGCTGGTCCGCGAGGCCGAGGACCAGGGGGGCCTCGGGTCCGATGACGACAAACTCGGCGTTCTCCCGGCGCGCCAGGTCGACAAGGCCCGGGACGTCGTCGGACCTGACGGCGAAGCAGGCGACTTCGGCGGCGATTCCCGCATTTCCGGGGGCGCACAGCACCCTCGGCCGGGCGGGCGAGGCCGCCAGGGCCCGGACAAGGGCGTGTTCGCGCCCTCCCGAGCCGACGACGAGGATGGAGCGGGGGAGGTCTGCCGGATTCAAAGGACCTGGAGCTTCTTGCGGTAGAACGCGACGACGTCCGCGGGGTTGTCCGCGAAGAGGATGTAGTCCTCGATCCAGGCCGGCGCCCGCCCGGAGCGGATCATCTCGCGGACCTGGCGCCTCAGGTCGGCCCAGTATTTCGAGTTGAAGAAGACGTAGGGAACCCTGGGCCGGATCCCGAGCTTGAGGTTGCAGAGCTCGATTCCGATCTCCTCGAGGGTTCCCACGCCGCCGACGTTGAAGATGCAAAAGTCGGC
>Ga0209415_10018411_pt1 | contig 11022 bp, 12 predicted proteins | sample PeaSoiSIISIP2007_FD_187696 | JGI IMG/M metagenome (GOLD analysis project Ga0209415, IMG submission 187696) | Peat soil microbial communities from Weissenstadt, Germany - SII-SIP-2007 (SPAdes) (version 2) | ecosystem: Environmental > Terrestrial > Soil > Wetlands > Peat | place: Germany...
TTCCGCCTCGAGGACGACCTCGAGCGCATCTACTCCAAGATAATGAAGGACGAACACATGACGGAGGCAATCCAGAGGTTCTACGGCCTCCGGCTCATCAGCCAGGACGTCTGGGAGTGCCTCGTCTCCTTCGTCATCGCCACCAACACGAACATCCCAAGGATCAAGCTGATGATCTCGAACTTGTGTAATAGGTTCGGCGAGAAGTCGAGCTTCGAAGGCAACCTCTACGCGGTCTTCCCGACCGCGGCGGCTCTCGCCGAAGCCTCTCTCGATGACCTGACGGCCTGCGGGCTCGGATACCGCGCGCGCTTCGTGAGGTCGGTCGCGCAGAAGGTGAGCTATGGGAGCGTCGACCTCGAGGAGCTGAAGCTACTGGACTACGAGCGCGCCAGGGACTTGCTGATCGAGCGAATCCTCGGCGAGAAGAGGCTCCTTGGGATCGGGAGGAAGGCAGCGGACTGCGTCCTGCTCTTCTCCTGCGGGAAGGACTCCTCGTTCCCGATAGACGTCTGGATGGCGCGGGTCCTCTCCAGGTACTACCCGAGGCTCTTCGATAAGGAGATCGCACGAAGGCTGGACTCCCATGTCTCCAACTTGGCAAGACTATCGGGGGGCCAGTACGAGAGCATCTCAGCGTCTATGAGGGGGTACTTCGGGGAATACGCAGGATACGCGCAGCAATACCTCTTTCATGACGCCAGGAAGAGCAAGCTGGAGTAGGCCTACTTCTTCTTGCCCACTGCGGCGACCGCTAACGACTCAGCTGGCTTACTTGATGCGGCTGCAGCGCCCTTTAGCCATCCCTTCAGGACCTCCACGTTCGCAGCCGCTACGCTCCTGCGCCTGACGTCCACGGAGAGGCCCTCACGCTTCGCCAAGTTGAGAGGGACGCCTGCTGTGCTCAGCTCGCTGAACGAGAACCCTCTCCCCGCCCTTTCTTCCACTGAATCGCCGTGCCTTGAAGCGACGATCGCCCCGGGCGGGGGTCCCAGCTCCAAGGGCTCAGCCTTGACGCTTACCTTCGCCGGAGCCTCCTTCTTCTCGGACACCTTCTTCGCCTTTGGAGCTACTCTCTTCGGCTTCTCCTCCTTGGCGGCCGTCATCGCCGCCTTCTTGGTCTTGGTGACCTTCGGGCTGGGCGACTTCCGCGTCGAAGTCTTCTTCCCCTTGGGCTTGACCTTCTTCTTGTCGGAGGCGGGCATATCTACTGCTTCCTCAGCCTGCTTCCACGAATCGCGATGACCGCGCCGAGCGCCGCCACCACGGCGCCACCACCGATTATCTCGACGCTCTTGAACACCAGGTATCCTGGCACGGCCACCGCGTCAAGACCGAGCACCACGAGGGCGATCCCGGAAACCACTTGCCCGCCGCTGCTCATCCACTCTGGCCTGAACGTCCTTCCAGCTCCCGACGTCTCCCCCACTGGCGGGCCTTGCCTACGCCCGGGGAGCCCCCCCTTGAGTATCCCTATCGGGATGAACATCACGCCGAAGATGAGCAAGATGCCCGCGGTCCCTTGCATCGCGCCATTTTCGGGACTAGGGATGATGCAATAGCACGAGTCTCCCGCGGGCGTCTTCCCTCCGTTGAAGAGGACTATCCCGGAGAGGCCGACCAGCGTAAGCACGAAGGCGAGTATGATATACTCTGAATCCAAATTGCCCGAGCACACTTTCAAGATACGTTTCTTAAGCGTTTCGTGACAGCACGCCAGAAAAGGGTCAGGCACGCAAATGGGCGGCTCGTCCTAGAAGAGGTTATATCCCCCACGCCGGTTTCCGCGCTCGGTCCCGCGGTAGCTCAGCCTGGTAGATCCCAAAAGGAGCCATAAGCTTCCGGCTGTAGTGGTCGGCCTTGGTCGACTCGTCCAGCCTATTCAGGCCACAGATACCGGAGTGTCGTCGGCTCAAAAGCGCCATGGGCGCTGGAATTCCGACCCGCGGGACCTTCCAATCCATCACCCTGCAGTTCGGTCCCGCGACGACGCCAGATGATCCTCGAAGGCAGAGACATCCAAGGAATCCTTGAGGCGACAAGGAAGAGAGCGACGCAGAGGACGAGCCAGTTGCTGAAGAGGTAGGGTCCCCCGGAGTCCAACGGCCTGACTCCGTTGTCCGCGAGGCCACCCATCCACAGGTAGTCTGTCACGTGCCAAGTCATGTCTTCCGGGGCGTAGTTCCAGAGTGCGAGCTCGAAGACGACCAGACAAGGAGCCGCGAAAAGGGTGATGGTGTCTAGGATGGCCTTCCCGACCCCTCGGTTCAGCGTGAAGGTCGCGAGCCCCAACATAGCTAGACCGAAGTAGAATGAGGCCTGCGTCCCCTTGTCCCGCGCGTTGAGGTAAGGCACCAAGCTTACCGTATCGTTGTATATCATCAGAAGGACTGGGTGAACGAAGAAACTGTAGCTGTAGCCGTTGTAGCCACCCAGCACATCCGCGGTGGCCCAGAACGCAAAGGCGAACGAACCGCCGACGAACGTGATAAGCGCGACCGCCCGGATCGGTCTGGGCACCTCGACCTTCATTCGGAGCAGTCTGGAGAGTGGCGAGCCGCTTCTCTCCAGCGCGTCTTCGGCGGGTTGCATCACAGCTACGAATGCCAGGAAGACAGCGGAGATGACCTCGATTTCCTCTATGCAGACTGGGGTCGGCGTGGCAAGAGCGTCCAGCGGCTGCGACAACATCAGGGCAAGGATCACTAGCATCGACCCCAAGACGAATGCAACAACCAAGAGGCCGCGGACGTTCGCTCTGATCTGGACGCGCAACCTCTCAGCCCGCTTGAGGTTCGAGCAGAAGAGGGCCCACGGCGCCGGAGCTCGCGCTTCGAAGCTGCATTCCAATCACGCTTTCGATGTGGGACACGCCGGAGCGCTCAAAGACGCACACGACCTCAATTCTATTAAGCCTTGGCGAGCATCGTCCTCCGCCTCTTCTGCGCGTCCGGGTACCAATCGATCAATCCCAAGAGAAGACTCTTAATAACTGGCGCGAGACGAGCGGCATTGCGTGGAGAGGTGCGCGATTGGATAGGATGATCCTCGTGATCTTGGCGTCAGCGATAGCCGAGACGGCGTGGGCTCTATTCTGCGCGAAGACGGGCGTCAACCTCTTCGTCTTCTATGCAGTGCTGGTGGTGGCCTCTGGCGTCTTTTGGATCCCAGGCCTCGGCGAGAAGAGCGGCGGCGGCCGCTAGGGAACTCGACCAGACACCCCGAGACCAACAGATAAAAGCCAAGAGGGCTGGCGTGGAGAGAATCTTTCATGCCAAGGCCATCCTTCACGGGAACGGCCGCACTAGGCTCGATGATCGCGGGGACGTCGGTCGCAGTCTTCAACATGTTCTACTGGGACCAGGACCAGTACTACTTCGAGCGAGCGGGGGGCTCCCCCTCCTCCGTGCTCTCGTTCTACCTTGCTCAGGCCATCTCGATATTCCTCCTTCTGCTAGGGTTCTACCTCGCCTACCAGTATCTGAGGAGGAAATCCTATGCCTCTCCCTTCTCGACCTCGCTTGCCGTGATTGGTAGCGCCATCGCCGACCGCACTCTGGCGCGCGTGGCTTTCGTCGCGGCGGCCCTCTACGGCCTGCTCTACGCGTTCGCGTCGAGCATCATCGTGATCCAGCCGAGCGTGGATTTTGCGACGGCCTACGGCGCGACGGGGGTGGGTTCCTGGAGTTCCGTCCCCTGCTGCGGAGACGTCGGCACGCTCCCCGAGGTGGTCTTCTACCTCCCTCCCGCCCACCTGGCGGTGCAGCTCGTCCCCCTCAGCGTGTTGCTGCTCTTCATCGTGCCACCGCTCGTGGGCTTGAACCTCTCCGTAGCGCTCCTCTCCGTGAGGAGGACGGTGGCGAAGGTGACCGGAAGGTGGATGGTCGCCTGCGGAGCCGCCGTCGGGCTCTTCACCGCCTGCCCGACTTGCGCGGGCTTCTTCCTCGCAGAGTCCGTCGGGGGAATCGGGGCGACCACGCTGGCGGTCGCGCTAGCCCCTTACCAGGCCATCTTCATCGCGGTCAGCATCCCGCTCCTCGTCTTGATGCCCTTCTTCTTCGCGAAGCGCATCACGAGGACCGGGGCGCCGATGGCGCAGGCGTCGGTGCCGCGCAGAGTCGAGACAAGGGACGACGTGCCGCTCGGCGCCGGAAACCGTTAAATGCAGAGAGAATGGCGCGCCGAAAGGAGGCATTTTCTTTGAGCATGAGCGATTATCTGGCCCTCACTAAGCCAAAGATTCTCTGGCTCCTCCTTCTCGTGGCGCTCGCCTCGGCGGTAATCGCGGCGCGCACACTTCCGCCCATCGTCACGCTTACAGGGCTCTTCCTAGCGGGGACGCTCTCCTCCATGGGCTCGTTGGCCTTGAACAGCTACTTGGAGATGGACGTCGACGCCAAGATGAAGAGGACACGGAACCGGCCCCTCCCGGCTGAGAGGATCGTCCAACCCAAGAGAGCCCTCGCCTTTGGGCTCTCCCTGGTCGCTCTTGGCCTGGTCATCTCCTGGTTCACGCTCGACCCCCTTGCGACCCTGTTCATCGGGCTGGGAGCCCTGGTCTACGTCCAGGTCTACACGGTCTGGCTCAAGCCGAGGACCAGCTGGAACATCGTCCTCGGCGGGTTTGCGGGGAGCTGCGCCGCCCTCGCAGGCTGGTACGCAATAACCTCTGCCGACCCGTTGATTGCGTGGGTCCTCGCGGCTCTCGTCTTCGTCTGGACGCCGAGCCACTTTTGGAGCCTCGCCGTCATCACCGAGGAGGACTACTCCGCCGCCGGCATCCCGATGCTACCCTCGGTCGTGGGGGAGAAGAAGGCCGCGAAGTTCATCGTCGTCAACACCCTCCTGCTGATACCGATAAGCCTGCTCTTCTTCCTGTACCTGGCGGGGACCGGCGAGGTCGTCTACCTGATAGGGGCGCTCTTCTTCGACCTCCTCCTGCTGGCCACAAACATCAAGCTCCTAATCACGCCGACGAAGAGCAACGCCCTCCTGGCGTTCAAGGCCTCCAGCCCCTTCCTCGCAGTCATCTTCATTCTCGCCTGCGTCAGCGTACTGCTCTGAGACTCCAGAAAGTCTTAACTAAGTTACCCTCTCGCGGCCCGTCAACTTGAGCGCCGGAAGGTACCTCGTCTACGCCACGATCGTCTCGACGTTCGTCCTCATAGTCTGGGGCGCCTATCTGACCGCAGGCAACTGGGGCGGCGACTGCGGCGGCGGGAGCAGCTCCGCGATAAGCAGCGACTGGCCTTACTGCAACGGCTCGCTCGCGGTCCCGAACCCGAACTCTCCCGCGACCTACGGCGCATTCGTCGAGTACGTCCACAGGACTCTGAGCGTACTGGTGGGAGTCATCCTCATCGCGACGGTGGTGACGGTCTCGAGGATGAAGCCTAGGCCGGCCGGAGCATACAAGGCCCTCCTCCTGTCAGGCGTCTTGCTCCTCATCCAGATCGGGTTGGGCAACATCGTCGTCAACTCTGACCTCAACGCCGGGATCACAGCGCTCCATCTTGCGAACGCGACCGCACTCTTCGGGGTGATGGTCGTCTCCGGGGTCCTGATTCGCTCAGAAGACCGGCCCGGCGCGTACTAGCCCCGGCCGATTGAAGAAGGCTAAGAGCGGGCGGTTCGCCTACCCCGTGCTGACCCCCCTGAAGCCCCCTCCAAGGTTCATCGCAGACGCCATGCTAGGAACGGTGGCGAGGAAGCTTCGAATCTTCGGGTTCGACACCGTCTACTTCAGCGAGGGCGGAGACCTCGAGCTTGAGGCCCTTGCGAAAAAGGAGAGGCGGATCGTCCTCACCTCAGACAGGCCCCTGTTCGCACGGTCAGAGAGTGTGGGGTTTCGGGCCATCCTGGTGGATGGGAAGACCGACAAGGCCAGGCTTCGCTCGATCATGAGGCAGGCCGGTCCTGGCATGGTGCTGCGCGTCGGCGGGGGACGGGCGAGCAGGTGCGCGGTCTGCAACGGCGAGCTCGAAGCCATTGGAAGGCTGGGCGCGGCCGAGGCCAAGATACCGCCGAAGGTCATCGCGAGGCATCGACTCTTCTACAGGTGCAGGTCGTGCTCGAGGTACTTTTGGCGGGGGAGGCATTGGGAGCGGCTGAGGAGACTCTCCTACTCGCTCAAGACAAAGGATTTAACCTGAACGACCCGCGCGGGCTTTACCGATCGCTGGAGCGGCGCTTGAAAGTCTATCTCGCGGCTTTCGGTTCTGGGATGGGTCACGCCTCAAGGATGGCCGCGCTGGCGGAGGAGCTCCAGGCGGCCGGAGACGAGGTGGCGTTCTCGAGCTCGGGGGAGGTCACACGCTGGCTAAAGACGAAGGGATTCCGATGCAACGACGTGCCTCTCGTCGACGTCGCATTCAATGACGCAGGCGCTTTCTCCGCGACCGAGACGCTGAAGCGCTCCCCTCTGCTCATGGCGCGACTGTGCACGCAGGTCCAGCGCGAAGTCGGTAACCTCGGGAGGTTCGCGCCACAGGCGGTACTGAGCGACTCGATGGTCTCGACGGTCGTTGCCTCGCGGCTCATGGGCATAAGGTCGGTCGCGATCCTCAACCAGTTCAGGCTGATCTCCTCTCCCAGGACGCCAAAGATGATAGGCCAGGTGCTGGCCGGAGGCAGCATCACGCTCGTGAACGCGTTCTGGGAGTTCTGCGACGAGATACTGGTCCCTGACCTCCCCCCTCCGTACACGATAAGCGAGAGGAACCTCTGGGGCGCGGGGAGCGCGTCCTCAAGGGCCCAGTACATCGGATTCCTGACGCCCAGGCGCGACGCCGGGACCGGAGGGGGCGAGCTATTGCAGAGGTGGCGAGGGGAGAAGAGGAGGCGCAAGGTGTTCTGGCAGATCTCCGGTCCCCCTCCCACGCGCGGCCCCTTTCTCGCGAAGGCCCTCGAGGCTGCGAAGGCCTTGGAGGAGGAGTACCTCTTCGTGATAACCGCGGGCAACCCGGGAGGTGAGACGACGCCGAGCCTGGTGCCGGGCGGCTACCTCTACCAGTGGTGCGACACCTCGCACGCTTTCGTCGACTCGTGCGACGTGGTGGTCTCGCGTGCGGGTCACGTGAGCATCTCCGACTATGTTCTCCGCGCGAAGCCTTGTCTGCTGGTGCCCATCCAGTCCCAGACCGAGCAGATCGGGAACGCCAACAAGGCGGAGAAACTGGGTTTCGCAGTGGTCGCGGACGAGGGCGAGCTCGACCCTCGGAAGGTCGGCGAGGCCCTTAGGGAGCTGGCCGAGGAGAGGTACGCCAGGCGGGCGCAGGAGATGAAGAGACTGGCAGAAGGCTTCGATGCCGTCCGCGCCGTCCTCAGTGCGCTGGCGAGAGGCTAGCCGCGCGACTTCATCGTGTCGATGACCGCGTTCGGGTCTGCCTGGACACCGCCGAACCGCCGCTCGGAATACGCGCCCTGGGCGTCGAGCGCCTTCAGAGTCAGACCTCCTCCGCTTGACTCCTTGGCGACGGGGCCGACCCCCAGCGAGCGGTAGATGCCGGCGATCTCGTCGTCCTGGACGAGCACTAGCGGCAGCGCGAGGTTCGGGAAGCGCTCCGCGATCCTCGCCAGAGCGTCAGGGCGCCCCGGCCTCAAGCCGGCGAACGCCGCCTCCTTGTGGTCTTGAAGCCAGCCGCCGATTCGCCCGAACGCGTCATCCCCCCCGTCGAGGAGGACGAGCTCCAGGCAGCGGGGGTCCATTCGGAACGAGAGCTCCGAGTAGAGCCTCGCTACATGCCTCAGGGCCACCTCGTCGGTCCTCGAATGGACGAGCCTGACAGAGAAGCCTGAGAGCGCGGCCATCCAGGCCATGGACGAGCTGCGTTCTCCCCCCGAGACCAGGCAAGAGACCCATACTCCACTCGTCGGGACCCCGCCCGGCCCTTTACGAATCTCGGCGCCGCAGGCTCCCTTTGCCCCTTGGATGCACACGCGGAACCTCACATAGGGCTTCCTCTCGTCAACCCGCGCCCCATGGATGGATGAGAGCAGCTCGGAGTTCCCCGAGAGCACGGCGTCCCCGGCGGTCTGCTTCGAGGCCACGACCTGGGCTGATATCTTGAACGTCCTTCCCTTCGAGACGTAGCGCTTCGCGAGGAGCTTGAGGTTCTTCAGGTAGTTCCCGGCTCCGCTGAAGCGATAACCGACGGCGATCCACGTCACTCCTGGGAGGAAGGTAAGACTCCTTGCGACGGCCACCGGGTCGTCGGTGGTGACGAGCAGCGCGTCGCCTATGCGGTCCGCGTCTCCGTCGTGTGCGGAGAGCTTCCGCACGACAGTCCTCTCGAGGTCCTCGAACCTGCCAGCGCCGCTCCAGCCGACCATGGCGACAGCCTTCAACAGCCTACGAGCGCTTTCCGTGGTTTTTAAGCGGAGCAGGCGAGAGAGCGGCCAAGTCTTAAAGACGGGCTGTCCAGCATTATGCATCGCGATAATGACCGAGGAACGCGCTGAGGGGACGAGCGGCGAAGGCTCCGCTCCGTTGCTCTCCATCAGGGAGGTCCTTTCTCGAAGGTCGTTCCCGAAGGTACGCTTGCGCGGGTGGGTGGCAGGAAAGGCGGGGATCGGCGGCATCGTCTTCCTCATCCTCAGGGACGGCACGGGCTACCTCCAGATATCGGCCAAGAAGGGGGTCGCCGACCCGCAAGTTGTCGAGGGGATGCGCCTCGTCACGAGGGAATCGGTCGTCTCCCTCATGGGAGCCGCGAAGGAGGACAGACGCGCTCCAGGCGGCGTGGAGGTGGTAGCGGAGGGCTTCGAAGTCATCTCGAAAGCTGAGCCTTGGCCGATAACAAGGACTGCAGTGAAGTCGGCGACCTTCCTTTACGACATGCGCCACCTGAGCATCAGGGGAAAGAAGTCGATAGCGACGATGAAGATCAGGTCGGAGGTCATGGGGGCTTGCTCCGACTACTTCCGGGAGAGGGGCTTCACCCTCATCAGCGCGCCGACATTCGTCCAGGCCGCAGTCGAGGGAGGGTCGACCCTCTTCGAGGTGGCGTACTTCGGGAAGAAGGCGTACCTGAGTCAGAGCGCCCAGTTCTACGAGGAGGCGGCCCTCGCGGGCCTCGAGAAGGTCTGGATCTGCCAGCCTGCCTTCAGGGCGGAGAAGTCGAGGACGGCCAAGCACCTCACCGAGTTCTGGATGATAGAAGCGGAGCGGGCGTTCGCCGACCAGGTCGCGAACATGCGGCTGCAGGAGGAGCTCGTCGCGTTCATAGCCGACCGGATCTTGGAGAGGAGGCAGGACGAGCTCGCGGCTCTCGGCAGGAAGCTCGTAAGGCCCGAGTTGCCGCTCGAGCGCATCTCTTACGATGCCCTGAGGGACGCGGCCGAGGCCAAGGGCGTCCCCTTCGCGTGGGGCGAGGACATCCCGACCGAAGCGGAGAGGCTCGTCTCCCTCTCGAAGACCGCACCCTTCTTCGTGACCGACTTTCCACTCTCGGCCCGGTCCTTCTACCACATGACCTACGAAGACAGGCCCGACGTCACGAAGTCGGCCGACCTGATCGCGCCCGAGGGCTTCGGCGAGCTTGCAACCGGAGGGCAGCGCATCGCGGAGTACTACCCGCTCCTCCAGAGGATAAAGAGTCAGGAACTCCCGCCCGAAGCCTTCTCCTGGTACCTCGACCTGCGCAAGTTCGGGATGCCCTACCATTCAGGGTTCGGGATGGGCGTCGAGAGGGTGACGCGCTGGATCGCCGGGTTGAAGAACATCAGGTCGGCCAGCCTCTTCCCTCGCACGATGACCAGGCTCTCCCCGTGACCAGTGTGAAGGCGGAGCCCTGAAGCCTCCTCTGTTGGTCGAGAAAGATTAATACAATCGTTGCGGCATGATGAAACGCCCCTGACAGCTCCTGAACGGGACGGGTGAATACAACTGGCGGTGAAGCCTAGCTCTATCATGGCATTGATCGAGCCGCTATTGAAGTCCGACCTGGTATACCACGTGCTAGTGACAAGGTCTATGGGCTTCCTCATGACTCAACGCACCGTCAAGGCGACAAGAATCCAGCTCAACGAGCTCAGAGGCCGATTGGGCACGGGGTTGTCCAGGTACGACCTGGGCCAAGGCTTGCAGATCGAGTTCGACCTATCGAAGGACCTGGACGCTTTCATGTGCGATTACTTGTCGAAGTATGGCCACTACGAAAGAGAAGTCGAGTCAATCCTATTGGAGTTGGTGACCAAGGAGACGACCTTCATCGACGTGGGCGCCAACGTCGGCTACTTCACCCTCCTCTGTTCCAGGTTGGCACGGACGGTGTACGCCTTCGAGCCAGTGCCCGCCGTTTTCGAAAGGCTCTCGAGGAACATCAGCCTGAACGACCTCAAGAATGTTCGAGCGTTTCAGTGCGCGGTCTCAAGGGGGAGGGGGAGGTTGAAGATCTTTGAATCGAAGATCTCCGACGGCCACGATTCGACTGTCAAGAGGTTCGAGCACGACAGGTCTATCTTCGTCGACGCTGTAAGTCTGGATGAAACCGTCGAGCCCTCGGTCGGAAACGTCGTCATGAAAGTGGACGTCGAGGGTTCTGAGATGGACGTGGTCCTAGGCGCGTTGGGGTTGATAAGGACGGGAAAGGTCTCTGCGATAGTACTGGAGTGGGCAAGAGGGCTCTACCCAGACATCGCGAACCTCAGAGATAGATTCGCGCTATACTCGGCCCTGGGGAGCGTGGAGGTCCTCAACGATTCTCTCGGAAGCCGTAGTGTCCGAGACAGACACGAGCTTCCAGATATCTGCAACCTGCTCATCAGAGTTCGCAGACAAGCGCCAGCGATGCGCGAAGTGGATTGAAGGCGCCCGCCAATTGACGCCTAGAATCAAGCGCCTGACTCCCATCTTTTATAAAAGGGGCCAATCTCGTAGCGATTCGATTGAGGCAATACCGTAGCGCCAGCCCGGATCGGGACATGGGGAGAATCAAGCTCGTCTCGTACGCGTCGTTAGTAGTGGGTGTGACGAGCATGCTCTTCGTAGCCGTGCTCGCGGGCCAGCTGAACGCCTTCTAC
>Ga0209415_10018412_pt1 | contig 11022 bp, 8 predicted proteins | sample PeaSoiSIISIP2007_FD_187696 | JGI IMG/M metagenome (GOLD analysis project Ga0209415, IMG submission 187696) | Peat soil microbial communities from Weissenstadt, Germany - SII-SIP-2007 (SPAdes) (version 2) | ecosystem: Environmental > Terrestrial > Soil > Wetlands > Peat | place: Germany...
CAGTTCGAAGATCGCCGATACCGACCCGCTGACTGGCGAGCCGGCGGAGGTGCTGTGGGTGAAAGGCTCCGGCGGCGACCTGGGCAGCATCCAGCGCACCGGCTTTGCCGCCCTCTACATGGAGAAATTGCTGGCGCTGGAGCGCCTTTACAAGGGCGTCGACACGGAGGACGACATGGCGGCGATGTATCCGTTATGCGCCTTCCGCAACAACCCTGTCGCCGCATCCATCGATACGCCTCTGCACGGGTTCCTGCCTTTCCCGCACGTCGATCATCTGCATCCGGATTGGGGGATTGCGCTGGCGGCCAGCGCCAACGGCAAGGAAAAGATGGAGGAGTTCAACCGCAATTTTGGCCACTCCCTGATATGGCTTCCCTGGCAGCGGCCCGGCTTTGAACTGGCGTTGATGATGAAACGCGCCGTAGCCGGGAATCCGGGCTGCGATGGCATCGTTCTCGGCGGCCATGGGCTGTTCACCTGGGGCCAGACGCAGCGCGAGTGCTACCTGAACACGATCACCGTCATCGACCAGTTAGGCCAGTTCATCGAGCAGAATGGCAAAGGCAAGATTCGTTTCGGCGCAGAAGCGGTTCCGGCGCGCGCGGATCGAAGGGAACTCGCTACCAGGATTGCGCCGTTTCTCCGCGGGCGCATCAGCGCGCGGCAGCGCTTCATCTCGAACTTCAACGACGGCGCGGATGTGCTGCAATTTGCCGGCGCGGCGCATGCGAAGGAGATGGCGTTTCTCGGCACGAGCTGCCCCGATCATTTCATCCGCACCAAGATTCGCCCCATGTTTGTTCCCTGGGGAGCGGAGGAGGGGATCGACGAGCTAAAGCAGCACATCGACCGGTCGCTGGCAGACTATCGCGACCAGTACCGCGCCTACTACCGCGCCTTTGCCACCGATGAATCGCCGGCCATTCGCGACGCCAGCCCCACGGTTGTACTCATTCCCGGCCTGGGCATGTTCAGCTACGGCAAGAACAAGACTGAGGCGCGTATCGTCGGCGAGTTCTACACCAATGCCATTCACGTAATGGACGGCGCGAGCGCGCTGGGCGATGGCGAAGTGACGGGAACATTGCCACAGTGCCCACCGGGAATGGACCCGGCCAGCTTCAAGACCTTTGACAATTACGTGGCACTGCCCGCGGCCGAGGCCTTCCGCATCGAGTATTGGGCGCTGGAAGAGGCCAAGATTCGCCGCCAGCCGCCGGAGAAGGAGCTAAGCCGGCGCATAGCGGTGGTGATTGGCGGAGCCAGCGGCATTGGCCGCGAAGTGGCGCGCCTGGCTGCCGTGCGGGGCGCCCACGTGTTTGTCGCCGACCGCAACGAGGCCGGTGCCAGGAAGGTGGCAGACGAGCTTGGATCGATGGCATCGCGTGAGCTCATCGCCAGCGTGGGAGTGGATGTTCGCAGCCGCGAGGCCGTTCGCTCCCTGCTGGGTGCGGCCTCTCTGGCCTTTGGCGGCATCGACATCCTCATCAACACAGCGGCAATTTTCCCTTCCACGCCCTCCGGCGAGATCGCCGACGAGATGTGGGGAGACATGTTTGCGCTCAATGTCACGGCCAACTACCTGCTCGCCGACGAGGCTGCCAAGCTCTTCGAGGAGCAGGGCCTGCACGGAAACATCGTTTTCACCAGTTCGGCCAACGCGTTCGCCGCTAACCAGGGCAGTGAGGCATTTGACGTGAGCAAGGCCGCATTGAGCCACCTGATACGGGAACTGGCCGTCTCCCTGGCGCCCAACGTGCGCGTCAACGGCATCAGCCCCGCCGCGCTGGTCAAGGGTTCGACAATGTTTCCCCGCGACCGAGTGCGCGCCTGGCTGAAGAAGCACAATATTCCGTTCCAGGAATCGTTCAGCGATGAGGAACTGCGCAGCCGCCTAGCCTCGTTTTATGCCGAGGGAACGCTCACAGGAAAGGTCATCGATCCGGCCGACTGTGCCGAGGCGATTCTTTTCCTGGCCAGTCCTCGGGCGCGGTGCACCACCGGTCATATGATTCCCGTCGATGGCGGCCTCACCGAAGCTTTCCAGCGCTGAGGCAGCGGAGTCGCTCGCCTATGCAGGAGTCTGCGCGGGTCGCTATCGATTTGGGCGCGGAGAGCTGCCGCGTTTCGCTGCTTCGCTGGATCGGCGGCGAGCCGCGGATCGAAGTCATTCATCGCATTCCCAACGGCCCCGTGCATCACGGCGGAGCAATGCGCTGGCCGCTTTCGGCGATTCTCGCGGGCCTGGATGAGGGCTTGCGCAAGGCGGCAGCCGCGGCGCCCGAAGGCATCGCTTCCATCGGCGCCGATAGCTGGTCTGTCGACTACGTCCGCCTGGGCCCAGGCGGACAAATGCTTCGCGAGCCATTCTGCTATCGCGACGAGCGAACTGTGGCCAGCAGGGAAGCCGCCGACCGCATCATTGCTCCCTTCGATTTGTATCGACGCACCGGCGCCTATCCGCTGAACCTGAACACGGTGTACCAGCTCATGGCCGATCCGGCCGGAGGAATCGGGGCGCGCGCGCCGTGGGTGATGATGCCGGAGTTTGTGTTGCATTGGCTGAGCGGCAAACGCGTGGCCGAGTACACGAACGCCAGCCACACCGGGCTCCTCGACCTGAAGGCCGGCACTTGGGACGCTGAGCTGTTCACAATGCTGAGGCTCAAGGTCGAAGCGGCGCCGCCGCTGGTTTCCACCGGAACGGTGCTCGGCCCGCTGCAGGGCCCGCTGCGCGACTTGCCCGCTTTTCGCAATACTCTGATCATCGCCCCGGCTACCCACGACACGGCCAGCGCGATTGCGGGAATCTCCAGCGACCTGAGCGCCGCGGCGTACATCAGCTCGGGCACATGGTCGCTGCTGGGTGCGGTGATTCAGTCACCAGTGACCTCGCGGCAAGCGTTTGACGCGGGCTATACCAACATCGGCGCGGCCGCCGGCGGCTTCCTATTTCACTCGCTCATCAATAGCATGTGGGTGCTCAAGCAGTGCATGGACGCGTGGTCGGCGGCGGGACGGCCCTGGGCTATTGAGACACTTGTCCAAGAGTCTGCCGCACGCAGTGCTGCTGCGACAGGAATTCTCGACATGGATGCCGCGCCGCTGATGCTCGATAGCGACATGCCGCTGCGAATGAACAGCGAGCTCAAGCGGCTGGGATTCGACGAGATTCCCGATGTGCCGGGGAACGAACCGGCCTTCGCGCGCACCATCTTCGAAAGCCTGGCGCGGCGCTACGCTTCGGCGACGGCGAACCTCGAAAAGCTGCTCGGCCGAAAGCTCGAGCGCATCCACATGATCGGCGGCGCTGCTCGGAACAAGCTGCTGGTGCAATTGACGGAGCAGCACACCGGCCTCAAGGTCGAAATCGGCGAGACGGAGAGCGCGACGGTGGGCAACCTGGCGGCGCAGTTGGCGGCGAGCGAAGCGGATGGGAAATGCGTCATGCCGGAGGCCGTGCGGAAGTGGGCGTACGTGCTGTGCGGGAGCCAGAAGCGCTAATGTTGTGAGGCCCGATGCGGACAGAAACCCCGAAACAGAAGGCAGCGAAGTTCGCGCGTGAGGTGCGGACTGCTTTGACGCCGCTGAAAAATGCCGAGCGGGCGGCCGGGGCGCGGGCTTACATGCGAGGCCAATTTGAGTATTTGGGAATCGGCACGCCGGAGCGGCGCGGCGCGGTCGCAGCGCTGACGCGCGCCTTCAAGCCGGCGACGGCAAGGGAGCTGCGCGAAGCCGCGACTGTGTTATGGGCGATGCCCGAGCGCGAGTATCAGTATGTCGCCGTGGATTTGTTAGCCCGCTATCAGAAAGCCCTGAGCCTCGACGATCTGCCTTGGCTGCTTGGCCTGGTGCAGAAGAAGTCGTGGTGGGATACGGTGGACGCGCTCGTGAAGGCGATCGCGCCAGTGGTCCGGCGTTCTGGCGCGAAGGGCGCGCGCGCCATGGACCGCGCGGTGCGGCACAGCGGCCTCTGGGTGCGCCGGGTCGCGATGCTGCACCAGCTTGGGCTTCGCGGCGAATGCGACACGGAGCGGCTCTTCCGCTATGCCGAACAGCTCGCGCCGGAGAAGGAGTTCTTTATCCGCAAGGCAATCGGCTGGGCGCTGCGCGACTACGCGTGGCATGATTGGCGCGCCGTCGAGAAATTCCTAAGCACGACCCGAGAGCAGTTTTCGGGGCTGACGCTGCGGGAGGCGAGGAAGAATTTCGCGTCGCTTGCTAAGAACTTGAGTCCTTTCTAATACATATGGTTCCTTTCAGTTCCCTGCACCGCATGGACATTGTGGCGTGTGGCATTTTCCTCTGCGTCCGCGCGGCTCCGGGGAGTTGTGGGACACTATAAGTGAGGTAGAGTAACCAGCAGGCTTTTAGGGCCAAATCTCCCGCCGACTGGGCCGGTTCCGGAGCCTGGGGGGCGGGAAGGAACCATGTTCAGGAGAGCGCGATCAATCCGACAGGACGGCGAATCGCCCGGCGAGTTCCCATTTGCCGCAAAGGCGGCCCTCGCGCGCGCCAGCTTCGGCGGCTCCCCGAACCTGGGCAAGGTAGAGCTTATCCGCCACGATGGAGGCCGGATGGGAGCTAAATCCGCTGCGGCGTTGGCCGGCTCCAGCTCCCCCGATTTGGGCGGCAACTCCCCCGAAAGCGCTAGCCCTGGCCCCGTCCCGGCCGACCCTGAAAGCGCTCAAAAAGCGCAACCTTCCAGCCCAAATGGGGTTCCAGAGGATATGGCAACCATGGTCCTCAGCGGTCCGGGATTTGGCGCTTCGGCCCCGCCGGACGCGGGTAGAGGCCCGGCAGCCGGGGTTCGGGCGCAAATCGATCCGGCGAGCGACGCGGCCGTTATGCTGCGAGTGGCCGAGGGCGACGAAGCGGGGTTCAATTTCCTGGCCCAAAAGTACCACCGGCCGATGATTCATTTCCTCTACCGGATGGTGGGGAACCACGCGGTTGCCGAAGAGCTGGCGCAGGAGGTGTTCCTGCGGGTTTATCGCGCCCGGGCAAGCTATCGGGCCGAGGCTAGGTTTACGACGTGGCTCTACCGGATCGCGACGAACCTGGCGGTAAACCATGCGCGCGACACCAAGCACGAACGGGCCGCGCAAACCGTCTACCTGGACGCGGCGGACGAGGAGACCGGGACGACACCGGACGTGGCCGACGACGATCCTTCGGCCGAAGAACGGCTGTTGCGCGACGAGCGCATGGCCGCGATTCGCAAGCATGTTTTGGCGCTGCCCGAAAGGCAGCGTACGGCCGTGATGATGCACAAGTATCAGGGGATGGATTACCACCAGATCGGAGAAGTGCTGAAGCTGAGCGAATCGGCAACCAAGTCGCTGCTGTTTCGGGCCTACGAGACGCTGAGGGAAAAACTGAAGGACTTTGTTTGAGAAGGGAAAAGACTGCCGGAATCAACCGGCGGATTGCGGGGGAACAAGCCATGGATACGAAGAATACAAATCGCGCGGAGACCAAGTGCACGGCGATCGACGGCAAGCTGGCCGATCTGGTGCTCGACACGCGTCCCGCGCCTGCCAAGGTTCAAACGCATCTTGCGGAGTGCGGCCAATGCCGCGCACAGCTCGACGAGTTGAAGGCGACGATGAATCTGTTGGACGCGTGGGAAGCTCCCGAGCCCAGCCCTTATTTCCTGACGCGGCTGGGCGCGCGAATGCGCGAGGAGCGTGAAGCGGCGCCAACCGGCTGGTTCGCCGGCACCGTCGCTCGCCTGCGCGCCAGCATCGCTTACGGCTCGGGTTTGCAGGTGCGCCCGCTGGCGGCCGTGGCGCTGACGGTGATGCTTCTTGTGGGCGGAGGAAGTTATTTGGGCTTTAACGACTGGATGCAGCCGCCTCAGCAGCCCGCGCAAAATGCCGCTGTGGTGCACGACCTGCAAACCATCGACAATAACGCGCAAGTGCTGGATCAAATGGAGGCGCTTTCCACGAATGACAGCGGAGACTAACGCCCTCGCATGAGAGCGCGGGTCTCGCGAGATTTTGATTTGCAAGCCGGAGAGAAAGACAGTGAACGGGATTCCCAACGCGGAAAGAATGCGTCCGGCGACAGCCGCCGCCGCGTTCCTGTTGTTTTGTCTGCCGGTACCCGGCGCTCTAGGCCAGCGCATAAACCCTCCGCCTGCTCAGCGGCCGCGTTTTGCCGAACAGCGCCCGGCCTTTCGCCAGCAAAGCCCGCCGCGGCAGAATGAACGCCAATTCCAAAGGCAGGAACGCCAGTTCCAGAACCAGCAGCGGCCGTTTCAAAACCAGCCGCTCAACCAGGGCGCCGGTCAACGCCAGGCTCCGCCATTTGCACAAAGACCCAATGCGAATCCGGGCGCTGGAGCGCAACCGTACGCGCGCGGCTCCTACGCCAACCCGGGGAATCAAGCTCCGAATCAGGCTCCGAGCATCACCGCGAACCGCCCGGCGTACAATCCCGGCGCCGCCCCTCCCGGACACCTGGCCGACTGGCTCAGCCAGCACCGCAATCTTCCGCCCCAGGATCAGGAGCGGCTGCTGCGCAACAGCCCCGCGTTTAACCGGCTCGATCCGGGGACGCAGCAGCGGCTGGTGCAGCGGTTGCACAACCTGGACCAGATGCCCGAGGCGCAGCGCGACCGCCGCATGGCGCGCGCCGAGATGCTGGAGCGCATGTCTCCGGAGCAGCAGAATCAGGTTCGCCAGGCGGGCCGAAATCTGATGGCGCTTCCTCCCGAGCGCCAGATCATGGTGAAGCGCGCCTTCCAGGATCTGCGCGCCGTGCCCCCCGACCAGCGCGACACCGTGCTCAACTCCGCCCGCTACCAGAGCAACTTCTCGCCCGACGAGCGCGACACGCTGAGGAATCTGCTGCGCGCCGAACCCTACGAAGCGGCGCACTGAGCCGTGGGCGGCAGCCTGTCTTAGAGAAAGTCTTGCGCGGCGGTGGGTCCCAACCCTACGCTTTACGGACCCAAGTACAAGCTGACTCCAGGCGGAGAGAAGCTCAACTGGCCGGTTTTTGGATCGTATTCGAGATCGAGCGCGTCGCTCTTGCGCCCGTTGATCAACGCGGCCACCAGCACGCCATTCCCGTAGTGGCCGGCGAGCACAATTTGGTGGCTCTTGATCGCGCCGTACTCGTTGTCCGGACTCGTCGAGCTCCAGTCGTTCTGAAAGCGGGCGAAGGGATAGGTGCCGTGCTGCTGCGGATGCTGCTGCCAGGCGGCATCGTTCGTCCAGACGCCGTAGGCCTTGGCCAGGTCGTTGGCCTCGACGGCGGTAAGAAACCTGTTCACCTTGGAGCGCCCCACCAGGTAGTGATTCCAGTTCCACGGCCAATCGATGGGCCGCCCCGCCACCAGCCACCACGCCACGAGAAGCACCAGCACCCCGCTGGTGGAGATACGAAGGATCAGCATCCTACGCTGGGCGCGCGCCTCGTCGAAAATCGGAGCATCGAGCAATGTCATTCGCGTTCTTCCTCGGCAAACAGAATACGCCATAAAAGCAGGGATCAGTGGTCAGCGATCAGTGACCAGTTCGCGGCTCTCTTGGGAACCTGATGGATTAGACACCGGCGAGCTGCCAACTGTTCCCGATGCGGCTCGCCGTCTTGCGGGACTGTGAGCCGTGAGCCAAGGGACCGGAGTTCCAGAACTCTCATCATTCCCTGTTGAGCGCCGCCATCTAAAATTGCTAAGACATGACAAAGAAACTGCGTGTGGGCGTGATCTTCGGCGGACGGAGCGGCGAACATGAAGTCTCGCTGCTTTCTGCGGCGTCGATTCTGAAAGCAATCGACCGCGAGAGGTTCGACGTGACGCCGATCGGCATTACCAAGGAGGGCCGCTGGCTGGCGGCGGCGGATGCGCAGGGGCTGCTGGCTGGCGAGGCGGGAGCGGCGCGGAACCTGAGGGCCGGTGATCCGGCGGCGACCCCGGGAGCCAAGCTCCTGCACGAGGGCATACCGACGCTGCTGGCGCCGGAACCGCGGCCCTCCACTGCACTCAACCAAGACCAACGCGCGGGCGGCCAGCCCCCTGGCGGCCAGTCCCCCTTGGATGTCGTCTTCCCCGTGCTGCACGGCACTTTCGGCGAGGATGGAACGATTCAGGGTTTGTTTGAGTTGGCCGGAATCGCTTATGTCGGCTCGGGCGTGCTGGGCTCGGCCGCAGGCATGGACAAGGACGCGATGAAGCGGCTCTTCCAGCAGGCCAAGCTGCCCATCGTGAAGCACGTGACACTGTTGCGCGCCGAATGGGAAAAGTCGCCGCGCAAGGCGATTGCGGAGATCGAGCGGGCGGTAAAGTATCCGATGTTCGTGAAGCCGGCGAACCTGGGCTCGTCGGTCGGCATCAGCAAAGCGCACGATCGCGCCGAGCTTGGGCCAGCGCTAACGCAGGCCGCGAAGTACGATCGCAAGCTGATCGTGGAGCAGGGCGTGGGCGGCAAGGCGCGGTGCAACGTGTGGCCGCGCGCGCGAGAGTTTGAAGTGGCGGTGCTGGGCAACGACGATCCGAAGGCGAGCGTGGTGGGCGAGATCGTTCCCGGCAAGGAGTTCTACGACTACGAGGCGAAGTATTTGAGCGAGGGCTCGGTGCCGTCGATCCCTGCCAAATTGAGCCGGGCTGAGACGAGAGCCATACGCGAGATGGCGGTCGCGGCCTTCAAAGCCTGCGACCTGGCGGGGCTTGCGCGCGTGGATTTCCTGATGGAACCCGGAGGCAAGCGGCGCATCTACGTGAACGAAGTGAATACTATGCCCGGCTTCACGCAGATCAGCATGTACCCCAAGCTGTGGGAAGCCACCGGGCTGAGTTACAAAGACCTGATCACCACGCTGATTGAGCTGGCGCTGGAGCGGCAATCGGAGAGGAACCGGACCAGCTACAGCCGCGAGGACTAGGGGCTGCGTTGATCTTCTTCCCGAAATGCGGAACAGGCCCATCGCGGGCGATGGTTCAGCGCCCGCCGTATCTGCCCCTACCCGCGCGGAACCGTTTCTGAAATCGTTTTCAACCGCGCGGCTGGCGCTCGCCGCTGAGCTTTCTGCAATGACCTTCGCGGGTAACCTCACCAAAAGTGCTATAGATCAAGACACTTTCCCGCCCTAAGCTGAGAGCAAAGCAAAACAACGATCTGCTCCCAACTGCGATTTTTCCCCAGCTTTCTTGCGCCATTGCATAAAGAGCTCCGAGATGGCCCGAGTTTCGAGATTGCAAGACCTGGAGCGAAATACCCATTGAAGAGAAAGTGCTCAATCGCGGCCGCGATTTTGCTTGCGGCCCTTCCGGCGTGCGCAGCGGTTCAACTCCAGCCGCCAGTTGCCTTGCGCGCAGTTCGCAATGAGCGCAGTGGCCGCGCGAATGGCGGGCTGCCGCTTTCGATGCCGGCGTCTAACGCGATCGGGGCGCGCTTCGGTCCGTCCTGGCTCAGCACAGAGGACGTCGAGTTACTGCTGGCGTTTGCGCTGGTCTTAGGCGCGCGAGGCTGGTACCTCGAGCGCCGGATGCGCCACCAGATTGCGTCTCTTGCGTATGTGGAACAGCGGCGCGCCCGCATCCTGGAGAGCATCAATTCGTCGCAGCCGCTTCCCGAAGTGCTCGCGTGCATCACGGAACTGGCTTCGGCGAGGTTGAATGGAGCCGCATGTTGGTTCCGGTTAGCGGACGGCGGAGAATCGGGCAATCGCCCCGCGCAACTCGGCTCGGCATCGCTGCGCACCGTCGAATTCCCTGTCCCGGCACGCTCCGGCGCCCCTCTGGGCACGATTTTCGCTGCCTTCGACGCGCGCACCAAGCCCAATGCGGCCGAGGGCGAGGCGTTAACGATGGCGGCGGAGCTGGCGACACTGGCCATCGAAACTTCGCGGCTTTATTCCGACTTGGTGCGGCGTTGCGAGTTGGACGTGCTGACCGACGTGAAGAATCGTTTTGCGATGCAGCGAACCCTGAAGAGTATGATTCGCAGCGCGCGTCAGTCGGCAGGCATCTTTGCCGTCGTGTTTATCGACCTCAACGAGTTCAAGCACGTGAACGACCTCCACGGCCACATGGTGGGGGACCTCTACTTGCAGGAGGTGGCGCAGCGCATGAAGCGCCAACTGCGCCCTGGCGATACGCTGGCTCGCGTGGGCGGAGACGAATTCGCCGTGCTCATTCCAGAGGTGCGCAACCGGGCGCAGGTGGAGGACGTGACGGCGCGGCTAGCGGCGTGCTTCTTGACGCCCTTTGCGGGCGACGGCTTCGTTTTGAACGGGTCGGCAAGCATTGGCATTGCGCTGTACCCGGAAGACGCCACCACGGCGGAGGGCCTGCTTTGCGCGGCGGACTCGACCATGTACCTGGCAAAATTCGGCAGAGCGCGATCGAGAATCGGGCCTCTGCCGCAGGTATACCAAGACTTGGCCGCAGAAGACTGCGCGTAGGATGTGATGGCGAGCGAAGACAACTACGGATGGAATTGCGATCGAGAGGCTCCGCTAGCCGAGAAGGGGTTCGCTATTTCTAAGAAACGCCAAACAGGCCCAGAGGCTGCTCCAAGCCGCGCAAACGATGCCAAAGGGCATCTCTTCTGTATTGAATTGTGCCAACTCTGCCGATATAAACCGCTAAGGACAGCCAGTGCCGCAAATCCGTAACCGATTCGCGTCCGCTAAACCGCTGTTTCTCGCTCTCGTAATGATTGCGGGAGGAGCCGGAGGCGCATTTTTGCCGGCACAGGCGCCGCTGACCACATTACAGGCGGTTACCCAGCTTTCCAACGCACAGGCCAGCGGACACTTGCCAACGAGCTTTCAAGCGACGGTGACCTACTTTCGCCCCTACGATCGCGACCTTTTCGTTCAGGACGGCGAGTCGGCGATCTACGTAAAGGCCTGGACCAACCTGAAGCTCGCGCCGGGAGATCGCGTCTTGATCCGCGGCACAACACACGAGAGTTTTCGTCCATTTGTCAACAGCCACGACATTACGCTGCTGGGTCACGGCGCCATGCCCGAGCCGGCGAACGCGACATACGATCAGATGAT
>Ga0209415_10018413_pt1 | contig 11022 bp, 12 predicted proteins | sample PeaSoiSIISIP2007_FD_187696 | JGI IMG/M metagenome (GOLD analysis project Ga0209415, IMG submission 187696) | Peat soil microbial communities from Weissenstadt, Germany - SII-SIP-2007 (SPAdes) (version 2) | ecosystem: Environmental > Terrestrial > Soil > Wetlands > Peat | place: Germany...
CCGTGGCGTGGCGATCGGGCGCCACGGCGGCGGCGCCGGCGCCTCCGTCGGCGACCGTCACGTCGTCCGCCACGTCGTTGCCGCCGTCCTCGAGCTCGACGGCGGGCACGACGGCGTCCACCGGACCGTCCTCCGCGCCCGCGGTGTCCGAGGTCCCCATCGACACGCCGCACGCGAGCGTGACCGCCGTCGTCAAGCGCGGGCCCGCACCCGCCGGCTCCCGTGGAGGCCTGGCCACCCCGCCATCGTCGCCTCCGTCGGCCCAGGCGACCGTTCGCCCCGCCCCGAGCGCGGGGCACTACGTGGTGGAGTGATGAGAGGAGGAGCCCCGATGCGCGTGCCGACATCCTGCCTCGCCTCGCTCGCCGTGGTGCTCCTGTCGGGCGCCGCCCGCGCCGACATGACCCCGGAGCAGGCGGCCGCGCGGCGCGATCTCATCTCGCAGGCGCAGACCGCTCGCGACGCGGGACAGCACGCCCGCTCGCTCGACCTGGCGCTGCGCGCCGGCGCGGTCCAGATGACCGTGTCCCTGCGCCGCTTCATCTCGGAGGAGTACGCGGCGGCGGGCGACGTGGCCCGCGCGCTGGGCTCCGCGGAGCTGTGCACGCGCGAGGCGAGGGCCGCCGGTCCCGACGCGGAGCCTCACCTGACCGCGTGCCAGGCGCTCGTGGATCAGACGCGGTCGCGCGTCGGCTACGTCGTGGCTCGACCGGCGCACCCAGTGCAGGGGCTGTCCGTGAAGATCGCCGGGTCCGACGTTCCGTCGTCGCTCTACGGCGAGCGCTACCCCGTGACGCCCGGTGACGTCGACGTGGACGCAGCGGCCCCCGGTTACCACCCGCTGCACCTCCGCCTGCACGTGGACGCCGGCGTGGCGCCGGAGGTCGCGCTCGACCTGATCGCCGAGCCCGCCCAGCCCCCGCCACCTCCATCGCTCCTTCCGTCCCCGCCTCCGCCGACGCGAGAGACGAAGATGTCGCTGCTCGTGCCCGTCGGCGGCGGCGCGGCGGTCGTCGGCTTCGTGGTCGCGGGCGCCGTGTGGCTGGTCGCGAACGGGAAGCTGAACGGGTACAAGTCGCAGTGCGTGACACCGGACGCGCCCGCGCCCAAGTCGTGTGCCGGCGAGCACGACTCGCTCCAGAGCACGCTGTCCGGGTACGCCGTGGTCATCGACGTGGGGCTCGTCGTGGGCCTGGTGGGCGCTGCGGTGGGTGCGACGGGGCTGTTTCTGCCGAGGGCGGCGGAGCCGACGACGCCGGCGGCCGTCGGGATGCGCTTCTAGGATGGAGCTCAGTTCAGTTTGCCCAGCGTCGCGCAGGCCGTCGTCAGGTCGGGGCTCACGATGCCGGTGATCGTCGCGCTGCCGCTCGCCGTGTTGATGCGGATGCGACCCGCGCCGCCGCCCCCTCCGCCGACCGCGTTGGCGCCCGTGCTCGCCGTGCCGGCGATGCCGTTGGTCGTGGTCCCCGCGCTGCCCGCTCCGCCGTAAGGAGACCCGCCCACGGCCGCCGTCGCGTTGGCCGTCCCGTCGGCCCCCGCGCTGAACCCGGACATCCCGCCTCCCCCGTTGGCGCCGAGGTTGCCGTTGATCGTCACGGTCGGTGCCTCGAGGAGGATCGCCCCACCGCTTCCCCCCCCGGCATAGTCGTCGACGTTGAGCCCTCCGCTGCCCCCCGCGTTGATGGCTCCGTAGGTGTAGACGGTGATGCCCTGGCCGGCGACGATCTGGATCGCACCACCCCCATACGAAACCGAATCGGCGGTTCCACCGGCAGAGCCGCCGACGAGAGGCGTGATGGTGGCGTTGCCGTACGTCATTCCTGCCAGCGCCGCATTGCCCGACGGCGCCCCGCCCGTGCCCCCGACGCCACAGTACGAGGCCCCACCGCCGCTGGCGTTGGGATCCGCTGCGCCTCCGGGAGGCTGACCGGCACCCGGGCCGGGGTTCGGGCCCCCCGCGAAGCCGCCGGGGCCGGCGCCGCCTGGGGGGACGGTGGAGCCGTTGATGAGGAGCTGGCCCTGGATCTCGACGGTGGTGAGGACGGCGAGGATGATCGGGTTCGGCCCCGTGAGCCGGAGGGCCGCCGTCTGTCCTATGACCAGGCTCTTGAGAACGTAGACGTCGGCGAAGATGCCGCCGTTCATCGCGGTGGTCACGGCCGTCACCGGCAGACAGTTCGTGCACGTCGTCGTGATGTTCGCGTCCTGGGCCCCCTCCCAGTTCGCCCCCGCGTCGCCTGCGTCGACACCGGCCGGGTTGAAGTTCGACGGCGTGAAGCCGAGCACGCCGGCGTCCGGGTTCGGCATGAACGGAGCGTCCGACGCCGCCTCCGACGAGCCGTCGACGGGGGAGCCGTCGGCGGGGGTGGAGCTGTCGGCGGTGATGAATGCGTCGCCGAAGCTCGCGTCGCCCTGGGCCGGATCGTAGCAAGCCCCCGCGACGCACCCCTGCCCGGCCACGGGACAGGCCTGCGTCGCGCTGCATCCGTTGCGGCACTGGTTGTCTGCCGCGCAGACGAGACCGGTGGGGCAATTCCCGCCGGCGGTGCACGACGCCTCCCCTGGGAGCTCGCAGATGTTGCTGTCGACGCCGACCGAGACGCAGCGCTCAGTGGGCGGGCAGTCGCGCGACTCGATGCACTGGTTGTGACAGAGCGAGTACACGCAGACGAGCGGCGACTGGCAGTCGGTGTTGAGCGTGCAGCCCTGCGCGAGGGTGGCCAGCTGCGACTTGCTGTTACCGCACCCCGTGGCCCCGGTACCCGCGATGGCGAGGGTCAAGGGCACACCGAGCACGAGGCCCATGGCCGCACCACGACGGTTCATGGGAAAGCCTCCTACCATGCACGCGAAGGCCCGGCGACGGTCCTCGCGGCCACGCCCTCAGGCCGCGCGCAGCACCAGGATCGTCACCTCGGGCGCGACGCCGATGCGGATCGGCGGCCCCGTCGTCCCCAGGCCCGGGTGCACGAAGAGGGTCGATCGGCCGCGTCGGTAGAACCCCACGACGTAGCGATGCGCGATGCTCGCGAGGCTCAGCCTCCGGGGGAGAAACGGGATCGCGATCTGCCCGCCGTGCGTGTGTCCGCTCAGCACCAGGTCGGCGCCGGCGTCGGCGGCCTGGTCGAAGCGCTCCGGATCGTGCGCGAGCAGCACCGTCGTCGCTCCCTCGGGCCGTCCGCGCATGGCCAGCGCGAGATCGTCGCGCCGCGTCCACGTGTCGTCGATGGCCGCGAGCCACAGCCTGGCCCCGCCCCGCTCGAGGACCTGCCCTCCGTTGCGGAGCACGTGCACGCCGCGCCCCGTCAGCAGGGACACGAGGGGCTCGCCCTCGCCGAAGTAGTCGTGGTTGCCCATCGACACGAAGACGCCCATCTTCGCGCGGAGCGCGCCGAGCGCCTCGGCGATGTCCTCGTGGTAGTCGGTGCCGCTCGTGACCATGTCGCCGGTGACCACGGTGAGGTCCGGGCCGCGGCGGTTGGCGGCCCGCACCCAGGCCATGGCCCACGACTTCGGCGTCAGCGTCCCCACGTGCAGATCGGACAGCTGCGCCACGCGGAGACCGTCGAGCTTCGCGTCGAGTCCCGGGATCCGGACCTCGCGCTCGACCACGCGGAACCATCGCCGGCGCACGAGGATGCCGTAGGCGGCCACGACGAGGCCCGAGAGGTAGGTTCCCATGTACGCGCCCATCGGCAGGTGAACGGGCACGCCGCGCGCGAGGTCCACGAGCGGCATGACGAGCGTCTCGACCACCGACGGGACGAACGTCCACACCGCCGCGCACCAGTGGATGAAGTAGGGGATGTCGACGAGGCGCACCAGCGCGGCGTGGCGGCGCCGGTCGGGCATGAGCGTCCGCGCCCGTCCGATGAAGAGCCCCACGCCCGCCGCCGCCCAGCCGAGGCCGACGAGCCACGGGGAGCCGCTGCCAAGCCGCCGCGCGACCTCGACCGCAGCGAGCCCCACCGGAACGTGCATCGCCACCGTGGCGAGGACCAGGATGCGCAGCATCCGCGACCTCCGTGCGCGACGCCGTGCGGGATAATGCGTGCTGTCTTCGACTGTGGGGGTGGCCAATGGTTCCTGCTAGGCGACGATCCCTTCGATGACCGCACCGTCGTCGCATATCGCGCGGACCGTGCGCGGAGCCGCCCAGAGGGCGACCACCGACGACTGCAAGCCGAGCTCCCCGCTCATCCGGACCCAGCTCCCCGCGGTGCGGCGCAGCAGGCGCGCCTGCGCCGACCCCGACCACGCGACGCCCGCCGGATCGACGGCGAGGGCCAGGAGATCGCGCGTCGTCTGCACGGCCTCGAGCTGAGCCTGCAGCTTCGGCGAGAGCGACAGCGCGTGCCCTCCTGCGCCGACGGTCACCGCGCCCGCATCCCCGAGGGACGCGATGGCGTGGAGGTGCCCGCCGCAGACCGAGCCCACATGCTCGGGCACGCCCATCTCCAGGCGCACGATGCCTCCCCAGTCCCCGCACGCGACGACGACGCCCGCCCGCAGTCGCGTCACGCCGCGAAGGCGCGCCGAGCTCGTGGCGTCCGTCAGCAGCGTCAGCTTTCCGCGCCCGAACTGCGCGATGGTCCCCATGGTGGTCGCCTGCCCGCCGCCGCGCACCGCCTTGCGAGCCGGGCGCTCCCCCACCATCGTCACCGTGGCGCCCTGCGGGTCGACGTGCGCGCCGAGGAAGGTCACCTCCTTGTCGGGCAGGTCCCACGCCTCCATGCCCCCGCCGGGCACGAGGTGCACCGCCATCCCGCGCGCGCCGAACACCACCAGCTCGCCGGCCTTCAGCCACACGAGGCCGCGCACGCTCTTCACGTCCAGCTCCGGTCCCACCGGCAGGCGCGTCCAGCTCGACCCTTCCCACCTCACGAGACCCGTCGGCCCGATCGCCACGGCCGTGTCGCCCGCGGGATCGAAGGCGCCCGCGCGCACGGTCCCGGCGCGCACCGGGGCCACGCAGATGCGCCACTTCCACGCGGCGGGGCTCGCGAGCTGCGCGTCGGCGTCCTGCGAGGGCGACTGGCGGGACGTCACCTCCAGCGTCTCACCGGTCTTCATCTCGCCCGGCGGTGGCGCCTTGGACGAGACCGCCGGCGCCGCCTCGCGCGAGGGCGCCGCCTTGAGGCCTATCGGCGAGAAGGACCGCCGCTCGGACGCCGCGCGCAGGATGGGCTCGACCGCCGCCCACAGCTCGGTGATGGACGCTTGCCGCTCGTTGGGCTCCGCCGCCGTGGCCCGGACGAGGACCGCGTCGAGGCGCTCGACGAGCTCGGGCCGGGTGGAGAGCTCCTGCGGCAGCGCCCCACGGGAATGCGCGAGGCTCGGGCGCGGCCCGTTGAGCAGGCGCGTCACGATGACCAGCGGGTTCTCCTGATCCCCGTAGGGGAACGCCTTCGCGCCCGTGAGCATCTCGTAGAGCATCGCCGCGTACGAGAAGACGTCGGTGCGCGGGTTGACGCGACGGTTGCCCTGCTCGAACTGCTCGGGCGGCGCGTAGCCCAGGCTGGCACCCGCGAGGGCCGTCGTCTTGCCGAGGCCCATGTCGACCAGCTTCACCAGGCCGAAGTCGGTGACCTTCGCGATCTCGCCGCCCGTCTCGCTGGCGAGGAGGACGTTGGACGGCTTGAGGTCGCGGTGCACGATCTTGTGGGCGTGCACGTCCTCGAGCGCGAGCGCGACCTGGCGCGCGATGCGCCGCGTGCGATCGAGCGCGAGCCCCACGGCGCGCGTGTGGGAGAGGACGTGCTCGAGCGTCGGCCCGCGCACGTACTCGAGCGCGGTGAAGTGCAGCTCGGTGGTGCCGCCGGCCGGGGTCGGGAGGACCGCCGTGGCGTGATCGAAGAACCGGACGATGTGCGGGTTGGGGCGCGCCGCCTGCCCCAGCATGCGAAGGACCTGCGCCTCGCGCTCGAACCTCGCGAGCGACTCCGGTGTCATCGCGTCGGGACGCAGCACCTTGACGATGACCAGGTAGCCTTCCGGCTCGTCCCACGCGGCCGTGAACACCCACCCCTGGCCGCCCTCGCCGATGCGCTCGCGCAGGTGGAAGCGCGCGCCGCGCGTCCCCTGCAGCACCTGTCCCGGCAGCAAGTCGCGCAAGGCGAGCAGGCGCGGATCAGCGGGGTGCATGGGCAACGCCATGCTAGCGCAAGGAGGAGGGCTAGACCCCGAGGAGCTTGACGAGCGTTTCCTTGTTGGTCACGCCGACGTGCCGGCCCGCCTCCTTGCCCGCCTTGAAGACGAGCACGGTGGGGACGCCCCGGATGCCGAACTTGGTGGCGACGCCGGGCGAGTCGTCGATGTCGAGCTTGCCGACCTTGACCTTGCCCTTGAACTCATCCGCGAGCTTCTCGACGATCGGCGCGAGCACCTTGCAGGGGCCGCACCAGACCGCGCTGAAATCGAGGAGGAAGGGTGTCTCGCCGGAGCCCAGGACCTCGGACTCGAAGTTGCCGTCATTGATCTCGAGGACGTTCGCGCCTGCCATGTTCGTCTACCTCTCGGGGAACCGTATCCATAGTACTCCGATGCCCGGCTGTCGATCGGGGTCGCGGCCGTCACCGTCCCGCCCCGCCTCCGTTCGGCACGCTCGGGGCGGCGCTCGGGCTGGCCGGAACAGGCGCCGGAACGGGGGCCGGGCGTGACTTGAAGTCGATGACCCGCTGGATGCCGCGGGCCAGCTCGTCGCTCGGGGCGCGGGCGGTCGCGGTGAGCGCCGCGCCGTGGCCGTCGACGGCCAGGGAATCGAGCAGCGGGCCGAGGCCGATGAGCCGGACGGTGACGTCGCGCGAAAAGGCGAGGCGCTTCCGCTCGATGAGCTTCTTGACCTCGTCGCACGAGGAGGGCGTCTCGCAGCGAAGCTCGGCCGTGATGTCGGTCGTCGAGGAGGCCGCGTCCACCGACTGGCCACCCCCGAGGCCGACCGCCACGCCCGCCGCGCTCACGGCCAGCACCCCCGCGTACGCCTTGTCGCCCTCGCCGCCGAGCTCGGGGCCGAGCTCCGCCTTGAGCTTGTCGCGCAGCGAGGCAGGCAGGAGCGCGGTCACCACGATGGCGGGAGCCGCGCCGCTCTTGCCGGTGAGCGCGGCGCGCAGCTCGGTGTGCTCGGGCTGCATGCGGCCCGCCTTGTGCTCGGTGGCGTCGATCATCGCGTCGAGCCACGGGCCCCGGCCCACGAGGAACGGTCCGCCCTCGCGGTAGGCGAGGCGGGCGTGCATCGCGTCGGCCGTGTCCTCCACCAGCGTGAAGCCCCCGCGCGTCGATGCCGCCGGAGAGCCGCCGCGGGCACGGATGACGTTCTCGGCGCACTTCGAGAGCTCGTCCTTCGTGAAGTCGCCGCTGAACGCGACGCCGAAGTCGCCCCGCTCGCCGTTCTCCGGCGAGGTGACGACCACCTCGCGGAGGCGCGCCACCGGATCGAAGCCGCAGCGCGCCACGAGAGGCCCGAGCCCGGGAATGGGGGTCTTCTCGCCCCCGCCCAGGATGGGCCTGGCGAGCGGGGAGGCGCGGAGGGCGGTCACGTCGATGGTGGCGACGAGCCAGGCGTCGCGCGGCACGGAGTCGATGAGGCTCGTGGACGCCCGGGAGCGGCCGACGGCGAAGGCCACGGCGGTCACGAAGAGGACGAGGCCGAAGAAGAGGAGGTACTGCCGCCGCGGGGACAAGGCGCGGCGAAGATAGCACCCGGTCCCTTGACAACCCCGCCCCGTGAGGGAAAGGCTTCACCGCGGAGGGGCCCGCATGGTGCTGGTGCTCGGAATCGTGGCGCTCGTCGTCGTCATCGCAGGGGTCGCGACCGTCCTCATGCTGGCGGCCCGCCAGGCCCGCGAGGAGAGCGCGCCGGCGAGCGTCCCCACCGACTTCGTCGCCCCGGTCAGCTCGGGGGGGTACTCGTGGCGCCGCACCGACGAGAGCCTCGAGCAGTTCCAGGCCCGCATCGCCCGCGAGAACGCCCGCCCCCGGCCCGGAGGCCCCTGAAACGGGGGGCCTGAAACTTGGCCATCGGCGGCAGGTCGCTCCATCTTCGACCGCACGATGAAGGACGAGTCGAACGCCGCGCGGGCCATGGACACGGACTCGACGGAATACGGCGGCCCCGAGCGGCGCCGGCACCGGGTCTACGTGACCAAGAACACCGAGTACCACTTCCGCGACGGGTTCTGCGTGGCCGTGCGCGACCGGCGGACGGGGGACTTCCTCCACGGGCACCTCGCGCTGAGGCGCCGGGTCCACGGCGGGATCAAGTTCTCCCGGGACGGAGGGATCGCGCCCAACGCGGGCGAGCCGCGCACCGGCGAGTCGCTGTACTTCGCGAGCGAGGGGCGGGACCTGGTGACCAGCGCGCTCGAGAGCGTGGAGCGGCCGCCGCGCGACGTGGTGAGCGCCTACCCGGGCGCGAAGAAGGCCGGCTAGCCCTTCGCGTCATCCCGGGGGGGTGAGGCCGTCGAGGCTTGTCCCGCGCCGGACCCTGTGTGAGCCTCGCGGCCTCTCTCTGAAAGGAGGCCGTCATGGTGGTGGGCAACGCGATCATACTCGGTTGGAATGCGGCGATCCCGGGGCGCGAGAAGCGCGCGCTGGAGCAGTTCATGGAGATCCACGCGTGGTTCGAGGAGCTCAAGAGCCAGAAGACGATCACGGGTTATCAGGACGTCATCCTCAACCCGCACGGTGGCGACATGAACGGCTTCACGCTCCTCACGGGCGATCCGGCCAAGCTGTCGGAGCTCACGCGGACCGACAAGTGGAACGAGCACGTCATCCGCGCCGCGCTGAACCTCAGCGGCTTCGGCGTCCAGCTCGCGACGACGGGAGACGCGGTTCCGGGTCTGATGCAGACGTGGGCGAAGTTTATCTAGCCTAGCGTCGGCTAGCCCTTGGGCTCCACCAGCTTGGGCGACTCCCGCACGACGCGGGCGACGGCCTCCTGTCCGAAGAACTCCAGCACGGCCTGGATGCGCAGCTTCTGGTCGTTCGAGGCCTTCACGACGCCGCGCTGCGTGCGCACCTGCAGGTCCATCAGCTTCTTCACCTCGGCGATCTGGGCCTCGAGGCGGGCGACTTGCTGCGTCGCGTCCGTGAGGATGGCGCCCGTGTTCCGCTCGCCGTGCTGGATGTACGCCTCGAGGGCCTGGATCTCCTCGGCCGCGGTCTCGATGATCTGATCGAGCGGGATGCCGAACGCCTTGAGCGACGCCTCGACGATCTGCTTTCGCACGTCCTTGGGAGTCTCCGTGGGCAAGGACTGCAGGAGGCTCAGCGCCTTCTCGACCCGCTGCTGGGCGTCGTCCGTGATCTGCGCCGCCTTGTAGACCTGCGTGAAGACGCGGGCATCGGGCGTGGTGCCGGCCGCGACCTGGGGGACGTCGCCCTGCAGGCGGAGCGATGGCGGCGCGGTCTCGTCGTGCGGCGGCGGGGCCGCCGGGGGCAGCTTCTTGCCGTACTTCGCGATGATCTTCTCGGGGCTCTCCTCCTCTTCCTCCTCTTCGCCCTCGCGGACCACGAACCAGCCCAGCACGGTCGATCCCAAGCCCTTCTTGTCGCTCACGGGTCCTCCCTCTCTCGCTTGCCATGCTCGCTCCATCGGAGCCGCGATCCGCTATGATTTGCGTCGTGAGCAGCGACCGGAAGCGGGCGAGCGCCGACGACGAGCCCCCCTACGCGCGCTACGCCTTCCTCAACCCGTACAACCTGACCCTGCTCGCGGGCGCGGCGACGACGGCCGCGGCCACCGGCCACTGGTGGATCGCCGTGTGCGCGGCGGCGACCGAGGGACTCTGGATGGTCTTCGCGCCGGACTCGAAGGTGCTGCAGCGCGCGGCGTGGGACAAGCGGTGGGAGCGGGCCAAGCAGAACGAGCTCGAGGAGCACCAGAACCAGAAGTTTCTGCGCCTCACGCCGGAGGACCAGACCCGCGCGCACGCGCTCCGCGACCAGAGGGCACGCATCTACCAGCTGGCCGCGGAGAACCCGTCGCTCGCGATGGACCTGATGAAGGACGAGCTCGCGAAGCTCGACGCGCTCCTCGAGGACTACCTGGATCTGGCCATCGTGTGCGCGCGCTGCGAGTCGCAGCTGCGGGGGTTCGACCTGGTCGATCTGCAGCGCCGCGGGCAGTTCTACCAGGACCAGGTCGCCCACTTCCCGAAGGGGGACAGGCGCAGTGAGGTCGCCCAGAAGAACCTCGAGGTGCTGGCCGCGCGCAAGAACCGCATGGAGGCGATGCAGCGAAACCTCCAGACCGCGCGCGGTCACATGGACCTGATGGAGAACAGCTTCCGGCTGCTGGGCGACGAGATCGTCACGATGGCCAACCCGACCGAGCTCGCGACGCGCCTCGACGACCTGCGCATCGGCGTCCAGGCGATCCGCGAGACCGCCGAGGAGGTCGAAGAGAACTACGACCAGCTCGAGGAGGAGCCGGCGAAGCAGATGCGCAGGTAGGCTCGGCCGAAGCCGGTATCCCGGAACTTATCCAGCTGGTCGGCGTAGATCCCGACCTCACGCGCCCAGGCGACGAGGCGGTCATTGACGATCCTGCCGAGCCGCTCGTCGATCCGCGCCGTCGCCGGCGCGTACAGCGGGGGGTAGGTACCGTCGCCCCACTCCCGTTCCACGTACGGCAGCGGCAGGTACGCCTCGGGATGGCCGGGCACGAGGCCCGGCCCGGGGGCGGGGCCCGGCCCGGGCGCGTGCCCGAGGCCGGGCAGGCCGGCCTCGGGCAGCGGCGGGCGGGAGATGCGCAGTCCGGTGGTGCCCGGACCGGACGGTCCGGGCAGCATCCGCGCCACCGTGGCAGCGGTGGCAGCGGTGGCAGCGGTGGTGGCAGTGGTGGCAGTGGTGGCGGCGGGCACCGGCGCCGGCCGGGAGAGGCGCAGCCCGGAGGTGCCGAGGCCGGACGGCGCGAGCGGTCTGCGCATCATGGCCGCGGTCCTTCCGGGCTGACCTTGCTCGCCAGGTCGAGCACGCCCGCCAGCCACGGCGTGAACTCGGCGGGCCGTGCGGCGATCT
>Ga0209415_10018416_pt1 | contig 11021 bp, 10 predicted proteins | sample PeaSoiSIISIP2007_FD_187696 | JGI IMG/M metagenome (GOLD analysis project Ga0209415, IMG submission 187696) | Peat soil microbial communities from Weissenstadt, Germany - SII-SIP-2007 (SPAdes) (version 2) | ecosystem: Environmental > Terrestrial > Soil > Wetlands > Peat | place: Germany...
GAGCCTGTAGGTGTGGCCGAAGTCGGGGCCGTTGAAGACGTCGATCGAGGCGCCGTCGAAATTGGCGACGTAGAGCTTGCCGCCGCGGGTCAGCGCCATGCCGCGAGGGTGGAGGCCCACGGACAGCGTTCGGATCGTCTTGCCCGCCACGGTGTCGATCTCGGTGACCGATTCGCCCGTCCAGTTGGCCGCGAAGAGCCTCGTGCCGTCCTCCGAGAGGACCATGATCTTGGGATGCAGCCCCGCGGAGAACTCGTGCTTTACCCGCCGCGTCGCCAGATCAATCGCCTGCACGCCGCCGCGCTCGAAGTTCGAGACGTAGAGCGTCTTGCCGTCGGGCGACAGCACACTCTCGACGACGATGCCCGGGACATCGATCGTCGCGAGGCGCTTCAGGGTCTCGCGGTCATAGACGGTGACGTTGCCGCTGTTCCTGTTGCCGAAGTTCGTGACGAAGAACCGCGAGCCATCGCGCGCGAGGAGCGCTCCCTTCGGCATCGAGCCCGTGTCCGCGACCTCCTGCACCTCGATGGGCGGGGCCTCGGCGCGAGCTGGACGCGGCCACGACGTCACCGCCCCGAGACACCACGCGAGGACCGCGGACACCGCCCCTCGAACTCGGCGGGAGGCGCGGAAGGGGGCCGTACGCTTCACCCGACGGACACTTAGTCGTTGCCGATGCTCGCTTCCAGCGGCGCCGCGATCGTCCGGTAGCGCCGGTAGAAGTGCGTGACCTTCACGACGTAGTCCTGGGTCTCCGGAATCGGAGGGATCCCACCCGCGCGCACGACGGCGTCCTCGCCCGCGTTGTACCCCGCGATGGTGAGCGACAGGTCTCCGTTGAATGAGTTGGCAAGGATGCGGAGGAAGCGCGTGCCGCCGAGGATGTTCTCGCGCGGGTCGTGGATGTCGCGTACCTGGAGGATCTCGGCCGTGGACGGCATGAGCTGCATGAGGCCGCACGCGCCCGAGTGGCTCACGGCCCGCGGGTCGTAGTCGCTCTCGACCCTGATGACCGCGCGCACGAGCTGCTCGGGGATCTGGTAGAGCGCCGCCGCCTCGCGGATGTACTCGTCGTATCGCGTATAGCGCCCGGGGTCGTGGTCGGAAGGGGGCACCGGCGTGCCGTTCCACGCGTGGCGGGCTTCCCCTTTCAGGTAGACGCGCCCCTGGCCGTTTGCCGGGCGCGCGTTGGTGAAGTGCACGACGCCGTCGGCATCCGTATATTGGTAGATATCGGCGCGAGCGATGCGCCCGAACGGCACGAAGCCGAGCGCCAGCGCGACGGCCATGGCGACGTGAGGAGTGGAGCGCATCGTCGGGATCGCCCGTGAGGCGACAACCTGATCGTGCCGAATCTTCCCCCCCTCCGCAAGTTGTCGGGGGGCGAGGTCTCGTCGGGTGGTAGCGTCCCACGACGCCCCCATGACCTGGCAACTTGCGCTCGCCGCGGCCGCAGCGCTCTTCGGCGCGTACATCGTCTGGCAGATCCGACCTTCTCTGGGTCCCCGCAAAATCGGCAAGGCGCGCCGCCAGGCGCTCGCCGACGCCCGCGCCAAGCTCGCGGCCGCCACTTCCCCCAAGGAGCGCTCGGAGGCGCTCTGCGACGCGGGCGACGCGTCTGGGCTCTCCGGTCGAAGCTTCACCAGCGCGCTCGGCTACTACCTCCGCGCCATGCGCACCGACCCGACGTCCCCGGAGCCCATCCTCCGCACGGCGCGCGGCCTCGCTCGACGCCCGCGGACACTCGAGTCCATCCTGTGGAGGCGCCTCGGCGGCGCCGCCTGGGAAGGAGAGCACCACGACGCCGCGGTCGCGGCACTGACCGCGCTCGCGCACGTCTACCGCGGCCCTCTCCGCAATCGGGTCCGCGCCAAGGCCCTCGATCACGCCCTCGCCGCGCTCGGACACCCCGCCCCGACGGTCACGCGTCTCGAGGAGTCGCTGGCCGACGCTCCCAGGCCCTGAGAACGGCGCTGCCATCCTGGCGAGGCCGAGCGACGTGGAGGCGCGCGACGCCGACAGGGTGTCAGACGTGGCACGACTCAGCCCTGCAAGTGATGGATATCGCTAGAGCAGCGCCGCGGCATGGGGTTCGCTTTCTCTTTGGCGAGACCCAATCGCCCCCTGGAGCGTCATATCCCCCAAGGAGAGCCCTGCCATGAACCGTCACCGCCTGCTCTCACGCTTGCTCAAGGTTCTGCCCGCGACCGTGATCGTGGTCGCGGGGCTCATCCAGGCTCGGGCGACCCGCGACCTCGTGCGATCGCGGCCTACCCCCGACGCCGTGATGATGCTCGCGAACGCGGGTCCCACGTCCGCGCACGGTCCGCGCCACGCCCGCGCGAGAGGGCTCACGAAGCGAGAGCTCGACGCCATGGAGGCGCAGCGAAGGGCGGTGAGATAGGAGCGTTCCCTCGCGCCACGCGTCCCTCCGCCCGGCGGAGCGGGACGTGCGCCCCGCGTGCAGCCGCGAGCCATCGCGACTAACGCTACTCCCCGGTGCCTTCCGAGTCGTCTCGCCCACGCAACCCGGTGTCATCGTCACGACCTCCCACCACCACGAGGCCGTCCGCGATCCCCCGCGCCGCGCTGGGCGCGCTCGTCGTCGCGATGCTGCTCGTCCCCATCGGCGTCGTGCTCCTGGCTCGCTCGTTCATCCCCGACTTCAACCAGATGGGCGCCCTCGTCCGCGCGGCACCCGGGCCTCGTCCGTCGCCGACGACCCGCAACGAGAATTCGCCGACGGTCGGCGGCGTCGTCGTCGACGTCGATGGGAACCCCGTCGAGGCAGCGACCGTTCGCCTCGTCTCTCCCGGTCCGAGCGGCGAAGTCCTCGCGGAGACCACCACGGCCGCCGGCGGGAGCTTCGTCTTCTCGAAGCTCCCGGCGAGCGAGGCGCTCGTCGTGGCCGACCACGAGCCGCAAGGGATCGTGTCGAGCAACGTGCTCCGCGCCGACGGTGGACCGACGGCGGACCTCTTGCTCGTGCTTTCCTCGGCCGAGGCGATCCACGGGAACGTCGTCGACACGGACGGGCATCCCGTCGCGGGAGCGGTCGTGTCGGCGCTCGGCGTGCGGTGGAAGGTCGCCGCGGCGACGTCCGACGGCGCGGGGACGTTCCGGATGGCGAGCGTGCCTCACGAGGCGACGTCGCTCATGGCGGTCGCGCGCGGGTACACGGCGGGCCGCGCGCTCCTGACCCTCCGCTTGCAGTCGACCGAGCCCGCCGAGCATGAGGTGCAGATCAAGCTCGTCGCCGCGCCTCCGATCGACGGCGAGGTAATCGATCCCGACGGGCAACCCATCGCGGCGCGCGTCGTCGCGTGCGACGGGGAGCCCTCCGTGGCCAGGACGACGAGCGCGCCGGACGGATCGTTCGGGCTCCCGCCGTCGACGACGGGCTGCATGGCGATAGCCGAGCAGGACGACTTCGCCGCCAGCGACCCTGTCGCGGTGGAGGGCCGTCGCCTCACGCTCCGCCTCAAGGCCGGGGGCGCGATCGAAGGCGTCGTCGTCGACGAGCGTGGCTCGGGGGTGTCGCCGGTCAGGGTCGGGATCGAGTCGTTCGCGCCGGCGCGCGGGAGGGCCGCAGCCAGGGCGGGAACGACGTCCTTCGACGACGCTCGCGGCGCGTTCCGCCTCGACAAGCTCGCGCCCGGCACCTACGTGCTCACGGGGTCGACCGCCGGGAAGCCCCCGGCGCGGTCGGAGCCCGTGGAGGTGACCGCGGGGGCCGTGACCCGCGGTGTAAGGATCGTCCTGCTCGCGGGAGGGGTCGTCGCGGGGCGCGTCTACGACGAGAAGCACGCGCCCCTCGCCGGCGTCGACATGAGCTTCGATTTCGTCAGCAGCGCGATCGCGAGCACGGCCCACGCGACGTCGGACGCCCAAGGAGCCTACCGGCTGGAGGGAGCGCCCTCGGTGACGTTCACGCTCCAGGCGAAGAAGCCGGGTTACCGCAGCCGGATGGTCGCAGGACTCCGCGTGAGCAACGGGGCGACGCTCCTCGAGGACGTGACCCTCACGGGCGCGGACGGAGGGGGGAGCCTCGAGCTCGGCGGCATCGGCGCGAGCCTCTCCCCGTCCCGCGAAGGGGTCACGATCCGGCAGGTCTTCGACGGCGATCCCGCCGAGCGCGCAGGCCTGCGCGCGGGCGACCGCGTCGTGCGCGTCGACGGCGAATCGACCGACGGGATGTCCATGGCGGACGTCCTCCAGAGGCTGCGAGGAGAGCCGGGGACGACTGTCGGGGTCACGGTGCAGCGGGGCGGGTCGACCGTAGACGTGGTGGTCGTGCGCGCGCTCGTCGTGCGCTGAGCCCGGATCGCCCTCAGCCCGAAGGAGGCCAGAACGTCTTCGGGATCCCGTGCCGGTGCGCGAGCGCGAGCCAGTCCATCAACCCCGCGACCGTGATGTGGACGAGGAAGCCCTGGTAGATGCTCTTGGTCTTCATGCTGAGCGACCCGAGCGCGATCCCCGCGATGATCGCTCCGTTCACCTCGAGGTACGGCTTCTGGAAGTGAATCATGCAGTAGGGCACCGCCATCGCGAAGATGGCCCCCGAGCCGAAGCTCCGGCGGAGGACGCCGAGCCAGAAGCCTCGGAAGAACATCTCGAGCGCGAAGAACTGCGCGAAGTACATCGCCTCCCAGACGAGGTAGTCGAACCAGCTCCGCGATGCGTTCTTGTAGAAGGGGTAGTACGTGCCGAAGTCGGGCTGGCGGCTGACGAGCCAGAGCGCCGGCAGGACGAAGACGAGGAAGAGGAGATAGATCCACGCGTGCTTGAAGAACCCGCGCGTGCGGAGGCCCAGATCGAGCAGCGAGTCGCTCCGGTAGATGAGCTTCCAGAGGCCGAACGGGACGAGCGTGTAGCCCGTGACGCGCGTGAAGGCCCACCAGCCGAAGCTGTAAAGGTCTTCGTATTTCGCGACGCGGAGCTTGTCGTGATGCTTCGCGTCGAACGCGGCGAGGAGGGGACGGAACGCCTCCTCGAAGTACGGGCGTCCTCCGTAGTACTCGTGGAGCGTGAGGATCACCGCGGCCATGACCATCGCGACGAGGGGGCGGAGGTCCTGCTCCCCCTTCGCCAGGAGCTCCCCTCGGTATCGGTGAGACTCCTCGTCCAGCTCCCGCCAGGTCGACCGGAAAAACAGGTAGACGAGCGGCAGGATGATCAGCAGCCCCGGGATCGGGAGCAGCGGCCGCCACGTGACCATCAGGTGGTCGAATGTGGCGGGAATGGCTGGCGCCGAGGCGATCGCCGCGCGTTCGGGGGGGAAGAGCACGTTCGAGAGGCTACCGTGCGGCTTCGGCTCGCGACGCGGCGCGGGCGAGGCGCGCGAGCGACGCGTCCTTCCCGAGGACGACCATCACCTGGTGGAGCGACGGGCTTGCGCTACGACCGGTCAGCGCCACGCGCGCGGGCTGCGCGATGTCCTTGAAGGCGACCCCTTCGCGCGTCGCCCACGCCTTGATCTCGTCGTCGAGGGTCGCCTCCGCCCAGGAGGGCGCGTCTTCGAGCGCGCCGATGAGCCCCCGGAGGAGCTTCCCCGCGGCCGGGACGAGCGCCTTCTCGGCCGCCTTCTCGTCCATCACGGGGGTGTCGCGGAGGAAATAGTCGAGGAGATCGGCCGCCTCGACGAACGTGTGGGCGCGGTCTCGGATCGCCGGCAGCGCGGTGCGGACGACGTCGGGCGACGGTCGCTCGATGCCCCGCTTCGCGAGGAACGGCAGGACGCGCGCGACGTACTCGTCGTCGGGGACGAGGCGCGGGCTGCGGAGGTGCTCGTGGTCGATCGCGAGGAACTTCTTCGTGTCGAACTTGCCGTCCCCCTTGCCACACGCCGCCCAGTCGAACTTCTCCACGAGCTCGGCGAGCGAGAAGACCTCTTGATCCCCCGACGACCATCCGAAGCGGACGAGGTAGTTGAGTACCGCCGCCGGCGCGTAGCCGCTGTCGCGGTACTCCATCACGCTGACGGCGCCGTGCCGCTTCGAGAGCTTCTCGCCGCTCGGCGCGAGCATCATCGGCAGGTGGGCGAACTCGGGGAGCGCGGCGCCGAACGCGCGGTAAAGGAGGATTTGGGGAGGCGTGTTGACCATATGGTCGCGGCCTCGCGCCACCAGCGTGACGCCCATCGTGATGTCGTCGACGACGGCGCCGAAGTTGTAGAGCGGGACGCCTCCGGCCCGGATGAGGACGAAATCCTGCTGCGCCGCGTTCGGCGTCGTCACCTCGCCGAACACCTTGTCGACATAGGTGACCGCCCCCCCCTCGGACATGCGGAAGCGCACGACGTACGGGAGGTCCGGCTCGTCCGTTCGGTCACGGCACGTGCCCGGGTAACGGAATGTCGCCTTCGGGTCCTTCGCCTTCAGCGCCTCACGCTGTGCGTCGAGCTCGGCCTTCGTGCAGTAGCAGCGGTACGCCGTGCGCTCGCGGATGAGCCGCTCGCTCATCTCCTTGTACAGCCCGAGGCGATCCATCTGCGAGTACGGCCCGTTTGCACCCCCTACTCGCGGCCCTTCGTCCCAGTCGATCCCGAGCCAGTCGAGTGAGTCGAGGATGATCTGCGTGCTCTCCTCGGTGGAGCGCTCCTGGTCGGTGTCCTCGATGCGTAGGATGAAGCTCCCGTTCGTCTTTCGCGCCCACAGCCAGTTGAAGAGGGCCGTGCGAACGCCGCCGATGTGCAGATAGCCCGTGGGCGACGGGGCGAAGCGGAGACGGGGCCCGTTCGCCCGCGGCGGGTGCGGTGTCATGGCGCGACGAGTAGCAGAGGGGGGCCGGTCTCTCAACGGCAGGGAGGGGCGCCGGGGCGACGCGGTCCGTATGACGAATCAAGGGAACTGCCGCGTGATTTCGGGAGCCTCCGACCGCGCGCCCTTCACGCGCCAAAATCTCGACCGTAATTGGGTTATCCTGGGAGTTTGCGGCATGGTGCGTCGTGGCCCCAAGGGAGCATCCGTCATGGAGAGGTGTGTTCGTCGGACGAGAGACGGCTTCACGCTCATCGAGCTGATGATCGTCGTCGCGATCGTGGGGATCCTCGCCTCATTGGCCATCTACGGAGTCCGGAAGTATGTCGCCAACGCGAAGACCGCGGAAGCGCGGAATTCGCTAGGGCAGATCGGCAAGGACGCCGCCACGGCCTTCGAGAAAGAGAGCATGGCGGGGAACGTGCTCGCCGCGAAAGGGACGACGGGGATCACGCGAGCCCTGTGCGCGTCGGCCACGGCGCCCGTCCCGGCCGCGATAGGCTCCGTGAAGGGGGCGAAGTACCAGTCGAACCAATCCGTAGGAAAGGACTGGAGCCTCGACGAGTCCGCCAACAAGGGCTTCGCGTGCCTGAAGTTCACGATGTCGGCGCCGCAGTACTACCTGTACAATTACACGTCCGACGGCAACCTCGCGGCGAACCCCCCGGTGGTCGGGACACAGTTCACCGCGCTCGCCAACGGCGACCTGAACGGCAACGGGGTCACGTCCACGTTCATGATCCTCGGCGCCGTGTCCGGCGGCAATCTGTACACCGCCCCGAGCATCGAGGAGCTCAACCCTTCCGAGTGACGCTCACTTCCCCGGGCGGAGCTTCCCGTCGGGGTTGCACGTCCAGCCTGCGGGGACCACGGTCGCCGCGTCGCAGAGCGCCGTCTCGGCGCCATACGCTTTCTCCAGCTCGACTCCCGTGAGGTCCGCGCCGGCGAAGTTCGCGAGGATGAGCGAGGTGTTCTCGACGTTCGCGCGATTCAGCTTCGCGCCCGCGAAGTTCGCGTGCGTGAGGTCGGCCCGCCCGAGCTCCGCGTTGGTGAGATCGAGCCGCGAGAAGTCTGCGCCCTGGAAGCGCTTCCCACGAAGGTCCTTCCCCCCCTGCTCGACGAGCGCGCGCCCGGCGAGCGCGCGAGCGTTGGCGTCCGCGGCCTCCACGCGCGAGAGGAGCCCGACGGGGTCGGCGAGAAAGGCCGCGACGGCCGTAACGACCGAGAGAGCGGCGCGCCGTCCGAGGGTCGTCGGGATCACCGTGCTGACCCCCGCGGCGGCCGCTGCCGCGGCGGCCTGGAGCACGACGTGGAGCGTCCCCGACACGAGGAGCACCTCGCCTGCCACGACGCAGCCAGCCAGCACGAGCAGGCAGAGCGCGGGCAACCACCACGGCGCAGCCGTCTTCTTCGACGTCTCAGGCGGCGCCCACGCCTCCGGAGCCGCGCGTTTCTCGGGGGCGGGTCGCGGCGGCGTCGGCTCCGGCGGCCGCTTGGCGATCTCGCCGGTCGCCGGTGCGAGTCTCCGCCGGACGCGATGGAGCTCGGCCGACAGCTCGCCCATCGACGCGAAGCGCTGCTCCCTAGCCCCCGTGCACCTCCGCACGATCGGGGCAAGCTCGGGCAGCTTCGCGTCGAGCACGGTCATCTGGGTCGGATCCTCGGGCGTCTCGTCGAGCATCACGAACGAGAGCAGGCGGCCTACGCTGTAGATGTCGCAGAGGGCGTCCGGTGTCCCGACCGCCGCCTCGGGTGCGGCGTACGCGCCGTAGCCGAAGAAGTTCTCCGGGTCGCCGCCGAGCGACTCCGCGACCGAGACCATGCCGACCTCCGTGAGCACGGGGTGCAGATCGTCGTTCATCAGGATGTTGTCGGGGCACAGGCAGCCGTGGACGAGCCCGCTCTCGTGGAGCGAGCCAATTGCGTCGCAGACGCGGAGCACGAAATCGAGGCGGCGCAGCGGTGGCCAGCGCAGCACGACGAGGTCCGACGCCGCCCCCGCGCCGAGATAGTCCGCGACGAACGCGTCGTCCTCCTCGAGCACGCGATGGACGTGCTGGATCCCCTCCGTCCCCGCCAGCGGCGTGAGGGCCTTCGCCGCATGGATGACCCGGGCGCGCTCGGGCGGCGTCCCGCAGGCGTCGACGGCCGTGAGGAGGACGCGCTGGCCTGACTTGTCCTGCGCCTCCCAGACGCTCATGAGCGGGCGCTGGGCGAACTTCTTGAAGAGGCGGACGTCGAGCCGCCCCGCGGCCGCGAGCGCTCGCACGTGCTCGGCGGAGGGGCGCGCCGCCGGCGGGATCGATGCGAGGCGAGGGTCTCGACCTTGTGTCATCGGGACGCGTCGTGTAGCGCTGAAAACGTGCCGAATCCGCCGCCCAAACCGCCCCCGCCGCTCCCGCGGCCAAGCCGGCGGATGAAGGCACAGACGGCGCCTGCTCCGCCCCCGCCGCTCCCCCGGCCGAGCCGGCGAATGAAAGCGGTGCCGTCGCCCGCGGCACCGCAGGCACCAACCCCCGTCTCGCTCGCGGAGACGAAGGGGGCCCGATCGATCCTCGTCGTCGACGACGATGACGCGACCCGACGTCTCATCGTCCGAGCTTTGCGCACCGTCTACACGGTATATGAGGCGTCCGACGGCGAGCAAGCGGCCGAGCTCCTCGACGCGTACCCTACGGTCGACTGCGTCGTGTCGGACATCATGATGCCTCGCCTCAGCGGCACGGATCTCGCGCGCAAGATGCGGTCGGATCCCCGCCTGAAGAACACCCCCATCGTGTTCGTGACGGCCAAGCGGGCCCCCGGTGACATGGCGGAGGGCCTGAGCGCCGGGGCGCGGTTCTACCTGAGCAAACCGTTCAGTCTGAAGGCGCTCTTCGCGAAGGTGGGCGAAGCCATGACGAAGCCGTGAGTAACGGCATCCGGAGGATCCGACGATGCCTGCCCCCTCGCTCGACAACCTCCGGTGCTTCCTCGCGGCGGCGAGGCTCCTTCGCTTCCGCGAGGCCGCGCGCAGCGTCGCGCTGACCCCGGCCGCGTTCGGGCAGCGCATCAAGCAGCTCGAGGAGCAGGTCGGCGCCACGCTCTTCGCGCGCACGACGCGACAAGTCCGGCTCACCGAGGCCGGCCTCCTGCTGCTGCCATACGTCGAGCGTTGCCTCACCACGCTCGACGAGGGGGTGCGGGCGGCGCGCGGCGAGATCGGTCCGCCGGCCCAGGATCTCGTGCTCGGAACGCGCCACGAGCTCGGCATGAGCTGGATCGTGCCGCAGCTCGGCGCGCTCGCCGCGGAGCGCCCCTACCTGAACCTCCACCTCTACTTCGGTGCCGCCGACGACCTGCACCGGAAGGTGCGCGCGCTCGAGATCGACTGCGCCGTCACGTCGGCGAGGAGCGACGACCCCAAGCTCGACAGCGTCCGCCTTCACCGCGAGGACTACCTGCTGGTCGGTTCGGCGAGACTCTTCGCGAAGACCCCTCTCGACAAGCCCAGCGACGCCCGGCACCACACGCTCCTCGACATCGCCGCCGACCTTCCTCTCTTCCGCTACCTCCGCGACTCCAAGGAGAGCGGCGAGGGGATGCGCTTCGCGAGGCACACGTACCTCGGGACCACAGCGGCCATCCTCCGTCGCGTGCTGGACGGCGCGGGCGTCGCGGTCCTGCCCGAGTACCTCGTGGTGGCGAGCCTCGCGCGCGGGAGGCTCGTCCGCGCGCTCCCCAGGATCCCGCTCCGCTACGATCACTTCCGCCTGGTCTTCCGGGCGGACGACACGCGGCGCGCGCTCTTCGAGTCGCTCGGCGCGAGCCTCGCCCGCGTCCCGCTCGCGTGACTCGATCGTATGGCTCACGTGAACAATGCCGTGTGAAAAATCGGGATGGTCCAGACCGCGCTCGCCCGTCAGTCTTGCCGCCAAGGAGGACTTCGCATGAATGCTTCGACTAGGGCTCACGCACTTCGCGCGGCGGCAAAGGCCGCGCTCTCTGTCTCGCTCGTCGGTTGCGGTGGAGCGACCGTCGCGGACACGCGCGACAACTCGGGGACCGAGCACGCAGCTCACGACGGTGGACAGACCGTGGCGACACGGGACGGCGGCCACACGGTGACGGCGCCGGACAGCGCACGCGACGCGGACGCGGCGCTCCGGAGCATCGCGGAAGCGGGCCGCGACGGCGCGGCGTCCGAGACACCCTGTACGGGGCTTCCCGCGAGCGTCGACGCCTCCGTGTCGACCGCGACGTTCGCGTGCTGCCTCGACT
>Ga0209415_10018417_pt1 | contig 11021 bp, 11 predicted proteins | sample PeaSoiSIISIP2007_FD_187696 | JGI IMG/M metagenome (GOLD analysis project Ga0209415, IMG submission 187696) | Peat soil microbial communities from Weissenstadt, Germany - SII-SIP-2007 (SPAdes) (version 2) | ecosystem: Environmental > Terrestrial > Soil > Wetlands > Peat | place: Germany...
AGACGCATCTTCGGGCACTTTACGCGCATGCTCGCTGGCAACGAGAAGCGATTGGGATACTACGTTTGGCGGTAAAAAGCCTTGCTGAAACAGCTGAGCAAGGAAGCCCAGATTGCGATGCCTGCGAAGGCATCTTACTCGCATTAGATCACGCTCCATTCGATCAAGAGCCAGAAAAAGTAGTTCAAGTGATCGACGCAACAGTTCAGTCACTAGGGTGAGTTGGTCAATTGGCCCTGCTTTCCAATTTGCCAGTGCCTGATTAACGCGGTTACCGGAGAAACGAAGTATCACTTCAAATGGATGGTTATCCGACTAATCAGGAGTTAACCCGTCGTTGCCACAGCGGATTGCTGGTGGTAAGCAAACGCGACCTGCAGGAGTTTGCCCTGATTCATATGGTGTTGTTGGGAGCCGAACGGGAATTCACGATATACTCGCGCCCGGTTGGCGTTGGCGGATGGCGGCCGAGACAAGCGTTGAAGAATTCATGGACATTTGAACCGGGCGCTCGGTGATTCATCGATGCTAGTCGCGTGGGGCCTCGATCTTGAACCAGAGGAGACATCAAATGACCATGGACCGCAGGGCGTTCCTAGGAAATTCTTCCCTTTTGCTGTCGGCAGCGGCGCTCGGCACCACACCGGCGGAGGCCGCGCAAGAACTAAAGCCTCCAAATCGCAAATACCGGCTCGTGGCCACCGAAGAGGCGTTTGCGACGCCTGAACAGGTCGAGGCTTTCCGCAAGTGCAAAGATTCCCTCTGGCACGATCCGGATGTCGACCTGTGGAATGTGTTTCTGACTTCAGAGACGCTAATGCGTCGCCTGCTCGACGTAGATCAGGAACGGATCAGCATCATGGATCAGGCCGGAGTCGATTTGCACGTGTTGTCCCTGACGTCGCCCGGCGTGCAGCTACTCAGCGCCGATACAGCGACTTCGCTCGCCACGCTCGCGAACGATCAATTGGCCGAGATGGTCAAGCGCCACCCGACCCGGTACGCCGGCCTCGCGAGCTTTGCGCCTCAAGATCCGGCGCGTGCCGCCAAAGAGATCGACCGGGCGATCAACAAGCTCCACTTGAATGGGCTCATCATCAATTCCCACACGAACGGCGAATACCTAGACAATCCAAAATTCTGGCCGATCTTCGAGGCCGCCACGGCTTGCAACGCGGCGATCTACATCCATCCCCGCAATCCACCCGCGGCGGCCGCAGAACTGCTAAAGGCCGATGTCAATCTCTGGGCGGCCATCTGGGGATACCAGCAGGAGACGGGGCTTCATGCGATGCGCTTGATCGTGGGCCGCGTTTTTGACGAGTTCCCGAAGCTGAAAATCGTTCTCGGACATATGGGCGAAGCGCTTCCCTACTGGTTCTATCGCATCGACTACATGTACAAAAACGCGACAATCATCTACAGCAATGCCAGCGGGCACCGTTTGAAGAAGCTACCGAGCGAGTACTTCAAGGACAACTTCCTGATTACCACGAGCGGAATGAATACGCATCCTGTCTTGCAGTATTGTCATTCCGTTCTGGGTCCGGACAACATCATGTTCGCGGTCGATTACCCGTATCAAGAATCGATGGAAGCGGCGCGGTTCATGAACTCCGCGCCACTGCCTGAAGCGGACGTCGAGAAGATCGCCCACGGGAACGCCGAGAAGCTATTTCACATCGCTACAACGTAGTGCACTAGATATAATCGCGCGCCGCGGGCCACCGACGGAGTTTCGGTATGCGGAACGTGACGCGCCCCAGAGGACGACTCCAGGACTTCCGAGCAAGGCATAGGAGTATGATGCCCGACATTGCCCAAGTCAGAAGGACAATCCGTGAAAGGAAATTACATGAAAAAAAGGACGATTCTGTGCAGTCTTGTGACTCTTTTCGCTGCCGCCGTGGTGTGCTTCGCCGCCGTGGACCTGATTATGGGTACCTGGAAACTGAACGAGGCCAAGTCCAAGATTAGCCCTGGAGCTGCGAAAAATGTCACCGGTGTTTACGCGGCCATAGGCGACAGCGTGAAAGTCACCGTGGACGGTGTCGACACTAACGGCAAGCCCGCACACAACGAATGGACTGGCAAGTTCGACGGCAAAGATTACCCCATCACTGGTGATCCAACGGCCGACACGCGAGCATATACGCGGGTCGACGATCACACGCTGACATTTACCAACAAGAAGGGCGGCAACGTTGCGCTGAGCGGTCGCATCGTTATCTCGCCCGACGGCAAGAGCCGCACCGTCACTTCCACTGGGACTGATGCCAAGGGCAACAAGATCAGTAGCACCACGGTCTACGACAGGCAGTAGCTGTCAGACCTGCCGTAGCGAGGATCAAAGTTGAAATCGGAAATTCCCGCGTATATGCTCCGAACATGCTTAAGAACAATTCCGCCTCGGGCGTTGATGCGGGCGTCACCATCAGCGATCCGCTGCGGCATTTGGTTGTCTGCCACGATCGAATCGAAGAACATTTGCAAATCCTAGAGAATGTAATTCCCCGTCTGCGTTCTGATTCCGAGCAGAAGCGCCAAGAAGCCCGTGAGGCCCTGGACGAAGCGCTGCAGTTCCTCGACGCAATGGGGCATCTTCATACTCAAGACGAAGAGGAGTCGGTGTTTCCCCGCCTCTTGGCCAACAGCGGCGACGAGAGATCCGCTGTGACGGAGCTGACGACCATGCTTGAAAGTCAGCATCGGGAGAAAGAGTCGGTGTTCGAGAAGCTGGCGGCCCATGTAGCGGCCTTCCCTCCAGCGCCCTTGCCCCCTTCGCCAGAGCAGGCGACCCGTTTTGAGGGTTTGGTGTCCCATCTAGTGGAGCTTTATCGGCCCCACATCATGGTTGAGAATCAGCGCCTGATTTCGCTTTCGGAAGACCATCTCAGGGAATCTGATTTGGGACAGATACTGCAGGAAATGCGGACGCGGCGCAGCCCGTAGGTACCCTCGGGGAAATTAACAATCTTACGGTGAAGGAGCTGGTGGAAAGAATGTCCGCAGAACTGGCGCCCTCATCGATTCGCGATTACATGAACATCGTGAAAGGTGTCGTCAGTTCAGCGATCGACGATAACGGTGAGCTGCTGTTCCCGAGGAAGTGGAACGCCGACTTTATCGACGCTCCCCTCATCGCGAATCAGCATCAACCATCGACCACTTCCGAGGGAATGGCGAAAATCCTGCAACGAGCGACCGGGCAATATCGAATGCTCTACGCTCGCGTTGCGGGATGCGGGCCGCTTCGCGCGGGCGAAGCGCTCGGCCTAGAACTCGGCAAACATTTCTCGCTCGACTTTCGAACCCTCTACATCCAGCAGAAAGCCAAGCGAGGAATCATCCAGCCTCACCTAAAAACAAAAGCGGGTGAACGCGAGGTGGATCTGTGTTCTGCTCTCGCCGAGATGCTTCGCGATTTCGTTGGCGACCGCAGGAAGGATTGCCCTTCCGCACTTCGACAGGCGGCCAACTCTTGCAGGCAAACACGCTGCAAGACAGCCTACACCCGATCCTAACAGCGCTCGAACACACAAAGGGCGGATTCAACATCTTCCGCCGTTTCCGCATTACTCACCTTCAGAAGACCGGTTGCCCCGAAGCGCTTCGGCATTTCTGGTCTGGGCATGCACCGAGCCACGTCTCCGAGCGCTATACAAAACTGCGCGAAGAGCGTGATTTCCGCTTGGAGTGGGCGGAAAAATCGGAGTTGGCTTCGAGATGTCCCACCCAGTCGGGCAACTTGGGCAACTGATCGTGATGAGAAAATCGGCCTAAGTGATTGAAAATATGGTGGACGTGGCCGGGCTCGAACCGGCGGCCTCCTCGTTGCGAACGAGGCGCTCTCCCAACTGAGCTACACGCCCACTGCATTTTCAGTTTAGCAAACGACTGCATCACCGCCAATCGCCTTTCCGTGAGTCTTTCCCTCTTTCCAAATCACCATCCAACACAAAATGTACAGGGTGTGTCCACTGTACTTTTTCTAAACTTTCGTCCAAGTGAAATGCGATGCGCGCCGTGCTACGTTCGGTGGTGTGCATTTTAATAGCGCAAGAAAGGAGGCAACGGATGAACGGGCAGCGAGAGGCGTGCGGCACACAGCGGGGATTTCGGGTATCAAGAGTTCCTTCGCCCCGACCGGAAATCCGAGATCGGGCCTTTCACAACGACGCGCTAACGGCACTCCGCAGTCAGGGACCGAGTGTGCCCGTACGCGGCCAAATTACTCGACAGACCTGCCGAGTAATTTCTCTCGTAACTCGTTCAAAACAAAGAAAAGTGACACACATTACTCGACACAAAACAAGACAGGGCTCCCAGTGTCGTCCGCCCTTCGTCTTGGCGGACGAGCCTGGGAGATCGGTCTCCGGCGCGCGCACTTCGAGCCGCGAAGTGCCGCCAAATTGGATGCCCATTCTCGTGCTGCGGCGGACCGTCGGAGGATGCCAGCACGGTACAATGGACGCGTGCTGATACAAATGATTGCCATGGACTTGGACGGGACGCTGCTCGACGGCCAAGCGAAGCTCCCAGCGGAGAATGCGCGCGCCATCGCCCAGGCTGCCGGGCAAGGCATCGAAATCGTGATCGTCACCGGGCGGCGATTCCACTCGGCACGCGAAATCGCCGGAGAGCTTGCTTGCGACGCACACCTGATCGTAAGCAACGGCGCGTTGATCAAGTCCTCCGCGGGCGAGACGCATTACCGTAAATTGCTGCCCGCCGACACGGCGCGGCAGGCGCTGGAAGCAACCGCCGAATTCCGTTCGTGCGCGGGAGTCATCTTCGACCGCCCCTTCGCAAAGCAGATCGTTTTTGAGCGCGTGGATTGGGACGGGCCGTTCGTGGGCGCGTATCTGCGCAGGCATCGGCAGCATGTCGCGGAAATCGCGCCGCTGACCGCGTGCCTTGACGAAGACGATCCCGTCGAGATCCTCTTCCTTGACGATTGCGCGCGGATCAATCGCGCGAAAAAAGAGCTGGAGGCGCTGCCTCTGGCAAAGGAATTCACGCTCGCCCTCACGGAATATCCGCACAGGAACCTTTCCATGCTCGACGTGCTGGCCCGAGGCGTGAACAAAGGCGTGGCCCTGGCGGAATTGGCCCGCCTTCGCGGCATCCCCCGGGAGAACGTCATGGCCATCGGCGATAACTGGAACGACCGCGAAATGTTAGAATATGCAGGCTTACCGGTGGTGATGGGCAACAGCGTCCCGGAGTTGAAAACGCTCGGGTGGAGCGTTACGCTTTCCAACGACGAAGCGGGAGTGGCCGAGGCGATTGACCGGCACGTACTTCATAAGGGAGGGATGTGATGAAGGCTTGTACGGGAGTGGTGGCTTTACTGTTTGCAGGCATGATTGCCGGAACCTACGTGACGGCGCAGCAGGGTGGCGGCCGGCCTCCGATGCCTCAGGGACCGCCGAGCATCACCTCGACTCTCGATTTTCAGCTCTCGATCGAGGAGCGCGAAATCGTCGGCCTGGCTCAGGCCATGCCCGAGGACAAATATTCCTTCGCGCCCACCAATGGCAATTTTGCAGGCGTGCGCACGTTTGCGCAGCAGGTGAAGCACATTGCGACCGTGAATAACCGCTTCTTCGACGCGATTCTCGGCAAGACGCCTCCGGCGGCGCCGGACGAAGGAATCGGTTCCAACGGGCCGGATGCGATCCAGACGAAGGAGCAAATCGTTCAATACCTCAAGGATTCTTTCGCGTACGGCCACAAGGCCATCGCAACCATCACCACCGATAACGCCTTCACGCCGCTGAAGGACCCGGCCGTTCCGTTCCTGAGCACACGCGCTGCGCTTGCTATCTTCGTTGACGCCCACGCCATGGACCATTACGGGCAGATCGTCGAATACCTGCGCGAGAACGGCCTCGTGCCACCGGCCAGCGCACAGAGGCCGCCGGCGAATCCACCGGCAAAACCATAGGTCCAGATGACTCACCGAACCAACGCATTGCTGATTATCCTCGCCGCGGCGGCAATCCTCGCGCCCGCGGCGAGGGCTGATTATGCCGTGCTCCGGTCCGGCGCAAGGCTGCACGTAACGGGCTACCAGATCGATGGCGACCGCGTCCGCCTCTCTGTGCCGGGCGGATCGGTTGAAATCGCCGCGACTGAGCTGATCGATGTCGAGCCCGAGGATCAGTTCCCCGCTCCGCCGCCCTCCGATGCCGACTTCGGTTTGCGCTACGCCAAGTTGATTCTCGCATCGGCACAGAAACATGGTGTGGACGCAAACCTCATCGCGCGCGTTATCGCGGCGGAGTCGAATTTCGATCCCAAAGCGGTTTCAAGAAAACGCGCACTCGGATTGATGCAGTTGCTGCCGGAGACGGCCGCGCGTTACGCGGTGGTGAATGTGTTCGACCCCGCCCAGAATATTGAAGCGGGCACGCATTACTTGAAGGATCTTCTCGCGCGCTACAGCGGGAACCTACGCTTCGCCCTGGCGGCATACAACGCCGGCCCCGAGATGGTTGACCGCTACGGCGGCGTCCCGCCCTTTTCCGAGACGCAGAACTACGTGAGACGCATCACGGCAAACCTCGCCGCGGACGCGGCAGCACCATCCCGCAACTGACGCTCTACCCCTTTATCGAACTTGCTGTGGTTATTGGGTTGCTGATTTTTCGCCGAGGCGGCGCATGCGCTCCTGCAGTTTCTTGCGGAGCGCGGACGGAGCGTTGGGGTTGAAGGCCACCAGATACCAGAGCGGCTGCGTGCGGTCGCGGCTCAGCCGGGAGAGCGTTGGCGCGTCGCTATTGGGATGGCGAGCGATATTCTCGCGGATCGCGGAATACGGATGATGCGAAAGCCGCGCGAGAGTCTTCGCGCCGACTTTCGGATGCTCGCTGATCAGGCGCAGTAGATAAAAATCTTCCTTGGGAGCTTGGCGAGAGAGCTGATCGAGCGCGTCCGGCTTCACTTCCGCGCTCAGGACCACGCCGACCTTTTCGTCCCAGCCTGGGTTGATGCGATTCAGCTCCTGCGTGCGCGCGTGGATCAGCTGCTCGATCACGCGGCGCTCCTGGTCCAAGCGTGCAGCCGGCAAAGCGCTGCGCTCCACCGAGTCGAGCACGCGCAACAGATGCTGCCTTTCGCCAAAAACAATCTGCGACGTCCGCACGGCCTTGCCCTTCGTCGCATGTCGCACTAGATCAGAACGTCTCATGTCTGGATCACCCCGCAAATTGAATGGCGGCCCACCTGAAAAACAGCTCGCTCTCGCGCGGCAACGAACCCGGAACCGAATTCCCGCACGAGCGACTTTCGCTCAAATGCGAACAGCATGGCTGGAAGCGACAACTCCCCCATCGATACTCTAGTTCCATCCCACCACCAACGCAAGCCGGCGCTGCTACATATGGACGACCGGCGTGATTATCCAGCGCACGCGCCGGGGAGTAAAGCGAACTCGGGAGACTGTGTTCCCCAGCGCACAATAGATGGTCCTAGGACCATGCCAATATGGCCGCTACCCGGCAGCCGATTTGACGGTGCTTACTTCGGCTCGAGCGGGTCGGAGTGGGGTATATCGTTGACCGCTACGCGGCGCTTGAACTTCCAGTGCCCGTCTTCACGGACCAAAGTATCGTCATAGTGGCCGCCGTACATAATCGTGGGTTTGTTGTCCGCGCTAGTCACAATGAAGTTCCAGCGCGACCACGCAGTCGCTGTGTCGCCCTGCACGTCAATCAGGAAATTGGTCAGGAGGTGATACGTCGAACCCGGCTTGCCCTTCGCCGTGACGCCGAGGTTCTTCTCCATGAGCGCCTGAACTCCCGCCGGCCCCTTGCCCGTGCCGAATCCGCCGACCCATTCCCCGTCCGATGCGAACAGGTGCGAGTACGCCACCAAATCGTGCGCGTCAAGGTAGCGGCCGTAGTCGGTCAACACGATGCGGATTTCTTCGATGTCCTCAAGGCGCTGGATGCGCGCCGCAGCGGACTGCTGGGCTCGCGCGATAACGGGTGAGAGCAAAGCTCCCACCAGCAGCAAGCATCCCCAGCGTGCGATGCGTCCGCCCTTCAGAGGTCGCGAATTATTCATATATTAGAGCCCCCTTTGCAGCACGGTTTGAAACAGCGTCGCCGAAGATAGCACCCGTCCGGGATGACTTCAATGCTGCCTCGGACGAACGAGTCGTCAACGCAAGAACGGATTGAACTCGCGCTCGGAGCCGATCGTAGTGATATCCCCGTGCCCGGGATAAACGACTAGTTCATCGGGAAGGGTGAGCAGCTTTTCGCGTATGGATGAAAGAATCTGCGGATACGATCCACCCGGGAGATCGGTACGGCCGATGGATCCATGGAACAGTGTGTCACCCGCAAGGAGCCGCGCCGCAACAACCGAATCAGCGGCCACGTTCGGAAGCTCGCCGCCAGGTGGGACGGCGCTGGCATCCACGACGAGGCTGATGCTGCCCTGCGTGTGCCCCGGCGTGTGCAGCACGCGCGCCTCGTACCCGCCCCAGCGCAGCGTGTCGTCTTCTTTGACGAAATCCCGGATGCGCATCATCGCCGGAGTCGGAACGCCCAACCACTGCGCCTGCGTGTCGAGGTTTTTGTACAGCTCAAGATCGGCTTCGTGGATCAACACCGGTGCGCCGGTCGCGCGATGGAGACCGGCAAGCCCGCCGACGTGATCGATGTGAGTATGCGTGCTCACGATGGTGCGAACCTTCAGACCGTGCCGTCGGATGATTTCGAGGATCCGCTCGATTTCATCGCCGGGGTCCACGACGATGGCTTCGCCCGTCGCTGGATCGCCCAAAATCGAGCAGTTGCACCGCAATATGCCCACGGGAATCACTTCATGAATGAGCTTTCCGGCCATCGGCGTGGAGTATAGCAGCGAGCGCTAGGCGGGCGGCGTCGAAGTAGAGCGAGGAGGACGATCGACCGGCTGCTGTTCAGGCGGCAAGCCCGCGGCGACGAGCGCCTGCACCCGTGCGAGCAATTCCGCGCGCCGAGCCATCGTGTAGGCAGATGAATCCACCGCCGGTCCGTAGCGAACCACCACTTCTCCCGGACGGATGATCCACTCGCCCTTTTTCATCAGCGCGAGTGTCCCCGCAATTGACACTGGCACGATGGGCGCCCCGGCCTCGATGGCGACCGTGAACGCGCCCCGCTTGAACGGTTGCAGATGGCCGTCCGCGCTGCGAGTTCCCTCGGCGAAAATGGCGAAGGAGAGGCCGTCCTTCAGCGTTCGCACGGCAGCGTCAATGCTCGCGGCTGCCGCTTCCCTGTCCGAACGGTCAACCGGAATAAACTGGGCGCGGCGCATTCCCGCGGACAGAATGGGAATGCGGAAAAGCTCCTGCTTGATCAGAATCGCCACACGCCGCGGAATCGCCGGTATAAACGCGAGCGCATCCACGTTGGATACGTGATTGGAGATAAATACGCATGAGCCGGGCGGAATATTTTCCAGCCCTTCCAAGCAAACGCGAATTCCAGCAATGCGGATTCCCAGCCGCACCACCTTCATCGCCAGGCTGTACATCAGCTCGGGATTGCCGACGATGACGCTCCAGAGGATCAGCCACGGAAGCGCGAGGACTATCGCGAGCGAGAGGAAAAGACCCAGGAGGAGCGTTCGAATCATGGGAGCGACAAACCGTCCGCGAATTGAAGGCAACCGCCGGAGCCTGGGATCGTCACGTTAGTCCGTCGAGCCATGGAGAAAGCCCTCACGGATGCGGCGCTGCCGATCGGTCGCATGGGCGACTTCGGAAATGGAAAAGCCGGTGTCCGTTTTAAGTGTGAGGCCGGCGATGCTCAGGAAGTCGTTGTACGGGATTTCGTCGGCGCCGGAAACGTAGCGGCGGAAGAAATCCCCGAAACTCCTTCCGGCGATTTCCTCGACGGCGGCGCAAATATCCTTCGTTTCATCGTAGAACCTGCCCTGCTTCGCATACTTTTCATTCATCAGCCGGAAAACATCGTCGAGGGATTTGTGATTGTCGGTCGCATCGCGAATCGCCAGATCGAGCATGTCACCTATGATCTGCCCTTTGTCGTAATACGAGATGCTGCGGTCCGGTGTGTTGTAAGCATCGTATTTTTCAAACCATGCGTCGAAACTCGATTCCTCGGCGCTTTGCCACTCGTGCGCGGGATGCGATTGCACTCTCTCAATTTGCGACGCCAGATCGTCATAGAACTGTCGCTTCGACCACAGACCCGTGCGCTCCAGCGTGAATGCGCTGTACGTATCGGTGACGCCTTCAGCAAACCACAGCGCGCGTGTGTACTGCTCCTTCGTGTAGTCAACAGGCTCAAGGTCCCGCGGGCGAATGCGCTTTACATTCCAGACGTGGAAGAATTCGTGGGACGCGACGGCCTCCCCACCTTCGATGGATGTAGCCGCAATCACGGTCGAGTTGGCATGTTCCATCCCTCCCGCACCGACCGCTGCCTCCGGTCCGATGTGGAAGAAAAATGCGAACTCCTGAAACGGCGCGCCGCCCATCAGCTGAAGTTCATACGCCGTGATTCGCCGCAGCGCATTCTCCAGATGTCCTCGATTCCAGTTCGCTGCGTCAACGATGACCCGGAAATGCGCCCCGCCGCTCTCGAATTTGAATTCTTCGAACTCCCCTGCTTCCACGGGGGCGTCCACCAGCGCATCGTAGCTCGACGCGACGAAGGAATCCGGCTGTGGCCCCGCCGCGAGTTCGGAGGCAATATTCCATCCGGCCGGCACGTTCTCAAATGTGACCTGTGTATCCTCGGCGCGCCCGTCGGGCACATACATCAGGATTTCGGCGAGATTGATGAAGGCGTGATGCTCGTTCAACTGCGAGTTGAAAGGGCCTGCGTCATCCCATTGAATCGCGTAACGAATCTCGAAATTGTTTCTGCCTTCCGCCTCGCACGCCGCCGACAAACCTACACGCCAAGTGTCCTTATCGAGTTGCAATACCTGCGGCGGGACCGCCGTCAACGAGGCGCAGACGGCTTTGATGTCGCGGACCCGAACCGCAAAAT
>Ga0209415_10018418_pt1 | contig 11021 bp, 6 predicted proteins | sample PeaSoiSIISIP2007_FD_187696 | JGI IMG/M metagenome (GOLD analysis project Ga0209415, IMG submission 187696) | Peat soil microbial communities from Weissenstadt, Germany - SII-SIP-2007 (SPAdes) (version 2) | ecosystem: Environmental > Terrestrial > Soil > Wetlands > Peat | place: Germany...
TCGACGTTGAGGATGTGCCCCATCCCCATGTTGGTGACCCAGTCGTGCCCATTGATGGGGTCCGCGCCCGGCGCCGAGCCGGGACCAGGGATGCCCGAGCGCGGGCTGAACGACTCGATCATGTGCGGATCGATGCCCGTGTAGTCGTACTTCAGCGGGTTGTTGCCGAGGATCTTCACCCAGTCGGCGTCCGTCAGCGTGCTATTTGCCGCGCTGTTCGGGTCGAAGTGCAAGAGCTGCCAGGGCACGCCGCCGATGTGCGCGTAAAAGACGAGGTCCTTGGTTCGCTGAGCCCCGGGCGGCAGCTGGCAAAGGGCCTTCGTGTCGGTGACCGACCCGTCGGGCAGCTTGCCGGAGAAGAGCGGGTTGGTGCAGTCGTTCTTCCCCGCGTAGCTCGACGCCCCGGTCGGGTACTCGCCGAAGCGATCGGGGACCGTGAGGTTCGTCAGGCCGTTGAGGTAGCGCTGGATGGGAAACTGCGGATCCAGCCCGTACTTCGCCTTCGTGTGGACGTGGCGCAGGTTGAGGTCCATCCCCCAGTCGTTGGGGTTCGAGTACGGGCCCATCGCGCAGTTGGCGTCGTTCATCTGCGCGGTCTTGCTCAGCTGGGCGCACGACATGCAGCTCGGGTCGCCCGGGTTCGAGTTGCACGCCGACGTCCCCCTCGGCGGGTTGAACGTCGTCGCCATCCAGTTGAAGCCCTGCTGGCTGAGCGACCGGACGTCGATCTCCGAGTCGTTCTCGTCGGACAAGACGAGGATCGCGACCAGCGAGTCCGGACGCAGAAAGTCGTGACGCTCCTGGAGGATCGTCGTGTCCACCCCGGACCAGGTGGCCTTGCCGCCGCTAAGGGTCAAGGTCGAGTACGGGTCCGGCTGGATGAGAAAGCGGTACCAGCTCTCCAGCTGCGACTCGATCCCGCACCCGAAGACCCCGACGCCCCCCACAAGGTCGGCAAAGTCGCTATCGAGCTGGCCCGAGCTGGTGACGGGCGTGCCGTAGCCGGGGCTCGTATTGAGCATCGACATCGGGAACCAGTAGAGAAACTCGTCCACCCCGTTCGAGGCGTCGGGGACCGTGCCCTCGGTGGCCGAGCTCCCGTTGTTGGAATACGTCAGGCTCCGGTTCAGCAGGTGCGCCTCGTCGTCGTTGTGGGCCGGGAGGTTGGAGAACGGCGGCTGCGCCATCGCCATCGAGGAGCAGGCGTCGCCGAGCCGGGCGCCGAGGGCCGAGCTCACGATGCCGATGTGCATGTCGTGCACGGGGGGGAACTCCAGCTGAGTCCCCGTGGGGCACGTCCCGTTCGTCGACGAGCCCATCGCCGCCATCGTGGTCGGGTCGACGCAGTTCGGGTTGATGAGGCGGTTGATGAGGTCGGGGATCGCGGACTTGAGGTAGTCCTGCTTGTCACCCATCGACGCCGAGTTGTCGATGTCGAAGAGCAGATCGATCTTGTCGATGACGGTGTTCTTGACGACCGTCGTGAAGTTCGTCTTCAGGTTCGGCGGCGCGGTCTCGACCGGACGCGTGAGACAGCCCGCGCCCATCGCACCGAGCCCGGCGACGACCGCGGCCACGAGGGCCCCCTGCTTGATTCTTCGATTCATGATCGCTGCTCCTCTGAACGCGCGACGGCGCCTACGATTTATCACGACTGAGCCTTGCGTCCGTCAAATTCAGTAGAGCACGACCCGTGCCGCGCCGGACCCCCCGAAAACCACTGGGCGTTCGATGCCGTAGTGTCAACTGCGTTGGCGTTCGCTCTCTGGCGTTGGCGGGGTTCCATGTAGGTCTGCCGCCGTCGGGCGGTCGCTTCCGAACGCCGCCCGGAGCGCCTTCACGTGCCGGGCCGCGATGCCGGGAACCCCGAGGAGGGTCGCGTCGTCGGCCGCCCGTATGGCCGCGAGGTTACCGACGTGCTGGAGCAGCGCTTTCTTCGCCTTGCTCCCCAGGCCCTTCACGTCGTCGAGCGGCGACCGGAAGCGGCGCTTGTTGCCGAGGCGTATCCGCGCGCGGTTCGAGAAACGATGCGCCTCGTCTCGAAGACGCGCGAGCAAGAAGAGGGACGTGGTGCTGCTCTTGAGCGGGATCGGGTTCTTCTGCCCGGGCAGGTACACGCGATCGACGAGGTTCTCGCCGAGCGCGTTCTCGCGCTCCTTGGCCAGCGCCACGATGGGCAGGTCGTGCAGCCCGAGATCGTGCGCGGCCGCCAGCGCCACGGCGAGCTGCCCCCTGCCGCCGTCGACGACGAAGAGATCCGGCGCGTCCCACGCCGCGTCCCGGTCGCGCTCCCCGGCCGTCCCCTCCGCTTCCGGCACGTCGGGCGCGGCCTGCGCCTTGAGCGCCCTGCGGAACCGCCGCGCGAGCACCTCGTACATCGACCCGTAGTCGTCGTTGATCTGCCCCGCCCGATCGCGGACGGCCTCGCCGCGCACGTTGAAGCTCCGGTAGCGCTTCCTGTCGAGTTCGGCGTCAGTCATCGCGACGACCGCGCCGACGGTGTCTCCGCCGCCGAGGTGGGAGATGTCGCAGCACTCGATGCGCCGCGGAACGACGGGCAAGCGGAGGCGCTCCTGCAGATCGCGCAGCCGGTCGTGCACGTCGTCGTTCTGGCGCCGCTTCTCGGCGAAGCTGTGGTGGGCGTTCTCGTTGCCCATCGCGAGGAGGTCGACCCGGTGACCGCGCCTGGGGACGATGAGCGTGACCTTGTGGCCGGCGCGATCGCCGAGCCACGCCGCGATCCCTTCGATGCCCTCGGGCTCGCAGGGCAAGATGATCTCGTCGGGGACGAGGATCGGCGGCGTGCCGGGATCCGCCGCCCTGGCGAGCGAGGCGCCGTAATGCTGCGCCAGGAACGCCGCGACGATTTCATCGTCGGGGATCTCCGCCTGCTTGATCGAATACGTGGCGACGTCCTGCAGCTTGCCGGCGAGCACGTGGAGCAGCGCGATCTCGACGAGCTCACCCTCGCGGTAAAACCCGAGGACGTCGCGATCGATGTCGTCGACCGTCACGACGCGCTGCTCCTCGCGCACTTTCTCGACGGCGCGCAGCTGGTCCCTGTACACGGTGGCGAGCTCGAATCGCGTGTCGCGCGCGGCGCGCTTCATCCTCTCGTCGAGCTCGCGCGACAGCTCGTCGTGGCGCCCCTCGAGGAACTTGGCGACGGCATCGACCTGCTCGGCGTAAAACCCGCGGTCGACGTCGAGGACGCAGGGAGCCGGGCAGCGCTTGATCTGGTGCTGAAGGCAAGGGCGCTTGCGGCTGGCGAACTCCACGTCGCTGCAGGTGCGAAGCTGGAAGTGCTTGTTGACGAGGTGCAGCGTGCGGCGCGCGGCCGTGGCGGAGTGGTACGGGCCGAAGTAGCGCGCCCCGTCCGGCGTGGGGCGGCGGATGACCTCGAGCCTCGGCCACTCGCCCTCGGCCATGCGGCCGAGGCGCAGCGTGATGAAGTCCTTGTCGTCGCGAAGCTTGACGTTGTACTTGGGCCGGTTCTCCTTGATGAGGTTGTTCTCGAGGATCGTGGCTTCCTTCTCGTTCGCCGTGACGATCGTCTCGAGGTCCCCGATCGTGGCCTGGAGGACCGGGATGAAGGCGCGCTCGTCGCCCTGGGCGTCCTGGAAATAGCTCCGCACGCGCGCGCGCAGGCTCTTGGCCTTGCCGACGTAGACGACCGTGCCCTTCCTGTCCTTGAAGAGATAGACGCCCGGCTGCGACGGGAGGGCGTCGAGCTTCTGGACGACGGCGTCGGGGAGCATCGCGGGACAAGATAGTAGAGTGAGGGAGGGACCGCAGTGACCGTTCGGCAGCTCGTCGCGATCCTGGCCCTCCTCGTGGCCCCGTGCTCGTCGCCCCGCGCGGGCGCCGCGGCCCCTCCCCCCTCGGCGCCGCCGAGGCCGGTCGGGCCTTGCAGCGGCGCCGAGCGCATGACGCTTCACTTCTACGACGTCGCGCAGGGGCTAGCGACGCTGGTCGACTTGCCCGACGGGCGTCACGTGCTCGTGGACACCGGCGACAGCGCGCGCCGGTCCGGGTGCGGCGACGCGTGCGACACCGCGGAGCGGCACCTGCTGGAGAGGCTGGGCGCCGACCTGCGCGGAGCCCCCATCGACGTGCTCTGGATCACCCATCCGCACTCGGACCACGTCGGCGCCGCGGCGGACGTCCTCGACGCGTTCACCGTGGGCCTGTACGTCGACAACGGGCGCGACCTGCGCAAGGCCGAGGTGGCGCGCGCTCGCCGGGCGGCGCAGGCCCGCGGGGTCCCGATCCGGGTCGTGGACCCCGAGCACGCCGACTGGCCGGCCCCCGCTTCGCCCGGCGTGACGCTGACCCCCGTGGTGCCGCCCGCCTGGCTGCCGGCGTGCGCCCACGACGCGAACGAGTGCTCCATCGGCGTGCGCATCGATTTCTGCGCCTCCTCGGTGCTCCTCACGGGAGATGCGGAGCACTCCGAGGAGGCGACCCTCGACACCCGGGGAACCGCCGTCCTGCTGCAGGTCGCCCACCACGGAAGCGACACGTCGACGACCCCGGGCTTCCTCGCGAGGGTGAGGCCCGCGTACGCGGTGATCTCGGCGGGGAAGCCGAACGAGGGGCTGAATCGCGAGTACTGCCACCCGCGCGCGCTCATCGTTCAGAGGCTCACGCGCATGCTAGGCGGACCCGGCGTCAAGACGCTGCAGGCCTTCGACGGCGACCGCTGCGAGACGGCCCGGGCAGCGGACTGGATCGCCGTCCCGGCGAGCGACCGGCTCTGGGCAACGGAGCGCGACGGCGACGTCGTGCTCACCACGACGGGCGACGGCGCTTTCGCGCGACTCTAGATCCAGAAAGAACCCTCCCGCGTTCCGAGGGCGTCCTCGATGTCGGCGCTCAGCTCGACGTCGACGACGCGCGGAAGAACGGCGCGGAGCAACGTCCGGGCCTTCGGCGATCTGAGCCAGACGGCGATCCCTGCGAGAGCGCCGGTCACGGCCGGATCGGCCGAGACCAGCAGATCCTCGAGGTACGGCGCCACGAGCGCGATCGGGGCCTGCCTCACGCACATCGCGTAGAGCAGCTCCGCGCGCTGAGGCGCACCGGCTCGCTCGAGCAAGCTCACGACTCGCCGATCGCGCGGACTGAGCGGAGGCTCCGCTTGCAGCAGCGCGATCGCCGCCTCGACCGCGGAGGCGTTCCCCCGCACGGAAGACTCGAGGGCTGCCTCGAGCCCCGCGCGCACCGCGGTGCCGCGCCGCCAGACGCGGGCGACGGCCGCGAAGAGCGGCGACTGCGGGCGGGAAATCACGTCGACGGCCCACGAGTCGTCGAGCGCGCCGGCGTCCCTGAGGTGGCGGGCGCACTCCCCCGCGGCGTCCACCGCGCCCTCGTCGCGCTCCGCGACCTCGAGGACGCGCTGCGCGATGACCCGCGCCGCGTGCCCCCCGCGCGCGAGGCCCATCGCAGCCGCGTTGTGCAGCCGGTTCCAGTCGCGATCCGCCAGCGCCAGCGCCATCTCGGACGCGAGCCGCGCGTCGACCGCCCGGTCCCTCCACGCGATAACCAGGCCACGGGCCTCGGGGGCGCCGATGTCGTCCTCGAGCGCCAAGGAGAGCACGCGGTCGAGCAGCTCGGGCGGCGCCCCGACGAGCGCGAGGACGCGGAGCGCGTCGTCCGCCCGACCCGCGTCGTCCGACATCACGTGTCCGGCCGCGAGATCCCGAAGCGACGCCGAATGCTCGCGCGCCACGAGGCCGCGCTCGACGAGATCGCCCAGGCGGCGCAGCCAGCCGAAGCTCTCCGGCTCCGAGAACCGCGACGCGACGAGGCACAGCGCTTCGACGCCCGGCGCGCCGAAGTGCCGGACAATCGTCGCCGCCCAGCCGCCATCGTCCTCGCGAGAGCTGAAGCTCGGCTCGCCGGACTCGGCGTCGTCCCCGACCAGCTGCAGGAGCAGAGCCAGCGCTTCGGGGTCCGGCGCCTCCGCGAGCAGCGCTCGGGCCATGGCCTGGCGTGCGGCGGACACGCGCCCCTGCATGACGGCGAGTCGCGCGGCGAAGCGCTCGGTCGGCGGGGCCCGCAGAAGCGAGGCGCCCAGCAGGTCGGCCGCCCCCACGGGACACGCGCGCTGAAACCTGTCGAGCCACTGGCGTCGCGCCGAGTCCCGCACCGCGAGCGCGGGATCGCTGGCGGCAAGGCGCAGCCGGGGCTCGGCGAGATCGTCCGGCAAGCGCGCGAGGGCCGCCAGCGCGCGCGTGCGCTCGTGCGCCCGGGCGCATTTCAACCAGTGGTCGACCATCACCGCCGCGGTGGCCGGGAACGCCACCGCGAGCGCCTCGGTGGCCCAGCCCGCGTCGAGCCACATCGCGTCGTGCTCGGCGTCGATCAGATCCAGAAGCGTCTCCTCGACCTCCTCCGGGCGCACGTGCGCGAGCGCCGTCACCACGGCGTCGGCCAGCGTCCGCTCGTCGTCCTCCTGCTGCTCGTCGCGCAGGCTGTCGGGAGGCGCGTGCGCCACCAGATCCCTCAGCACGTGCACCAGATCGGCTTCAAGCACGGCGCAGGGCTCCGCCGTCGCGAGCGCATGAAGCGCGCGCGCGCGCACGGCGAAGCTCGGGAGCCGCAGCGCGCGCCGCAGGGCGGGCGCAGCCGCGGCTCTTCGATCGAAGAGGGTCACCAGGTCCACCGCGACGGCGCGGCACGCGTGCGTCGGCCCCGCGTCGATCACGTCGGCCAGCCGCGCCACGAGCGCGTCGGCGTCGTCGATGTGGGGCTTCCACTCCTCGTCGGAGCGAAGCGCCCGCGCCATCTCTTGATCGGCGGCGCGCGCGACCTCGACCAGGAGGTCAGCCGTCTCGGGGTGGTCGAGGGGGAGCATGGTCGCCGCGCAGGCCGAGCGCTCGCGCTGTCGCCGCGTCATCCTCGGCCCGTGACGCACGAACAGGCGAAGGAGCCGGACCGCCTCCGCCGGGTGCGCGTCCATCCCGGCGAGCGCGATCCCCAGCCGGTCGGCCTTCGTCAGGAGCCGCTTGGCCGCCCTCGCGCTCGCATCGTCGTCGGCGATCGCCCAGGCCTCGGCCACCGCGAGGGCGAGCAGCCGGCACGCCTTGCGCGATCGCTCGGGCGCGCGAAGCTCGGTGTCGAGCCCGTCCGGGGGAGGCGACACCGCCGCGTCCGCGCGCTCGGCGCCTTCTTCCTCCGCCGCCCGCAACCGCTCGGCGAGGCCGGCCGTGTCGCCCGGCTGCACGAAGCTCCACGCGAAGTGCTTCGCGAGGATCGCGTCGAGCTGGTCATCGTTCCGCATGGACCGCATCCATAGGTAGGCGCCGCACCACGGCCACGTCAAATGCTACGGCAGGACGTCGTCCGTGCGGAAGGTGAGCGTCCTGTCGCTGGTCGCGATCTGGCGAGCGAATATCTGGACGAAGCTCCCGAAGAGAGCGTTGGTCGGCCCGATGCCGGTGTTTCCGGCGGGCCGCGACAGCCAGTGGCGTATCTGGTCGATCATCTCGGTCGACACCGGGTTGACGTCGACGACGACTGCCAGAAAGTACGGCTCGCCCGACACGAGCAGCCCGCGCCGGACGACGGGCAGGTCGCGCGCCTCGGTGCACAGGCGCAGGACGCCGTCGAGCACCGCCGCCTGGTCGCGCTCTCGCTCCGGCTCGCTCACGTGCACGCGGTACACCTCGTCCCAGAGGTCGTAGACCACGTTGCAGACGCGCGGCGCGAGCGCCACCGGCGAAACCTCCCCCTCGCGGTAGACGTACGCGCGCATCGCGATGACCATCGGCAGGCCGCTCGACAGCTTCTTGGTCAGCGCCGGATCGGCGAGGGCGTCGCGGTACGAGAAGCTCACCCGGAGCAGATCGCCCTCCCACGCGTAGTTCGCCTTGCGCAGGGGCAGCGCGCTCGGATGCGCCGGCTGCTGCGCGGGAGGCACCTGCGCGTGCGCCGGGAGAGGCGTCAGCGCGAAGAGCACCGTCGCCAGAGCGAAGGCTGGACCCGGCCGGCGAACCCGCGTCATGGCCGCGCCGCCCCTCCCTGAGCTCCGCGAAACGGCACGAACCCCACGAGGTTGCCGATCCCGAGCACGAACGCGCCCGCCTGGGTGTCGATGCGCAGTCCGGCGTTGAAGGTGAGATCCACCGGCACCGTGGCGAGGCCCGTGTAGCCGCGCGGGCGGTCGACGAGGTCGACCTCGCTGCACACGCCGTACAGGCCGAGGCTCGCAAAGACGTCCACGCCGTAGATGGACCGCCTCCCGCGATAGACCGGGACGCGGTACTCGGCGTCGACCTTGGCCGCGTAGTTGCCGTAGCGGATCTCGACGATGTCGGTGCCGAGCAGGTTGGGGGCGGAGCGGCGGTCGAAGTTCAGGTCCAGCACGCGGTCGGGCAAGAGGTCGCTGAAGTCGCCGACGTAGAAGCGCTCGAAGAGCGGCGCGTTGCCGAAGACGCCCCCCGCAAAACCCTCCAGGTGCAGCACGTGCCCCCACGGGAGCGGGAACCACTGCGATCCGCGCAGGACCAGCTTCGCGTACGGGTAGTCGCTGCCCAGCGGCGCGATCCCGGCCTCGGCCACCGCCGTCGCGTAGTGCCCGACCGTCGGCAGGAACGGCTCGTCGCGCGTGTCGGTCACCAGCCGCGTGCGCAAGGTCGACAGGACGCTCGATCCGGGCAGGAGCATGAAATCGATCGGCTCGACGTCGAGGCCCCGGTGGTCGCTCGCCGCGACGGGCAAAGACGCGTCGATCTTCTCGAGCCGGTAGTCGAAGAAGACCTGCGACGAGATGCCCAGGTCGTGGCCCAGTCCGATCCTGCCGCCGAGCCTCTGGTACTGCGCGACCGCGAAGTCCTGCTGGACGAGCTGCGTCGGATCGTCGACGAGGACGTCCCCGTTGCCGAAGAAGTCGCGCGCGGCGTTGTAGAGGAGCTCTGCGTCCCCGATCCAGTCCGTTCGCAACAGCTGGGGATCGGCGACGCGGGCGCGAAGGGCGACCTGCTGGTCGGCCACGGCGAACGCGCCGCCCAGCGCGATGCCGGTGCCGACGAGGTTCGTCTCGGTCACTCCGGCGCCTCCGTAGGCGGTGAGCGGCCGCGCCGATCCGTTGGAGCTCACGTCCTCGGACAGACCGAGCCAGACGTCGTCGACGACCAGGGTGTTGCGCTCGACGACGTCGACGACCAGAACGACGTACCCGCGCTGCGTTCCGCGCCGGAGCGACAGCTGCACGTCCCGGAAGAACCCGGTGCCGAGGAGACGAAAGCGGGTCAGCTCCAGCTCGGGATCGTTGACGTCGAGGACGTCGCCCGCGTGCAGCGGGAGGTAGCGCAGGACCACGCGGGCGCGCGTCGTCTTGTTGCCGCGCACCTCGATGCCCTCCAGCGTGTACTTGAGGGCGACGGCGCCGGGGGTCCGGACGACGCCCATGGCCGAGAGCCCCGGGCCCCGGGGAGCCTCCTCGACGGGGAGCGCCCTCGTCGTCGCGGGCTCTCGCGGCGCGGAGGTGGATCCCGGGGCGGGGGTGCCGATCGTGACGGGCGGCGGCTCGGGCGGCGGACTCGAGACGGAGGGCGTCGCGGAGGGCTCCTCGGCGGGCGCGCCCCACGTGCGAACGGCCTGCGCGCGCGCGACCGCCGGCACTAGGGAGAGGACAAACGCTGATAGAAGCGGGGCGCTTCGCACCGGAGCGCGCGATCCTACAGTCCCCGGCGCCGGAAGTTGTAAAGGGTGAACACGAAGCGATGGACCGGGCAGCGAGGGTGAGCGGGGTGTTGGTCGTCGAGGCGCTGGTCGCGCGTCCCATGTCGGTCGCGCTCCGGGAGCCGTTCGTCATCGCGACGGGCCGGGTCGATGCGACGCGCGCCGTCGAGATCGAAGCGCGGGTCGCCTGGCGCGGAGAGACCGCGGCGGGGCTGGGCGAGGCGGCGTGCCTTCCCCCCGTCACCCGGGAGGACCAGGGCGACGTTCTGCGCGAGATCGGGGCCGCGGGGCGGCTCGTGACGGGCCGCGCGATCGAGGTCGCCGACCTCGAGACGAGCCTCGCGCTTCAGACCGCCCTCGGGCCGGTGGCGCGCGCGGGCGTGGAGACGGCCATCCTCGACGCGATCGCGAGCATCGCGCGGCTCCCGCTGCGCGCCCTGCTCGGGGGACCGCTAGGCGCCGCGACCAGGGAGCTCGAGACGGACGTGACCGTCGCCATCGCCGAGCCGGGGCACATGGCCGCGCTGGCGAGCGACTGGTTCGCGCGCGGCTTCCGGGCGCTGAAGGTGAAGGTCGGCAAGGACGTCGACGCCGACGCGCGCGCGCTGGAGGCCATCGGCCGCGCGGTCCCCGGGGCGCGCCTCCGCGTCGACGCGAACGCCGGGTACACGGCGGCGCAGGCCATCGCCCTCGCGCGCCTCTGCGAGCGGCTCGGGCTGGCGGTGGAGTGCTGGGAGCAGCCCTGCGCTGCGGACGATCTCGACGGCCTCGCGGAGGTGGCCGCGGCGCTGGAGGCTCCGGTGGTCGCCGACGAGTCGGTGAAGAGCGTCGACGACGTGCGCACGCTCCTCGCGCGCCGGTGCGCCGACGCCGTCAACCTGAAGATCGCCAAGTCCGGCGGGCTGCTCGCGGCGCTCGCAACCGGCCGGGCCGCGCGCGCGGGCGGGCTCAAGCTCATGGTCGGAGGCATGGTCGAGACGCGGCTCGGAATGACGGCCGCGGCCCACCTCGCCTGCGCGCTCGGCGGCGCGGACTTCGTGGACCTCGACACCGCGCTGCTGCTGGCCGACGACCCGTACGTCGGCGGCTACGCGGCCGCCGGACCCCGATACACGATGCCGGAAACGCCGGGCCTCGGCGTGAGACGGCCGCCGGGCGGTGCGACGCGAGGCGGCGCGTGAGCCTCGAGAAGGCTTCGCTTGGCCGTGGCTGTCGGGCGTGGCATCTTGCCGACTTCGCCGATCTCGAGCTCCCTAGCCGCCCCCGTAGCTCAGAGGATAGAGCAGCGGTTTCCTAAACCGAAGGTCGGCAGTTCGACTCTGCCCGGGGGCGCC
>Ga0209415_10018419_pt1 | contig 11021 bp, 7 predicted proteins | sample PeaSoiSIISIP2007_FD_187696 | JGI IMG/M metagenome (GOLD analysis project Ga0209415, IMG submission 187696) | Peat soil microbial communities from Weissenstadt, Germany - SII-SIP-2007 (SPAdes) (version 2) | ecosystem: Environmental > Terrestrial > Soil > Wetlands > Peat | place: Germany...
TGTACGAGGTGAAACGCTGAGGAGCCGTGCCGCTTCGGCGATCGATACTGCGAGTTTGCCGCCGGTTGCATTTGCGTCAGACATATGCCTCCCAAAAATTCAGGTTGGCATCCTGCCTGCTGACGCTCGGTGCTGGCCCCGGAGGGTGCACCGTCTCTGGCGGGGTTCAGATGCTTACTACGGGAGTAAACCTAGCCTTTCTGCTTCTTATGCGGAGAACCTGAGTCGGGTGGCTGTGCCTTATATGGCAATGGCCTCCCCCTGCGCGCTTGGGCGCGAAATGATAGCTTGACAAATTATCCTAAACTGTTTAGGTTAATGATCATGAGGAAGGACGACATTCGGCAGTTTACGCGCTGGCTTGGGAAGCGCAGCTATCGCGCACGGCTCCAACGGTTGGGAATCGAGCGCATCCGCGCCATTGCACGAGAAAACGGAAAGCTCGGCGGGCGTCCGCCGAAGAAAGAAAGGCGCCATGAACGATGATGAGCGGAAACTGCGGGAGTCTTTGGTTGCCCCGCTTGAGGAACTCACCCGGCACATTGGAGCTGACCCGCGGGCCTTGCGCGAAACGGCCAGGCCATGGCCATCTGCAACGCGACCAGAAATCAAAGCCCGGCGCCATCCGCGCGGCGTGTACGAGAAGACTCCCGGCTCTGGCGTTTGGTGGATTCGCTACGCGGATACGATGGGCCGTCTCCGACGCGAAAAGGCGGGCGCGAAAAGTGCCGCTCTAACACTCTATCGGAAGCGCAAGACGGAAGCCCTACAGGGGAAGAAACTGCCCGAGAGCCTTCGCGCGCCGATGGTAAGCTTCGCGGAACTGGCGCACGACGCGCTCCTATACTCCAAGACGCATAAGCGGACCTATGAAGACGACGTGCTGCGAATGCCGAGGCTCTTAGCGGCCTTCCGCGAGCGCCCGGCCGATTCGATCACTCCGCAAGACCTTGAGCGCCACCTGGCGCAAATCGTCGAAGAAGACGAATGGGCTCCAGCCACGGTCAATCGCTATCGTGCGCTGATCTCGCTTGTTTTCCGGCTCGGAATTGAGAGCGGCAAGGTGAAGGAAAACCCTGCGCGTCTGGTGAAGCCCAGACAGGTCAACAATACGCGCACGCGGTGGCTCGCCCCTGAGGAAGAGGCCCGCTTGCGTGCGGCAATCGAGGCGGGCTGCCCCGAGCACATGCCCGAATTAGACTTGGCCTTGAATACTGGCCTGAGGCTCAGCGAGCTGTACGGCCTGACTTGGGAGAATGTGAACACGTCCCGGCGAGTGCTAAGCATACCTCGCGCGAAGAACGGCGAGACGCGGCATGTGCCACTCAATAGCGCGGCGCTCGCCGCCCTGGCCGAGCTTCAAAGCCGAGGTGACGGCACGGGGCCTGTGATTCGCAACCCGCAGGGCGAACCTTTGGCTGGCCCGCGCTACTGGTTTGAGCCAGCAATCGGCAGAGCCAAGATTCGGGCTTTTTCCTGGCATTGCCTGCGGCATACGTTCGCCAGCCGTCTCGTAATGGCCGGGGTTGACCTGCGCACGGTCCAGGAGCTTCTAGGGCACAAGGGCATTGCCATGACCGTGCGGTACTCCCACCTTTCCCCGACTCACACCCTCGCAGCCGTTGAACGGCTGTCCGGGGCCGCTCCAGAGACACCAACTGGCACCAGAACTAGCACCGGGGCAAACGGCCAATCGCAGCCCGTGGCGGCCTATATGCAGTAACCCATTGCAGCGTATGGTATTATGACCGACTACTGGGGCGTGGTCCAACCGGTAGGACACCGCACTGTTAATGCGGATGGTGGAGGTTCGAATCCTCCCGCCCCAGCCAAGCTTCGCAAGCCGCTAGCCGCGGTCCTGGCTGTGCCCATTTCCAGCTACAACCCAAAAGGACAGCCAAGGGTGGCTGCCCCACCAAAGCAAACCGCGCACTCTTGGTTGTGCTCGTGTCTTCAACACCGACCAACAGGACGGCCAAAGAACGGCTGTCCCACCGAGGCTTCCGAGGGGTTCGCGTGAGAATTTCAGGCTAGGATTTCTCGGTCGGGTAGCCGGCTTCGACCCAGGCGCGCCAGCCGCCGTCCATCGAAATCACGTTGGTATAGCCCATCTTTTGCAGGCTGTCGCCGGCCAGGGCCGAGCGGTAACCGCCGCCGCAGTAGAGAACCAGCGTATCGTCCTTATCGGGGAAAAACCGCTCGACATCGCGTTCGATCACGCCCTTGCCCAGATGCGTGGCGCCCGGGAGATGCCCTTGGGCCCATTCGCAATCCTCACGCACATCGACCAGGACCAGCTTTTCCCGCGCATCCAGGCGGCGCTTGACCTCGCGGAAATCGATCTCCCGCACGCGGGATTTGGCGTCCTTCACAAGTTTCAAAAAGCCGGGGGTATGTTGCATGGTGCGGCTCCTTCGTCCAAGCAAGCTCAGACTAACACAAGGCTCGGCGAAGGACGCACTGATGCACTCGCGCGCTGGCGCGCTAATGCATGTCGCGCCAGTTCGGGCCGGCCTTCATTTCGACGACCAAGGGAACGAGCAGTTTATGGACCTGCTCCATCGCGGGACGAACCAAGGCGAGGAGGCGATCGAGTTCCTCGGGCGGCGCCTCGAAGAGTAGTTCGTCGTGGACTTGGAGAATCATGCGGGCGCGGAAGCCTTGCGCCGCCAGCTCGCGCTGGATGTGGATCATGGCGAGCTTGATGAGGTCGGCTGCGGTGCCTTGCAGCGGCGTATTGAGCGCGGTGCGTTCGGCAAGATTGCGCAGGTTGACCTGCGGGGAGACGATTTCGGGAATGGGCCGGCGGCGGCCGAACAACGTGCGCGTGAAACCCTCGCGGCGCGCCTGGTCGAGCGAACGATCGAGATATTTTTTCACGCCGCTGTAGCGCTGGAAGTAGGCGGCGATGAACTTGGCCGCTTCGCGCTGCTCGATGCCGAGCTGTTGCGCGAGGCCGAAGGGCGACAGGCCGTAGATGATGCCGAAGTTGATGACCTTGGCGACGCGGCGGTGCTCGGGCGTTTGCGCCATGGGCCCCACGCCAAAAACTTCCTGGGCGGTGCGCGCGTGGATGTCCTGGCCGGTGCGGAAGGCTTCGACGAGGACTGGGTCCTCGGAGAAATGCGCCAGGATGCGCAGCTCGATCTGCGAGTAATCGGCCGAAAGCAGCGTCCAGCCCGGGTCGGCCACGAACGCGGCGCGAATCTCGCGGCCAAGCTCGCTGCGCACGGGGATGTTCTGGAGGTTGGGGTCGGAGGAGCTGAGGCGGCCGGTGGCCGCGACGGTCTGGCTGAGGCGCGTGTGCAGGCGGCCCGTGGAGGGCTCGATCAATTTGGGGAGCGCGTCGACGTAGGTGGACTTGAGCTTGGTCAGCTCGCGGTACTCGATCACCTTGCGCGGCAATTCGTGCAGCAGCGCGAGTTCGGTGAGCACGTCGGCGGCGGTCGAGCGCGCTTTGGCGCGGCTGCGGCGGCCAGTCGTCGCGAGATTGAGCTTGTCGAAGAGAATTTCCGCGAGCTGTTGGGACGAATTGACGTTGAACTCCGTGCCGCCGAGTTCCCAGATGCGCTTTTCGAGCGCGCGAATTTCGGTTTCCATGGAGTCGGACATGGCCGCGAGCGCGGCGGGATCGACGCGGATGCCGTGCTTTTCCATTGTGGCGAGCACGGGCGCGAGCGGGAGGTCAATTTCTTCGTAAACGCCGGCGAGTTCCTGGGAGTCCACTTCCTGGCGCAGCAGAGGCGCAAGGCGCTGGAGCTGGTCGGCGTGCTCGCCGGCGGCGCCGGAGAGCGTTTCGTTGGCGTGGCGCAGGACGACGGAGGCGAGGTCGTGCTGCGCCGTCGTGGGGCGCAGGAGGTAGGAATAGAGCATCGTGGCGTGGCGGATGTTTTGGATCGGCCCGGCGAGCAGCTCGGTGAGTTTCGGATCGTGGACGATTTTGGGGCGCTGCGGGTCGGCTAGGAATTCGGCGAGCGCGGCGGCGATCTTGCTTTTGTCGTCGCGCCAGGCGGTGCGCGCGAGGCCTGGTTGGGGCGAAAGCTCGAAGGCGGCTACGCGCGAGCCGAAACCTTCGGTTTCGCGCTCTTCGGCTTCGAGCGTAAGCCAGACGGCGATGGGCTGGTCGCGCGGCGTTTTGCTCAAGAAGCCGCGGACGGCGGCGGGCGAATCGAGCGTGGCGTAGTCAGTGGCGACGGTCGAGACGGTGGTGGCCGCGGGCAGATCGCGCAGGAGCGAGGTGAAGCCGAGTTCGGCGTAGAGGTCTCGCAGAGCGGCGTAATCGGGCTCGCGGCGCTCGACGGCGCTCAGATCAAGCTCGATCGGCGCATCGGAGGCGATGGTGGCGAGCTGCTTCGACAGCGCAACTTGATCTTTGCTATTGATGAGCGCTTCGCGATAGCGCTTGCCCTCGACCTCGGCGGCGCGGGCCACGGCTGCTTCCGCCGAGCCGAAGCGCTTGATCAGTTCGCGCGCGCCTTTTTCGCCGATGCCTTTCGCGCCGGGAATGTTGTCGATGGAATCACCCATGAGCGCCATGACGTCGGCTACTTTTCCCGGCGGCACGCCCATGAGTTCTTCTACTTTTGCGGCGTCGACGACCAGATCGCCTTTATTCGGGCCCGCGCCGGGGCGCAGCACGAGGACGCGGCCGCCGACGAGCTGCATCATGTCCTTGTCGCTGGTGACGATGTAGACGTCGAGTTTCCGCTCGGCCGCTTGCCGCGACAATGCGCCGATCACGTCATCGGCTTCGTAACCATCGACTTCGATCGTCGGCAGGCGCATGGCTTCGCAGAGGCGGCGCACGAAGGGAAGCTGCACCGACAGGTCCTCGGGCATGGGCGGGCGCTGGGCCTTGTACTCGGTGAAGAGCTTGTCGCGGAAGGTGGGTCCGCGCGGATCGAAGACCACGGCGATGTAGTCCGGCTGGGCTTCGCGGACGAGTTTGCGCAGCATGTTCGAGAAAAGGTAGGGGACTTTCGTGGGGATGCCGGCGGCGTTGTTCAAGCGGCCCATGGGCGCGAAGAAGGCGCGGAAGACGAAGCCCATGGCGTCGACGAGGAAGAGCTTTTTCGGGGTTTTGCCGGCCATCGGCGAGAGTATAGCAGAGCGGTTCGGGGGCGCTGGTTGGCGCGCCCGCTCGCTGGGGCGAACGAGCTAGCTAGCCGAAGACGCGCTTGAAGATGTCGTCGACGGCGTGGAGCTGGCGCTTGAGGTCAAAGGCGCGCTCGAGCGCGGCAGGCGCGAGGAATTTGGTGATGCGCGCGTCGGCGGCGACACGTTCACGGAAGCTGGTGTCCGACTCCCAGGCGGCCATGGCGTTTTCCTGCACCCACTCGTAGGCCTGATCGCGCGGCGCTCCGGCCTCGACGAGATCGAGCAGGAGCTGGCCGGAAAAGATCAGGCCTTGGGTGGCGTCCAGATTGCGTTGCATTCGTTCCGGGAAGACGCGCATGCCGGAGACGATTTCGGTCATGCGGGCGAGCATGTAATCGACCAGGATCGTGGAGTCGGGCAGGATGATGCGCTCGACCGAGCTGTGAGAAATGTCGCGCTCGTGCCAGAGCGCGACGTTGTCGAGCGCGGCTTGGGCGTTGGCGCGCACGACGCGAGCCAGGCCGCAAATCTGCTCGCAGCCGACCGGATTGCGTTTGTGCGGCATGGCCGAGCTGCCACGCTGGCCGCTGGCGAAAGGCTCTTCGGCCTCGCGGACTTCGGTGCGCTGGAGGTGGCGGATCTCGAGGGCAATTTGTTCGAGTGTCGCGGCGATGATGGCCAGCGTGGCAACGTAGTGCGCGTGGCGATCGCGCTGAATCACTTGCGAGGCTACGGGCGTCGCCGCAAGCCCGAGGCGGCGGCAGATGGCCTCCTCGGCCAGCGTGCCAAGATGCGCGGCGTTGCCTACTGCGCCGGAAATTTTGCCGACGGCCATTTGCTTGGCCGCTTCGGCGAAGCGTGCGATGTTGCGGCGGTTTTGGTCGTACCAGGTGGCGATTTTCAGGCCGAAGGTGATGGGCTCGGCATGCACGCCATGGGTGCGGCCGATCTGCGGCGTGTGCTGGAACTCCAGCGCACGCGTGCCGAGGACTTCGCCGAGGCCTATCAGGCCGTGCTCGATGATTCGCGAGGCGTCGCGCAATTGCAGCGCTTGCGCCGTGTCCACGACGTCGTTCGACGTGAGGCCGTAGTGCAGCCAGCGTGCCGTGGCCGGGTCGGCAATGGTTTCGCTAATCGCCAGCGTGAAAGCGATGACGTCATGCTTGACGCGCGCCTCGATCTCGTTGATGCGCGCGACGTCCACGCGAGCGCGTTCGCGCAGGCGCGCCGCGGCCTCGCGCGGCACGATGCCGGTCTCGGCCAGCGTGTCGCTGGCCGCAAGCTCGACCTCGAGCCAGCGCTCGAAGCGGCCTTGGTCACTCCAGATGCGGCCCATTTCCGGTCGCGTGTATCGGGAAATCATGAGAACAGGAATTGTGGCGTTTCACTTGGCATTTTGCAAACGGATCACTCGCCGTTTGGCAGGCCGGTTACCGATGCAGTAGGCGTTTTCTGAAACGGCGGTCCGTCAGTTCGCTGCCGCCGAGACGTATTTCGATCCATTAAAGTAGAAGCGGGAGACTGTCGTCCCACTACGGATTGCCGTGGACGAAGTCCGATACACCCGTTTAGTCACCAAAAGGTCGTAGTACTGCGGCTGTGGCCCCGGCGCGAAATCGACTCCGCCATCGTAGTCGACACAAGCCTCGGCAGGTTTCGTCAGTTTAAGGCACCCCGCGTCGTTCCAAGTTTCAGGATCCAGCGTGTAGGCCACCGGCATGCTGAATGCCTCGAGGAAGCGTCCGTTGCGTGGAACGATTATCCGGACGGCTGCCCCATTCTCCCCCTGGTATGATTCGCTCTCCGTCATCATCAAGCCAAAGCGGTCCGGCCCTATCGGCTGCAAATAGATATGGGGAGGGGCGCCATACTCGCCGTACTCGGCGAATTGCAAGTCGCTCGCCTCTACTCGCCAATCGTTCTGTTCTTTTGCAAAAAGGATCACGCCAATCAATACGCCACAAGCGTGGCACGTGAACTCGCCCCCATGGCTCTCTTTCGGTAGTGCCCAAGTCACAACCAGGTGCCTGGGCGCGCCTGATTCAACGTACGATGCGTCGAGAAGCACCCGCACGTTAACAGAATCAGGCCAAAATTCCGGATAGGTCTTCGCTCGTTTGGGCTGCCAAACCGAGACTCCCTGCCGATCGTCGTACGAGCCGTAAACAATGTTCATTGCTTGAGCCGGAGTAAATCCACCGCCGAACTGAAGGCCGTTTGCTGTTTGGCTTCTGTCCTGCCCACGTGTAGGCGGCGAGGCAACTATCAGCCCGAGTACCAGCAAAGGCAAAACCTTCCACATGAATCGGGAGAATAGCACAATCGGGAGTCGAGCACGGCCACCAGAGCCGCCTGCCAAGTCCTAGGAAGTCCGCTTATCGGAGTGTGACCGCGTTATGTGGGAGGCCTTTGTCTTGCGGGCGTAGGGAGTGCCTCAAGAGCGTCAGAGCTGGATCGGCGGCAAAGGCTCGTGCTGCGAGGCTACCAGCAATTCGCCGTGGAAGGCGCAATCGCCTTGGCGGCGGCTTAGGGCTTCTTCGGCGCAGATGCGGGCGACGTAGGGGTTGTTGTTGGCTTCGGAGAGATGCGCGAGGACCAGATAGCGGGAACGGGCGTCGAAGCCTTCGGGATCGGCGAGAAATTCGCTGACCGTGTCGTTTGACAAGTGCCCGGTGCGGCTCATGACGCGCTGTTTGACGTGCCAGGGATACGGGCCGACCTTGAGCATTTCGAGATCGTGATTCGATTCCAGAATCATGGCGTCGGAATCGCGCAGGTGCTGCTTGGCCAGCTCGGTCATGTAGCCGAGATCGGTCGCTATCGCGACTTTGACGCCACCGGCGCGGAAGGTAAAGCCCAGGGGATCGACGGCGTCATGGGGAATGCGGAACGGGGAGACTTCGATATCGCCCACGGTAAAGCGCTGGCCCGCCTCGATGAACTCGACCCGCTCGAGCCGCTTGGCGTGGGACTCGGAGAGAATGTGCAGTGTCTCCGCATGCGTTTCCGCGGTGATGTACACCGTGGTGCGCCACTGGGCCAGCAGAGGTCCGAGGCCGCCGATATGGTCGGAATGCTCGTGAGAGATGACGATGCCGTCGAGCCGGTCCACCGACCGTTCGACTGCGGCCAGGCGCCGGAGCGTTTCCTTCTTGCCCAGGCCGGCGTCCACCAAGAGGCGCGTCTGGGAAGTCTCGAGCAACGTGCAGTTGCCGGAGCTGCCCGAGGCCAGGATGCTCACGCGAAAGCTGATGCGATTCCCCCGAATCGGTCCCGCGGAATGATGCAAGAGATTGGCGGGACGCAGGCATCATCGCAAAGCGCCAGGAGAGCGTCAACGGTTTCCAGCGTGGAAATTTCGAGATTCACCAGGGAGGAAGGCAGGAGAGAAAAAGGCTCAGCAGGCCAGCAGGTCACGCCGGAGGCGGAAACTCCTGAGCGGACCAACCACGGCGGCGGCAATTTTTTCCGGGCGGAAGAATTCGCGGGCAATCTGCTGGATCTGCTCGCGGGTGACCGCCTCAATTGAGGCCTGGAGCTGCTCGATGGTAAAAAAGCGGCCGAAATACATCTCCTGGCGCGCCAGATGGGACATGCGCGCTCCGGAGGATTCGAGCGAAAGCACCAGACCGCCGCGGAAATGGTCCTTGGCGCGGCGCAATTCTTCCTCGCTGACCAATTCTTCCTTCATCCGGCGCAGCTCCGCGGCAATCAGGCGCAGCACGCGCTCGACGTTTTGCCGCGCAGTGCCCGCGTAGATCGAGAGCATCCCAGCGTCCGCGTACGGGGTCAGCTCGCTGAAGACGGCGTAGGCCAGGCCTTGCTGCTCGCGAATATTCTGAAACAGCCGCGAGGACATGCCCCCGCCGAGGATATTGTTCAGCAGCGAGGTGGCATAGCGGCGAGGGTCCGCCAGGGGATGCGACGGCAGCGCCACGGTGATGTGAGCTTGTTCGAGCGTGGGCTTGTTGCGCGCCGCGAGCAGGCCGTGCGGCGTGGGCGCCGAAGCAGAGCGAGGGGCGCGCTTGCCTGGTTTGAGCGCGCCAAACGCGCCATTCGCGAGTTCGAGGAGTTGTGGCATTTCGATGCGGCCCGCGGCGGTCAGCAGCAGATTCTTCGGCGCGTACCAGGAACGGAAACAATCCATCAGGGCGGCGCGCGTGAAGCGGCGCGCGGTGGCGCGGGTGCCGAGGATCGGAGCGCCCAGCGAATGCCCGCGCCAGAAGTTCTTGGTGAGCAATTCGTGCGCCACCGATTCCGGATTGTCCTCTTCCATGCGGATCTCTTCGAGGATCACCTGGCGTTCCTTGACGATGTCCTGCTCGGCAAAGAGCGGGCGCAGGGCCAGGTCGGAGATCACGTCAAAAGCCAGCGGGAGATGTTCGTGCAGCACCTTGGCGTTGAAGCAGACGGATTCCTTCGAGGTAAACGCGTCCAGCATGCCGCCGACCGAGTCCATCTCCCGCGCGATCTGTTCCGCGGTGCGCCGCGACGTCCCTTTGAACACCATGTGCTCGATGAAATGGGCGATGCCATTGAGGCGTTCAGGCTCCGAACGCGACCCGGAACGCACCCAGAGGCCGATGGAAATCGAATGGGTGTGCGGCATGGGCTCGGCCACCACGACCAAACCGTTGGGCAGGACCTCGCGCTGAATGGCGGACCGCGTAATGGCAGGCGGGGCTTGCGTCATTGTTTTCTTCGTGGGGGCTTTCATCGCGACCTTTCATGATGGCACACGGCACCGCGAAACACCACGCGCCCGCCCCCCCCTCGCCGCAATCTCCTAGAGGCTGTGGCGCGCCCAGCGTATACTCTCGGCGAAACTTGAATGCGAAACGCAAGCACCGATCGCGTTACCACGGTATGACGGAGTCCTGCAGGTGACGGAACCCTCCAAGGGCGCAGCTCTTCCCGTCGAGGAAGCCTACGGCGATTTCCTAGGGCGATACCCGAGCTACGAGGAAACGACGGGCCTGGATATTCTGCGCGCCGTCGAGTACTCGCGCATCGATCAGCAGGGCCAGGTCTACCTCGACTACACCGGCGGGTCTCTGTACGGCGAGTCCCAACTGCACAATCATATGGAGCTGCTGCGGGCGGGAGTTTTCGGCAATCCGCATTCCGCGAATCCCGCCTCGGTGGCCATGACCGAGCACGTCGAGCGGGCGCGCCGCTACGTGCTGACGTATTTCCACGCCCGCCCGGAAGACTACATCGTGGTGTTCACGGCCAATGCCACCGGAGCGTTGAAATTGGTGGGCGAGTCGTATCCCTTTGCGCCGGGGAGCCGCTACCTGCTGACCTTCGACAATCACAATTCCGTGAATGGCATTCGCGAGTTCGCCCAGGCCCGAGGCGCCAGCGTGGAGTACGCTCCGCTGACCACGCCTGAGCTGCGCCTGGACCGGGCACGCCTCGAAGCGCTGCTCGACCAAGCCGATCCGCGCCAAGCGAATCTGTTTGCCTACCCGCCGCAATCCAATTTCTCCGGCGTGCGGCATCCGCTCGAGCTGGTCGCGCAGGCGCGCAGCAAAGGCTGGGACGTTTTACTCGACGCAGCCGCCCTGGTGCCTACTAGGCGTTTGGACCTCGGCGCAGTACAGCCGGACTTCGTGAGCCTGTCGTTCTATAAGATGTTCGGCTACCCGACAGGGGTGGGTGCGCTGCTCATTCGCCGCGCGGCATTCGGGAAATTGCGGCGCCCGTGGTTTGCCGGCGGCACGGTGAATTTCGTTTCGGTGCAGGGCAGCGCTCACGTCTTATCGCCGAGCGAGGCCGCGTTCGAAGACGGCACGCTGAACTATCTTTCCATTCCGGCCGTGGAGATCGGGTTGCGCTATCTCGAGTCCATCGGCGTCGAGACGATCGCGGAACGCGTCCGCTGCCTGACGGGCTGGCTGCTGGAAGAGTTACTCGCGCTG
>Ga0209415_10018420_pt1 | contig 11021 bp, 12 predicted proteins | sample PeaSoiSIISIP2007_FD_187696 | JGI IMG/M metagenome (GOLD analysis project Ga0209415, IMG submission 187696) | Peat soil microbial communities from Weissenstadt, Germany - SII-SIP-2007 (SPAdes) (version 2) | ecosystem: Environmental > Terrestrial > Soil > Wetlands > Peat | place: Germany...
GACGCGATCGCCGGGTCGTTCCAGGCGGTGATCCTTCCGGAGAAGATCCGCGCCAGCACGCTGCCGTTGAGCTTGAGATGCGCCGACGGGCTGATTCCCGGGATGTTGTAGATCACCATGAGCGCGGCGACCGCCAACGGAATGTTAACCAAGGTCGGATCTTTGGTCATATCGGCCGGCGACAGGTAGGCGTCCGACGCGCCGATGTCGGTCGTGCCCGCTGCCGCGGAAGAGATACCCACGCCCGACGAGGAACTGACGGAACTGAGGGTCACCTGTGAGAACTGCGAATGGTAGGCCGCTCCCCACAAGGGGAACACCGGCGCCATCAGCGAACTGCCGGTCTCCGACAGGATCTGCGGCACCGAAGCGGGCGACGACGGCACCGCCGCCGCGCTGGAGAGCGCCGACCCCGAGGAGGACGAGGAGGTGCGGGAGCCACTGCCGGTGCAGGCCGCCAGGGCGACGACGGTAGAGGTGAGCGCGATCACGGCCAGGCCGCGCTGGCCCGCACGACCGTGGCCGCGAAGACCGGACGCTCTGTACGGCGCGGGGATGTTCAGAGCCACCGCGTACTCCTTAGTATTCGTACGAGCGATCCGTTCGGCTTTGTTACGCACCCGGCGGTTACCCGCGGCTCCCTTCGTCAGCACGCACCACGACGTGCCTTGGCGCGTGCTCGACCGAAACGCCCGGTGGCCAGAGCCTGCCTGTCCACGCCTATTGATATTCACTTCAGATGAACGAAAGTTGAATCACGGACGAATATAGGTGAACAAGGGACGTGTGCGGACGGGACGGCTGGCGATTGCGCCACTACGCAACTTCCGGAGGCCCGTTCGGTGTGCCCAGCGGTCATCCGACCTTTCCTGTGATGTAGTCCATGGTGGCTTGCTCCTTGGGCTGGCTGAATATCTCCTTGGTGGGAGCCACCTCGACCAGGTGGCCCGGCTGACCCGGCCCGTCGACGGTCATAAAGGCGGTCGTGTCGGAGACCCGGGCGGCCTGCTGCATGTTGTGGGTGACGATGACGACGGTGTAGTCCCTCTTCAGTTGCTCGATGAGCTCCTCGATGACCATCGTCGATATCGGGTCGAGCGCGGAGCACGGCTCGTCCATGAGCAGGACCTGCGGCTCGACGGCGAGGCTCCGGGCGATGCACAGCCGCTGCTGCTGGCCCCCGGACAGGCCGGCACCGGGTTTGTCGAGCCGGTCCTTGACCTCCTCCCAAAGGCCGGCGCCGCGGAGCGACCGTTCCACGACCTCCTCCAGCCGCGCGCCAGCGCGCCGTCGGCGCCCGCCGAGCCGCAGCCCGGCGGCCACGTTTTGGGCAATCGACATCGTGGGGAAGGGATTCGGCCGCTGGAAGACCATCCCCACGTACCGGCGGACCTGCACTAGGTCCACGCCCGGGCGGTAGATGTTCACGTCGTCCACTGCCACATGGCCGGTCACCGAGGCGCCCCGCACGGTCATATGCAGACCGTTCATGCAGCGCAGGACGGTGGACTTGCCGCTTCCCGAGGGCCCGATGAGTGCGGTCACTCTCCTGGGTTCGATTGCGAGGCTTACCCCGGAGACGGCGGGCCGACCGTGGTAGGTGGCGGTGAGGTCCGACACGTCGATCCTGCCGTCGGCGCGGGTGACCGGGGACAGTCCCACGGCGCTTGCTGTTTCGACAGGGTCGGTCATGCTCATGTCAGGTTAGCTCCTTGCACTCGAAACGCGCCGACCGATGATCCGGGCGGCGATGGTGAGAATCAGCACGATCAGTATCAGGGTGAGCGCGCCCGCCCACGCGCGCCCCTGGGAGGCCTTAAAGCCGGTGACGGCGTTGTCGAAGATCTGCAGCGATAGGGTAGACATGGGCGCGGTCGGATGGGTCTGCATGAACTCGTCATCACCCAGCGCCGTGAGCAGCAGCGGCGCGGTTTCGCCCATCGCGCGGGCGACCGCGAGCATGACCCCAGTCGTAATGCCGGCCGTGGCGCTCGGCAGCACCACCGACAGCGTAGTGCGCGCCCGGGTCACCCCCAGCGCGGCCGACGCCTCCCGCAGCACGTCGGGTACCAGCCGGAGCATCTCCGCAGAGGCCCGGATGACCAACGGCAGCATGACCAGGGCCAGCGCGAACGATCCGGCTAGACCCGAGTAGCCGAACCTGGTGACCCAGATCGCGTAGATGAAGGCGCCGGTGACGATGCTGGGAATGCCGACGAGCACGTCGGTGGCGAAGCTAACGGTATCGGCGAACCGGCCGCCGTATTCGACCAGCGCCACCGCGGCGGCGATGCCAATCGGCACTGAGATCACGGTGGCGATCCCGACGATGATCAGGCTGCCGACGATGCCGTTGGCGAACCCCCCTCCCGTCAGGGCGGGGTTGCCCGGCGGGGTCTGAGTGAGGAACTGCGGCGACAGGGCCTTCAGGCCCTGGTCAGCGACGTAGATCAGCACCCAGGCCAGCACCGCCAGGGTGATGGCCATCACGACGGCGAGCAGCACCGTCATGGCCCGGTTGGTCACCCGCCGACGGGCTATGCCGCGGTCCTCGCTGCCAGGCTGGAGTGAACGAAGTGGCGAGGTGGCCATCAGGCGAGATCCCCTCGGATTCGGCGGATCACGAGCTTGCCCGCGATGTTGACGATCAGGGCGATGATCAGCAGCCAGAAGGCGACCACGAACAGCGACGACCGATGGAAGGGCTCGGTCGCCTCGGTGAACTCGTTGGCGATAACCGAGGCCATGGTGGCACCCTCGCTGAAGATGGAGTGGTTGATCCCCAGCACGCTGTTCCCGATCACCATAGTGACGGCGATCGTCTCGCCCAGGGCTCGGCCCAGGCCGAGGATGGCGGCGCCCCAGATCCCGGACAGGGATCTGGGGAGCACGGCCGTGCGCAGCATCTCCCACCGGGTCATCCCGAGCGCCAGCGCGGCCTCCTTCTCATCGACCGGCGCGGTGGCGAAGACCTCGCGGCAGAGCGCGGTCACGATCGGCAGCACCATGATGGCCAGGACCACGCCCGCGGTGAAGTAAGACACCCCGAAGAACGGGCCGCCGAAGACCACGTTCAGGCCGGGCACGCCGGCGAGCGCCGACGCTATGTGGTTCACGATCGGGGACAGCGCCGGGATGAGCGCGAATATGCCCCAGAAGCCGTACACGACCGACGGGATGGCGGCCAGCAGGTCAACCAGATAGGACAGCGGCCGGCGCAGCCATGGGATAGCGACGTCGGTTATGAACAGCGCCACCGCGATCGAGACAGGAACGGCGATCACCATGCCGATCAGCGAGGTGATCGCGGTGCCGTAGATGAACTGCACGATGCCGTAGGGATTGGGATGGGTGGCGGTCGGCGTCGCGTCCGAGGGCGCCCACCGGTCCGAGGACACGAAGCTGAAGAACCCGTAATGGCTGATCGCGGGCCATGCCTGGACGAGGACGAATACCACCATGCCGAGAAGGGCGAGCAGCACGAGGCCGGCTGCCCCGAACACCACTACGCGGAACGCGGCATCCGCGTTGGCGCCGCGGTGACGCAACCTGTCGGCGAGGGTCTCCGCGTCCGGTGCGGTGGTCGGCGTGCTCACCTTCGTCCCCCGTTCTGGGCCCGTAGGGGTGGGCCGGGCGAAGTAACGCCCGGCCCACCACGGGGTTCGCGGCTGCTAGGCAACCGGCTTCCCGTTGACCGTTATCAACTTGAGCTGCGCGATCGCGAGCGCCTGCAGCGCAGAGCCAAGGGGCGCGTAATACAGGGTGGAGTTCAGGTCCTGGCCGCTGGTCAGCACCCACGAGAAGAAGTTGACCAGCCCGGCGGCCGTCGCCTGGCTCGTCTGGTGCTCGTATACCAGCGCGTAGGTAGTGCCGGTGATCGGGTAGACGTCCGGGCTGGAGCCGTCGGTCAGGCTGATGTTCAGGCTCGACGGGAATGTCACGCCGTCCACGGCCGGGACGAATGTGGCGACGCACGGCTCGATGAAGCTGCCAGCCTTGTTCTGCACCTGCCCGAAGGTGAGGTTCTGCGCGATCGCGTAGTCCGCTTCGACGTACCCGAGCGCGCCCGGGGTCTGGCCGACCAGGGCGGAGACGCCTTCGTTGCCCTTGCCGCCGAGGCCGACCGGCCAGGCGACTGTCTTGCCCGCACTCGTGGTCGGCCCGCCGAGAGCGGACACCCAGGTCGGCGATTCCTTGGTCAGGTAGTTGGTCCAGATGCCGGTGGTACCCGAACCGTCCGAGCGGTGCACGACCGCGATCGGCTCGTTCGGCAGGTTAATGCCCGGGTTCAGCGCCTTGAGCGCCGGGTCGTTCCAGACCTTGATCTTTCCGGCGAAGATCTCGCCGAGCACGTTCCCGGTGAACTTCAGGCCAGAGGGGATCCCGGACAGGTTGTAGGCGGGCACCACCCCGCCGAGCAGCAGCGGGATCTGCAGGACCGGGCCCTTAGATGCGGCGATCTCGGCCGGCGTCATCCCGACGTCGCTGTCGCCGAAGTTCACCGTGTTGGCCTGGACCGCGGCCACCCCGCCGCCCGAGCCGATTGAGGCATAACTGACCTTTACGCTCGAGGCCGTGCTGTAGGCCTTCGTCCAGTCGTCCATCATCGGCGCGGCGAACGTGGACCCGGCGCCGCTGAGCGACGTGGCCCCGCCCGAGATCGTGCTGATCGCGTTCGTGAAGTTCGGCTTCGCAGAAGCCGCCGCGCAGAGCGCCGCGTTCGCCGATCCGAACCCGACGGTGGCCGTACTCGAGCTCGCGCTTGAAGTCGGAGTACTACTACTATTGCTAGAGCTACTGCTACACCCAGCCGCCGCTAGCGCCACTCCGAGCACGCCCGCAGTCACAGCGGACATTTTCAATCTCATCTATCCCTCCATGTAGGGTTCACACCTGCCGTTTTGCTCCGTCGGGTCGGACGTTATGGGCAGGATATGGAGGTTTCTGAACCCAGGGATGAATGAGAGTTGAACTTCAGATGGCCGGCAAATGCCGCTCGCGTGACCTGGCTGTTATCTAGCGGCGGACCGCTTTCAGCTACGGGCCGGGACCTCGAGCTCGCTGAGCAGGCGGCGGACGCGCCCCTCAATCTCGTCCCTGATCGGGCGCACGGAGGCCAGGTCCTGCCCGGCGGGGTCGTCGATCTCCCAGTCCTCGTACCGCTTGCCGGGGAAGACCGGGCAGGCGTCCCCGCAGCCCATGGTGACCACCACGTCGGCCGCGCGGACGACCTCGTCGGTCCAGGGCTTGGGGAACTCATCGGAGATGTCGATGCCCCGCTCCCGCATCGCCTCCACGGCGGCGGGGTTGAGCTGGTCGCCGGGCTCCGAGCCTCCTGACCAGGCGATGGCCTGATCGCCGGCCAGCTGCTCGAAGAAGCCCATGGCCATCTGGCTGCGGCCGGCGTTGTGAGTGCACAGGAAGAGCACGACCGGCTTCCCGTCGTGATCCTTGCCCTCCACCCGGGCCAGCGCCCGCAGCCGTTGTCGGGCGAAGCGCTCGGCCAGCAGCGGAAGGAAGTTGGGCACCGTGGCCCGGCCCGCGAACTCGTCGTAGCTGGAGTGCAGGAACCGGTCGATGGTCTCCTGGCCGAACACGCCGCTGAACTCACGGGTGAGGTTGCGGGCCGCGGAAAGCAGGGCGAACTGCTGGTCGACGCTGAGGTCCGGCCGATGGTAGATCTCGGTCATGGGGTCCTCCCAGATTCAAGACGATCCGCGTGATCTGCCACGTCAACCGCCACGGCGAGGCGATCGACGCGGGACTCGATCTCCTCGAAGGCTTGCTCGAACGCTTCGTCGGTGTCGGCGCGCGCGGGGTCGGCGACGGACCAGTGCAGGCAGCGCCGATGCCCCCCCAGCTCCTCGTAGGCACGGTCGCACACCACCACGACCAGATCGCCGGGCCGGATCACATCGCGCACATGGGCTGTGCGGCGGGGATCGAGGGCCAGGTCGTGACGCCGCGCGGTGCTAATGGTACGGCGGTGGACGCAAGGACCCGGGTCGGTGCCTGCCGAGGCGACGGGCACTCGGCTCCTGCCCGCCCACAGGGCGGCAGCCAGCTGCGACCTCGCGGAATTGCGGGTACAGACGAACACCACCCGCGGCGCCGCCAGGACCGCCGTCGCGGCGAGCATGGTCAAGGTCGCGGGCACCAACTTCACGTAGGTACGGCGCAGATCACCTTCCGAGCGAGCCCGCGTAATCACGCCTGCCGCTTCCAGCACACGGAGGTGATGAGCCAGCAGGTTGGAAGGAAGCCGAAGGGACTCGGCCAGCTCGCTCGGCGACGCATCGCCAAGGACGAGTCTGTCCACGACGGCTAGCCGCGCGGGCTCACCGAGAGCAGCGTGGACGCCGGCCCTGCGCTCGATATCGGGTGGCTCAGTATTCATTGACTCAATTGTCATTAAGGTAACGATCGGAGTCAAGTCAACCCTGGCTCTGCCCACCGAAGGACGCCGGCTTTGCTTTTGCGTGGGGGAGGGCTGCCTAGCGTGCCGGACCCAGGCTTGGACGTCGGCCTGGACCGCGTCCCATGCGCTGCCCAGCGGCAAGGTAAGGCACCCTCCGGGGCTCCGCTCCCGAACCGGCGCCCGCCGGCGCGCCGCCAAACCCGCCCCGGCATGCGGCTGCTCGCGGCACACGCCGTCCCGTACCCCAGCGCCGCCGTTGACCAGGCAGCCCGCGCAGCCCGTAAAGTCGGCAGCTATGGCAGCCGGCACCGAATCCCGCGAGGCCACCACCACGCGCTGGCTCAGCCGGGGGGTGGCCGGGATCGGCACCGCCAGCTTCCTGGCCGACCTGGGCCACGAGATCCCTACCGCGCTGCTGCCCAGCCTGCTCACCGTCACCCTGCACGCTCCCGCGTCCTCGCTCGGGCTGATCGAGGGCTTCTCCGACGCTGCCGCCGGGGTCGCCCAACTCGGCGGCGGAGCGCTGGCCGACGACCCCGGCCGCCGCCGCCGCATCGCCGTCGGCGGATACACCACCACTTCCGTCCTGTCCGCCGCCATCGGTGCCGCCGCCGCCCCCTGGCAGGCCGGGATCTTGCGCGCCGGGGCCTGGGCCGCGCGCGGTCTGCGGGTCCCGGCCCGCAACGCGCTGCTCGCCGACATCGTGCCGCCCGCCGTATACGGCCGGGCTTACGGGTTCGAGCGGGCCATGGACAACCTCGGCGCCATCGGCGGGCCGCTGCTGGCCATCGCCCTGGTCGCCCTAGTCGGCGTCCGGGCCGCCATCGGCCTGTCCGTCATCCCCGGCCTGCTCGCCGCCGGCGCCATCATCTACGCCATCCGCCACACCGCCACCCCCCGGCAGCGGGCCTGCCAACCCATCCGCGTCCGCATCCGGCCCATCCTGCACGGGAATCTCGGCCGGCTCATGACCGGCATCACCGCCTTCGAGACCGGCAACGCCGCCGCCACCCTGCTCATCCTGCGCGCCACCGACCTGTTCCACCCCAGCCGCAGCCAGACCGCCGCCACCCAGCTCGCCCTGGTCCTGTACGTGCTGTACAACATCGCCGCCACCGCGATCAGCATCCCGGCCGGACGGCATAGTGACAAGTTCAACCCGCTACGGGTCCTCACGGCAGGGGCGATCTGCTTCGCCGCCGGATACGGCGTCTTCGCCGCCGGCCCCCGCCAGCCCTGGCTGCTCGCAGCCGGGTTCATCCTGGCCGGCCTCGGCATCGGCTGCGGCGAGACCGCCGAATCCGCCGCCGTCGCCGCCCTGGCCCCCGCCCCCCTGCGCGGCTCCGCGTTCGGGCTGCTCGCCACCGCCCAGGCCGGCGCCAACCTCATCGCCAGTGCCGCCGCCGGAATCTTGTGGACCGCCGTATCCCCCGCCGCCGCATTCAGCTTCCTGACCGCCGCCATGATCATCTCCGTCCCCCTCATCTTGGCCAGCAGGCCCGCCCGACCGGCACCAGAACCAGGCCCGCACCACGACCACCGGCACCATCCCGGCTAGCAGCACCACCGCCGCGTCACTCCCCACAGGACCGGGACAACAAAGGGGGGCACTCTCAGATACGAAAGTGCCCCTACAGGCGTCGGCAGACACCAGGCTGGGAGTCAGGCGCTAATGAACGCTTGACCTGTTCAGCGAACCTGCGCCAGGCGGCCGCGCTGAACCGGTGAACCGGCCCGCCGCCGTGATCCTTCGTGTCCCGTACCAAGACCATGCCGCCGTGGCCGGCCACCTCCACGCAATTTCCGCCGCCATTCCCGCTGTAGCTGGACTTACGCCAGCGAGGATCTACGTTGTCTTCCATTGCTCTGCTGCCTCCAAGATGAGCGTCCGGCTAGCCGCACGAGGTAGCGCGTCAGCCTGGACGCGAACAAAAATATTCGCTGCCGCGCGGATCAGCGACCTGCTCTCAGCGGTTACGTCCTCCACGGCTTCCATGCGTAGGACCTCAGGCGCACCGTCACCGCTAGCCAAGTCGAACGCACCGCTAAGTCCAGCGTTCGCGCCAGTGGCCGAGAGAATCACCTGCACACTGAGGTTCTGCCGCTCCGATATCTCCGCGAGATGCACCAGCTGATCGGCCATGACTTGCGGCGAGCCGATCAGACGATGCAGCACCGACTCATCCAGCACCACGACCACATGTGGAGGCTTCCCGCGGTCAAGGATCACTTGCCTGTCCAGCCGCACCGAGACGTGCTCCTGAGCGGCATCCTCATCAAGCCCAGTCGCCAGGAACAGCGCACGGGCATACTCGGCCGTCTGCAGCAACCCTGGCACCAGCACAGGCGACCACAGGCGCAGCGTGTGCGCTTCGCGTTCCGCCTCTAGCCAGCTCTCGAACCAACTCGGTATCGGCCCATCAGCGCGACGGGCCAGCTTCGCCAGCCTGCCCACCCACCCGGACGGACCCTCCGGGAACAACTCAGCCTCCAGCGCCTCTGCCACCTCAGGACTCGGCGGGCGTTCGCCGGTTTCCGCCTTGGCGATGACGCTGCGGTCATAGCCCAGCTTTGCCGCCAGGACCTCCTGGCTGGAAAAGCCAGCGGCCACCCGCGCGCGCCGTAGCTCGGCACCAAGAAACGCGGCAGGGTTGCTCTCTGGGTCGTTCATGGGACACCGTTCGGTCAAGTCGTGGCCGATCGTGGCGTACGCGCCCGCCACATAGTCATTGTGCTCTCCAGCTGAGACGTTAGGAAGCAAGACACCGCCCGCCCACCCGCACGAGGACCGCCCGCCGATGACAGCCACCACAGCCTCACCGCAGCCGCCCGGAGTTGACCAGCCCAGGCATCCCCTGCACGCCATGACGACGTATGAGCTGCGCGAGTACCGCCGTCAGCTGGAGAGCGCCATCGCGTTCTTCGACCGGCAGGCCCCCGTCCCGCCGACCAGAGGCCGCCTGCAAGCCAAGCTTGACGCCGTGCTGGCCGAGCAGGACGAGCGCGCCAGGCTGGCCCGTGCCTGACCACGATCGCACTCACAACGTCAGCGGGCTGACAGTCAGCGAGCTCGAGCAGACCCGGCGCGCCCTGCGTCGCTGCCGCCGATCATGACCGGGTGCATGGCTGGCTCCCCCGTTCAGGTTGGCTCGTCAAACAGGCCGACCGGCCGGCGGGGATGCGCCATCGCCCGCCGCACGGCCGACTGTCGGCTCGGCACCGCCGCTGCGGTGGGGGACGATGATGTCCGCGGCCTCCGCCGGGGTGACGCCGGCATACAGCGCCCTGCTCACCGCGACGGCTAGGGCCCCGCCGACGACCTGGGCGGCGATGAAGGCCGGTGCGGAGGCGGGAGCGATGCCCGCGAAGGTGGCTGAGAACATCCGGCCCAGGGTAATCGCCGGGTTGGCGAAGCTGGTGGAGGAGGTGAAGAAGTACGCCGCGCCGATATACGCGCCGACAGCGGCCGGGGCAGACCGGGACCGGCCCGACCGGGCCAGCGCGAAGATCACCAGCACGAGCCCGGCGGTGGCGATGACCTCGGACAGGAAGTGCGCAGGCGTGGCCCGATGCTTAGCGGAGATGCTGACCGCCGCCTGGGCGAACATCAGGTTCGCCAGCACCGCACCGGCGATGCAGCCGGCCACCTGCGCGGGCAGGTAGGCCACGGCGTCGCGCCAGCCCAGCCCGCCGAACGCGGCGTCCGCGAAGGACACCACCGGATTGAAGTGGCCGCCGGAAACCGGACCGAACATCAAGATGATCGCGAACAGCCCCGCCGCAGTCGCCGCCGCGTCCTCCAGCAGCTCCAGCCCCGTATCACCCGGCGACAGCCGCTGCGCCGCGATTCCCGCGCCGACCACCACCGCGGCCAGGAACATGCTGCCCAGCAGCTCAGCAAGCAGCCGCCGCCACAGCGCCGCGCCGGTCACCGCGGACCGCCGGGGCCCTCGGGAACGGCGGAGTAGTGCGACATCAAGGCCATCCGGGTGGATTGACTAGAGTCGATGTGGCAAGTATCGATGGTCACATTGATCACTGTCAATGAGAGGTGTGATGACGGCCGACCGCAGCAGCACCGGACGATCCCCCTCATGACCGCCGACGACGACCTCTGCGGCATGCCGATCACCGACGTGCCCCTGTCAGAGGCCGACGCCGCTGCCCTGGCCGCGGTATTGACCGCGCTCGCCGATCCGGTCCGGCTGCGGCTGATCTCCCTGGTCGCCGCCCAGGGCGAGGTGTGCAGCTGCCACCTGCAAGAGCCGCTGGGCAAGAGCCAGCCCACCATCTCCCACCACACCCGAGTCCTAGCCGAAGCCGGGCTGATCAAGGGCGACAAGCGCGGCAAATGGACCTGGTGGCGCATCGTCCCCGGCCGGCTCGCCGCCATCCGCCAGGTGCTCGGCGGCACATAGCGTCTTCGGGTTGAGGCCTGCCAGGCCTGCGGGCAGCCGATGAGCGCGCTCAGGCTCGCGAGCGTCTGAGACGCGGACAGTAGTACACCCATACACCGCATAGATGAGTGCCTAACGATCTTCAATTGTGAGGGTTACTGAAGTGGCGTGAGGTCAAGGTGGGTCTTGGCGAGGAAGCCCTCGAG
>Ga0209415_10018421_pt1 | contig 11021 bp, 9 predicted proteins | sample PeaSoiSIISIP2007_FD_187696 | JGI IMG/M metagenome (GOLD analysis project Ga0209415, IMG submission 187696) | Peat soil microbial communities from Weissenstadt, Germany - SII-SIP-2007 (SPAdes) (version 2) | ecosystem: Environmental > Terrestrial > Soil > Wetlands > Peat | place: Germany...
GACAAGCACGAAGGCGAGGTATGCGAACAACCCCGCTGCTACGGCTGAACCGAGAATGAGTTCGAATGTCATGGAAACCTCTCTAGATGTGATCGCAGGCGCGGACGAACAGCGACCCTAGGACGAAAAAGCCGAGTGATGCGGCAAGGAAAAGGACGTCGAGCATGTTGGCTCTCCGGGGGGTTGAGGTCATGGTGGGTGATAACGCCGATCCCCATAGCCGCTCTATGTGGAATGGCGATTTTCTAAGCTGAATTGTCGTGAAGACGGCGTGATGAGAGCGTAAAGAATCTTTATTCAGCCGTGGTTACTTGAGCCCCGACAGTCTTTGACGGGCGCTGTGGAGGACGTCGTTGATCGCCCGCTGGGAAATGCCGTCTGTCTTCATAATCATTTGGATAATGGGGTCGGCCAGGACATCAGAAAGTCTTGGCTCATCACAGGCTTTCGACCAGGGGTCAAGCCTGCGGCGGGATGGAGTCGTCATTGACTGACCACCTCGATGCGCACCATCGCCAAACCGTCGTCCAGCATAGCCAGATCGCGGGCTGCCCGTTCTGACAGATCGAGAATGCGTCCTTCGACGAAGGGGCCGCGGTCATTGACCTTGACCACCGAGGCCCGGCCGTTCTTCAGGTTGGTGACCCGGACGATGGTTCCCAGCGGCAAATCGCGGTGGGCCGCCGTGCGGGCCTGGGCCGAATGGATTTCACCGTTGGCGGTGTGACGGCCAACATGATGACCGCCATACCAGGAAGCCGTGCCAACCAAAGCCGAAAAGGGAGGCCGAGGCAAAGCCGCAACCTGTATGGCTTCAATCTGGCTGACGCCGCTTGGCTCGTCAGCGGCATCATCGCTATTGTCGGCCAAGGCCGGCAAAGCGGTTCCCAGGATCACGACAGCGGCAAGTGGCATCGAGAATTTCATCCAGGGGCTCATCCGAGGTGATCCATATGCGATTCCAGAGGATCAAGTTGGTATCAGCCTGCCGCGTAGCCGCTCCATACGATTTGCCGTAATGTGAGTAACGCGTTAGAATTTAACAGAAAACTCAAGAAATAATATTTTTTTGACCGCCCGTAAATCACGTCAGAAACAGCGGTACAAAATTTTCATTTCTTATTTTTATGCAAAAAGAACAATCGGATTACGCATTCTTTATGTTCAACCGGAATAACCCGCATTGAGCCTTTATGGCTTTGACCGCTAGACCAGAGCATCAGACTCTCGCCAGAAAATGCGGACAGCCTCATGGCCGACACCAATCGCCCTTCACCCGACGCTCTGCTTGCCGAAGCAAAACGGGAAACTCGTGGCCGGCTGAAGATTTTTCTCGGCGCCGCCCCCGGTGTCGGCAAGACCTACGCCATGCTGGAAGCCGCCCATGATCGTATGCGCGAAGGCGTCGATATTGCGGTCGGTGTGGTGGAAACCCACGGTCGCCGCGAAACCGAGCGACTGGTCGAAGGCCTGGAGATCCTGCCCCGGCATGTGGTCGACTATCGCGGGCGGGTGTTCCAGGAAATGGACCTGGAGGCCGTGCTGGCCCGCAAGCCAAAGTTCGTCCTGGTGGACGAACTGGCTCATACCAACGTCCCCGGCTCGCGTCATGTGAAGCGCTATCAGGACGTCGAGGAGATCTTGGTCGCCGGCATCAACGTCTATTCGGCGATGAATATTCAGCATCTCGACAGCCTGAACGACGTTATCGAACGCATCGCCGGCATTCGGGTGCGGGAAACCGTCCCTGACAGTGTTTTGGCCACCGCCGACGAGATCGAGTTGATCGATTTGCCGCCCGAAGACTTGATCAAGCGGCTGGGCGAGGGCAAGGTCTATGTTCCCGAACAGGCCAAGCGGGCAGTCGGCAACTTCTTCACCGTCGGCAATCTGACGGCTCTGCGCGAAATGGCTCTGCGCCATGCCGCCGAGCGGGTCGATGCCCAGATGCTGAACTACCGACGTGCCCATGCGATCTCCGGCCCCTGGCCGACCCGCGAGCGTATTCTGGTCTGCATCGGCGATGGTGTGGCCGCCAGCCATCTGGTCCGTCTGGCTAAACGGGTGGCCGAACGGCGCGAGGCTCCTTGGGTGGCGGTCTATGTGGAAACCTCCCGCCACATGCAGCTGTCCGACCAGGATAAGGACTCCATCGCTCTTGGCCTCAGTCTGGCCGAGCAGTTGGGTGGCGAGGCCGTAACCCTGCAAGGCGACGAGGTTGCCGACGAGATCCTGGCCTATGCCCAGGACCGCAACTGCACCCAGATCATTGTCGGACGACTGAAGCGCAAAGGCTGGCGGCGTTTTTTCCGCAGCCATACGGTCACTGACCGCATCGTCGAGAAGACCGAGGCCTTCGACGTCTTGCTGGTTAGCGGCAATGGTAAGGACAAGACGCCCCAGACCATCCGCACCAAGCGGACCGAAGGCGATTTCGACTGGCTGAGTTATTTGCTGGCCAGCCTCGGCGTCGGCATTGCCACCGGCGTCGGTTTCCTCATCGATCTGTGGCTGCCGGTGCCCAATATCACGGTGAGTTTTCTGGTCGTCGTCATGCTGATCGCCATGAAGCTGGGGCGTGGCCCGGCCATCTTCGCGTCGCTGGCCAGCTTTGTTTCGTTTAATTTCTTTTTCACCGAACCGCGCTTCAGCTTCCCTTTGAACGACCATCAGAACGTCCTGACCATCGTCTTCTTCCTGTTCTCCTCGATCCTCATCAGCAATCTGGCCAGCCGCCTGAACGGCCAGATCGCCGTCGGCAAGGTCAATTCCCGACGCACCGCCAATCTTTACGAGTTCAGCCGCAAGATCGCCGCCGCCGCCACTCAAGATGACGTGCTGTGGGCGGTGGTGCATCATGTGGCCAACACCATCCACGGCAAGTCGCTGGTGCTGCTGCCGGGCGCCGAGATGTTGGAGGTGGTCGCCGGTTATCCGCCCGAGGACCAGATCAGCGACAAGGATTCGGCCGCCGCCGACTGGACCTGGAGCAATGGCCGTCCGTCGGGACGCGGCTCCACCACCTTGCCGACGGCGGAATGGCTGTTTATGCCCCTGAAGACGGCGCGGGGCATGGTCGGCGTGTTGGGCATCCAGATGGACGGCCAGGACTTCCTGGCTCCCGAGGACAGCCGCCTGCTGTCGACTCTGGCCGACCAGGCCGCCGTCGCCATCGAGCGCACCACCCTGGTGGCGGACGTGGAAAAAGGCCGCGTCACCGCCGAGACCGACCGCCTGCGAGGCGCGCTGCTATCGTCCATCTCCCACGATTTACGCACACCCCTGGTTTCAATCCTGGGAGCGGCCACCACGCAGATCAATTACGACGAGGAACTGTCGACTGAAAACCGTCACGAGCTTCTGCTGACCATCCAAGAGGAGGCCGAGCGGCTGAACCGCTTTGTGCAGAACCTTCTCGACATGACCCGCCTGGGCTCCGGCGCTTTGAAGCCCAATGCCGATTGGGCCGATCTGACCGACATCATCCAAGCCGCCAGCGGGCGGGCCGGCAAGCTCCTCAAAGGGCGTTCCCTGAAGATGGATGTGGAGCCGGGTCTGCCGCTGCTGTTCGTCGATTCGGTGTTGATGGAGCAGGTCTTCGTCAATCTGATCGACAACGCCATCAAATATTCCCCGAAGCAAAGCGTCGTCACCATCTGGGCTCGGCGCAAGAACGACAAGGTTTCCATCGAAATTTGCGACCAAGGCCCCGGCATTCCCGAAGCCGACCGCGAACGGGTCTTCGATATGTTCTATCGCATCGAGGCCACCGACCAACAGATCGCCGGGACCGGCTTGGGCCTGTCCATCTGCCGGGGCATCGTCGAAGCCCATGACGGCACCATCACCGCCGAGCCGGGCCTGAACGGCGCCGGCACCTGCATCGTCATCCACCTTCCCGTGACTTCGCCCCCGGACATTGAGCCGGCAGAGGAGTGAAAATATCCGACCATGGCCCGCATCCTGATCATTGACGACGAACCCCAGATCCGCAGGTTCCTTCGCATCAGCCTTGGAGCAAATGGCCACGAGGTGCTGGAAGCGGAAAACGCCGGCACCGGCATAGAGTCCGTCCGCACGAAAGCCGTCGATCTGGTGATCCTGGACCTCGGCCTGCCCGACATGGATGGTCAGGAGGTCATCACCAGCATCCGCGAGATCAGCACGGTCCCCATCATCATCCTGTCGGTCCGCAGCCAAGAGGTCGATAAGGTCGAGGCTCTGGACCGTGGTGCCGACGATTATATCGTCAAGCCTTTCGGCATTGGCGAACTGATGGCCCGGGTGCGGGCAAGCCTGCGCCAGGATCACGAAAAGGGCCTGAAATCAGATGCGCTGAAAATCGGCTCGCTCTGCATGGACTTCGCCCGCCGCGTCGTTACCCGTGACGGCCAGGAGGTCCGCCTGTCAAAACGGGAATACGACCTTTTGCATTTTCTGGCCTCCAGTCCCGACCATGTGCTGACCCATCGGGAAATCCTGAAATCCTTGTGGGGGCCGGCCCACGAGGAGGATACGACTTATCTGCGGGCCTACGTCAATCAGCTGCGCCAGAAGCTGGAGAACGATCCCACCGCGCCGAAACTGATCGTGACCGAGCCTGGTGTCGGCTATCGACTGAAGCTGGAAATCGACTGAGATAAAGAAGCCATTACGACCTTTAACAAATTTCCCACAGCCTTACGGATAGAGGCTTAACGCGCCCCGGACCGATAATAACCCATCAAAACTACGTGATGGGAGCAATCGGATGAACCGGGTTTCTCGCCGCATTCTCGGACTGGCCGACGAATATAAGGCTGTCTTGATCCTTGTCGGCATCATTATGGCCCTTGGCCTCCTGATGGGTCCGACACCTCGCACCCATCAGGAGGCTGAAACCGCTTTGCACCGGGTCTACAGCCTTGATGCCCAGCCCGTGGTCTGCAAGCCCGAACGCACCCCACCTACCCGCTGACGGATCTCCTACTCCGCCGCCGCGCGAGCCGGAGCGGAAAAGCGCCGAGCCTCGTCCATTTCATGAGAGATGACCGCATCCAGGGCATAACGAACCGCCCCTTCATGCTGACCCGACAGCGGGGTCAAAGGCAGACGAAGTTCGTCGCCGCACAGGCCCAGCCGGGCCAAAGCCCATTTCACCGGGATCGGATTGGTCTCAAGGAACATGGCCGAGGCCAAAATTTCCAGCAGTTCCCTGACATAGAGAAAGCGGCTGAAATCGTTTTCAGCCCAGGCGCGGTGCAGGCTGGCGCAGAGAGCCGGGGTGACGTTGGCGCAGACCGAAACACAGCCGTGCGAACCCAGGGACAGAGAGGCCGCCGCCTCGCCATCATTCCCCGCCAGCAACAGGAAGCCGTCGCCCAGATGGTGACGAAACTCATCAACCCGGCGAAGGTCACCCGAGGCATCCTTGAGGCCAATGATGCCCGGCAAATCCGCAAGCCGCAGGACAGTCTCGGTCGCCAGTCCGGTGCCGGTACGAGCCGGCACGTCATAAAGCAGGATCGGCAAAGCGGTCTTGGCCTGGATGGCCTGATAGTGGTGGAACAGCCCTTCTTGCGTGGGGCGATTGTAATAAGGGGCGACGCACAAGGCTGCGTCGGCCCCAATCTTCTCGGCCTGACGGACCAGCTCAATGGCTGTGGCGGTGCAGTTGGAACCGGCTCCGGCGATCACCGGCACCCGGCCCCTGGCGGCTTTCACCGTCAGTTCAATTAGCCGCAGCTGTTCATTCTGGGTCAGGGTTGAGGCCTCGCCGGTGGTGCCGCAAGGAACCAGCGCCGCCGTGCCGCGCTCGATCTGGCGTTCGCACAGGGCTACAAAGGCCTCTTCGTCGAGGGCGTCATTTTTGAAAGGAGTGATCAACGCCACCATCGAACCGCGAAGAGCGGTCGTCATGCCGAAAGACATTGGTGTTCTCCTCAGATGACCTGCTGCAGCCAGACCGGACGGGCCGCCATGACGGCAACGCCCTGCAAGGTGCGATGAAGGGTAAAACGGGCGAACCCCTGGGCGCGCAACTGAGAGACCACCGGACGTAGCCGCCCATCGGTCTCGGCGCCGTTGATCTCGATGACGATGATGCGGGGCACATTGGTGCCGGACAAAGCGGACATCAGGCGGGTCTTCACGTCGTCGATGCCGCTGAACCACAGCACATCCACCGGTTCATCCTTCGGATAGGAAGCGTCCGCCCGCAACGAGGTCAGCGACCGGCAACCGCTATGAGCCAGGGCCATGACCTGTTCGAGCACATTGCGTCCCATGATCAGCACACGGTCGGCAAAGCCAACCTTTGCCGCATCCACTAGGAAGAGACTGGAAATTAGCGGGGCTTTCGGGCGGAGAGATGGAGACAGAGGCATCGCAACGGTCGACATGTTAGGCAATCCTTGCCAATGAACGATGGCAGGAGTCTATGACCATGACCGATAAGCGTTGAAGACGATTTGCCGCAGAGTTTTCTTTATGAAGCCATGACTCATTTTGAATGACTACTCCGTCCCCAGCGGTGAGGGGTTCCTTCGAAGGGGCATTCCCGAAAAATGCCCGGGGCTGGCCGCGATCAATGCCACCAGAGAAATCCTAATGCCGGCCAAGAGCGATAATAAGAAAGGCGGCCTCCAATAAGGCGACAACTTGCCAGAAAAGCAGTGGATTTCGCTGGAGAAGCGGACTGCGTCGCCGAGCATATTCCGTCTGTGCGGCTGGCCCGCTTTCCAGGGCGTGCAACATCTCGGTCGCATCGGCAAAGCGCTCCTCAGGCTTCAGGGCCATGGCCTTGGCCAGGGTGAACTCCAGCCAGGACGGCAGATCCGGACGATCCTTGCTCAGGCTGCGGGCTTTGCCAAAGCGGGGCTTGGTGAAGGGCTCGATCTCGCCATGGGAGAAATGGCCGGTGAAGGCGCGGTAGAGCGTCGCCCCCAGGGCATAGAGGTCCGAGGCTTCGCCCCCGAGCTCCCCGGCAAACAGTTCGGGGGCCATAAAGCTAGGGGTGCCGGGAATATCGCCGCCAGCGACCTCCTCCAGCCCCGGCAGCCGCACGACGCCGAGATCGATCAGCCGCACCTCGCCGCCTGCGCCCAAGATAACGTTGTCGGGCTTTATGTCGCGGTGAATCACCCCGGCCCGATGCAAAGAAGCCAGGGCTTGGCAGAGCTTGACGCCAATGCACCTCCCTTCCTCCAACCCCAGTTTAGGATGGCGGAGCAAACGCTGCTCCAGGGTTTCGCCCTCATAGAAGGGCATCACCGCATAGAGTCGGGTCTGGCGCTCGGGCGGCAGCTCGATGACATGGCCGATATGGGGGCTCTTGAGCTGGGCCGAGACCCAGGCTTCACGCAGAAAGGCCGATTTGAAGGTCTCGTCAGCAGCGGCGCGGGGGCGCGGGAACTTCAGAACCACCTGCCCGCCTTCCTGGCGGTCCTCGGCAACGAACAGGCGGGTATAGCGGCCATCGCTGAGCATCTGCCCCAAAAGGAAGCCATCCACCCCATCGCCGCTCTTGGGTAAAGGCGGAATGGGCAAAGCAGCCAGGGCTTGGCTTAATCCGGCACGATCGGCGGGCGGCAGGGCCAGGATGTCCACAACCAGGGCCGAGCAATTGTCCTGACTGCCCGCCTCGATGGCCGAGGCGACCAGGGCGCGGGCGGTTTCCTCTGCCCCCTGCTGACGGGCCAGGATGTCGGCAATGCGGGCGTCGCTCAAAGCGCCATGCACACCGTCGCAGCAGATCAGGAAGCGATCATGCAGATCGAGGGGGTGACTGGCATAGTCCAGCCTTAAGCCCTCCTCCAATCCCATGGCCCGATAGAGCACATGGGTCAGGCCGGGCTGCTCCAGACAGTGATCCTGGGTCAGGCGGCTCAGGCGGCCTTGACCGAAACGATAAAGCCGGCTGTCGCCGATATGCAGGACATGGGCGGCACGGCCCCGCAGGACCAGGCCGGTGAAGGTGCAGCCCATTCCCGCCAAGTCCCCCTGGCGGCCCACCGCGTGAATCCAGCCGTTGAGGGATTCCAGAACGCTGGAGGCGGCGCGACGGACGCCCCAGCTTTCCGGCTTGTCGTAATAACCGTCGAGGAAACCACGGACGACGGTTTCCGCCGCCTCGCGGCCTCCCTTGGCACCGCCCATGCCGTCGGCCAGGGCCAGGGCATGGCCGAAGCGGTCGATGGTCAAAGGCGACGGGCGGGCGGCGCCGACGAAATCCTCGTTCCGTCGGCGCATCCCCGTTTCCGAGGCGATACCGATGCCGATGGTCAGGCTGGAACCGCCTCTGTCCATGTTAGATACGAGCCCCCGAAGCTGCGCCCCAAGTGGTGCGCCAACGCTTTTTAACCCCCACCAGCGAGACCAGCCCCACCAACACCAGGGCGCTGAAGAACAGAAAGCCGCTGGTGAACTCGCCGGTCATTTCCTTCGAGGTGCCCAGAGCCTTGGCCAGAAAGAAACCGCCAACGCCGCCGAAACAGCCGACCAGGCCCGTCATGGTGCCGATCTCGCCCTTGAAACGCTGGGGGATCAGCTGGAACACCGCGCCATTGCCCATGCCAAGGCAAAGCACGCCGACAGAGAACAGCACCAGTCCGCGGATGGCTTCAGACGGCAGATTGGCAAAGGTCCAACCGGCCGCAGCGCCACTGCCAGCGATTTCGGGGGCCGGACCAGCCGGCATGAAGGCGGCGGCGGCATAGGCCAGCGCGACGACGGCGAACAGCACCAGCAAGGTCTTGATGCCACCGATACGATCAGCCACGGCGCCTCCGATGGGGCGGAAGAAGGATCCGAACGACACCACGATGGCCACCATCAGACCGGCGGCCACGCCGGACACATGGTACTGGATGTTGAAATACAGCGACAGCGAGTTGGCCAGCCCGACGAAACCGCCGAAGGTGATGAAGTAAAAGAACATGAACCACAGGCTGTCGATGTCGGTCAGCACGGCCTTGTATTTGGCCCAGGTCACCGGATTGCGGGAAACCGGCGCTTCCTTTGAGACGAAGGCATAGAACAGAAAGGTCGGGATCAGCGGAATCAGCAAAGTGCCGATGGCAGCCTGCCAGCCATAATGTTCGGCGATCGAGGGGATGATCAAAGCATCCAGCGCAGTGCCCACATTGCCCGCCCCGGCGATGCCCATGACGATGCCTTGCAGATGCGGCGGATACCATTTGCTGGCCTGGGGCAGCGCCACCGAGAAGGAAGCTCCGGCCAGACCCAAAATGATGCCGATCAGCTCGATTTGCAAATAGCTGTGCAGGCCGACCACATAGGTATAGGCGACGCCGGCGATGACGATCAGTTGGGCGACGCAGCCGGTGATCTTGGGACCGATATGATCGCAGAGGATACCCATGGGAACGCGCAAGATGGCGCCGGCCAGAATCGGAATGGCCACCAGGGTGAATTTGTCGCCCACCGGAATGTTCAGCTCCTTGGCGATATAGATCATCAGCGGCCCCAGAGTGACCCAGGTCATGAAGCTGAAGTCGAAATACAGGAACGATGCCAACAGCGTCGGCCAATGCCCGGATTGCTTGAGTTCCTTAAGGTTCATCGCTCTTGCTCCTCGTCAGATTAGGATATGGCTATAGTCAGGCCGCCGTCGTGCGGGAATTTTCCTCTGTCAGAAGGCGGCGAAGTTCGGGGATGCAGGACCCGCAGTTGGTCCCGGCGCGCAAGGCTTTCCCAATGGCCTCGACGCTGGTCAGTTCCTGGCTGGCGATAGCCTCCAGGATGGTGTTGCGGCCCACCTGATGGCAGGCGCAGACAACAGGGCCGGGATCGCGGCGGTCGGCCCCGCCGCCAGCCAGCAGATCGGCCCGCTCGGAGGCGTTCAGGGCGTCGCGGGCGAACAGTTCGGACATCCAGTCCAGCGCCGCCGCCTCTTCCCTGGGGGCGGCGAAGAACACGGCATCCAGGCGGCCATCCAACAGGCGAGCCGCACGGAACAGCCCCAGGCCTTTGTCCTGATAGCTCAGCCAGCCGCCTTCTTCCCCGAACAGATCCGTCAGCCAAGAAGACCAATCCTCGACCGGGGTTTCCCCCGACAGGCGAAAGATGCTGTGGCCCTTGCCGGCGGCCTGTGACCAGTTCACCTCCGGCTGCCAGCCGCCGAGTTCGCTGCGGCTGAGCAGAAGTCCACGCCAGGCGACCGTCAGGGGAAGCAGTCGGACGGGCGTGACTTTCAGCTCGGGCTGGCCGGATACCGGGTCGGCATGGGGGGCGATCAGCCGTCCGATGTTGGCCGAGGAGGCAAACTGGTCGTTCCAATGCATGGGAGCGAAGACGTCGCCCTCGCGCTGTCCATCGTCGATGGTGGTTTTCAGCACCACGAAGCCATGGCGGCTTTCGACCCGGACCATGCCGCCGTCCTCCAGCCCATAGCGGGCGGCGTCGGCGGGATGCACGGCCAGCCAGGGCTCGGAGCGGTGCGAGGCCAGCCGAGGCGATTTTCCCGTGCGGGTCATGGTGTGCCAGTGGTCGCGGGTCCGCCCGGTGTTCAGGATCAGCGGCCAGTCGTCCGAGACCGCCGACATGGGCGGGCGGGCCGTAACGGCGACGAGGCGGGCCTTGCCGTCGGCATGATAGAAATGACCGTCGGCGAACATGCGGGCGGTTCCCGCCTCCGGGGTGCGCACCGGCCATTGGATCGGCGCGAAGCGGTCATAATCGGCATTGATCAGGCCGCTCAGGTCAAAGTCGCGGCGGCCCAGATTTTCGAAGCCCGACAATTGGCAATGTTCGCGGAAAATGTCCTTCGGCCCCTGATAGGCGAAGGCCTCGACGAAGCCCATGCGCTTGGCGACTTCCGAGACAATCCACCAGTCGGCCTTAGCCTGGCCGGGAGCAGGCAGCACCGCCGGCTGGCGCGAGATGCGACGCTCGGAGTTGGTGACCGTGCCGTCCTTTTCTGCCCAGGTCAAAGCGGGCAGCAAAACATCGGCGAAGCTCGTGCTGTCGGTGGCGGCCATGGCGTCGGAGACCACCACGAAGGGGCATTTCTCCAAGGCTCG
>Ga0209415_10018422_pt1 | contig 11020 bp, 9 predicted proteins | sample PeaSoiSIISIP2007_FD_187696 | JGI IMG/M metagenome (GOLD analysis project Ga0209415, IMG submission 187696) | Peat soil microbial communities from Weissenstadt, Germany - SII-SIP-2007 (SPAdes) (version 2) | ecosystem: Environmental > Terrestrial > Soil > Wetlands > Peat | place: Germany...
TACGCCCTCGGCGCGGTCGGCTGTGGTTTGTAGCAAGGCGTACAGATCCTCTTCAAGCCTTATACCTTGATCCAGGGTCAGGTCGCATCCCTTGCGCACGGCCTCCTTAGCCAGACGCGCGGCGACCGGGCCGCGGCTGGTGACTGCACGCACGACCTCGCCGGCCACGCGCGCGAGCGCGGCGCGGCCGGGTGCGACGTAGGTCACCAGTCCGAGGCGCATCGCCTCGCCGCCGTCTATCGCCGCGCCGGTCAGCAGCATCCGCAGCGCTTGGGCCGCGCCGATAAGCCGCGGCAGGCGCTGGGTGCCGCCAAAACGCGGCATCCGGCCGCGCTCGAGTTGGCCGATCGTGAAGCGCGCCGATCGCGTCGCGACGCGAAGGTCCGCCGCGAGCGCCAGTTCCATCCCTTCGTCGGCAGCGACACCGTCGATTATCGCGAGCGTCGGCTTGGAGAGCACCGCGATCGATTCGACCACCATCGGCGCCACGGAATCGACGTCGTCGTCGAAGCCGGCGCAGAAGTTGCCGCCCGCGCCGCGAAGCACGAGCATCAGGGCGTCCGCGTCGTCTTCAACCTCCTCGGCAAGCTCGACCAGCCGCAGCGCCATCGCGGCGGTCAATTTATTGGCCGCGCGGTTGCGCGCGGCGGGCCGTATGAGCGTCGCGGTGACGCATCCGCCGGAGCGCGCGACTTCGACTCGGCCCGCCGCGGCGCGCGCCGGGCGCACACGCTCAGGGCTGCGGCGTGTCGCCCTTGTCACGCAGCTCCTTGCGCAGGATTTTGCCGAGCGGATTCTTGGGCAGCGCCTCGATGAACTCGATCGTCTCGGGCCGCTTGAAGCTCGCCAGCCGCGTGCGGCAGAACTCGCTGATGTCGGGCGCGGTGACGTTCTGGCCGGGCCGCTTGACGACGAAGGCCTTGACGGTTTGCCCCCATTCGACCGACGGCACGCCGATTACCGCCGCCTCGTCGATCGCCGGATGGCTCATCAGGACGGCCTCGATCTCCGCGGGCGCGATATTTTCGCCGCCGCGGATGATCATGTCGTCCTTGCGTCCGGCGAAAAACACGTAGCCCTCTTCGTCGACCCATCCGAGGTCGCCGGTCGCGCGCCATCCCTCGGGCAGGCGGGAATCGTCTTCGCGTCCGGCGTAGCCCTTCATGATGCGCGGGGTGCGGATGAGGATTTCGCCGACCTGGCCCGCCGCCAGCAGCGCGCCGTCGTCGTCGCGCACGGCGATCTCGACGTCTGGCAGCGGGCGGCCGATCGAGTTGAGCCGCTTGAGCTTGAGCTCGACGGTCTTGGGGTCGCCGTCAATACGATGGTCATCGGGGCCGAGCACGGTCAGCGATGAGGTGGTCTCGGTCTGGCCGTAGGCGTTGACGAAGCCGACGGACCTGGGGAACGCCTCGATCGCGCGCCGGATGGTCTGAATCGGCATCGCGGCGCCGCCGTACGCGAGATTGGTGAGGCTCGAGAGATCGGTTTTGGCGAACGACGGCTCGTCGAGCAACTGTTTCATCATGGTCGGCACGACGAAGGCGTGCGTGACCTTCTCGCGCGCGACCAGTTGTAGCCAGCTTTTCGGATCGAACTGCGGCATCACCACCATCCGCCGCCCGGTCCACAGGTTAGTCATCATCGCGGTGGTACCGGCGATGTGGTAAAACGGCACGCATACCAGCGCGACGCCGCGCTCGCTGCCGTCGGCCATCTCGACGTTGGCCGTGACGTAGGCGGCGAAATCGCGAAAGCGCAACATCACACCCTTGGGCAGCGAAGTCGTGCCGCTGGTGTACATCAGCACCGAGACATCCTCGTCGTCGACCTCGACTTCGCCCTCATCGACCTCGGCCGCGTTGACCAGGTCCGAAAGGCGCGGCACCCCGGCCTTGCCCTCGCCCCACGCCACCACCTTGGCCGTCTTGAGCTCGGGCGACACGCGCGCCATGAGGTCGAGATAACGGTCGCCGGTCAGCAGCACCTTGGCCCCGGCGGTGTTGATCATGTACTCGAGCTCGGCGTCTTTGGCGCGGTAGTTGAGCGGCAGCCAGGTGAGCCCGGCCTTGGCGGCGGCGTAGTAGCCGGCGATGTAGTTGTCGGAGTTAGTGTCGAGCGCGGCGACTACGTCGCGAGGCTTGAGCCCCAACGTCTTGAAGGACGAGCTCAGGCGCCCGACCAGTTCGTTGAGCTGCGCGTAATTGAGCCTGCGATCGCCGAAGACCAGGATTTCCTGGTCGGGGGCAATCGAGCCGGGGATGCTGATGAAACTGACGGTATTCACGGTACTCCGTTTCCTCCAGGGCGGCGCGCCCTCCTGCGGGCGGAAATGGCCGCCGGCGCTCGCTTTTCGAGCCGCAAATTTTCGAGCCTGCGGGCGAGCCGGCGCTCCATCGCCAGCCCTTCACCAAGCGGCAGGTCCAGGCCGTCCCAGACCGCCAGCTTCGCCATAGCGACCCGCTCGCGCGGCAAGTGGCCCAGGCGGCGGGCCAGCGCGCCAGCCGCGCGCATCAGCGTCGCCGCAGGCACGACTTCGGCGACCAAACCTATTGCTAAAGCCTGCTTTGCGTCAATCCAACGGCCCGTGAGGCAAAGGTCGAGCGCCCGCCCCGCTCCCAGGCGGCGCGAGGCGGTCTGCGTGCCGGCGACTCCGGGAATCATCCCAAGCCCCGTTTCGGGCAGGCAGAAGGACGCATCGTCGGCCGCGATTGCGATATCGCACAGCAGCACCATCTCGAGGCCGCCGCCGACCGCATAGCCCTGAACCGCGGCGACCGTTGGGATCGAGAGTGCGCGCAGCCGGCCCCATACGTCGCGCCGAAAGCGGACCCATCGCGCGACCGTCGGCGACGGCGCGGTGCCGAACTCGCTCACGTCGCCGCCGGTGGAGAACGCCGGGCCCGCGCCGGAGAGCACCATCACGCGCACTTCGGGATCGTCGTGGATAGCGCTGAGCGCGCCGAAGAGGTCGTCGCGCATTGCCACGTTGTAGGCGTTGAGCTGGCGCGGCCGGTTGAGCGTTATCCATGCAATCCTGTCGCGCTTCTCGAAACAGATCGTGCCGAAGCCCGGCGACGGGAGCGAGGGGTGGGAATTGTGCGATACCTGCGCCATAGCGGCGATGACCGCGCGAGCGGCGCGGCGGACTTTAGGCGGAGAACAAGTCGGCGCCGGAGCTGGCCGCGACCTCGGGACGTCCGCGCTCGAAGACTACGCGCCCGCCGACGATCGTGATATCGACCGGCAGGTTCATCAACTCGGCCGGCTTGAGTCTTATCGGATCGCGCGGCAGCACGATAAGGTCGGCAAAGCGTCCGAGTGCGATCTCGCCCGCCTCGATCCGTGCCAGGCGCGCTGCCTGGGTGGTGAAGAGTTTGAAACCCTGCTCGATCGGAATCCGCTCGCTTAGGGCGATTTCATAACCTTCGATCGAAACGCGCATCGCGGCGGCGGCGATCGCCGTCAGCGGCCGCGCCGGCGTGACCGGCGCGTCGGTGGCGCCGGCGATTTCGATCCTGGCCTCGAGCAGGCTCCGCGCGCGATACAGGTAGGGCAGCAGTCCCGGCTCGGTGACGTACTTGGCGCCGCGGTAGTACGAGAAGCCGGGATTGGTCACCACCCACGCGCCCAGGGCCTTTATGCGTTCGAGATGATCGGGCGTGATCACGCCGCCGTGCTCGATACGAAAGACCGGGACGCCGTCGAGCTCGGCCGGCATGCCGCGCGCGGCAGTCTCCAGCGAGTTGAGCGCGAGTTCAAGTTCTTCGACCTCGGTGCAATGGAAGGCCGAGTCGAGTCCGGCCTGGCGCGCGCGCTGGACCCATCGCGCGATCGGGCGATAGTCGGTGCGCGGGCTCTCGATGAACTTGACCGCGACCAGCGTTATGCCGGCCGGCTGCGCGGTCCGCGCCGCTTCGTCGAGCGCGTCGAGGTGGGGCGCGCCGAGCATCATTGCGACCCGCTGCGTCACGGCCCGCCCGCTCACCAGCCGCGCCATGAGCGCGACGTCCTCGGGCCCGTTGCGCACGGTTGCGTCGGTAAACGCGGTCACCCCGCCGGCCGCCAGCTCGCGGCTGAACAGGCGCGCGCGCGATTCCAGCTCGGCCGGGGTTACGCGCGGGAGCCGCCGCGAAATATAGCTTTCCATCCCGGCCACCAGACCGTTTAGCCGGCCCGTCGCGTCACACATCAGGATCGCGCCCTCGGGCGGCTTGAAGCCGGGCGCTTCGAGACCGAGCGCAGCGATCGCGCGCGAATTGAGCCACGAGGCATGGAGCGTCTGATGGCGCAGGCGGAGCGGATTCTTGGGCACCGCGGCATCGAGTTCCACGCGGGTCGGTCCGCGGCGCCCGGCGAGCAGCGCCTCGTCGCATCCGAAGGCGCGCAGCCAGTTGCCCGGGGCGGTCTTGCCCGCGGCCACGCGCAACTCGGCCATCAGATCGTCGAGCTGACGGCATCGCCAGAGATTAAGCCCAGCCGCCGCCGATGCGCCCTCGAGGAAATGTAGATGCGAATCAATGAGGCCTGGCGCGACGACGCGTCCGGCGAGCCGAATCAGATGCGTGCGCGGGCCAACCAGCGACTTGAGCTCGCTATATGGCCCAAGGGCGAGGATTGTGCCGCCGGCGACCGCGATCGAATCGCTGGCCGGATAGCCCAGGATTACTCCTTCATGCAGAACCAGGTCAGCCTTGAGAGCCATCAGAATATTAAGCGCAAGGACGTTCGAACGCCACAGAGCGCCCCGCGGAGCATCCTCGCGCGCAGCCCGACTTTGATCGGAGTTTAACCGGACTTTAATCCGAGGACGGAAGCGCCTTGGCTTCCTTGATTTTCATTTCCGCATCGCAACACTCGATCGCGCCGGTGCCCGGCTTGTTGCACAACACTTCGGTGCCGCACTTTTCACACAGATAGCGCTTGCCCAATTGGTTAGCCATCGTTTGAGACTCCCGTGATCTTATCGTAATAGTGGCCGGCCGTTGCGCGGCCCGGTCGTGAAATCTTTGTTTGGGGACATCGATGCGCGAAATTCGAGCCGCATGGTCCCCGAAACTTTTTTAGAGCATCGGACACAATTCTTCAATGACTCATTTCGTCGATTGTATCGCTGATGCGTCGCTTTTCGAACGGCAGCTCGCTCACCGCCGCCGCGAGTTCGCCTTGCGCGTCTTGGATTGTTACCGCCGTTCCCGGCGCCCAGGCGCTGTGATGCAGGATGGCGAGCGCGAGCACCCCCAGCCGCGGCGAGCGGAGCGGGCTCGTTAGATGCCCGATCTCCTTACCCGCCCGGATGGTCCGTGCGTCGGCGGCCGGAACGCGCGCACCATCAATCCTGAGCCCCATCAGCCGCCGCTTCAGCGCGCCGCGAGCGGTCGCCCGCTCGACCGTCTCCTGCCCGATGTAACATCCCTTGTTGAACGAGATCGCCGGTTCCATCCGCGCTTCCAGCGCGATCGTTTTGTCGTTGGTGTCGACCCCGACCCGGGCAGTGCCGCTTTCGACCCGCAAGATCTCGGCCGCGTCGATACTGATTTCCCGGACTTCGAGGCCAATTTCACTGTGCTCGCCGCCCGCCGCGACGATCCGCGCGACGATTTCCGGGGCGCTCGCGTGCTTCGCGAGAATCGTGAAAGCCGGCGCGCCCCATCGCGCCACCTGCGCGACCAAGGCGCCGCCCTCGGCCTCGCTGAAGCGCCACGCGCCGGGTAGCGACGCCGGAGTGCCGAAAACGGCCGCGACCGTTTCCGCCGCCTGCGGCCCGTCTATTTGGATCACGCTGTCGTATGCGACATCTCCTTTGTCATCCTGGCCGGTTTCTTCCAAGTCGACGTCATCGGCAACCAGGAAGCGTTCGAGGTGGGCGCGCACCGCCGGCCACAACGCGCGCTCCATTTCGAGCAGCAGTGCGTCGGCGGTGGCCCACACGCTCGCCTCGGCAATCAGGTGGGCGCGCTCGGTCAGGAATAGCGCCGCGACCAGCCCGCCCGATTTGAGCCCCTTGATGTTATTGCTGCACATCCCATGCAGGAATGACGCGCGGTCGTCCCCGCTCATTCGGATAACAATGCGCTCGGCGCAAAGGCGCACGCCCGCGCCGCCTGTGAGCGCGCGATAATCGGCCTCAAGGCCGGTGCCGCCAGCGTTGGCGTGACGGTCTGGAGCTACCGTGGAGCTTGTGTGGTCCAATTTCTGGCTCGACTTCCTGCCGATTTGGCCGTTTCTGGCCTTGACGCTTCCAATTCTATCATCGGCGCAGATTACGTATACTGGCCTCGGAGGCGCCAGACATCCTATGGGTACATTTGTCTTTGGACTTATAGTGGGGTTCGGCGGGGCGCTCGCGCTCTTCGTCTATGACGAGGGCGAAGTGTTCCTTAAACTGTCGCGGCAAATCAAGCTGGTCGCCGGCAAGTACAAGCAGGAGAATCACGCGTAGCCGCGCGCCTGGCCGCATCAGGATCTCTATCCAACAGGATCTCTATCGAGGACCTCTTTGATGTATCGGCGGACGAGAGAGCCGACGGGAAGCACACCGGCGCGACGGCGTCGCGGCTGGCGACGCGCGCTTGAGTGCGCGCTGCTCGGCTCGATGTCATTTGCGTTGCTATGTGCGAATGTCCCCGCGGCGCGCGCCGCTGACGATCCCAAGGCCGCCTCCGCCGATCTCAGTAACCAGGCCTTCGCACTGCTGAACTCGCTGAGCGCACCCGACGCCGACGGTAACGCGAACCCGGGCGCCAAGGCGCTCCTGGGACCGGTCGCGAGCTTCGCCGGCGACGCGCAGACGCTGAGCCAGGCGCTTGGCGCGGGCGACCATGCCGGCGCGCGGCGCGCGACGGCCTCGCTCAACGCCGACGCGGCGTCGGTCGACGCCGCGCTCAAAGCGCATAGCGGGGCGATCAAGGCCGATCGATGGGACGCGCTCAAGCATCAGCTGGCCACGATCGAAAAGAGCGTTCCGCCCGCACCCGCATCCGCCGCGCCGCCTTCTTCACCGCCGCTCGCGTCAGGCGAGCCTGCAAGCGCGAGCGCGGCCGCTCCAGGAGCCGGTGTTGTGTCTGCGCCGGCGGCGGACAGCGCCGCGGCTGCGAGTGCGCCCGCGCCTTCGTCCGCGGATAGCGGCGGACCCACGATCAAGATCGAGTCGCGCAGCGTGGTCGGCGACGTTACGCACCTGAAGGGATACTTCGAGGGCTCCGCGCTCCAGGCCGCCGGCATCTACGAAGGCGCGCAGAGCGTCAAGCCGATCAAGGTGGACCACATAATCGGACGCCAGAGGGTCGAATTCCAACTTTCGCTGCGCGACGCCGATATTGCGACCAACCTGCGCGTTATCGACCAGGCCGGGCGCGTGGCGACCGCGTCGGTTTTCGCCGAGGACTCGACGGCGATGGCAAGCACAGGCACGGAATCGGGAGTCGAGGTAGACCGCGGCGCGGGATCGACCTCCGGCAGCAACACCGCCGAGATTCCGAGCGCGAGCGCGCCCGCGTCAGGGCTGGACGCGGGCGGCGGACTGGATGAATCGGCCCCGGCCGCGGATGAAGGCCTCGGCGGCGCCGGCATAGGAGGCGGAGTCGTTGGCGGCGGGCTCGGCGGAGGAAACGGCGCTCCGATCGGCAACGTCCAGATCAACATCGAAGCGGTGAACCCGGTGAACCCGCTCTCGCACGTCTACCAGGTGGTCGGGCAGATAATCGGGCAGGGCGTGCATAGCGCGGGAATTTACGTCGACGGGCGGCCGGTCAAGCGATTGCCGGTCAGCCGCGGCGCCAGCGTGAGCAACTTCCATACGACCTTCATGATGAACGGCGCCACGGCGACGATTCGCGCGTTTAGCGCGGGCAACCAGTACGTCGAGTCGTCGATCTCGATGCCGCCGGCGGTGGCGTCGGCGCCGCCGATCGTGGTCGCGCCCTATGGGATGAATCCATACAGCCCCTTCGGGATGAACCCCTATCCCATGGATCCGTACGGAAGTCCTTATGGCAGTCCGTTCGGTGTCCCGTACGGAACTCCCTACGGCGCGAGCCCCTCCTACGGCATCAACATCAGCCCCTACGGAATCACGCGCTATCCGATTAGTCCGTACGGAACGAGTCCGTACGGCGCGGTTCCGTATGGGGCTGCTCCGTTCGGCGTCAACCCGTACACCGCGCCGATCAATCCCTACAGCAACGCGCGGCCGATAAGCCCCTCGGGCCACTAGCGTCGCCGGGCACTAGCCTGGACCTTACTTGCCGCGCCTGCGCCGAGTCCGTTAAACTCGAAAATTCGATCGAGAATTCCAAACCAACCATACTTCGCGAGTGCACCGACGATGCTGATTCAGGCGACGCAACTCCGCCCCGGGATGATCCTGGAGTACAACAACGGGCTGTGGCGGGTGATGGCAATCAGCCATATCACGCCCGGCAACTGGCGCGGGATGGTCCAGACCAAGCTGCGCAACGTCAAAACCGGCACCCAGACCGAAAACCGCTTCCGCTCTGAAGATCGCGTCGAGCGCATCATCCTGAGCCAGATCGAGATGGAATTCCTCTACCAGGAAGGCGACGATTTCCATTTCATGAACACCGAGACCTACGACCAGATCACGATTCCCAAGGAATTGATCGAGGATGTGGTCGGCTTTCTTACACCTAATCTAAAAGTAGAAGTTGAATTTCATGAGACCACCCCGCTCAACGTCTCGCTGCCCAAGACGGTCAATCTCAAGGTCGTGCAGACGGACCCCGGGATGAGGTCCGCGGCGGTCACCAACACGCTCAAGCCGGCCACGATGGAGACCGGGCTGACTGTGCAGGTACCGCACTTCGTCCAGGAAGGCGAGACCATCACGATCAACACCGAGACGCGCGAGTACATGGCTCGCGCCAAGTAGGTGCGCTGGCCGCCCGGTTCTGGCCGGGGCCGCAATTCTCCGCCGGCAAACGATTCGAGAGCCGCGGGCGAACGTCGAGTCCGGCGCGATCGGCCCAAAGGCCTCGCGCGAGCCCCGAAGCCTTTCCAGTCCGCCAAGCCCGACAGATTCGACAAGTCGGCCAAGTCCGACAAGATCGCCAAAGCTCCCAGCTTCGACCGGCGCGATAAGCCGGTCAGGTTCGACCGGCGCGACAAGCCTGCCAATTTCGTCAAGCCCGCCAAATTCGGCACGGCCAGCAAATTCGCCAGATTTGCCAAGCCCGACACGTTCGTCGAGCGCGCCGCGTTAAAACCAACCGGCCCCGCGCTGCGGCTCGCCTCGAACATCTATATCGCCCACACGCAGCCCGGCTTGGAGGGCATCGCGGCGGAAGAGATCGCATCGCGCTACGCGACGCTCGCCGGGCGCGGTGGCGGCGGCCCCACGATACGCGAGTTGGGGCGGCGTACGGTGCCCGAGCGCGCCGGGATGACAATCTTTAGCGCGCCACGCCCCGACCCGCTCGGCGCCGCGCGCACGATCGAGGATTTGTTCGCGCTCGTCGGCTATCGCGACGGCCTCGGCACGGCGCCCGCGATGCTGGAGAAAATACGTACGGCCGCGCACGAAGCGCCGTACGTCGAAGAGGCGCTGGAGGCGCGGGTGCGGATGACTCCGGGCAGCCGCGCCGGGCGGAAATTGGGCTTTCGCGTGATCGCGCGGATCGCGGGCGAGCACGAGTTTCGCCGGCTCGATTTCCAGCGCGCGGTCGAACGTGGCATCGCCGAGCGCAGCGACCATTCATGGCGCATCGCGGGCGACGACGCCGACGTTGAGTTCTGGGCCACGCTGCTCGGCGGCGAGATGTTCCTCGCCGTGCGCCTGGTGGACGAGCGGATGCGCCATCGCGAGTACAAGGTCGCGCATCGGCCGGGCTCGCTGCGTGCCTCGGTCGCCGCCGCGCTGGGATGGCTGAGCCAGCCGGGCGCGGACGATTGCGTGGTCGATCCGATGTGCGGTGCGGGGACGATCCTGGTCGAGCGCGCGCATTTAGGGCGCTACGCGATGCTGGCCGGGTTCGACCGCGATCCCGACGCGATCGCGGCGGCGCACGAAAATATCGGTCCGCGCTACCGGCCGATCGGGCTTGCGCAGGGCGACGCGCTGCGCCTGCCGCTCTGCAATGGCGCCGCGACCCATCTCGTCACCAATCTGCCGTGGGGCACGAAATATGGCTCGCACGGGGAGAATTGCCGTCTCTATCCGCGCCTGGTCGAGGAGTTCGCGCGCGTGGTGCGGCCGGGCGGGCGGCTGGTGATGCTGACGGCGGAGCGGATGCTGATGCGCGAAGTCGCTAACCGCGGCTTCGTGCGCGTCGAGTCGGTAAGGCGGGTGATGATCCTCGGCGCCCCGGCCGTGATCTATCTCTGCCGGGCGTAACCAACGCCTGCACTACCGTTAGCGCGTCGGCTTGGTCAGCGCGTAAGTCACTCCCGTGTGGCTGAACCAGATCTGGCCGTCCTGGCGGCGCACTTTGAGCCCCGAGCGATCGGCCGCGAGCGACGCTTCCATCATCTCGATGATCTGCGCGCGGCTCTCGGGCGGCGGGCCGCCATGCGCCATCCACGACTCCAGGTCGTAGCTGGTCTCGCGCCCGCCGCGATACGTAACCTCCAACTCCGCCTCGGCGATCATCCGCTCCCACTCCGAGACCGGGATCGCGCGCGCATGCGAGGGATCGCACAGCCGCTCGACGCGATTGTGATAATTCGACTTCGCTGGATCCTCGGAGGTCGTCTGATCGACGATCACCATCCGCGCGCCCGGCTTGAGTACGCGCTCCATCTCCGCCAGCACTTCGCGCGGATGGGCGAAATGATGGAACGCGAAGCGGCAGGTCGCGAGGTCGAACTGGCCGGTCCGAAATGGCATCCGCTCGACGTTGCCGAGCGCGAAAGTGACGTTGGAGATTCCGCGGCGCGTCGTCTCGGCGTGGGCGCGCGCGACCAGAGTGTCAGTGGCGTCGATCCCGAGCACGCTCCGGCACTTGGGCGCGAACGCCATCGCGACAAAGCCCGGCCCGCAGGCGACGTCGAGCACGCGCGAGTC
>Ga0209415_10018423_pt1 | contig 11019 bp, 9 predicted proteins | sample PeaSoiSIISIP2007_FD_187696 | JGI IMG/M metagenome (GOLD analysis project Ga0209415, IMG submission 187696) | Peat soil microbial communities from Weissenstadt, Germany - SII-SIP-2007 (SPAdes) (version 2) | ecosystem: Environmental > Terrestrial > Soil > Wetlands > Peat | place: Germany...
ACGACGCTCTTCCGATCTCGTCGTCGCGAGCCGTGATCGTCGCCCTCACGAGCATGCCTCCGCCGCGCAAGTAGTAGAGGGGTACCCGACTGCCATCGGGCGGCGCGGCGGCATCCTGGCGCCGGACGACGAACTGGTCCCCCCGGCGGTCGAACGTGACGTGCGCGTGCCTCAAGAACTGCGAGCCGAGGAGCGCCTTGATCGGCACACCGAGCTGGCGGGTGATGGCCGAAAGGTCCTGCGTCAACGCGGGCACGTCCTTCACTTCCAGGCGATCGAAGCGCAGGCTGACCCACGCCGGATCCTTCCGTGAATTCGAGTCGACCAGGACCTCGCTCGTTCCGGTGGCCACCAGGGCCAGGATCCGCTCACCGTCCAGCTCGCACGGAACGACATTGGCCGCGCCGAGCGGAATGCGCTCGATGGCGCGCGGCATTTCGACCGCGCCCACGAGTCCGCCCTCCATCTCGAACGGGTGCCGCCCCGAGCCGCGTCTCGCGAGCGACGCGACCTCGCGGGCCCACGGGTCCTTCACCTGGGGATCGGTCAACAAGGCCTCGAGCTCGTCCGCCGCGTGCTCGATGTCGCCGGAGAACCAGAAGGCCCTCCCCCTGAGCGCGTGCGACGCGGTCGACTCGATCCCCTCGGTGACCCGCAGCGCCTCGGCGTAGTCGAGTCGGACGAGAGCGATCCGGCCCACGAGCTCGCGAACCTCGGCGTCGTTCGGCGCCGCCGCGAGCGCATGGGTGGATGCGTCCCGGGCGTCATCGAAGTCCCCGGCGCGGTAGCTCGCCTTGGCGCGATCCGTCCAGCGCGCGGCGATGGGTGACCGCGTTGACGTCTGGGGCGAGGCCGCCGGGGCGCACGCGGCGCCTCCCGCCAGGAGCGCGGGCGGCAACACGAGAAATGCCATGGCACGACGCATCGAGGGTCTCTCAGGGAAGGACCGGAAGGGGCTGGGGATCGAGCCGCAGGATGCGGTCGGCCCGTAGCTCTCTTCGGCCTCTCCCGGGGAGCAGATACCCCACAACCCGCGGCGGGTCGAGGTCGGATCGAACCTCAAGCAGTACCATGGACAAGCGCTCGGGCGAGCGACGGGCCGCGCGGTAGGTGATCACCACAGGGGCGCCGTGCTTGGCCGCGGCCTCGCAAGCGTCGACGATGGCCTGACGAGCGCGTCGCTCGCCGACGCGCACCTCCCAGAGGTCGCGCGCGCTGACGGGCGCCAGCGCCGAGACGCAGCGGTCGAAGAGCTCGTGCATCGCGCGCACGTCGCTCTCGGCACGATGGGCGCGACCTCGTTCGATGCCGAGCTCGCGGCAAAGCGCGTCGAGCGAGTAGGACCGAAACGCGAACGCCCGGCGCGCGAGGACCAAGGTATCGAGCCAGTCGACCGGCTCGAACTCCAGACCTGCGCGCTTGAACTCCGCCGAAAGGAAACGAACGTCCCACACGGCGGCGTGGGCAACGACAATCGCGCCCTCCAGCAGCCCGAGCACCTCGTGCGCGATGCTTTCGAAGCGAGGGGCGCCCGACAGCTGGGCTGCGTCGATGCCGTGAACGTGCGCCGCGCCACCGACTCGCTCGCCCGGGTCGAGGAGCGTGCAAAGAAACCCCGTGCGCTCGCCCCCGACCACCCGTTCGAGGCAGATCTCGATGACACGGTCCAGGGCTGCGTCCAGGCCCGTCATCTCGAGGTCGACGAACACGAGCGGCGCCCGCGACAAAGGCAGGTCCCAAGGCGGTCCGGGAGGCGGCCCCACGCTCGAGAGCTTACCTCCTCGTGTCGGAAGCAAGGTCACACCCTGGTCACTCCCCGACGAGCGAAAGAAGGACCCCCGACGCGATGACGAGGAGGGAACCGAGCGCTTGCATCGCATTCGGCACCTCACCAAACGCGGGCACGCCGAACGCGCGGGTGAAGACCACGCCCGAGTAGCCGAGCGCGCTCACGCGGGCCGCGCGGTCGAGCCCGTAGGCTCGCGTCATCGCGATCTGGGCGAGCCCGGCGCACAGCCCGGTGCCGGCCAAGAGCAAGGTCTGCGAGGCGGTCGGCGTACGCCATACCGGGATGGAGGCGACGAGCATCACGCCGAATCCGATGCACGCGAAATGCAAGACGATTGCCTCGCTCGATTCGTTCGGTCCGATGCGGCGCAGCCAGATCATCGCCATCGCCGAGGAGACGGCCGTCGCGACGCCGATGGCAACGAGGGGTCCGGCGGTCGAGAACGATGGTTGCGCTACCAGGGCGATGCCGGCGAAGCCGGTCGCCAGCCCTCCGACCAGGCCCCGAGGGACGCGCTCGCCGAGGAGTGGCGCGCTGAGGAGCGCGACGAAGATGGGCGAGGTCGCGAAGAGCGTCGCAGCGTCGCCAAGCGCAAGGGTGGGCGCGGCGAAGACGTAGAACGTGCCCGCCGCCGCCAGCGTCCCGAAGGCGCTGCGAAGCCAGGCTTCTCGCTGTCGCGTGATGCGCAGCGACTGCCCTCGAGCGCGGGCGACCACGAGGGCCGTCAACCCGCCCACCAAGAAGCGCGACGCGCACACCTCCTGCCAGGGAACGTCGCGACCCCCCACCCGCGCGCCTACGGCCATGGCCGCGAAGAGGATCTGCGCGATCGTCATCCACGCGGCCGCCCGGAGCGCCGGCCGCATGGGTGATTCGCTCATGAGCCCTCCTTCGGGATTAGGGGCTCGCCGAGTCCCTGGCAAGACGGGACATCGCTGGCTTAGGGTGTAGTCTGCGGTTCAGCCCCTCGCCCCCCCTCAGTGAGCTTTGCAAGGAAGCCCGCCCGTCCAACCCGCTGGCGTCTCCGCGGGTCGCGGACGTCGTCCGCTGCCCCCTGGTCAAGCGTGTTGCTCGGGCTCTTCGCCATCGCCGGTGCCGCCTGGGCCCTCGTCCGTCACTACACCCACACTCTGCCCCCCCTTCGTGTCCCGGTCGCGCCTGTCGCGGCACCGACCTACGACGTCGACGCCGGAGAGGTACCGGTGCCGGAAACGGTCGAGTAATGCCCGTTTGAGTCGTCACCCAGGGTGACTCGCGTAACCACTCAAGCGATACTTTGACCGTGACGGCTCCGCCCACTCGACCATCGCCGCTCGCGCCGGGCTTCAAGCTCGACCGCTACGAGCTGCTCTGCCCGATCGCCGAGGGTGGAATGGCGAGCGTCTGGATCGCGCGCCAGACGGGCAAGCACGGCTTCGAGAAGCTCGTCGCCGTGAAGACGATTCTTCCGAAGTTCGCGGCCGACGCGCGCTTCCAGAAGATGTTCGTCGACGAAGCGCGCATCGCCTCGCGCATCGAGCACGCCAACGTTGCGCAGATTCTGGACGTGGGAGAGCAGCACGGCACCACGTACCTCGTGATGGAGTACGTCGACGGGGACTCGCTCTCCACCGTGAATCGCTCGCTGCAGAGGAAGGGCCTCAAGATGCCGCCGGGCGTCCTCTTGCGCCTGATGAGCGAGGTGTGCGGCGGGCTTCACGCCGCCCACGAGCTGCGAAACCCAGATGGGGCGCTGTTGGGCGTCGTGCACCGCGACGTCTCCCCCCAGAACGTGCTGGTCAGCACGAGGGGCATCGCGAAGCTCATCGACTTCGGGATCGCGAAGGCGCGCGATCGCGGGGCGGGCGACACGAACACCGAGACGCTCAAGGGCAAGGTTCGCTACATGGCCCCGGAGCAGGCGCATGGCCAGCACGTCGATCGGCGTGCGGACCTCTGGGCGGTGGGCGCCGTCATGTACTACTTTCTCACGGGCAAGCCGCCGTACGACGGGGAGAGCGACGTGCAGACGCTGCTCCTCTTGACGAGCGGGCGACCGCCGCCGCCCGTGCCCCCTACGGTGCACCGCGCGATCGCGGCGGTCATCCAGCGGGCGCTCGCAACGGCGCCCGAGGAGCGCTACCCGACGGCGGCGGAGATGCAGCACGCGGTGCAGGAAGCCATCGTGGAGGCGGGCGTCGGCTTGAGCGCCGCGGCGGTGGCGTCCTTTCTGGCCGAGCACGTGGCGGAGCCTTCTCGGAAGCGAAAGGAGGCCATCGCACTCGGCATCAAAGCGGCGGCGGATCGCGAGAAGTTCGAAGAGATGATGCGCTCGAACCTCCGGGTCACCGGCGCGACCTCGCGCACCGGAGTCTCGGAAACGGGCGTGTCGAAGGCCGGGGCGGCGCTGAGCTCGACGGCGGTCGAGGGGCTCGGAAGACAGCGACCCCCGCGCAAGGCGCTGCCGATCGCCGCGGCGGGCGGAGCGTCTCTGCTCGCGATCGTCGGCGTCGTCATCGCTGCGACCCACCGGTCGCCCGCGCAGGAGCGAGCGATCTCCGCCAGCGCCTCTTCCGCCTCGAAGCCGGATGCGCCCGTGGCGACCCCCGCCGCGCCCGAGACCCGCGCCACGACCGTCACCGTGTCCGCGACCGACCTGCCGATCGCCGCCAGCGCCCCACCTTCCAGCTCCGGATCGGTCACCCCGGCTCCGCCGGTGGCCCCGCGGCCTGTGCTGCGCTACGTCCCTCCGGCACCGACCCGCACCGCTCGTCCCCGCAGGGTCGACGATGGGTTCTAGGGAAGACACCCTCGTCATCCACGAGATTTATTCGAGCATACAGGGCGAATCGACGTTCGCGGGCTTGCCGTGCACCTTCGTCCGGACGACCGGCTGCAACCTGCGATGCGTCTGGTGCGACACGCCGCAGGCGTTCTACGGCGGGACGCGCATGAGCCGCGTCGATGTGCTCGCGAAGGCCCTCTCGTTTCGCACGCCACTCGTCGAGCTGACGGGCGGCGAGCCGCTGCTCCAGCCGGGTGTCTTCCGGCTGATGGCGGAGCTCTGCGACGCCGGGCGCTCGGTGCTCGTCGAGACGAGCGGCGAGGCGGACGTGTCGTCCATCGACGCCCGCGTCCACAAGGTGATGGACCTCAAGTGTCCGGGGAGCGGCGAGGCGCACCGCAACCGCTGGAGCAATCTCGAGCACATCACGCCCGCCGACGAGATCAAGTTCGTCCTCGCGGACCGCGCGGACTACGAGTGGATGCGCGCTGTGATCCGGGAGCATCGGCTGACGGACCGCACGCCGAACCTCCTGGCGAGCACGGCGTTCGGCCGCCTTGCGCCGAAGGAGCTCGTCGCCTGGGTGCTCGACGACGCGCTGCCGGTGCGCGTACAGATCCAGATGCATAAGTATGTGTGGCCGCCCGACGCGACGGGCGTGTGAAAGCGTCGGCACGCGCCCTCTGGCGTTTCACATCCAGACACACTAAACGCCTTTCATGGCGGGTATCGCGCGCACCAACGCGACGGGACCCGGCGGAATGCTCCCCGAGCTTCTCGCCTGGTCCTCCTCCCTGGATCACGACCGCGCACTCACCCGCGAAGACCTGGTGGGAAGCGCCGCCCACGTCGCGATGCTCGCGCGCACGCGCATCGTCTCCGTCGAGGATGCGCGCACGCTCCGCGACGCGCTCCGCAAGCTTTACGACGAAGCCACGGCGGGTGCTCTCCTGCTGCCGGGCGACGAAGAAGACGTGCACATGGCGATCGAGCAGGAGCTCGGCAGGCGCGTCGGGGCGGTGGCGGCTCGGCTCCACACGGCCCGATCGCGCAACGACCAGGTAGCGCTCGACCTGCGACTCCACGTGCGCGACCAGGGGGCCGCGCTCCTGAGCGAGACGGCGGCGCTCGTGGTCAGGCTTGCCGATCGCGCGTCGGCGGAGAAGGACGTGCTGCTTCCTGCGTACACCCATCGTCAACGCGCGCAGCCGATCAGCGCCGCTTTCCTCGTCGCCGCGTGGGGCGTCGGGCTCGCTCGCGCGGGCGACATCGTGGCCTTCGCCCTCGACCGCATCGAGATGCCGCTCGGAAGCGGGGCTTGCTCGGGGACGTCGCTGCCGATTGATCGCGCTCTCGTCGCTCGCCTCTTTGCGCCGTGGGAGCCCACCCAGAACGCGCTGCACGCCGTCGGCGATCGCGACTTCGCGCTCGACTGGACGTGGGCGTCTGCGCGCGTGGTCCTCGCGCTCGGGCGGCTGGCCAGCGATCTGGTCGACTTCGCGACGTCCGAGTTCGCCCTCGTCGCGCTCGACGGCGCCATCGCTGCGGGCTCGAGCATGATGCCCCAGAAGAAGAACCCGGACGTCTTCGAGCTCGTGCGAGGCAAGAGCGCGCGCGCCGTCGGAAACGTCGTCGCCTTGCTCACGCTCATGAAGGGGCTCGCGAGCGGCTATAACCGCGACCAGCAGGAGGATCGCCTGCCGCTGCTCGAGGCCGGGCCGCTCGCGCGCGGCTGCGCGCACGTCGTCACGCTGGCCCTCCCACACGTGAAGTTCGATCCCGTGCGAGGCAGGCGCGGGCTCGACGAGGGATTTACCCAGGCGACGGACCTCGCGGAAGCCCTCGTGCGGCGCGGCGTGCCTTTCCGCGAGGCCTACAAGGCGGTCGGCGCGCTCGTCGCGGCGGCCGTCGAAGCGCGCGTAGGCTTGCGATCGGTCGACCCGCAGCGGGCCCTGGAGATTCACCCGTCGCTCGACACCGACGCGCTCGGCGCGCTCGATCCGGCTGCTGCAGTCGCCGCCAAGGAGAGCCTCGGCGGCACCGGGCCGCGTTCGGTCGACGGCCAGATCGCCTGGTTGCGAGGTCGCGCGCGGGCCCTGGCGACGAGAGCCGACGCGCACGGCACGCTCGAGTCGCTCGCGCAGCGCGTGTTTGGCGAGCCCCTGGAGAGTCCATGACTGCGAAGCGCGACTACTTGAGGATCACGGACCTTTCGATCGCGGAAGCGCGCCAGGTGATCGACCTCGCCACGCGGCTCAAGCGCGAGCCCAGAGCCGCGAGGTCGCGCCTGCTCGCCGGGCGTTCGATTGCAATCGTCATGGAGAAAGCCAGCACCCGAACGCGGGTCTCGTTCGATGTTGGATGCGCGCAGCTCGGGGCACATCCCGTCGTTCTCAACGTTCAGGGCAGCCAGCTCGGACGCGGTGAGCCTATACGCGACACGGCCCGCGTGCTCTCGCGGTATTGCGACGCCATCGTCTACCGGACCTCCGCCACGTCGAAGCTCCTCGACATGGCGACGGCGAGCGTGCCCGTCGTCAACGCGCTCTCGGACGACGGGCACCCCGTGCAGGTTCTGTGCGACATCTTCACCGTCGAGGAGCAGCTCCGGAGTCCCATCGCCGGGAAGCGCGTGGCCTTCGTCGGCGACTGCGGCTGCAACATGGCACGGTCCTGGCTCGAGGCGGCATCGCTCTTCGACTTCCATCTCGTGCTCGCCGGACCCAGCGAGCACGCACCGCTCCAAGCGGAGCTCGACCGCGCGGCGTCTCACGTGTCTCGCGTACACGACCCCGCAAGCGCCCTGGCGAACTGCGACGTCGTCAACACGGACGTCTGGACGAGCATGGGCCAGGAAGCCGAGGCCGACGAGCGAACTGAGGCCTTTGCCGGCTGGACCGTCGACGAAGGCATGCTCCGCGCGGCCAAGCCGGGCGCGATCGTCCTTCACTGTCTTCCCGCGCACCGCGGCGAGGAGATCGACGACGCTACGCTCGAAGGCCCGCGTTCGCGAGTGTGGGATCAGGCGGAGAACCGCCTCCACGTCCAGAAGGCGCTGCTCGTTTTTCTCATCCACGGCGGATCGGTTCCCAGCGCCGGTCCGTGACGACGCGCACCCGCTTCGCTCCCTCGCCCACGGGTGACCTGCACCTCGGCGGGGCATGGACCGCGCTCGCATCGTGGGTCGTCGCACGGCGCGCGGGGGGCCAGGTCGTGCTGCGCATCGAGGACCTCGATCCGCCGCGCGTCGTGCCCGGCGCGGAGGCGCGTATCGAGGAGGACCTTCGCTGGCTCGGTCTCGACTGGGACACGGGGCCCGTGCGGCAGAGCGAGCGCGGCGATCATTACCAATCGGCCATCGCGACGTTGGTCGCCCGGGGTCTCGTCTACCCGTGCGACTGCTCGCGCGCGGATATCGCGCGCGCCGCCAGCGCGCCGCATCCCGGAGACGAGTCGCTGTATCCGGGAACGTGTCGCGACCGAGACCCATCGCGAAGGATGAAGCGGCCGCCTTCGTCCCGTGTTCGCGTACCCGACGAAGTCGTGACCTTCGAGGATGCAGTCGTGGGCCGCGTCGAACAGAACTTGGCGCGTGAGGTCGGCGACTTCGTCGTGCGGCGTGGCGACGGGGTTTTCGCGTACCAGCTCGCGGTCGTGGTCGACGACTTGGAGGCGCGCGTGACCGACGTCGTGCGCGGGAACGACCTCGTCGCGTCGACGCCCCGGCAAATATGGTTGATGCGTGCGCTCGGAGCCACGCCACCGCGCTATGCTCACGTGCCACTGGTCGTCGCGAGCGATGGCGTCCGGTTGGAGAAGAGGCACGCAGCGGCCGCCGTCCGCGCGCTCCGGAGCCACGGCGTCCCGGCGACCCAGATCATCGGCCGACTGGCTCACGGCTTGGGCCTGGCCTCCACGGACGCGCCGTCTACGCCGGACGCGGTCGCGCACGGATGCGCCGGTCGCGCGATCCACTGGCGACGCGACTCCTGGCGTGTCCCGCAGCGGTGGTGAGCCGAGGCAACTTCGTGCGCGTCAGGAGCTCCTACCGGTCCCCGCAGGCCGCCCGAATCTTCGGCGAGACGCGCACCGGATCGAGCCTTGCGAGGGGATCGTTCGACCTCCACGCGGCGCAAGCCGACGACGCCGGGCCGAACGCATCGAGGGCCACGTACGCCTCGAGCAGCGCACGATGAACCACCGCGAGCTGCGGGCGCGTGAGGGCTCCCCCGCCAAGGACCCGGTTCCCCCGGGCCACCGCCTCCGCGTAGCGGCCGTAGCGCACGTCGGCGAGCAGCTGCGGGAGGTCCGCGTCGGCCTTCCGCTGCTGCTCGAGCGCGAGCCCTCCGCTCGCCCCGTCGCGCTCCGCGGCGACCCTGGCTTCCGCCTTGCCGGCCTCGGTCAGTTTCAGGCCGGGCATCGGCACGAGGACCATCTCTCCGCGCTTCACGAGGACACCCTCGCGGCGGTTGTACGTGTTCAGCTCCCAGCCCCGATTCGGGTCAGACCAGAAGCGCTGGGCGATCGTGTTGACCGTCTCGGAATCGCCTGCGAGGTACGTGATCACCGCGGGGATCTCGATTTCCTGACCCGCGACCGGGGGCACCCAGGGAACGCCATGGTTGGTGTGCGAAAGGAGCTCGACGCGAGCGCTGTCATTCGAGCCGAGCCAGGAGAGCGCGAGAGCCGCCCAGGTCTCGCCTTGCGTGACTGTGTGGTGTCCGGGCGCTGGGACTTCGAGCCTCATGCCTGGGGAGATCACGGTGCCTCCCTGAACGTCGAGCGCATTGGCGCCGACAAGCACCGATTCCAGCCTCGAGTCGCCGTAGACCCGGTCAGCGATCATGGCGAGCGTCTGTCCCGGCCTGACGACATGACTGAAAGCGGTCGCGTCGCCCGCGGCCGCGGCGGCGAGAGCCATAGTGGTGCAAGGCACCATCCAGCGGCGCATCATTTCCCCCTTTCCGCGCGCGGTCCGTGCGCTCCGGCATCGACCAGCGGCGCAAGCTCCGGGACAGCCATCACGACGTCGATCGTGCTTGTGTCACCTGCCGCGATCGATACCGTACGCTTCTCGATCGGCGCGTTCGGGTGAACGAGGGTGACGTAGTGCCGGCCGACCGGGAGCGGCACGGCGCGCGCGAAGGGCGTCACGTCCACGCGCTGCCCGTCCACCCACACCTCGGCCCAGGGCGTCGCGAGCACGCGAAGGTAGCCGGGCGCCGCGGGCGTAAGCTCGAGCGGTCGCGCGCCCGCTGGTTCACCCTCCCTGTTGGCAGTCGCCTGGATGGCAGCCGCGCAGACGACGGCGGCGCCGCCGAGCACCGCGAGTCCGGCGATCGCGCGCCGGATCGACGCTCGCCTCCTCTGGGCCGGCGCTCGCGTCCCTTCGGTCGCCCGTGGTATCAGGCCCGCGTGCTCGAGGGCGCCGACGACGAGTTTCTCGGAGCGGAGGCCGGAGCGCGCGGTGGCGAACTCCTCGAGCTGCTCGGCCATCACGTCCGCCGATTGGAAGCGGTCCACCGGGAGCTTCTCGATCGCGCGCATGACGATCCGCTCGAGCGCGAGCGCAACGTCCGGCGCGCGCCGGTGCAAGGGAATCGGGGGATCGCGGCGGATGCGATTTGCAGCGGGCCTGCGGTCGGTCTCGTCGCCCCGCTCGAAGGGACGGGCGCCGCACACGAGCTGGTAGAGCACGATGCCGAGCGAGAAGATGTCGCTGCGTGCGTCGACGGTCTCGCCGAGGATCTGCTCGGGCGACATGTAGTCTGGCGTTCCGAAGGCGGCGGCGTCCTCGAGCCGAGTGGGCGAGGACGCGAGCGGCTCCTCGGCGCCCGGCGCGCGCTGGGCGATCCCGAAGTCGAAGATCTTCACGTCGCCTCGCGTGCTGATCATGATGTTCGCCGGTTTGATGTCGCGGTGAACGATGCCGCGCGAGTGCGCGTGGGCGAGGCCGCGCGCGATCGCCGCGCCTATCGCGGCAACGGAATCCGGCGGCAAGGTGGGCATCTTGCTCAGCACGGCCGCGAGGCTGAACCCATCCACGAACTCGAGTACGAGATAAAGGCGCGTGTCGGTCTTCGCGAACGCGTAGAGCAGGCCAATGTTCGGGTGCGAAAGCTCTCCCAGCATCCTCCCCTCGCGCTCGAGATGCCGCGCGAACGGCGAGCTCGGAGCAATCGTCTCTTTTAGCACCTTGAGCGCGACCGTCCGCCCTATCGGCTCCTCGATGGCCTTGTAGACGGACGACAGCGCTCCCGAGCCGAGCTCCTCGATGACGCGGAAGCGATCGATCGTCGGCAGATCCGCCACGAGCGCGATCCTACTCTCTCACGAGCGCTGAAGGAGCGTGTGGCCCGTCATCTCCGCGGGCTGCGGCAAGCCAAGGAGCTCGAGCATCGTCGGAGCGACGTCGCAGATCCTGCCGCCGGCACGGACGCGTGCCGCGGAATCCCCGTCGTTGACG
>Ga0209415_10018425_pt1 | contig 11019 bp, 7 predicted proteins | sample PeaSoiSIISIP2007_FD_187696 | JGI IMG/M metagenome (GOLD analysis project Ga0209415, IMG submission 187696) | Peat soil microbial communities from Weissenstadt, Germany - SII-SIP-2007 (SPAdes) (version 2) | ecosystem: Environmental > Terrestrial > Soil > Wetlands > Peat | place: Germany...
GATTCACGGCGAGGACGTCATCGTCGTCACCGACGTCACGCCGTTCTACGGAGAGTCCGGCGGGCAGGTCGGTGACCGAGGCGCGATCGAGCGCAAGAACGGCGATCCGCTTCGCTTCGAGGTCGCCGACACCCAGAAGCCGCTCCCCGGCATTGTGGCGCACCACGGCAAGGTTGCCCGGGGAGGCGTTGCGGTGGGCGACGTGGTCCACCTCGAGGTCGATCACGCGGCTCGTACGGCCACGCGGCGCAACCACTCGGCGACGCACCTGCTGCACTGGGCGCTGCGCGGCGTGCTCGGCGAGCAAGCCACCCAGAAGGGATCTCTGGTCGGCCCCGACCGGCTGCGCTTCGACTTCGCCCATGGCCGCCAGGTCGATCCCGCCGAAGTCGCTCGCATCGAGGATCTGGTCAACGGCAAGGTGCTGAGCGACGCGCCGGTCCTCACCGAGGTGCTTCCCATCGACGAGGCCCGCAAGCGTGGGGCTGTCGCCATCTTCGAGGAGAAGTACGGCGACGTCGTGCGCATGCTGACGATGACCAAGGACTCGGTCGAGCTCTGCGGCGGAACTCACGCGCGCTCGCTCGGGGAGATCGGTCTGTTCAAGATCGTCAGCGAGCAAGGACTGGCCGCGGGTGTGCGCCGCATCGAGGCCGCGACGGGCCTGAACGCGCTCGCCTACGTACGCTCGGTCGAAGGGGCGCTGCGCGGCGCCGCACGCGTCGTGAAGTCGGCGCCCGCCGAGGTTCCCGAGAAGCTCGAGCGCATGATCGAGCGAGAACGCAACCTCGAGCGCGAGATCGCGGACCTCAAGCGGCAGCTCGCGATGGGCGGCGGATCGTCCGGTGGTGGCATCGAGCAGATGCTCAGCGCCGCGCGGGACGTGCCGGGCGGCAAGGCGCTCGCGGTCAAGGTGGACGTGGGTGATGCTTCCACGCTCCGCGAGCTGGCCGAGAAGCTGCGCGACAGGCTCGGGCAGGGCGTCGTGCTCGTCGGGGCTCCCGGCAAGGACAAGGCGATGCTCGTGCTCACCGTTTCGAAGAGCCTGACGGACCGTTACAAGGCCGGGGACATCATCAAAGGCATCGCCCGGATGCTCGGCGGCTCCGGCGGTGGACGTCCAGACATGGCGCAGGCCGGTGGGACCGACATGAGCAAGCTCGACGAGGCGCTCGAGAGCCTCTACGCACGCCTCGCCTGACCGGCTACCTGCGTGGCCTGGTCCTCGCCAGCCCCGGATGCGTCGCCCTGCGCTTCCTCGGTCGTGCGCCGGCGCGGGTGGCTTCGATGGTCTCGCGCACCAGCGGCGCGACGTGGACCGCTTCGAGGTCGAACCGGGAAAGGGCTCCAGCGAGCACGGCGATCCGATCGGCCACGGGCAGCTTGTCGTCCATCACGACGATCGGCTTGCCGTCGACCCAGCACAGCCCGCCACGGCCCTCCAGCACGCCCCGCCCGAACGGCTCCGCCCGCACGGAGATCCCGATCCGCGCGGCCAGGGACTCGAGCTCCGAGAGCACGCGCCGCGGCGTCACACGCCCATCGTACGCCGTAGGTGGTGGCTCGCCTCGATGGCAGGTGGGTTGGTGTGGAGGACTGTGGACGCCCGGTGCGTCCGTGTGACACCCTACGGGTGGGCCGATCGTGGCAAGATGGTACCCTGCCCGCGCGCCGGCATCGCGCTGGCAACACCAAGGAATCATGTCCCCCGGGAGCGAGGCGGTTTCGAGGCGAGGATGACCGATCGAAGCGGCGCAGCGCCGCTCGCCCACGGTACGGTCGTCAACGACCGGTACGAGATCCGCCAGAGCCTGGGCAAGGGTGGCATGGGCGAGGTGTTCCTCGCGTACGACCGGACCACCCAGCAGCCGGTCGCCCTCAAGATCGTGCGCGAAGAGTCGCGCATGCCCGGCGACGACGAGGCCCTGCGCCAGGAGCTGCTCCTCGCCCGCTCGGTCAGCCACCCCAACGTCTGCCGGGTCCACGATCTCGCGCCCAGTCCGTACGGGCCCATCCTGGTGATGGAGTACATCACCGGGCAGACGCTCCACACGCACATCCGCCGGAAGAAGCCTCAGGGCGGGTACACTTCCGACGAGTTTCGCCGCATTGCGCACGACTGCGCATCGGGCGTGGCCGCCATCCATGCGCAGGGTCTCGTCCACGGCGACCTCAAGCCGGGCAACGTCATGGTGACGACCAACGCCGATGGCTCGTTCGGCAAGGCGATGGTCCTCGACTTCGGCTTCGCCAAGGAGCGCGCGCGCGCCTCGGCGCGCCGCCCCGGCGCCCCTCCCGACGGCGGCACGCCGAACTACATGAGCCCCGAGCGCATTCGATCGGGCGGCGCGAGCCCCGAGGACGACGTGTACGCGCTGGGCCTCACGCTGCTCGAGATGTGGACCTGCCGTGTGCCCGAGCCCGGGTACAAGCCGCGCGCGAAGACCATGCGCCAGCAGATCATGTTCGACGTCCCTTCGGGGCTGTCGATCGACGAGATCAAGCAGGTCTTCCGCTGCCTCTCGGAGGATGGGCAGCAGCGTCTGCCCGCGCGGCACCTGCGGTTCTTCAATCCCGTCACCCTGACGACGAACCCCATCCAGGTTCCCCGCGAGCGCCTGGATCCGGGGCCGCCCCCGGGGCGCAGCGCGTCGCAGTCTTTCACGCCGGGGACGCAGGCACTGCTCGCCACGTTCGCGACGAATGCCCCCGAGTACGTGGGCGAGCTCCTGAGCCTCGACAAGCCCGTGATCACCATCGGGCGGCGCACCGAGAACGACATCTGCGTGCCCGAGGCCACGGTCAGCGGACAGCACGCGCAGCTCAAGTGGCAGAACGCGACGTGGATCGTCGAGGACACCGGGTCGACCAACGGCACCTACGTCGACCACAACTACGAGCGCCGCAAGAGCGTCAACCTCATGCACGGCGGCGAGGTGCAGTTCGGCGAGCTGCGCCTGAAGCTCGTGAGCTTCACCAAGGACAGCGCGAACCACAAGCGGGCGCGCGCCTACCTGGCCAAGCGCGACGGTCTGACGGGATTGCTCTCGCGCGAGCAGCTGCTCAAGGCGGTCGACGAAGAGGCGGCGTTCTCGGACTGGGTCGAACAGCCGATGACCATCGCCCGCTACGACCTGCGCGGGCCCAACCGCCTGGTCAGCGATCGCCCGACCATCCACGAGATGCTCGCACTACGCCGCGCCGCCACCCGCGTCGTCGAGCTGACCGACATGCTGCTGCTCTCCCTCATCGCGGTGACCGCCGGGCGCAGCGGGCCGCTGCGCTTCTGCGTGGCCATGGTGGGGCCCGGCCAGCAAGAGGCCCGTAACCTCGTCGAGCAGGTCGTGGGTCAGGTGAAGGGAATGCTCCCCGAGGGGCTCGAGCTCGTCTCCACGATCGAGCGCTACGAGCCTGGAATCGTCGTGAGGACCCTCGTCGACGCGTGATGTGCCGTGCACTGAATGTCGGCGTGCTACCTGCACGCCGACGAGAAATGATGTAGGTTCCCGCGCCCCTCATGGCGCGTCGCGAGCCGTCCCACCCCCCGTCCGATCCCCAGCCCCTGCGGGTGAGCGGCATCGCGTTCGGGCAGGACGATCGCCCCGGACGCTTGCAGCTCGGCGCCGCGCTATTGCTCGGTCTCGTGCTGGTGGCCAGCGGCCTCTATCTGTGGCGCAAACCGCACGCGACGAGCCCTGACTCGTCGACCGACGATCCGGCTTCGGCCGCCCTGCCGCCCTCCGGGCTGCTCGGTGGAGACGCGGGCACCATCACGGGCGCGTCCGTCGCCGACGCCGGTGGCGCCTCTCCCGTGGCGCTGTCCGAGCCCCGCGTGCTCGCGTGCCAGGATCGCGGCTCCAAGAAGACGCCGCCCGACGCGTGCGATCGTCTCGCGCCGGTTGAGCAAGCCCTCGCGAACGCAATCACCCAGGCTGCCACATGCGTGCAGACCGGCGGCGGGGGCGGCACCATCGAGTACGTGGCCGACGTGAGCTTCGCGCGTCATCAGGTGCACGTGAGCCTGCCGAAGGCGGGGCGATCGATGCACGATCGCAAAGTGCTGCGCTCGTGCTCGAGCGCCGTGCGCAGCGGGCTGCAGGGACTGGGGCTCGACGGCATCGACCACCAGCACGCGCGCTACAAGATCGCGGTCACCGCGACGTACCACGGCACGGCTTCTGGCGGCTGAGGTAGGGCTGGCCGCGAGGGCCATAGGCAGCTAGGTTCCCGCTGTCATGTGCGGCGTCTTCGGAATCTTCGGTCATCCCGAGTCGGCCAACTTGACGTACCTCGGGCTGCACGCGCTGCAGCACCGGGGGCAGGAGTCGGCAGGCATCGTCACCAGCGACGGCGAGCAGCTCCACGCGCACCGCGCCATGGGCCTGGTGCAGGACTCGTTTTCCCAGGAGCAGCTGAGCCATCTGCCGGGGCGCTCTGCCATCGGGCATGTGCGCTACTCGACCGCCGGCGGCTCGCACATCAAGAACGCCCAGCCCATCGCGGTCGACTGGGCGCGCGGCTCGCTCGCGGTGTGCCACAACGGCAACCTCACAAACGCCGAGGAGCTACGCGCCGAGCTCGAGGCGCGAGGCTCCATCTTCCAGAGCGACAGCGACACCGAGGTGTTCGTTCACCTCATCGCCGCGAGCAAGGAGATCGCCTTCGAGGACCGCATCGCCGATGCGCTCTCGCGCGTGAAGGGGGCCTACTCGCTCCTCTTCATGACCGAGGACTCGCTCATCGCGGTGCGCGATCCCATGGGCATCCGCCCGCTGTGCCTGGGCCTGCTGCCCTCAAAGAAGGACGCGCACGTCATCGCCAGCGAGCCGTGCGCGTTCGACCTCATCGACGCCGAGTACGTGCGCGACGTCGAGCCGGGCGAGATGATCATCATCGACGCCAGCGGCATCCGGAGCGCGCGCCCGCTTCCCGAGGCGCCGCCTCGCGCGTGCACCTTCGAGTACGTCTACTTCGCCAGGCCCGACTCCAAGCTCGGCGGTCGCAGCGTGTACGAGATCCGCAAGAGCCTCGGGCGCACCCTGGCCACCGAGCACCCGGTCGAGGCCGATGTGGTCATCCCGGTGCCCGACTCGGGCGTGCCCGCGGCCATCGGCTACGCTGCCGCGCGGGAGATCCCGTTCGAGATGGGGCTCATCCGCTCGCATTACGTGGGGCGCACGTTCATCGAGCCGCAGCAGAGCATCCGGCACTTCGGCGTGCGCCTGAAGCTCAATCCGGTGGAACCCGTGCTGCGAGGACGGCGCGTCGTGGTCATCGACGACTCGATCGTTCGCGGGACCACCTCGCGCAAGATCGTCAAGATGGTGCGCGACGCCGGAGCCAAAGAGGTGCACCTTCGCATCTCCAGCCCGCCCACCCAGTGGCCCTGCTACTACGGCATCGATACCCCCACGCGGCGCGAGCTCATCGCCTCGAGCCATTCGGTCGACGAGATCGCCCGCTACGTCACGGCCGACTCGCTCGGATACCTGTCGCTCGAGGGCATGGTGTCCGCCCTCGGGGGAGGGGACGGCTTCTGCCACGCTTGCTTCTCGGGGCAGTACGCGATCCCCTTCACGCCCTCGAACAAGCGGCAGATGCGGCTCGTCGGAGTCTGAGTCGCGGCCCAACTCCCCCTGGACGCAGCCGGGCCGAACCAATTCACGTCCACCTCCCCCCGTTGCCGGGTCGAAATCGCGCAAAATCCGCGGCCCCCGGGTTGGTGTCCGACTTGCACTGGGGTGCATCGTGCTGCGCAAGACCCTCCCCATCACCTCGCTGCTGGCGGCGGCGGCCGTCGCTGGCGCCGCCGCGTGCTCCAGCAACTCGTCGCAGTCCTCTTCCCAGGGCGCAAGCCCGGACGCCGGCACCAGTCAGCCCTTCCAGGCCGACCCGCCGGGCGTCTACGTCGCCAAGGTGAAGAACCTGCTCATCGGGCAGCCGCCCACCGACGCCGAGGTCAAGCAGGTGGAGTCCGACCCGACGCAGCTCGGTTCGCTCATCGGCAGCTGGCAGCAGCAGCCCGAGTACTCCACCAAGATGTTGCGGTTCTTCGAGCTGGCATTCCAGCAGACGCAGATCAACGCTGCCGACTTCGCCGACCAGTCGTATCCGCGTCAGCTCATCGGCAACTACTACGCGCAGCCCCTGCTCCTGCAGAACACCCAGGAGAGCTTCGCGCGCACCATGCTGGCGCTGACGCTGCCTCCGCAGAACCAGCCGCTTACCACCGGCATCACCACGCACCAGGTCATGCTCACCACCGCGCTCAAGGAGCTCTACGCGTTCCTCGATGTGTGGGAGGTCGACGACACCGGCAAGGTGACCGATCACTTCAGGCAGGCGAACCCGAAGCTCACGATCACCGCCGAGGCCTCGCAGGGTCCGATCGCGACCTCGGAGACGCTCGACCCGTCGAGCCCCAACTACATGCACTGGTACGACCCCGACATCGGGACGACGGCCGACTCGATGATCCCGGGCTGCAACACGGACCCGATCGTCTTCTCGGGCAACGCGGCTACTTCGCAGACGCTGCACTACCTGCTCTACGGCACCCTCATCGGGTGGACGGGCACCGGCGGGGTGAAGTGCACCCAGTACGGGGGCACCGTCAAGGCGTGGCAGCTGTCGCCGAGCGACTTCTCGGACTGGTCGCTCGTGACCATCCGCCAGCCGGGCTCCGGCGAGGCCACGACGCCGTTCTACGACATTCCGTCCCTTCGGTCGGCGACGGAGCTCGTGCTGAACATCCCGCGCGTCGGCTTCTTCAGCACGCCGGCGTTCTTCGCCAACTGGCAGACGAACACGAGCAACACGATGCGCGTGACGCTGAACCAGACGCTCATCGTGGCGACCGGCTCGTCGATCGACGGCACCGACCAGACCGTGCCGCCCAGCACCCCCGGCCTCGACAGCACGCACGCCAACCAGGCCGCCTGCTACTCGTGCCACCGCCTGCTCGATCCCACGCGCAGCATCCTGGCTGCCAGCTGGTCGTGGAACTACCACGGGCAGACGGACACGACCTACTCGGGCCAGCCAGGCCTGTTCGCGTTCCGTGGTGTCATCAACCAGAACATCAAGACGCTCGACGACTTCGCCAGCACCCTGGCGACGCACCCCTACTTCGCGCCGGGCTGGGTGCAGAAGCTCTGCTACTACGCCAACTCGTCGCCCTGCGACGCCACCGACCCCGCATTCACCCAGATCGTCCAGGACTTCCAGAGCTCCAAGTACAACTGGAACGCGCTGGTGAAGGAGCTGCTGTCCTCGCCGATCGTCACCAACGCCTCGCAGACCGCGACGGCGGCCCAGAACGGCGAGATCGTGGCCGTGTCCCGCCGCGACCACCTGTGCGCGGCGATCAACGCCCGGCTCGGCTTCACCGACGTGTGCGGCCTCAGCGCCGCGACGACGAAAGCGTACTCGCAGACCACCATCCCCCAGATCGCAGCCGGCTTACCCTCGGACGCCTACGGTCGCGGGGCCCCGGCGCCCGTGCTGCCCAACCAGCCCACGCTGTTCTTCCGGGCCGGCACCGAGAACATCTGCGAGACGCTCGCGGCCGAGACCATCGACGTCCCCGCGAAGAACCAGCAGGCGGGGGTCAAGCAGTGGTCGAGCGGCCAGGCGAGCGCAGCGATCGACGACTTCGTGACCATCGTCATGGGGATCACTCCCTCCGACCCGCGCTACTCGCAGGCGCAGTCGATCCTGAACGGCCACTTCCAGCAGGCGAGCAAGCAGACGGGCATCACCCCGACTGAGGCTCTGCAGTCCACCTTCGTCGCCGCGTGCCTCGCGCCGTCGGCTGTCTCGATCGGGATGTGAGGAGAAGACCGATGATCGTCAACCGTCGCTCGGTTCTGATGTCCACGCTCTTCGGGGCTGGCTGGGTGGGCCTGCGGGCTCTGGCCACCGGCCTGCCGGTGTCGCTGCTACTCGATCCGCGCAGAGCGCTGGCGGCGCCGTCGCCCTCGTGCGCCTCCATGAGCGAGGCGCAGTACATCATCTTCAACACCTCGGGGAATGGCGACCCGATCAACGCGAGCGTCCCGGGCACCTACGAGGACTCCAACATCGTCCACAGCAGCGACCCTACAATGGCGCCCGGATCGCTGTCCATCGGCGGGCAGAAGTACACCGCGGCGATGCCGTGGACGACGCTGCCCCAGAGTGTCCTCGATCGCACCCAGTTCTGGCACGGGATGACCGACACGCCCGTGCACCCGAAGGAGCCTCAGGTCCTCGAGCTCATGGGCGCCACGCAGTCCGGCGAGATGTTCCCGTCGGTGCTGGCCAAGGCCCTGGCCCCGTGCCTGGGGACCATCCAGCCCCAGCCGATTAGCGTCGGCGCGCTCACCCCGTCCGAGACCCTCCAGTACTCCGGTGCCGCACAGCCTGTCATCCCACCGACGGCGCTCCGCTCGACGCTCACCAACCCGGCCGGGCCTCTGACCAACCTGCAGCCGCTGCGCGATCAGACCCTGAACTCGCTCTACGACCTCTACAAGAACGGCGCGAGCCCGGCGCAGAAGCAGTACATCGATTCGCTGGTGACCTCGCAGCAGCAGGTGCGCAACATCAAGCAGAACCTGCTGTCGGCGCTGTCCTCCATCAAGGACAACTCGCAGGACTCCCAGGTGCTCGCCGCCATCACCCTCATCCAGATGAACGTGAGCCCCGTCATCTCGATTCACATCGACTTCGGCGGCGACAACCATCGCGACATCGCCCTGGCCGCCGAGACCACGCAGACGGTCGCCGGCGTGGCTACGATCGCGTCGATGATGCAGCAGCTGCAGACGGTCGGCCTGCAGGACAAGGTCGCCTTCATGTCGCTCAACGTCTTCGGCCGCACCCTCGGTCCGGGCAACACCGACGGCAGGCAGCACAACCCGAATCACCACGTCGGACTCGCGATCGGCAGCGCGTTCAAGGGCGGTGTCTACGGCGGCGTCGCGCCCCTGGCGGCCGACTACGGTGCGACCGCCATGAGCTCGCACACAGGGGCCGGGGGGGCCTCCGGGGACATCCAGGCGGCCGACACCCTGGCTGCCTGGGCGATGACCATGCTCGCCTCGATCGGAGCCGACCCGACCGTCCTGACCTCACCGGTGGGCACGGCCAAGGCGATCACTTCGGTCCTGGTTTGATGAGGGCGCCGTCTCACTCCCTAGTGACAGCTGCCCGGGTTCGGCAACGTGCACCTCGCCATCGTCGTGCACACCGCCGGCCCCGTGCACGCCACGTCGAGCCCGCACGGCGCGCCGTCGGCCGCAGGCTGATGACACGTGCCCTGCCCCTGCGTCGACACGTTGGCACACGACGCGCCCCCGGTGCACGCGGTGATCCCACCGTTGACGATCCCGCAAGGTTGCCCGGCCGTCGCCGTCGCGGTCTGGATGCACTTCTTGGTGTTCGTGTTGCAGATCAGGCCTTTGGAACCGTCGCAGTCCGTGAACGCAGCGCAGGTGGGGGCGGTCAACGTGAGGGGCGTGGCGCATGTGGTGCCGATGCAGGACAGCGTGCGCGAGCACGGTTGCTTCGTGCTGCACGCCGCCCCCACGCCCGCCGGAGCCACGCAAGTGCCGCTCGCACACAGGAGCGTCGCGGCGCAGTCAGCATCCACGGCGCACACGGCTCCACCGTCGGGTCCCGTCTGCCCGGCTCCGGCGCGCGTCTGACACGTCCCGCAGATGCTGCCGGGGGCCAGCTGGCAATACCCGCTCTGACACTGCGAGGCGGTACCGCATGCTGACCCCACCCCGAGTGAGCCCATGAACGCGCACGCCGAAGGTTGCGAGTTGTCGAGCCACTCCTCGCACGTCTGGGTCATGGTCGCCTGCGCGCACTGCTCGATCTGCGTGGGCGTCACCGTGCTGCCGCTGGCCCCGATCATCGGCATGCAGGCAAGGGCCGCGCGCTGCGCGCACGTCATGGCGTCGCCGTAGGCCACCTGCAGCCCGAACGGCGTGCAGTTGCTCAGCTGCGCGCACGCGGCAGTCGCCATGTCCATGCAAGCCTGCGTCGGCGAGACCCCGGCTTCCATCATCCCCGAGTCCGAGCCTCCACTACCGCCGCCACTGCCACTGCCGCCGCCGCTCCCGGACGACGAGCCACCGAAGCCCTTGGTGCTCGAGCTCGAGCAACTGGCGCACGCGGCGAGCAAGACCGCCGATGCCGAAAGCAATATGCAGCCTGCACGCATCACCGGCCTCCTATTGCCCCCGTATTTCCACGTCTTCGTACACCCTCGCAGCGCGCAGCAGCCCGCTCTCGCCGCGCTCGTAGACCGCCAGCCCCGCCTGCGGGGGCACGCCTTTGCCGTGCACCTTCACGATCGTGTACTCGAGCGCGCAGGTGGACCCGTCGTCGGCCCGTCCGCCGTTGAGCACCTCGACACCGCCCGTCGTGCCGGGCGCGGTCAGCAGGCGCTGGTAGAACGCCTTCAGGGTCCCGCCGTCGTCGTCCCGTTTGTACGACTCGCCGGCCGGATCGCGCACGGTCCCGCCGACCTCGAAGCTTGCCACGATGCCCGCCACGTCCCCGCGGGCGAGCGCGCCCAGGTGGGCGCTCACGGGGGGCGGCACGGGGATCTCGTCGTCCTGCGGGAGCAGGGGGGAGCGCACGGCGTGCGTGCCGTTGATGGGCTTGGTGGAGTAGTAGAGGCGCACCTCCACCTCGCGCTCCTTGCGTCGCTCGGCCACGATGGCGACCGGAACCGACACGGCGCGCCCCTCGAAGGTCAGCCCGAGCATTCCCTCGGTGACGTCGCGGTCGGAGCCCATGGTGAAGGCGACCTTGTCGAACTTGGCGTCGTGCTTGCCGAGCCATGCGGCGACCTCTTCCAGGTACCTGCCCAGGGCCGGCATCCCGTTGGTCCGTCCGAAGATGGGGTCGTCGACCGTCGCCCGGTCGCCCAGGCGCAGCACGAGCTGATCCGCCTGGCCCGCCACGAGCGCAGGCAGATACACGTCGGACAGCCACCCTCGCAGGCTCGACGGTGCGCCGCGC
>Ga0209415_10018426_pt1 | contig 11019 bp, 12 predicted proteins | sample PeaSoiSIISIP2007_FD_187696 | JGI IMG/M metagenome (GOLD analysis project Ga0209415, IMG submission 187696) | Peat soil microbial communities from Weissenstadt, Germany - SII-SIP-2007 (SPAdes) (version 2) | ecosystem: Environmental > Terrestrial > Soil > Wetlands > Peat | place: Germany...
GGCGGCTATCCGCTGGTCGGTGATCCGGACACCGTGGCGGCGGAAATCGCGCGGGTGAGCGCCGCTGGGTTCAGCGGCTTTGCCGCCGGGCTCGTGAATTATGTGGAGGAGTTCCCCTACATCCAAGCAGAGTTGTTACCGCGTCTCGAACGGCTGGGCCTACGCAGCCCTAAACGGTAAGGGCGTCTGATAATGCTTACGCCGGGATCGGTGGTTGTTTGCCTTCGATTTGGATGCGATAGCCGGATTTCGGCTAACGCGCCCTACGCGGTTCCGGCTGAGCGCCCGCAGCTCGAGTTATTGGAGCCGAAGGTTCTTGATGATACCTGGATAGCTAGCCTCGAGGCCGACGCTAAGGACCTTCAAAGGATCGGTCGCGTCGACGAATCGCGAGGACTTTTGATCGGGAAATTCTGCTAGGAAATAGGTTATCAAGGCGACGACCCATTGCGCGCCGAGCAGCGCCTTTGGCTTACCATCAGCTGAGTTCCCGAGCTTTTCGTCGGCGATGGCGACCATTGTGAAGTAACCGGCGACTGCTCCGCCATAGACTTGCGCGTAGTGACGGTCGATGTCAGAGCCGCCCCGCACCCGGAGCACCAGGTTGAGGCGCTGGATGATGTTCGCGAGCGGAGGGTTGACGGTTCCGCACATCGACACGACTGCGTGGTAGTCTTTCGCCTTGAAGCTTTGAATGCACCCGGCGAACCGGCCTATTACAGTTTGTCTGCAGCGCTTTCGAATGACTCGCCGCCTCTCAGGAACCATTGCCACCCGGTTTGGTGCGCTGAGACATAGCTAGAAAAGGCCCGGCCGAGCGCGCGTGAGGCTCTCGCTTCGAGCTCGTCGATTTGCGCGGTTCCTTCTTGTGATGGATTGGTTGCTTCGGACTGTTGCTCTAAGTTCGCATATAAGATACCACCACGGCAATCACTAATCCTAACCTGCCCGCCGGCAATGGTGGTGCCGGCCACCGACCCGAAACCGACAGTAGGCTCGATGTAACCGATAAGGTGCGCCGTGTGGCAGAGGGCAAGGGTTTCGACCGGCACGCTCGGATCATGCGCGACATCGATCGTCGAGACCCCGCCGGCCTCAGCGACCGCACTCCGAATCGCATTGAGGTACCGGTTGATCTGCGGAGCGTTCGGTAAACCGCGCGTTGCACGCGAAATATATCCAAGCGTAGGGGACCTTGTACTCCCTTCACCTGAGGGCGTATCGCCGAATGCGGCGAGTCCGTTCAGAGGGAAAACCAGGCCAGCGGCAAGCACCGCTCCTAACGCTCCTCGCTTCAGCCTGATCCGGCACCCGCCCGGCACATTCCGAGGCACAACAAGCGAGCCTTCGCCGACGAAGGAGCGACTACTTGCGCACTCGGGTCAAGGGAGCTTGAATCTTACGCTGGGATCGGTGGTTGTTTGCCCTCGATTTGGATGCGATAGCCGGAGCGGGTTTGCGGGAAGTAGTCCCAGACCGCGAGGTGCTGCGTGCAGCGGTTGTCCCAGAACGCGATCGAGTGCTTTTCCCAGACGAAGCGCACGTGGAAGTGCGGCTTTTCGAGATGGGCGTAAAGGTAGGCCAAGATCGCGGTGCTCTCTTCGGGCGAGACGTCGTTGATGTGCGACGTAAAGCCGCGGTTCACGTAGAGCAGTTTGCGCCCGGTGTCGGGATGCTTGGCGATGACCGGATGCACCGAGATCGGGTAGGTGCCCTTGGGGTCGAAGCGCCCGAAGGCCACGCGGCCGTCGTGGGTTGCGGTCATGCCTTCGAGGTAGGCTTGCATGCGCGGCGAGAGCGCGTCGTAGGCCGCGTACATGCTGGCCCAGCACGTGTCGCCGCCGAGCGGCGGAAGCTCGTAGATGTGCAGGATGCTGCCCAGCGGTGGAACGGGATCGCACGACAGATCGGTGTGCCAGTCCTCGCCCGCGATGTGTTTGGAGTTCGCGTCGGCGTGAATCGGACGAACCTCGGGATACTGATCGTCGAGCCCCTTGAATCCGGTGTGGATGTGCAGCTCGCCGAAGCGCCGGCCGAATTTGACCTGCGTTTCGAGATCGATCGGCTGGTTGCGGAAGAAAATCACGCCGTGCTCGACGAGTGCGGCGTAGATCTCGGCGATCTGTTGGTCAGTGACCGGCTGGGTCAAGTCGATGCCGCTGATCTCGCCGCCGATGTGGGGCGAGAGCCGACGGACGCTGATCGACTCGTAGATAGCCAGCATGTGTAAACAGGATACATTCCGTGATTCGGGCACTCCTGCCCTGTGATCTCGGAGTTCATCGCGGACGTCCGCGCGATCGCGAACGGCGATCTGCCCGACGACGTCCGCACGCTCGCCAAGTGCTGCGTGCTGGACTGGTTCGGGTGTGCGGTTGCCGGCACGCACGAGCCGCTGGTCAAGATGCTGCTGGCGGAGATCGTTACGGCACCGGGCGCGCCGTGCACTCTGGTCGGGCGAGGGGAACGCACGTCCGCCCAGAGTGCGGCGCTCGTCAACGGTGCGGCCGGCGACGCGCTCGACTTTTCGGACACGAACCGGGCGCTGCACGGTCACGCCACGGCGACGGTTTGGCCGGCGGCGTTCGCGCTTGCCGAGCGCGCGGGGGCACCGGGAGAGGCGCTGTTGCGGGCGTTTGTCGCCGGCGTCGAGGCGGCAGGCCGCGTCGGCTTGATCCTCGGCGAGGGCGTGCTCGAGACGGCGTTCCATCCCACCGCCGTCGCCGGTCCGCTCGGCGCGTCCGCTGCGGGCGCGTGTCTCATGCAACTCGACGATGCGACGTTCGCGTCGGCGCTCGGGATCGCCGCCACACAAGCGGCCGGATTAGCGAACGCGGTCGGCACGATGTGCAAGCCGTTGCACGCCGGGGCCGCGGCGGCGGCGGGTACTCTCGCGGCGAGCCTCGCCGCGCGCGGCTTCACCGGTTCGCCGAACGCGCTCGAACCGGAAGCGGGGTTTCTCACGTGCCACACGGCGGCCGTCGATCGTTCGGCACTCGCGGCGGCGCGGGGTGAGTTTCTCCTCCGGCAAACGCTGCTGAAGCAGCACGCCGCCTGCGCGCTCGCCCACGGCAGCATCGACAACATGCTGGCGCTCGTGCGCACGCACGGGGTAGCACCTGGAGACGTCGCCGCCGTCCGGTTGCAGATCGCGGCGAGTTCGGCGCGGATCTGCGACATCGTCGCACCGGCGAGCGGCCTCGAAGCGAAGTTCAGCATCCGCACCGTCGCAGCGATGGCCCTGCGAGGGTACGACACCGGGAGCCTGGCGAGCTTCACCGACGACGCCGTTAGGAAACCCGACATCATTGCGTTGCGCGAGCGCATCTCCGTCGAGGCGCGCGACGACCTCGAGGTTGCCGTTTCCCGCGCCGTCGTGCAGCTCAACGACGGACGGACAATCGACCTCGTGGCCGACGAGCGCATCATCGATCGCGATCTCGAGCGCCGCCGCGTGCGGACCCGCGCGAAGTTCCGGGCGCTGACCGCGCCTCACCTTACGCCACAGGAGGCCGGCGCGCTCGAAGATCGCATTTTCGACCTCGAAGGCATGCAGCATGTCGAGCTACGACCCTAAGACGGTAGCGTACCTCTGCTTCTCGGAAGCGCGCACGCGCTTCGGCGCCGGCGGCGACTCGCCACGCGCCTTCCTCGAACGCTGCCTGGAAGCGATCGAACGCGAGGAGCCGGCGGTGAAAGCGTTCGTCTGTCTCGACGTCCCGGCCGCGCGACGCGCCGCCGACGCATCGACGCAGCGCTGGCTGGCCGGCCGGCCGCTCTCGCACGTCGACGGGATGCCGACCGCAATCAAAGACTGCTTCGACGTGCGCGGCTTTCCGACGCGGGTGAACAGCGCGTACTTCGCGGACGCACCCGCCGCCGGGGTCGACGCGGCGCACGTCGATGCGTTGCGCCGCGGCGGCGCCGTCATCGTCGGCAAAACCGTGACGACCGAGTTGACGATGGCGCTGCCCGGACCGACCTGGAACCCCTGGGACCGCACGCGGACGCCGGGCGGTTCGTCATCCGGCGCAGCGGCGGCGGTCGGCGCGCGCATGCTGCCTGTTGCAACCGGATCCCAAGTACGCGGTTCGGTCATCCGGCCGGCGTCGATTTGCGGCGTCATCGGCCTGAAGCCGACGTTCGGCGCGCTCAACCACCTGGGCGGCGTCGATCCGCAGCCGAGCGTCAACCATCTCGGACTGCTTGCCGGCACCCTGGCCGATGTGTGGACCACCGCGCATCACATCGCCGCGTTCGCGGGCGGCGACCCGGGCTGCGTCCCGCACTTCGACCAAGTTGCGCTGCCGCAGACGCGGCGGCCGCGCCGTCTCGCGCGCCAGTACACCGCCGGCTGGCAACATACCGATGACGTGTCGAAGGCTGCGTTCGAAGCGTATCTGCAATCGCTCTCCGAGCACGGGATCGAGATCGTCGAGCCGGCGGCGTCGGCGGAGCTGTCGGCGTACGAAGGCGCGACGGCAAGCCTGCCGGAGTGGTTCTTCGACCTGATCCTGTACGAGATTCGCTGGCCGATGATCGCGTGGCGCGACGAGCGCCCCGACGGCTTCAGCGAACCGATGCGCGGTTACATCGACCGCGCCGAAACGCTCACGCTCGCCGACTACGCGCGCGCGTCTGCAGCGCGCGAGCGGCTACGCGCCCAGCATCGCGCGTTCGCCGGATCGATCGACGGCTTCATCACCCTCGCTCACATCGGACCGGGACAAATCGGCCAGCCGCAAGGCGGAACGCCGTGGTACAACGACGCGTCGTCGGCGATCGGCGCGCCGACGCTCAACCTGCCGCTGCTGGCCGTCGACGGCGTACCGCTCGGCATACAGTTGATGGGCTACGAACACGACGACGCCGGGCTTGTCGCGATGGGACGCTGGCTGCTCGCTACGGCCGGGTCCCCGACGATCGGTACCAGTCCAGCATAGCGCCCCCGGTCGCCATCCACACGTCCTTCCGTTTGCGGATGTGCTTCAGCGCCCGCTCGAGATGGCGCGCGCGGTACGGATGCCCGACCAGGAACGGGTGCAGCGCGATCGAGAGAAAACGCGCCGTCGTCGCACCTTCTTCGTACATCTGATCGAACTGGTCGACGATCATGTCTTCGAAATCTTGGCCGCTTTGGCCGTTGAAGAGGAAGGCCGGGATGTCGCCGATCTCCAGCGTGTAGGGCATGGCCACGATCGAGCCGCTGCGCGTTTTCATCGTGTACGGCTGCTCGTCGTTGCACCAATCCGCGACGTATTCGATCCCCGCTTCGGCCAGCAGATCCAGCGTGTGGTCGGTTTCGGTCAGCGCCGGGCCCAGCCAGCCGCGCGCGCGCTTCCCCGTGCCCTTCGCGATCTCGTCGAGGACGCCGGCGATGATGGGCTTCTCGGCCTCTTCCGGCATGCCGGTGAAGAGCATCGAGTTGTTGGGGCCGTGCGCCATCCATTCCCAGCCGAGCTTGTTGCCCGCCTCGACGATCTCCGGATAGTGCGTGCAGACCTCCGAGTTGAGCGCGGCGGTGGCCACGAACCCCTGGCGCTCGAGAATGTCCATGACGCGCCAGATCCCGACGCGCACGCCGTAGTCGCGCCAGGCGTAGTTGAGCACGTCGGGCCGGAGCGCCGCGGTCATCTGCGTGAGCGACATTGCGGGCTTGTCGTAGTGGTAGTGCTCGACGTTGGGCGTCACCCACACCGCCACGCGCGCGCCGTCGGGCAGCGTCAGTTTGGGCCGGCGGCTGATCGATGAATGCTGGTAGCGATTGTGTTCCATCATGCTCCTCGGGGCCAGAGTTGTTCGCTGGTGGTTTCGTCGATCACGGTGATGACTCGGTACGGACACGACTTCGCCGCTTTGAGGATGACCTCACGCTCCGCACCAGCGGGATCGGCCAGCTGAACTTTCCGATCCTCGTCGAGTACGAAGACGGCCGGCGCCACCACCGTACAGCGGTTGTAGGATTGGCATTTCTCGCGATTGATTTCGATCCGCACGGACATGTAGGGCGCCTTGTCGTTAGATCAGGAACTGCAAGAGCGGAATCTCGGCGTCGTTGTCGATCAGCAGCACTTTCTTGCGGGCCATCATGAAGCTCCCCTCCACGCGGCGCAAATGGTGGATCGTGCGTCCGATCCATAAATGCTTCGTGCCTGCCCGCATCGATCCGAGGATGAAGTTGGATTCCACCGTGACCTCACCGCCGGCAAGCTCGCTGACTTCGATGTTGGAGATGACGCGGCGCATGCGGGGCCGCGGCTGTTGTGCGAGCACCGAACCGCTGAGCAGCCGTTCGACTCGCTGGACCAACCGGTCGCGGTCGTCGTAGATGATTGAGATCGCGCGCGCGGGGTCGATGTCGTCTTCGTTGCACGGCACCCAGTACTGCGCGTCTTCGGTCCACAAGTCCAGCCACTCGCGATAGCGGCCTTCGTCCATCAACCGCGCTTCGTAGGTGAGGAACGCTTCGAACTCGTCAGGCACCTGCGTGCATCACGCCCGCGTAGTGCTTCCAGAATCCTCGGATGTGGTTCTCGTCCATCGTGAAACCCGTCGAGCCGCCGTCGGGCAGGATCTTGTCGCGGTGCACGCCGCGGCCGATGAAGAGCCAGTCGTTGCCGGCCGCTTGCAGCGCGATCTGGTTGCGCTCCATGATCTCGATGTCGTCGGGTGAAATGAATCCCGCAGCGCCGAACATGAACTCGTGCATGCGCAAGCGTTCCGTATTGATCTCATCGGGGGCGCCCTCGAGCAGAACAGGCTGATAGTAGACGAACGTTTCGTCCGGGCTGACCGGTCGCACCGTGCGGATATGCGTCATCAAGTAGAGCAGGTTCGGGAAGACGTAGATCAGCGGCGCCATCGTGGTCAGCAGCTGCTGCGCCTTCTCTTTGCCGTAGCGCGCTTCCATCAGCTCGGCGTAGCGGCGGCGCGCCTCGCTCGGCGGCCGATTCGGCGGCGCCATCGTCGCGCCGCGATAATCTTCCACCATGTGACCGCCGGGCAGCGAGCGGATGACGTCCGGGATCTCGTTCTCGTAGAGCGAGCTCATGTCGAGGCCCGTGCGTTTGCTGTGCAACTCGAAGGCAACGCGATGGATGAACGGCCCGTGGTAATCGCCCTCGAGCGAGTTCTCCGGCATGAACTTCCAGTTGCCGCTGTAACGCACTTTTTGGATGCCGGCCTGTACGTCGATCCGGCCGGTGGGCGAGAGGTCCATGAACAGGTCGATGAACTCTTTCGCGCCACCCAAGTGTTCGTCGAGACTAATGCCGTCGGGGCTCACGCTGGCGAACACCAAGCCGCGATACGAATCGACCCGCGGCAGCGGCGTCAGCCCGAAATCCGCGCGCTTGAGCTTCGAGTCGTACCCCTCCTCGAAGGTCGGCGCGAGCAGATCGCCGGCCGTGGAGTAGGTCCAGCCGTGATACGGGCACTTGAAGGCGGGGACGTTGCCGTGCTCGAGGTGACACACCATGTTCCCGCGATGGCGGCAGCGGTTGAAGAACACGCCGATCTTTCCGCTCGCGTCGCGCACCATGACGACCGGTTGCAAGCCGATCGCACGCCGCACGAAATCCCCGGCGTTCGGAATCTCGCTTTCGTGGCCCACGTAGACCCAGACTTTGTACCAGATCGCTGCGAGCTCGCGTTCGAAGACCGCGGGATCGCGATAGAGGCTCCCGTGGATCCGCGTGCCTTGGATCAGGTTCTGGACGTCGATCAACGTTTAGGCGAGCAGGTCGTTGGCGGAGAACCGAGTCGAAATGTAGCCGTACTTGGCGGCGGCGTCGATCAGCGGCTGCATCGTTCGTACATCGAAGCGAGCTTGATACTCACCGCGCATCTTTGTAGCTTCGATCTGCGCCACTGGGATCTTACTGTACTTCGAGAGGATCTGGGCGGTCCCAACCGGATTGGCATTGGCCCACTCGTTGGCCTCGCGGATGGCTGCGGAGAACGCGTGCGCGATGGTGGGGTTTTTCGCGATCCAGTCCTTGGTCGCAAACCACCCGCCCTGGATGATCTCGGGAGCAACCGGCTTGGTGTTCAGGAGCACGAGATGACCGCCCGCATCGACTCCGACGTCGACAAACGGTTCGGGTGCGCAGTACCCGTCGATCGTGCCGCGCTGGAGCGCGGCAGACAGCCCGGGAAACGGAAATTCGAGCCACTTTACCGTGCTGGAGTTTCCGCCGTTGTTGTCGATCCATACGTTGGTCACGAGCGAACCGAAGCCGCGCGAGACGTTGCTGGCCAACGTCTTGCCGTTGAAATTTTTGCCGAGCTTCAAACTCGGATCGCGAACGACGACGGCCAGCGTCGGGTGCGCGATCGAATGCAGTTCACCCGGAGCAATGAAGACGAATGGAATGCCCTTGTCGTGCGCCAGCGACATCGTAACGACGTCGGCTTCGCCGATATCGAGCGTGCCTGCCACCACGGCCGGAGCGAGGGCGGCACCCCCGGTTCCCAAGTTGATCTCCGCCGTCAGCCCGTGCTTGGCGAGAAACCCTTGGTCTTGCGCGTAGAAAATCGCGCCGGTCGATTCCGAGGCGAACGATCCGACGCGGACCGTATAGAGCGTTTGCGCAGCAAGTGGGGGCGCTACGATGGCCGCGCCGGTGCCGGCGAGCAGTTGAAGAGCGCGACGGCGTTTCACGGGCGTGTACTCCTTCGGCGGAACGAACGAATACCGAATACACTTTGCGCTCTGCAGCGCAGCGTCCTCTAAATCGCGTTCGGGTCGAGCATGTCCTTCGCCGGGAACGGCGCCGGAATCGCCTTGTACTTCACGCCCGCGTCGATCATCGGCTGGATCAAGCGCGGGTCGAGTTGGCCCGCGACGCCCACGTTTGTCGGCGTCATCTGCGCGATCACTTTCGCATCGACGCCGCTGTACTTGGCGAGCACCGGCACCATCTCGGCCTTGTTGGCGTTGGCGTAAGCCGCCGCTTCGTACAAGCCTTTGCGGAAACGCGCCAGCACGTCGGCGTTCTTCGCGGCCCATTCGCCGGCGCAAAAGTAGCCGGTCACGATGAAGCGCCGGGCAATCGCGTCCTGGGCGTGACCGATGACCTGAACCTTCCCGCTCAGGAGCGCGTCGCTCAGGATCGGCTCGGCGAGGTTGGCCGCATCGACCCGGCCGCCGGCGATGGCCTCCGCCGCGGCGCGGTGCGGCAGTTCCAGGAATTTCACGCTGCGCGAGTCGCCGCCGTGCTGGTCGATCCAGCCGCTGATCGCGATCTGGTAGAGGTCGCCGAGCGAAGGGACCGAGATCGTCTTGCCGTTGAGGTCCGCTCCGGTGCGCAGGCGCGAACCCTTCGCGACGACGAGTGCCGACGTGGGCGCATCGGTGTTCCAGAGCGACGCCGGCGCCTCGATCACGAACGGCACGCCCTTGGTGTGCGCGGTCAGCAGTCCCAGCAGGCTGCTTTTGCCGATCTCGAGCGCGCCGCCGAGAACGGCCGCGGCAATCGCCCCGCCGCTGCTCGAGACGGTGACGTCGACGTCGAGTCCGAGTTTTTGAAAGATCCCGCTCTGGACGCCCCACAGCGTTCCGACGATGTCGTTGTCGGGCGAGCCCGCGACGCGGAGCTTGGTCAGCCCTTGGGCCCGTGCTATCCGTGGCGCCAGGGCGAGGGCTGCGCCGGCGGCCAGGACCGTGCTGCGTTTCATGTTTAGCTCGGCGCAAACATTTCCGCGGCCGGGAAAGCGCGGGTCAAGAAGCCGTACCGGGCCGACGCATCGATGATCGGTTGAATCATCGCCGGCTCCAGCTTGCCCTCGAAAAATTGCTGGCGGTTCATCGTCTTGAACGTTTCGATCGGGACTTTTGAGGCCTCCGAAATGATTGCCGCCGTCGCGTCGTGATTGCGGTTCGCCCAAACGGCCGTGGCATGAATGGCCGCAACGAGTCGCTGCACGGCGGCCGGATTCGCCGCGTACCAGTCGTTGTTGGCGATCCACCCGAAGGTCAACAGGCGGCTGCCGAGGCTGTTATAGGGCCGCGCGATCATCCGCACTTGGTCGCGCGCCGCCCCGAGGAACGGCTCGACCAGCACCGCTGCGTCGACCCGCTTCGCGAGCAAAGCCTGCAGCTGTTCAGCATTCGGAATCTCGATAAACGAAACCGACTTCGCATCGGCGCCGTTGCCGTCGAGCCACGTCATGACCGCGGCCTGCTGCAGATCGCGCAGTGTGCTCAGCGCAAACGTCTTCCCGTTGAAGTCCTTGGCCACGCGCAGCGGGGAATCGTTGGCGACGGCAACGATCGTGGTCGCGGGGGCGCTCGATGCGACGATGATGCTCGGCGCAAAGAGGTTCAGTTGGATTCCCCGCACGTGCGCCGCCGCGATCGAGGCGACGTTGCTCGGCCCGGCATCGATCGCGCCGGAGACGATGCCGGTCGTCATGGCGCCGCCGTTCGTCACCGTGACGAGTTCAACGTCCAGACCCGCGCGCGTAAAAAAGCCACCCGCCAGCGCCAGCAGTCCCTCGGAAAGCGACTCACCCGGATTGGCGCCGATGCGGAGCTTGGGTGCGCTTTGGGCGCCGGCCGCATGCGGCACGGCCGCGCACGTCGTCGCTGCGAGTGCAATCGCCTGAGAGCGTTTCATCGTTCACACCCTCTCGCCGCCGAAAGGAGAACTCCCTGCGGGATTATAAGCGCTTGGACACGTGGCGCATGATGTCTTCATCTGTCACTCTTCGGAGGACAAGACGCTCGCGAACGCGGCCTGTGCGAAGTTAGAGGCCGCGGGCATTCGCTGTTGGATCGCGCCGCGCGATCCGCTCCCCGGCATTCCCTACGGCCGCCAGTTGGTATCGGCAATCGAAACGTCCGGTATCATCCTGCTGATCTTCTCCGGCCACGCGAACCGCTCCGAACACATCCTGCGCGAACTCGAGTTGGCGTCCGATCGCGGCAAGATCGTCGTGCCGTATCGCATCGAGGACGTGAAGCCGACCGGCGATCTCGAGTACTACATCCGCAACGTCCATTGGCTCGACGCGATG
>Ga0209415_10018427_pt1 | contig 11018 bp, 10 predicted proteins | sample PeaSoiSIISIP2007_FD_187696 | JGI IMG/M metagenome (GOLD analysis project Ga0209415, IMG submission 187696) | Peat soil microbial communities from Weissenstadt, Germany - SII-SIP-2007 (SPAdes) (version 2) | ecosystem: Environmental > Terrestrial > Soil > Wetlands > Peat | place: Germany...
AGAGCCGCGGAAGTCGAGCGCAGAGCCGCGGACCTCGAGCGCAGAGCCGCGGACCTCGAGCTTAGAGCCGCGGACCTCGAGCTTAGAGCCGCGGACCTCGAGCTTAGAGCCGCTGTAGCGGGCTCGGAGAGCGGCGGAAGTCGAGCGCGGAGCCGCGGACCTCGAGCGCAGAGCCGCGGAAGTCGAGCGCAGAGCCGCGGACCTCGAGCGCAGAGCCGCGGACCTCGAGCGCAGAGCCGCGGGAGTCGAGCGTAGAGCGGCGATCGACACGTCGCGCGCGCACTTCGGCTACCGTTGCCGCCGATGACCCCCTCCAACCCCACCACCTCCTCCTCGAAGGCCCGCCCGGACGGCCGCACATGGGACGCCCTCCGCCCCGTCGAGATGACCCCCGGCTTCCAGCGCAACGCCGAGGGCTCCGTCCTCTACCGCGCGGGCGGCACGGTCGTCCTCTGCACCGCGTCGATCGACGAGAAGGTGCCGCCGTTCATGGAAGGGAAGGGGAAGGGGTGGGTCACGGCCGAGTACCAGATGCACCCTCGGTCCTCGCCGGCGCGTCGCGAGGCGCGTGACGGGCGCGGCAAGGCGCCGGGCGGGCGGACGCTCGAGATCCAGCGGCTCGTTGGGCGCGCGCTCCGCGGGGCGGTGGCGCTCGAGCTCCTCGGAGAGCGGACGATCGCGCTCGATTGCGACGTGCTCGAGGCGGACGGGGGGACACGGACGGCGTCGGTGACGGGGGGCTTCGTGGCGCTGGCGCTCGCCCTCGATAAGCTGACGAAGAAGGGGACGCTCGTGCGCCCCGTCTTGCGCGAGCGGGTCGCGGCGACGAGCGTGGGGCTGCTCGAGGGGGGCGGGCTCGCGCTCGACCTCTGTTACCTCGAGGACTCCGCGGCGGTCGTCGACCTCAACGTGGTCGCGACGGCGACGGGGGAGGTGATCGAGCTGCAGGGGACGGCGGAGGGCAGGCCCGTGCCGCGCAGCGAGATCGACAAGATGATCGACTTGGCGATGGTGGGCGTCCTCCGCCTCGCAAAGATCCAGAAGGACGCGCTCGCCGCCGCGGGGGTCGACCTCGGGTCGCTCACGATGCCACAGGGCGCCGCGTGATCCACACGCTGGTCCTCGCGACGGGCAACCGGAGCAAGCTCGCCGAGCTTCGCGTCCTGCTCGAGGGGCTTCCGCTCCGGATCGTCGCGGTGGACGAGGTGCTCCGTCCGCCTCCCGTCGTGCGCGAGGACGGCGCGACGTTCGCCGAGAACGCGTGGAAGAAGGCGCGCGCGGTCGCAGCAGCCACCCTTTGCCTGACGCTCGCCGACGACTCGGGGCTCGAGGTCGACGCGCTCGGCGGACGGCCAGGCGTGCGCTCCGCCCGGTTCGCTCACGAGCGCGCGACGGACGCCGAGAACAACGCGGCCCTCGTCGCGGCCCTGCAATCGACGGGCGACCCGAGCGGCGTCGCGAGCTCGGACGCCTTCCGCGCGCGGTTCCGGTGCGTCATCGCGCTCGTCGACCCGTACGCGGCGCGCCCGGACGTCGCGGAAGTCGAGGGCGTGTGCGAGGGGACGATCACGCTCGCGCCGCGCGGGTCGTTCGGCTTCGGCTACGATCCGCTCTTCGTCGTCGAGGGGGACGGCAAGACGATGGCCGAGCTCACCGAGAGCGAGAAGAACGCCGTGAGCCACCGCGCGCGCGCCTGCCTCGCGTTGCGTCCCATCCTCGCCCGCGTGCTGGCCGAGCGGGAGGAGACCGTGCGCAACGTCGAGCTCGCCCAGAGCTCGCGATGACGGCGCCACTCGACACGCCGAGGACGAGCGGTGATGCCGGCCACGCGACGCTCGCCTGCTTCGGGATCACGCTGTTCGCGGGGGCGACGCTCCTCTTCTGCGTGGAGCCCATGGTGGCGAAGATGCTCACGCCGTTGCTCGGCGGGGCGCCGGCGGTGTGGATCACGTGCATGCTCTTCTTCCAGGCGGGGCTGCTCCTCGCCTACGCGTACGCGCACGCGTCGACCGCGTGGCTCGGGCCGAGGCTCGGCGCGGCGCTCCACCTCGTCGTCCTCGCGCTGCCGCTCCTCTCGCTCCCCGTCCGCATCGACCACGACGAGGTTGCGATGCTCGCGCGCGGCGCAGTGCCGGTCGTGCGCCTGCTCCTCGTGCTCGGGGCCGTCGTGGGGCTGCCGTTCTTCGTCGTCGGCACGACGTCGCCGCTGCTGCAGCAGTGGTTCTCGCGGACGGGGCACGAGCACCAGGACGATCCGTACTTCCTCTACGGCGCGAGCAACCTTGGCAGCATGGTGGGGCTCGCCGCGTATCCGGCGATCATCGAACCGTGGCTCGGGCTGGCCGATCAGGCGCGGCTCTGGAAGTGGGCGTACGTGGGTCTCGCCGTCCTCGTCGCGGGGTGCGCGGCGATCACCTTCGCACAGGGCCGGTCGCGCGACGCCGAGCCCGCGCCCGCTCCCGTCGTCGACGCCGAGCGCGTCACGTGGCTCCGTCGCGCGCGGTGGGTCCTCGCGGCCTTCGTCCCGTCGTCGTTCCTCCTCGGCGTCACCACGTACATCACGACCGACGTCGCCGGGATCCCGCTCTTCTGGGTCCTCCCGCTAGCGATCTACCTCGCCAGCTTCATCCTCGTCTTCGCCCGGCGCCCCCCCCTCTCGCAGCGCTTCGTCGTGCGCGTGCTGCCGTTCGGGCTCACGGCCACCGTCATGCTCGTCGTCGTGCAGGCGTCGACGCCGATCCTGCTCATCGTGGCCGTCCACCTCGGGACCCTCTTCTTCGCGTCGATGGCGTGCCACGGCGAGCTCGCGCGGGACCGTCCGCGGACGACGCACCTGACCGAGTTCTACTTCTGGGTGTCGGTCGGCGGCGTGGTCGGGGGGATCGCCAACGGCCTCGTCGCGCCATACGTGTTCGATCGCATCGTCGAGTACCCGTTGGCGATGGTCCTCGCGGCGCTGGTCGGTCGCGCCGCTCCCGTGGGCCAGGTCCTCACGCGGAGAGACGGTCTCTTCGCGCTCGCGATGGGGGCGCTCACCTTCGCGCTCGTCTTCCTGGGCAAGAGCCTGCACCTCGACCCCGCGGGGCCCGTCACGGCGCTGCTCTATGCGCCGCCGCTCCTCCTCACCTACTCGCAGCTCGAGCTGCCGCGACGCTTCGCCCTCGGCCTCGCCGGCACCTTGGTCGCCGGCACGCTTTACACGCCCATCACGGGGGCAACGATCCACGCGGAGCGCAACTTCTTCGGCGTCGTCCGCGTCGTCCGCGACCCGTCGGGCGCCTTCGTCCAGATCGTGGACGGCAACACCGTTCACGGGCGTCAGCGGACAGACCCTCTGCACAAGGACGACCCCGCGGGCTACTACACGCGCATCGGGCCGCTCGGTCAGGTCTTCGCGGAGCTTCACGCGCGACGGTCGGCCGACGCGCCCGGGTCGCGGGTCGCGGTCATCGGGCTCGGCGCCGGGGGGATGGCGTCGTACGCCGATCGGGCCGACACGTGGACCTACTACGAGATCAACCCCGCGGTGGTGCGCGTCGCGACCGATCCGCGGTTCTTCACGTTCCTCCGCGACGCCTTCCCCGACCCGTCGCGGCTGTCGATCGTGCTCGGCGACGCGCGACTGCGGCTCGCGGACGCGCCCGACGCCTCCTACGATCTGCTCGTCGTCGATGCGTTCAGCTCGGACGCCATCCCCGCCCACCTCCTCACGCGCGAGGCGCTCGCCCTCTACCGTCGGAAGCTCGCGCCGCGCGGGCTCCTCGTCGTGCACATCTCGAACCGCTACCTGAACCTCGCGCCGGTCCTCGCGAACCTCGCGACCGACGCGGGGCTCACGGGCTACCTGCGGCGGGACGACGCGACGACCGACGCGGCGGCCGCGACGCTGGGCTGGAGCGCGTCGCACTGGGCGCTGCTCGTGCCGAAGGACGACGCCGCCCCCGTGGTCGCCGGCGACGCGCGCTGGGAGCGGTTCCCCGTGCGCGCGCGCCCGCCGTGGACGGACGATTTCTCGGACCTCATCCGCGCGTACAAGTGGCACTGAAGAGCGCCGGGAGCGCTGTGGTATGCGACGCCGATGACGAACGCGGAGCTCGCGGGGCGGACGTACGTGGTGACGGGGGCGAACACCGGGATCGGGCGCGTGACCGCCGAGGTGCTCGCGGGGCGCGGGGGCAAGGTGCTGCTCGCGTGCCGCTCGGAGGAGAAGGCGAGGCCCGTGATCGACGGTATCCGCTCAGCGGGAGGGGACGCCGCGTTCGTGGGCCTCGACCTGGCGGATCTCGCGTCGGTGAGACGCGCGGCGGAGGATCTCCTCGCCAAGGACGACCCCATCCACGTCCTCGTGAACAACGCCGGGCTCGCGGGCCTGCGCGGCGAGACGAAGCAGGGCTTCGAGCTCACGTTCGGCACGAACCACCTCGGCCATTTCCTCTGGACGACGATGCTCCTGCCGAAGGTGCGCGCCACGAAGGGGCGAATCGTGAACGTGTCGAGCAAGGCGCACTACGACGCGAAGGCCATCGACTGGTCGCTCGTCCGGGGCAAGACCCGCTCGATGACCGGTCTGCCCGAGTACGCCGTGAGCAAGCTGTGCAACGTGCTCTTCACGAAGGAGCTCGCGCGCGGCAAGGCGGGGGAGGGGGTCCATTCGTACGCCTTGCACCCGGGGGTCATCGCCTCCGACGCGTGGCGGCAGGTCCCGCAGCCGTTCCGGTGGCTCATGACGCGGGGGATGATGTCCGTCGATGACGGCGCGAAGACGACGCTCCACTGCGCGACGTCGAGCGAGGTCGCGAGCGACGACGGCCTTTACTACGACCGATGCAAGCCGAAGCCGCCGAGCACGCTCTCGGAGGACGTCCCGCTCGCGACGGAGCTCTGGCAAAGGAGCGAGGAGTGGGTCGCGTCGCAAGCCATCGCTTGATACCGACCTTTCCGCTCTGGCATAGTCACGAGCCTCTTCTCGCCACGCCCGGAGCGCTCTCGGATGCCCCTCGAATTCTCGGTTCGCCACGCCACTGACTCGGTTGACACCCTCGGAGGCGAGGGGGACGTCGTCGTCCTGGGGTTCTGGTCGTTCGCCGAGCCGCGTGCCAAGGGGGGCAAGGGCGCAAAGGGTCAGAAGGCGAAGGCCGCGCCCGCGCCGACCGAGCCGCCCCCGCGCATCCGCGAGCTCGCCGCGCTCGACGAGCGGTTCGACGGTGCGCTCTCGGCGCTCGCAAGGCGCGACGACTTCAAGGGCAAGCGCGATCAGACGTTGCGCGTGCCGACGCTCGGGCGCATCCCGGCGCGGACGCTCTTGCTCCTGGGCCTCGGAGAGCGCCCCGGCAAGGGCGTGTCCGCCGTCGACGCCCGCACATTCGCCGGTCGCGCGGCGCGGGCCGCGAACGCAGAGAAGGCGGCCTCGCTGGTGCTCGTGCTCCCTGCAGGGATGGACGGGCAGCTGCGCGCGCTGGCCGAAGGGGTGACGCTGGGCGCGTACCGGTTCAGCAAGTACCTCACCGGCGATCGCAAGCCCAAGGTCGACCTCGGGCGCGTGACGCTCGTCGTGCACGGAAAGCCCGGCCGCGACGCGAAGGCGCAGATCGACCTCGGACAGCGCATCGGCGCGGCGGTCAACCTGTCGCGCGACCTGTCGAACGAGCCGCCGAACGAGCTCCCGCCGATCGCCCTCGCGCGCGCCGCGGCGGACATGGCGAGGGAGCACAAGCTCAAGGTGCAGGTCTTCGACGCGAAGGAGATCGCCAGGCGCGGGATGCACCTCTTGATCGCCGTCGGACAGGGAAGCTCGCACGAGCCGCGCTTCGTGCACCTGTCGTACGTGCCCGCGAAGAAGGCGAAGCGCCGGATCGTCTTCGTCGGCAAGGGGATCACGTTCGACTCGGGGGGCCTCAGCATCAAGCCGGCCGCCGGCATGGGCGAGATGAAGCACGACATGTCGGGCGCGGGGAACATGGTGGGGCTCATGGCGGCCGTGGCGGAGCTCAGGCCGGCCGTCGAGGTCCACGCGATCATGGCGTGCGCCGAGAACATGCCCGACGGCAACGCGTACCGCCCCGGGGACATCTTCGGGTCGCTCGACGGCAAGACGGTCGAGATTGTGAACACCGACGCGGAGGGGCGCCTGGTGCTCGCCGATGCTCTCGCCTACGCGAAGACGCTCCAGCCCGACCTCGTCGTGAACAACGCGACGCTGACGGGGGCCTGCCTCGTCGCGCTCGGCGCGGGGTGCTCCGCGTTCTACGCCACGAGCGAGTCGGCGGCGACAGAGTTCGCGGCCGCCGTGAAGGAGTCGGGCGAGTCGATGTGGCGCATGCCGCTCGTCGAGGAGCTTCGCGAGTCGATGCGCAGCGACGTCGCGGACATCAAGCACACGGGGGACCGCTACGGCGGGTCGATCACGGCGGCGCTCTTCTTGAAGGAGTTCATCGGCGACGTGAAGCACTTCGTGCACGCCGACATCGCCGGTCCGGCGACGACGGAGCGCCCCTTCGCGTGGAACCCGAAGGGGGCGACGGGGCACGGAGTCCTCACGTACCTCGCGTTGGTCGAGCGCGCGGCCCGAAGGTAGGCCCCTAGCCGCTCGGCTCCATCGGGGCGGGCCGACGTGGTAGGGCTTCAGGCGATGTCCGAGCCGATCCCGCACGCGGTCCACAGGAAGCTCGCGCGCGCCGTGGGGCGAGCAGTGACGGACTTCGGCATGATCGAGGAGGGCGACCGCATCATGGTCGCGGTGAGCGGCGGGAAGGACAGCTACACGATGCTGCACCTGCTCCGCGAGCTCGCGCGGAAGGCCCCGGTGCGCTTCACGCTCCACGCGGTCAACGTCGACCAAGGGCATCCCGGGTTCCCTGCCGAGCGTCTCACGTCGTACATGACGCGCGAAGGCTACGACTTCCGGATGGTCCGCGAGGACACCTATACGATCGTGAAGGAGAAGATCCCCGAGGGAAAGACGTACTGCTCCCTCTGCTCGCGCCTCCGTCGCGGCATCCTCTACCGCGTGGCGCACGAGCTCGAGTGCAACGTCATCGCGCTCGGTCACCACAGGGACGACGTCCTACAGACGCTCCTCCTGAACCTCATGTTCGCCGGCCAGCTCGCCGCGATGCCGCCGAAGCTCGCGGGCGACGGAGGCGCGCTCCGTGTGATTCGTCCGCTCGTGTACGCGGCCGAGGAGGAGATCCAGGCCTTCAGCGATGCCCAGGGGTTCCCCATCCTGCCTTGCGATCTCTGCGGCTCGCAGAGCGACCTGCAGCGCAAGATCGTGGGTGAGATGATCTCGGACTGGGAGCGGAAGCGGCCGGGCACGAAGGCGATCATGCTGGCCGCGCTGCAGAACGTCCGCCCGAGCCACCTGCTCGACCGGAGGCTGTGGTCGGCGCTGGGGCTCGAGGTCGCACCCGCGGAGCCGGTCGACAGCGAGGACGCGCGCGACGCCGAGCGTGCCGAGCGGGCGTTGATCCCCGGAGCGCGGCTCGTGCGCGGGGCTTCGCTCGACGACGACGCGAGCACGGCGTGAGCCCCGACGTTCGCGAGCGAGCGGCGGCGGGCCGCCGAGGCGAGCCGCAGGAAGGCGAGGGCTGGCTCGCGTGGTGGAGGTCGCGAGGGGCGACGACGCAGGCGATCGTGCCCGGGACGTACGCATGGACCGTGACGGTCTTGCCGGTCGGGATGGCGCGTGGAGCATCCGTGCTGACCGAGGTGGCGACGGCGCTCGGAATCGCGGCGTTGGTCGCGGGTCCGATAGTCGAGCGGCGCTGGAAGGAAGCGTCCCGGCTCGTCAGCGGGTGGGGACTCGTCGGGAGCAGCATCGCGGCGTGGTCGCTCGCGCCAGAGGCCGTGCTCGGCGCGTTCGACGCTGCCCGCGGCATCGCCGGGATGCTCGGGTGGGGCCTCTTCGCGTTCACGGTCGCGGCCCCCGCGCGAGCCCGATCCTTCGCCGGGCTGACGGTGACCCCCATCGAGCCCACGCCGTCCGTGACGAAGCTGGACACGCCCGTGTTCGTGCTGGGGCTCGTGCTCGCCGTGGCGCTGGAGGTGCCCGGCTGGCGGGTCGCGGAGCGAGACCGCGCGCTCCTGCTTCGCGTGGTCGCGCTGGCCGGAGGAATCGGCATCGTGACTGTGGCTGGCCTTGTCGCGGCAGCGTTCCACCGGGTCGACGCACCTCCGCTGCGGAGTCTCTCGGCACGGGCGATTGCCTGGCTCGCCCTCGCCGTCGCGTTGCTGGGGGCCGGCGCCGGCTACCGCGTTTGGCGGGGGGTGCTCTGACAGACCCCGGAGGGCGCGTTGCCCGGCGTCACGTCCACGAGAGGTTTGATGCCGCGCGTTCGCGTTTGATAGCCTGGCCTCGATGCACGCGTGGAACCTTGCCGCCGTCGGATGCCTCATCGCGGGGGGGCTGTCGGTGCTCGTCGGCGAGGGTGCGCTCGCGCAGACTCGCGACCTCGCGGCGCTCTACTGGTTTGCCACGGGTGCGGTCAGCCTGAGAGCGTCGCTGGCGCTCGCGCGCCGATGAACGAATGGCCGACTCACGTGCGCGTGCTCGGGGCGTCGTGCGGGCTGGCCCTCGCGGTCCTAGGCTGCGGCAGCGCGAAGCAGGGCTCGACGGCCGCTCACACGACGCTCGGAGGTGGCGTGGCCGGTCGCGTGGGAGACGTCGACCTGCCCGTGAGCCTGGTCGGCGCAGTCGCGACCCAGAGGAACGTGCCTCCCTCAGCCGCGTTGGCCCTCCTGGTCGACGATGTCGTCGCGGCGAAGGGGGCGACCGCCCGCGGGCTCGATCGGGCGCCGGAGGTGCAGCTCGCGCGGACGTCGACGGTCGCGATGGCGACGATCGACCGCATCCGGGCGAAGGCGCACGCGAAGCCTCCGACCGACGACGAGGTCCGGGCGCTCTCCGAGCTCCACTGGCTGGAGGTCGACGCGCCGGAGACGATGGAGGCCGTCCACGCGGTCGCGATCCGTCCGAAGGTCGCGGATTCGCACGCGGAGGCCGCGGCGAAAGCGGTCGCGGCCGCGATCCTCAATGCGGTAACGGGGGCCGTGGACGCGGCAGACTTCCAGGCGCGCGCCAAGGCAGTGCCGCACCCTGGCGTCGAGGTGGTCGTCGAAGCGCTCGAGCCCTTCACGGCGGACGGTCGCGTGGCCGTTCCCGGGGTCGAACGTCCCTACTATCCCCTCTTCACCGCAGGCGCCGCGGCGATCCCCACCCCTGGCGGCACGAGCGGAATCGTGGAGAGCTCGGCCGGCTGGCACGTCATCCGGCTGATCGACCGGCATCCTGCGAGACGCGTCCCGTTCGAAGAGCGGCGTCGGCTGTTCACCGAGGAGGTCTACGCTCGCCGCGCGCATGATGCGCTCGCGGCCCTCGAGGACAGCCTCCGCAGCAGCGAGCGTGTCGCCCTCGCCGACGGCCTCGACGAGATCCTCTCCGCGGCCAATCCGGTCGCGCCCGCGCCAGAGGCCGCACCGTCAGCACCCGCGGCCCCATGAAACCCGCCGCGTCCCCAGGATTGCGGCGTCGCTCGCGCGCTTCGGCTCTGCCACGCGATACGGACATCACCGCGTTCACAGCGCTCCTCGCCGAGCTCCTCGGCCGCATCCCTGGCGCACGCGGTGCGGCGCTCGTCGACAGGGATGGCGAATCCATCGACTACGCAGGCAATCTCTCACCCTTCGACGTGAAGATCGCGGCGGCACACTGGCAGATCATCCTCGCCGAGCTCGCCGCCGTGCCGATCCTCCGGGCGCCTCGACAGCTCGTCGTCCGCGCGGAGAAGAAGAGCTTCCTCCTGCGGGCCTTGTCCGATGGGTATTCGGTCGTCATCGTCCTAGCTACGCGCGCGGGCTTCGCCCCTTCGACGCGGGGATTCTCGGTGTTCGAGCGGGCCCTGCTCCGAGAGGCAGGCATCGGACGTCCGCAGACGGGACCCGCGTGGAGCCCCGTCGACGTTGAGTACGACGCCCGAGGCCGGCCGCGAACGCTGTCGACGCGAAACGATGCGGAGCCGCAAGCGCTCGAGGTTCTGGGGGCAGTGATGGGGCTCGATCGGGGGGAGCGCGGCTTTCGCGTGCGCCTTGCGAGCGGCGTCGAGACGACGGTCGTCCGCGAGCCTGGCGGGGCTTGGTACGCAGACGAGTTGATCGAGCGGAGCGCGAGTCCGGCGAAGACGTCCGCGAAATGAGCTGGGACACGGCCAGCGCACAGAAAAGTTAACGGCCTGTCGCTTTGTGCGTTGACTCGCTGAGGCTCGCGAGTAATTACGCCGCCCCGGTCGAGAAGGGCGACCCCTCCCCGTCCGAACTGTCGCGCGCCATGGGGCAACCTGTGGAGAAGGTGGCGACGTCGTTCCTTGAGCCATCGTTCGTGAGGCAGGATTTCCTGCGTGAGAGATGCCCGTCCAGCTCTGGCCGCGCCCTGTGGGTATGTCCATGGATCGGCCCGTCCGCCGGCTCCGATCCATGCACGACTCGTCGCCCGGCGCACTGAACGCACGCGGAGGCAGCCGAAAATAAGCACCCGAAGGCTCTGAATTGAGGTTGACCTGGAGCGTGACCGCTGCCAGATTACCTCCCCCCCGTCGTTGAGGGGTCGGAGCGCCAACGCGGGCTCCGACGTTGCGCTTCGCAGCGGCCACGAGCGGAAGTCGAGCTCGGAGGGCCTAAAAACGAGGCGCTCCAAGAAAAGTAGCACCTCACGAAAAAAAATGTTGACCAGGCTGGCGACCGCCACTAAGGTTCGCCTCCCCAACTCCGGAGCCGTATGCTCCCTCGGTCCTTGAAAACTGAATCGTAAGCTCATTTTAGGGAGCCACGGTCGCGCAGCCTCGGCTGCACGGTCGCGGATCTCCTGAGAGTGGGTCCCCGGAGCATTCGTGGCACGAGCCCTCGTATCGAGGGCGCGAATGTCGCGAAGAGCTCCAAACTAACAAAGTTAGAGCCGTGGGATTCCTAGGTTGATTCCCTAGGTCCACCCACTCAACTCGCCAGATTTAACTGGAGAGTTTGATCCT
>Ga0209415_10018428_pt1 | contig 11018 bp, 12 predicted proteins | sample PeaSoiSIISIP2007_FD_187696 | JGI IMG/M metagenome (GOLD analysis project Ga0209415, IMG submission 187696) | Peat soil microbial communities from Weissenstadt, Germany - SII-SIP-2007 (SPAdes) (version 2) | ecosystem: Environmental > Terrestrial > Soil > Wetlands > Peat | place: Germany...
CCTCGCCCCGCGAGGCGGCGGCCAAGGGGCCGGATGGCCCCGCCCGGCGAGGGACTTACGGCGCAAAGCGCCGGTACTAAACAGGAGCATTTCCAATGCGGCATTGGCTGGTGAAAACCGAACCGACCAAATGGTCGTGGGATGATCAGGTGAAGAACGTCACCACCCATTGGGACGGCGTGCGCAATCATCAGGCGGCCAACAATCTGAAGGCCATGCGCATCGGCGATCGGGTGTTCTTTTATCATTCGGTGGAACAGCGCCGCATCGTCGGCGTGGTGGAAGTGGTTAGGGAGGCCTATCCCGACCCCTCGGACCCGACGGGCCGCTTCGTCATGGTGGATCTGAAGGCGGTGGCGCCCCTGACCACTCCGGTCAGCCTGGATCAGATCAAGGTCGATCCCCGCCTGAACCATCTGGCTCTGGTCAAGCAGTCGCGCCTGTCGGTACTGCCGGTGGATGACGAGGCTTGGGACCTGATCTGCAATCTGGGTGGCGTGAAGGGGTGACTCCCCTCTGCGCCCTAAGCGATCTTGAAGACCCCGGCAGCGCCGCCTTCGTCCTTGAAGACGGCACGCCCATCCTGCTGGTGCGCCGGGGGACTTCCGTTTTTGCCTATCGCAATAGCTGTCCCCACGCCGGCCATCCTTTGGACTGGACGCCCGGACGCTTCCTTGATCTTGAACGCCGTTTTATCCTTTGCGCCAGTCACGGAGCTAGTTTCGTTATCGAAACAGGCCTCTGCGTGGGCGGCCCCTGCGCCGGAAAGAGCCTGGATTCTCTTCCTATCCACCTAGAAGATGGGGTGATTTACGCCTAGGCACCACAGATATTGTGGTTCTCCCGGCCTATCGGCGAAACCATTATGAAATCCGTGGGATTGCTGCTTACACGGGCTTGTGCCGGGGGACTGGATTGCCCATAATCCCAATATCAAAGCGCCGAATGGGGAAAACCCCGATAAAAACAAGGCGACCCCAGGGCGGCATAAAAACGTTGCGTCGATAGAGCGCACCAAGATTTTGGGAGACATCCTTTGACTACTCACGACAATCAGGTTTTCCCCGTTCCGTCTGGCTTCAAGGCCAAGGCTCTGATCGACGATAAAACCTATGCCGAGTGGTATGACCGCTCGATCAAGGACCCGGAAGGCTTCTGGGCCGAGCACGGTAAGCGCATCGATTGGATCAAGCCCTTCACCAAGGTCAAGGATGTCTCGTTCACCGGAGACGTGCATATCAAGTGGTTCGAGGACGGCACCCTGAACGTGGCCGCCAACTGCCTGGACCGTCACCTGGAAACCCGCGGCGACCAGACCGCCATCATCTGGGAAGGCGACGACCCCAACGAAAGCGCCCACATCACCTATCGTGAACTGCACGAAAAGGTGTGCCGCATGGCCAACGCCATGGAGGCTTTGGGCACCAAGAAGGGCGACCGCGTCACCATCTATCTGCCGATGATCCCCGAAGCCGCCGTGGCCATGCTGGCCTGCGCGCGCATCGGCGCCATCCACTCCATCGTGTTCGGCGGCTTCTCGCCCGACAGCCTGGCCGGCCGCATTCAAGATTGCGACAGCTCGCTGCTGATCACCGCCGATGAAGGCCTGCGCGGCGGCCGCAAGGTTCCGCTGAAGGTCAATGCCGACAAGGCGCTGGAAACCAGCTGGAGCGTCAAGAACGTCATCGTCGTCAAGCGCACCGGCGGCGACGTTCACATGGTCAGCGGCCGCGACCATTGGTACGAGGAACTGGTGGCCAAGGCCGCCCCGACCCATACCCCGGCCGAGATCAACGCCGAAGACCCGCTGTTCATCCTCTATACCTCGGGCTCGACCGGCAAGCCGAAGGGCGTTCTGCACACTTCGGGTGGCTATCTGGTCTATGCCTCGATGACCCATCAGTACGTCTTCGACTATCAGCCGGGCGACGTCTATTGGTGCACCGCCGACGTGGGTTGGGTCACCGGCCACAGCTACATCGTCTATGGTCCGCTGGCCAACGGCGCCACCACCCTGATGTTTGAAGGCATCCCCAACTATCCGGACAGCTCGCGCTTCTGGCAGGTGGTGGACAAGCACAAGGTCACCATCTTCTACACCGCTCCCACCGCCATCCGCGCCCTGATGCGCGAAGGCGAAGGCCCGGTGAAAAGCACCAACCGTTCCACCCTGCGCCTGCTGGGTTCGGTCGGCGAGCCGATCAACCCGGAAGCTTGGCTGTGGTATCACAATGTGGTCGGCGACGCCCGTTGCCCCATCGTCGATACCTGGTGGCAGACCGAAACCGGCGGCATTCTGATCACCCCGCTGCCGGGCGCCACGCCGCTGAAGCCCGGTTCGGCCACCCTTCCGTTCTTCGGCGTCAAGCCGGTGATGGTCGATGCCGCCGGCGTCGAGCTGGAGGGCGCGGTTGAAGGCAATCTGTGCATCTCCGACGCTTGGCCGGGCATGATGCGCAGCATCTATGGCGACCATGAACGCTTCGCCCAGACCTATTTCAGCACCTACCAAGGCCTGTACTTCACCGGCGACGGCGCTCGCCGCGACGAGGACGGCTATTACTGGATCACCGGCCGCGTCGATGACGTCATCAATGTGTCGGGTCACCGCATGGGCACGGCGGAAGTCGAATCCGCCCTGGTCGCCCATCCCAAGGTGGCCGAGGCCGCGGTGGTGGGCTATCCCCACGACATTAAGGGCCAGGGCATCTATGCCTATGTCACCCTGGTGTCCGGGGCCTCGCCGACCGAGGATCTGCGCAAGGAACTGGTGAACTGGGTCCGCAAGGAAATCGGCCCGATCGCCTCGCCCGACCTGATCCAGTGGTCGCCGGGCCTGCCCAAGACCCGCTCGGGCAAGATCATGCGCCGCATTCTGCGCAAGATCGCCGCCAACGAGTATGACGCCCTGGGCGACACCTCGACCCTGGCCGATCCGACCGTGGTTGAAGATCTGGTCGACAACCGCATGAACCGCTAAACGGTTCTCGGGGTTAAAAGAACGACGGCGGAGAAGCAATTCTCCGCCGTTTTTCTATGTCGCCTTAATACCGGCAGGCCAATGAATTGACCTGCCGTAACCCCCTCGCCGGGCGCACCCATCCGGGTGCTTGGCCTCGCGCTCAACGCGCTTTGGATGCCGGCCAACGACTCATATCAAATGCTGGCCGGCATCAGAACCCTTCCAGCACCAGCTTGCCCCGGCCTCTGCCGCTTTCCAGCAAGGCATGGGCCTTGCGCAGATTGGCGGCGTTAATGGTTCCCAGGCTGTCGCTGAGTGTGCTGCGCAAGGTGCCCTGATCCACCAACTCGGCCACCCGGCACAGCAGGTCATGCTGGCGGATCATGTCGGGGGTGGCGAACAGCGGGCGGGTGAACATGAATTCCCAGTGGATCGAGACGCTCTTGCGCTTGAATAACTTAATGTCCAGCGCCGCCGGATCGTCGATCAGGCCGAAACGGCCCTGAGGTGCCAGCACCTCGGCGATTTGGGCGGCGTGCTGGTCGGACGCATTCAGGCCCAGCACCAGATCCACCGCCCCGATGCCCAAACCCTGAAGCTGCGCCGCGAAGGGCTGGCTGTGGTCGATCACATGATGCGCCCCCATCTGGCGGCACCAATCGACGGTTTCCGGGCGGGACGCCGTGGCGATCACGGTGGCTCCGCTCAGGCGGCGGGCCAGCTGAATGGCGATGGAACCAACGCCGCCTGCCGCGCCGACGATCAGCACCCGGCGCGTCTCATTCGGCGACTGCTGCAATTCCAGCCGATCGAACAACAGCTCCCACGCGGTGATGGAGGTCAGCGGTAGAGCAGCGGCCGCGGCAAAGCCCAGACTGGAGGGTTTCTTACCGACAATGCGTTCGTCCACCAGATGAAATTCGGCGTTGGTGCCGGGACGGTCCAGGGTTCCAGCATAGAACACCTCGTCGCCCGGCTTGAACAAAACCGCATCCGGGCCGACGGCCAGCACCACTCCGGCGGCGTCGAAGCCCAGCTGCTTGAAGGCTCCAGCCGGATCGACGCCATTGCGGACCTTGGTGTCCACCGGATTGACCGACACCGCCTTGACCGCCACCAGCAGATCGCGGCCAGCGGCAATCGGGGTTTCGGTCTCGTAATCCGTCAGGGATTGAGGATCGTCAATGGCCAGACTATGGCGATATCCAATGGCGCGCATGGGGGGTCTCCGGGAGATTGATCTTCACTGAGCGATGATTTTGGCCCTATACTCAATTCTTGCAAGTACGCACAATTTTAGCCAGTAGTACCCAAACAGGTACCAATGGAGATTTCCTTGGCTCACGACCGTTATGACTGCGTGGCTGGATGCGCCGTCGAGGCCACCCTCGATCTGATCGACGGCAAGTGGAAGGGCGTCATCCTCTATCACCTGCGCCAGGGAATCCTGCGCTTCGGCGAGATGCGGAAAAAGTTCCCCAACATCACCCAGCGCATGTTGACCAAGCAACTGCGCGAGTTGGAAGAGGCCGGTCTGATCACCCGCACCGTCTATGCCCAGGTGCCGCCGCGCGTCGATTACGCGCTGTCGCCCTTGGGAGAATCCCTGCAGCCTGTTATTGATGCCCTGAAGACATGGGGAGACGCCTTTCTGGCGCGGACTGAGCAAGCATGAGCAAAGCCTTTACCAAAGAAACCGACGACGACGGCGATGACGACCTTGAGGTCGGCGCTCCCCCTCCTCCGCCTGGCGGCAAGAACTACATCACCCCCGGCGGATATGACCGCTTGCAAAACGAATTGAAGCAGCTGACCCGCGTCGAACGCCCCAAGGTGGTCGAGGTGGTGTCCTGGGCCGCCGGCAATGGCGACCGCTCGGAAAATGGCGACTATATCTATGGCAAGAAACGCCTGCGCGAGATCGATTACCGCATCCGCTTTCTGACCAAACGGCTGGAAATCGCCCATGTGGTGGACCCGCTGATGCAGACAAACCGCGAGCAGGTGTTTTTCGGTGCCACGGTTCTTTATGCCAACAGCCGCGAGGAAGAAGTCACCATCACCATCGTCGGCGCCGACGAAGCGGAATCCGACAAGGGCCGTATCAGCTGGCTGTCGCCGGTAGCCCGCGCTCTGCTGAAGGCCTATGAGGGCGATGTGGTGGAGGTCCGCACCCCGGCGGGCATCGACAAGCTGGAAGTGCTGGAAATTACGTACCCGGAATAATGCTGAATTACAGCCGGTAGCGGTCCTTGATGAAGGCGATCAGCCCTTCGACTCCCTGGCCGACCATGGCGAACACCTCTTCGAAGCCATGTTCGCCATAATAGGGGTCTGGCACCTCGTCGGGACCGTCATAATCCTGGGCGAAGTCCATGAACAGATAAAGGCGGTCGTGGAATTGCGGCGGGCAAAGCCGGCGCAAGGCGTTCAGATGGCCTCGATCCATGGCGGCGATGATGTCGAAGCTTTGGAAATCCTGGGCCGTCACCTTGCGGGCCCGCAAATCCGACAGATCCACACCATGCTTTAAAGCGGTGCGCTGGCTGCGTTGATCCGCCGGTTCACCCACATGAAAGCTCTGGGTTCCGGCGGAATCCACCTGGATGACCTGGGCCAGCCCCAATTCGGCGACACGGTCGCGCATCACGCCGTCAGCGGTAGGAGAACGGCAGATATTGCCCGTGCAAACGAAAAGAACCTTGACCAACCAACCCTCCCACGCAGACCTTCAGCCCAGAATAACCGCAGCCGCCGAGGAATGCCATGACGTCAGGACCCATCGTCATTTTGACAGGCGCCGGAATCTCCAAGGAATCCGGGCTCGATACCTTCCGTTGCGAAGGCGGCGTGTGGTCGCGCTATAGCCTGGAGGATGTCTGTACGCCCCAGGGCTATCGCCGCAACCCCGATCTTCTGCATGACTTCTATAGCGCCCGGCGCGCTCAGCTGACCACCGGCGAAGTCTTGCCCAACCCGGCCCATGACGCACTGGCCCGACTGGAGCGGGAATGGCCCGACGAAGTGCTGATCGTCACCCAGAATATTGATGATCTGCATGAGCGGGCCGGCAGTATGAATATTATTCATATGCACGGCGAATTGCTGAAGGGCCGCTGCGACGCCTGCGGCAAAGTTCTCGACTGGCCCGGCGTGATGTCGACCGAAAGCATCTGCCCGGCCTGTCAGGCCATCGGCCAGGTGCGCCCCCATGTGGTGTGGTTCGGCGAAGTGCCGTTGCAGATGGAAGCCATCTTCGCCGCTCTGGAACGCTGCGCCTTGTTCCTGTCCATCGGCACATCGGGCAACGTCTATCCCGCCGCCGGGTTCGTCGCCCATGTGCGCGAGCGCACCAACGCCCTGGCCCTGGAACTGAATCTGGAACCGTCGAAAGCCGCCACCTTATTCCACGACGCCATCTATGGCCCGGCCACCGAGGTGGTGCCCCGCTTCGTGGAAGATCTGCTGGCCAGCCGAACCGATTAGACCGTGATGCAGCAAATCTGCATCACTCAAGTCCCTCGGCTTAAGCGCCCACATCCTGCGTCATATTGAACGCTGGATGCTTTAGACCTTCTTCTTGTAGGCGTCCCCTTCAAAGGGAGTTTGGCTCATCGAGGCTTCGGGGCCGTCGACTTTCAGAGTCGCGGCATAGTTTTCCCGCCACTCACGGTCGGTCTGGCCCGATTTCTTGCGAGCCTGGGACCGCTTGACGCAGTCTTGGATCATCTTATCCAGGGGGCTTAAAGCGGGCTTGGCTTTAACGGCAGGCTTACGCGGCTTCGGCATGGTGCCTCCGGGAAGGCCGTGGCAAAGGAAAATTCCCCTCCAGGCCGGCCCAGCTTGCACGCTTGGCCGGGGCAAAGCGAGGTTATTTCCGTTTTGCCGGGGACAACAGCAGCCAAGGCACCGCCGCCAGCGCCGCCGAATAGATCACCGGCAGCCCGGCGCGATAGGCGATGATGAACATAAACAGCCAGCCGATGACCTTGCCGCGCAGGGGCAGCCCGGCAGCCAGGGCGATCAGCCGCGCCCCCCCGAAGAGAGGATTCGGCAAAGGCAAAGCCGTCTTATCCGGCGGGCGATGGTTTTTATGGTCCTTCATGACGCCCTATCCTATGCGAAGTCTCGCCTCGGCGGGAGAGGGGATGTATCCTGTGCTCCAGATCCGCAAGGGGAATCGGAATGCAGCAACGGCGGGATTGGCGGGAAGACCTGATCTGGGCGGCGGGATTCATCGCCGTCTATGTGATTCTGGACTGGCTCAGCTGGATTCAGCCCTATGCCGGGCTGGACATCACCCCTTGGAATCCGCCGCCCGGCCTGACCTTGGCCTTCCTGTTGCGCCGGGGAATGCGCTTCGCCCCCCTGCCCTTGCTGGCAACCTTTATCAGCGACGGCGTCGTGCGCCATTTTGCCTCGCCTTTGCTGCCCACCCTGGCGGCGGATGTGATCGAATGGGCCGGCTACGTGGCCGCCGCCTGGGCGCTGCGCCGCCTGTGGCCCATCGACCCCCGCCTGACCTCCATGCGCGACGTGATCCGCCTGATCGCCGTGACCTTCGTCATCAGCCTGATCACCTCCAGCGGCTTTATCGGCAGTTATCGCCTGGCTGACGTCATCCCCGCCGATGACGTCGCCACCGTCTGGCTGCGCTTTTGGATCGGCGACATGATCGGCGTCGTCATCTTTACGCCGCTGTTCCTGACCATCGGCCAACGCGAGCCCAATCCCGGCCTGAAGGCCAAGGTCAGCCTGCCGGTCAGCATCGCGCAAGGCCTCGGCATCCTGCTGGCCCTGTGGAGCGTCTTTGGCGGCGATCTGGCCCAGCATCCCCAGCTTTATTATCCGCTGTTCCTGCCCCTGGTGTGGGTCGGCGCCTGGCATGGGCTGCAAGGGGTGACGGTGGCCCTGTTCGCCACCCAGGTCGGCATGATCGTCGCCATTCAGGAAGCCCATCTGGACACCGAGGCCTTGACCGAGGTGCAGTTTTTCCTGCTGGCCCTCAGCCTGACCTGCCTTTTGCTGGGCTCCATCGTCACCGAGCGCCGCCGCGCCCGGCTGGATCTGCGCGATAGCCAGCTGCGCCTGAAAGCGGTGGTCGATGTGGCGACCGACGGCGTGCTGACTTTGGACGAAGATGGCCGGGTGGAAACCGTCAACCCGGCGTTCGAGTGGCTGTCGGGCCGACCGGCGGATCAGATGCTGGGCCAGCCTGCCGACCAGCTGTTTCCGTCACTGGCCATTGCCATCGTCGGCAAGGGTGGCCCCGTCTCCCTGGCCCGTCCCGATGGCAATGCCTTCGACGTGGAAGTGGCGGTGGGCGAAGCCCAATTGTCGGATCGGAAAGTGCGCATCGCCTCGGTGCGCCATCAAAGATAAATGACGCCCCAACAGGCCTAAGGCTTATCGTCGCCACCCACCGGCAGATGCACGATGAAGGTGGTGCCCTCGGCGGGAACCGAGGCGATCTCGATGCGCCCGCCATGCAGCTCGACGAAGCTTTTGACCAGGGACAGGCCCAGACCGGCGCCGGTCTTGCGGGGCTCGGCCCGCACGCCGCGCACAAAGCTGCCAAACACCCGATGCTGTTCATCGGCGGCAATGCCCTGGCCGGTGTCGGCCACGGTAAACACCGCTTCCTCGCCCTGCGGCCCGGTGGAACGCATGGCGGCCAGGGTGATCTGGCCATGGGGCGGAGTGAACTTCACGGCGTTGGACAACAGATTGAACAACACCTGACGCATTCTGCGTTCGTCGGCGACGATCCATCCGATATCCAGCGGGCAATCGAAATTCAGCACCAACTGCTTTTCGCGGATACGCTCGCGGGTCAGCTGCAGCACCGAGGTCAGCATGGCGTGAATATCCATGGCGTTCAGGCTGAGCGTCATCTGACCGGCTTCGATATTGGCCAGATCGAGAATGTCGCTCATCACCTGCAACAGAGCATGGCCAGCTGAGTTGATGCCACGGGCATATTCGTTCTGCCGCTTGTTCAGCTTGCCGAAATAATCCTCGGTCAGGATTTCCGAAAAGCCGAGAACGGTGGTCAGCGGCGTGCGCACTTCCGCCGAGACATTGGCGATAAACTCGCTTTTCAGACGGTCGGCGGCGGCCAGGGCTTCGTTACGCTCTCGCAACGCGCGCTCCACGCGGGCGGAATCCGAGACGTCAAGCCAGGTGGTCAGCACCGCGCCGTCGGGCAGCGGCACCGAGGCGTAATCCAGGCTGGAGCCGTCGGACCGCTCGATGCGGCCATGTTTGGGCACCCGCTCCGAGAACAGCTCGATGATGCTGTCGCGCACTTCCGGCCAATCGCCGGCGGAAGCGAAGAAATCGCGGTGGTGGGCCACCAGGGCGGCGATATGGGGTTCGTCGGCCAGTTCTTCCGGCGACAGATTCCAGATGCGGGTATAGGCTGGGTTATGCAGCCGTAGCCGCCCATCCGACGAGAACACCGCCACGCCTTCGTGCAGATTGTCCAAAGTCTCGCGGTGCACCGCCAGCGAGGTCTTGTGCGAGCGTTCCAGGGCCAGGGCGTCGGTGACGTCTTCATAGGTGAACAGCAGCCCGCCGAAGGGATGGGCCGAAACCACCCGGCGCAGAGTCCGCTCGTCGGGCAGGTGAAGCAGGTCTTCCTTGGCCTCCAGCATGGAGGTGAAGCGGCGCAGCTCTTCTTCCTTATAGGCGCGGAAGTCGGCCACTTCAGGCAGGCGGCGGTTTTCCCGCAGAATGTCGATGACATTGCCATAGGTGGGCTTGCTGGCCAGCCAATCGGCATCCAGGCGCCACAACATGGAAAAGGCGGTGTTGAAGAAGGTCAGACGGGTGTCGGTGGAGAAAATGGCGATGGCGGTGCCCAGATTTTCCAGAACCTCGGCATGGGCCGCCACATGGCGTTCCACCTGACTTTGCAGCTCTTCTTCGTGGGTGCGGTCGATGGCCATGCCCACGGTCATCAGTCCGTCGCCGCCGCTGATGGAGGGCAGCGGCGCTTCGGTCAGCTCCACCAGACGGCGGGCGCCGCCGATCACCAGATGGAAACGCTCGCTGCGGGCGGTACCGGCGGCGCGGGCGCGGGCGGCCAAAGCGCGGGCCTCGCGCATGGCCGGTCCCGGCACCAGCTCGGCCCCGGACTCGACGGCGGCTTGCGGCGAGTCCGCATCGACGGCGCGGGCATAGGCCTGATTGCAGGCCACCAAGGCCAGATCGCCGTCGCGCAGCCAGACCGGCAGCGGCTGAGCTTCCAGCAAGGCGCGCAGGCGGTCGCGTTCGGTGCTCAAGTCATAGGTTTCGTTGGCCAACCGATCGACGGCGGTGGCCCCTTCGGTGACGTCGCGCACCCATAGCACATCGGCCAGCGGCTCGCCTTCGGTGTCGGACGCGCGGCTGGCCAGCACCAGCACCCGGCGATTGCCGTCGCGCAAGGGAAGCTCCATCTCGAAGCCGGTGCCCTGGCTGCGCAGGATAGCCACCGCCGCCTGCAGCTGTTCGGCGTCTTCCTTGGAAAAGCTTTCCAGAATGTCGGCAAAGCTGGCCCCGGTGCCGCCGAACAATCCCAACAGCACCGCCAGCCGCCGCGAGCAATGTTCCGACAGCACGTCGTTGTTGGCCCGCAGATCCCAGCGATAAAAACCGTCAGGAGCCGCCGCCAGCACTTCGGACAGACGGGATTGCTCGGTTTCCAGCCGCATGGAGCGTTCGACGCTGTTGCGCAATTGGGTGCGCAGCCACAAAACGATGGGAAGGAAAATCAGCGCCAGCAACAGCACCGAGCCGACCGCCAGACCTGCCGGATCGTCGGACAAATCCACAGGCGGCGCATCGCCGCTGGCCTGGGCAAAAGCCGGAGTCTGTGCCAGCAAGGCCAGCATCAGCACGCAGAACTGATCACGCAAAAACCGCATCGACACCGCCCAGGGGAATTCGGCCCTCAGGGTGACGCGAAGAGTCGCAAAAAACAAGGGGTTACGATCATCCCCCAGGGCTCCGAACTCAGGTTAACGGGGGTTTACGGCTTGCGCCGCCCGTGATTCTCTGAATCGCTCAGATT
>Ga0209415_10018429_pt1 | contig 11018 bp, 6 predicted proteins | sample PeaSoiSIISIP2007_FD_187696 | JGI IMG/M metagenome (GOLD analysis project Ga0209415, IMG submission 187696) | Peat soil microbial communities from Weissenstadt, Germany - SII-SIP-2007 (SPAdes) (version 2) | ecosystem: Environmental > Terrestrial > Soil > Wetlands > Peat | place: Germany...
TCCAGTGAGAGTGGTATTGCTGACGCCCTTGGTCGGAAACAGCTTGTTGTTGCCGGCAATGATGAGGCCGTTCGAGGCGATGGTGTCGGTGGCATCGTCGTAAGAATACCGCGACGGATCGAAGTTAAAGATGCGCCCGTATTTCTCGGTCAGGCCTCCATCCCAATCGAAGCGCAAGCCGGCCGTGAGGCTGAGATTCGGCCGGAACTGGAACTTGTCCTGAACGTAGGCCCCAGCTTGTCCCGCGCGGTAATATCGGTTTGCGTTGCCCTGCAGAAACTTGGTCGTGGTGAAATCGTCGTTGGTGGTGACGAATCCCTGAACGAACTGGGAGAAATCCGCCGTCGAAATAATTCCCTGATTGGTTCTCTCGTCGCGCGTGTTGAGCTGGGTGTAGGAGTAGCTGCCGCCGAAAATAAGCGTGTGCCGGCCGCGCATCCAGATGGCGTTGGCCGAGGGCATGATGCGGTTCTGGAAAACTCCGGTAAACGCGCCCTGCGAGGCCGCTCCCTGTCCGATGGTCAAGAACTGCAGATTGGCGATGCCGCCCGCATTAGCCACCGGGTTGCTCAAGTTCAGCGGATCCACAATCGTGATTCCGGGAAAGAAAGAAGAGCCGAAAGTGTTGATATTCATCTGTTGCGGCGTGAAGGGCTGCGCGATCGTGCTGTAAACTTTCTCCCGCAGAATGCCGACCACTTCCGTGATGCTGAATCGCGGGCTGATCGCCTGTGCGTTGGTGAGCGAGGCCACCTGGCTGCCCGCATCCAGACGTTGCGCAAATCCCGCGACATTCGAATACGCATACGGCGCCAGGCTGGGGTCGTGCTGGTAGTAATACTTGGCCGAGACCGTGTCCTTGGCGCTCTTATTCCAGTCCAGGTTCACCTCCGCCTGATCCGAAATGAAATAGGCGGTGCCTGGGAAGATTGCGTTTTCCGGAAACGCCGGCGTCGGCGTCTGGCCGTCAGAAAATGGAATCATGTATTGCCCATTGGGCAACTGCGCTTGAAACAACGACAGAGCGACCGGGCTCACCTGGGCGCCGGTAAGCGACGTGCCCCATTCATCGTTGGAAATCGCGGCCAGACAATTCGCGAACAGCGGGCTCTGGCGATCGGAAGTTCCACAGCCGTTCGGTCCGGTTAAGAACGCAGGCGTGTAATCGGCCGGAACCAGCATGCGTGAAAGCCCGATCTCCTGGTCCGACGAGTGAACGTGCTGGTAGCTTATAAAGCCAAACAGCTTGTCCTTGATGAGAGGCCCTCCGATGCTGCCGCCTGCCGTGTAACGATGCTGCTGCGGAACCTTGTCGTTGGCGGGAATGTTCAGATCCTGTTTGTTGAAGAAAGGGGCGGCGTTGATCCAGTCGGTACCGCGATGCACGTATCCCTGGCCGTGGATGGCGTTGGTTCCCGAAGTCGTGCTCATGTCGATGTGCGCGCCGCTGGTCGAGCCCTGTTGCGCGTCGTACATCGAAGTGTTTACGCGAAGTTCCTGCACCGTCTCCGGAGCGGGCGAAGGCAGCGCCTGCCCGATGGCGAGATAGACCGACGCTGTGCTCTGAATGGGCGCCGCGCTGGTGCTGGCGGCGTTGGCCACGCCGGTATTGTTGACGATGCGCGCCGACGCCACCTGGCTGGTGCTCTTGCCGTTAAACAAGTTGCTGGCGTCGACGCCGTTCAGCAGGAATGTGTTGCTGGTATCGCGTTGTCCATTGGCCCAGATTGGCTGGTTGCCCAGCCCGGTATTGACGCCGGTGCCTCCGCCCAGTTCCGCGTTCACGCCGGGAGAAAGAATCGCCAGCCCAGTGAAACTCCCCGTCGGCAGCGGCACCGCCTGAATCTGCTGCTCTTCCAGCACGTATCCGTTGGTGGTGTCGACCGCGTTCATGATGGGCGCGGCCTCGACGTCAATGGTGGTTCCCACCTGGCCGACTTTCAAAGAGACGTTCAGGGTCGCAGTTCGATCGGCCTGCACCAGAATCGACGCCAATCTCTCCGTCTGGAATCCATCATGCGAAACCGTGACGGTATAGGTGCCGATGGGCAGGTTCACGAAATCGTAGGCGCCATTGCCATTGGTGGTCTGCGTGCGCGTGAGCTTGGTCTGATCTCCGACGATGGTGACGTTGGTGCCGGGCAGCACGCTGCCGCTCTTGTCGGAGACGGTGCCAATGATGCCGCCCAGAGTCTGCTGCGCCTGAACGCACAGGGAGAACTGGAAAATTGCCGCCAGTAAGAAAACGCCCAGCTTTATTTTTGTCGCCATCATTTCCGGTGCCATCATTCTTGTCGCCATCATGTGAACCTCGTCCGTGGGTAGAAACACAAATCCCGAGCAGCCGACCACGACCGCAGACTTCTCTCCGACTTTCTACGACGTGGTCGCGGAACTGGTTGGCTCCGCGCTTCGCTCCGCAAGCACCAGGCTGGATAACTCTGCCGCCAAATGTACGCGAACTCGGACGAAAGCGGAAGCGAAAGACGCAATGAAAATTCTTTTGCCCGGAATCAGTAATTTTTATGGCTCAGACGGCTCTGGGTTCCCCGCCAGCGCCGTCCGCTTGCTTCGCGCCCGAACCACAAACCACCCCAGCCCTGCCACCAGATATGCGAGGTAGATGTAAGGCAGCTTGCCGTAAGGCCCTTCGGGCACGGGATAAAGATTGCCGACCAGCGCTAGCAGCATGGCTGCGGCGGCCAGCCAGGGAATGATTTGAGCTCCACGCTTGAACGCGTCATGCTGGCGCAAATAGCGGGGTAGGGCAACGCACACCAGCGCGTAGGCGACGATGAAACCGTAGGTCGCCAGTGAGCCCAACCAGCCGTACACATCCAGCCCACTGGCGCCGCGATATGCCAGCACCGCCACGGGTAGTACCGCCGCGATGCCGGTGATGACCACGGCCCGGCTGGGAGTGTGGTTGCGGGTGTGAGTCGCAGCGAAGGATTCATGCGCAAGCCCATCGTGCGCCATCCGCAAGAGCACGCGGGCCGCGGCTGTGATGCAGGCCAGAGTGCCGGCAAACATACTCACCAGCGCGCCGATGTCGATCAGTATCCCCAGCACCGGAACTCCGCCCACTCGGGCGAGCACGTGCATTTGATCTGGAGTGGTGCCCAGATCCTGACCCACGATGTGGAAGCCCAAAACTTCCGTGTACGCGCACACCGTGAAGAAAGCTCCCGCCAGAACCGCGCTCTGAATCACCGCGCGAGGAATCGTCTTCAACGGATTGCGAGCCTCAGCGCCCAGCGTGGTGGCGCTTTCAAAGCCCACAAAACTAAAGAGCGCCAATACCAGTCCGAGGCGGAGTCCGCTGCCAGTCATGCCGTGCAGATGGAGTTCATCGCCATCCAGGTGCCAGCCGTGATGAAACAGCACGAGCCCAACCACAATGACGATCACCGAAACCGATGCGGCTTCAATCCACAACATCAGCCGCGCAGAGATCTTCACGTCGCGATAGGCAATCCAGATCGAAACTCCCGTAACCAGAAGCGATAGCAACGCCGCAGAGAAAACGTGCCCCGTGGCATCGTGGATCAATAGGTTCGCATAGTAATAGAACCCGCCAATCACGCTCGATCCCGTGGCCACGTACGCCAGCAACAAGCTCCAGGCGACGGTTGCGGAGAGCCAACGCGGCAAGGTCATCGACGCGTAGGTGTAGAGCGATCCCGGAGAAGCCGAATGACGGGCATAGCGCGCGATGCACAATCCAACCAGAAATATCGCGGCCGTGGCCAGGACATACGCGAGCCATGTCCCGCTGCCTGCGAGAGCGCAGACCAGAGGAATGGTAGCCGCAGGCGTTGTGGTCGGCGCCATGGTAGACACCGACTGCGCCAGCGTTTCCATCGGAGAAAGAATTCCGCGCCGCAAACCGTAGTCCGCGCTTTGGGAAGGCTCCGGCGCTGTTGGCTGCATTGAGCTAGGCTGCTCCCTGGTCGATCAGGTGCGATTGGGCTGGGATTGTACAACACTCGCGGGGAGCACCATCACGAAGACGTTTGCCAGAGTGCCTGGAGCTCCTTCGCGCGCCGCTAATGCAGGTGAAAACGCGAGCGGCTAGAAGAAAAACGAATTCGTGGCAAGTGAAAAGAAGTTCGTGCGCTTCTGAGCCTCGTGCTAGTGTGACGCTTTGAGCCGCTCCGCACTGGACGGACGGCAATGACGGCGAACGACGGCCGTTTCCCCAGCAGGCTGGAGGTCCTATGAGAGTTTGTCCCAACCCCGAATGCGTGGCGTATGGCCGCATCGTCTACTCGGTTGCGACTCGCTGCCCGTTGTGCCGGTGGGATTTAAAAACCGCTCTTCCCGCCAGCGAGACGGCGCCACCGCTGAAGCCGGACCGGCATCTTCCTTCGACGCGCTGACGACGCAGACATCGCGCGTCGAGCGTCGCGCAGCGTCACTTCCCAATATCCTCGTTCCACAAGTCGGCATGCGTGTGGATGAATTCGCGCATCATGCGAATGCAGTCCTCATCGTCGAGCACCTCGACGCTGGCGCCATACTTCCGGAAGAGATCCTCAGCGCCCAGGAAGTTTCGATTCTCACCAATCACGACGCGAGGAATTCGGAATAGCAACGCCGTACCCGTGCACATAATGCAGGGGCTCAAGGTGCTGACCAGCGTCAACTCCGCCCAGTCCCGCCGGCGGCCTGCGTTGCGCAGGCACACCGTTTCAGCATGCGCCGTGGGATCGCCGCTCTGCACGCGCAGGTTATGTCCACGGGCCACAATCTGCCCTTGTTTGTTGGCCAGAACCGATCCGATCGGCAAGCCACCTTCGCGCAGCCCCTTCCTGGCCTCCTCCAGCGCTTCTTGCAGCAATGCCTGATCGTTCATGATCCTCCGACGCGTCGCTCCGAAGGGACGTAAGGTAACACACTAACGCAGCCGGTAGCGTTGCAGTTTGCCGGTCGCCGTTTTCGGCAGCTCGTGAAAAAACTCGATGCGGTGGGGCCGCTTGAACACCGGCAGGCGCTCCAGAACAAAGCGCTCTAACTCCGAGGCGATTTCGGGACCTCCGCGCTTGCCGTCGCGCAACACCACGCAAGCCACCGTCTTCACCAGTCCGTCTTCATCTTTTCGGCCGACGACCGCTGCTTCCTGCACCTCCGGATGTTCGAGCAACTGGTTCTCGATTTCAACCGGGCTCACCCAGGCGCCGCTGACTTTCAGCATGTCATCGGAGCGCCCGGCGTACCAGAAATATCCGTCGGCATCTTCATAATAACGGTCGCCAGTTCGAATCCAATGGCCGCTGATCGTGTCTTTCGTTTTCTCGTGCTGGTTCCAATAGCAGGAGCAAGCGGCATCGGTCCTGACAATCAGATCGCCCATTTCGCCGCGTGCGACCGCCTGATTATGTTCATCCACGATGCGCGCTTCAAATCCAGGAATGATGGTGCCGCTGGACCCCGGCTTAGCGGCGCCCGGACGGTTCGCGATGAACATGTGCAGCGCTTCGGTGGACCCGATGGCATCGAGTATCTCCACGCCGAAGCGCTCTTTGAAGCGGTGAAAGATGGCCGCCGGAAGACATTCCCCCGCCGACACCGCGTGGCGGACGGAAGAAAAATCGGGTACCTGTCCCGCCTCCGGCATGTGCGCCAGCAACTTCGCGTAATTGGAGGGCACCGAGAAAAACAGCGTCGGACGGCAGCGCTCCACCACATCGAAAATGCGTTGCGGCCGAGGAGGTCCGGGCAGCAAGATGCTGGTCGCACCCACGGCCAGCGAAAAATAGAGTCCGTTGCCCAGCCCGTAGGCGAAAAACAGTTTGGCCACGCTGAAGAAGCGGTCGCTTGCCCTGGCATTCAGAATCGCCTTCGCGTAACGTTCCGCGCACACCACCATGTCATGTTGCAGATGCACACACGCCTTCGGCCTGCCCGTGCTTCCCGAGGAATAAAGCCAGAAGGCGGCGTCATCTCTGCTGGTGCGGGCTGGGTCGAGAGTTGCAGAACTTTCGCGAATCCACACATCAAACGACAACGCGCCTGCGGCGTCTGCGCCGCCAACGACGATGAAATGCTCGACGTAACAAAGGTTCTTCGCGGGGATAGCCTGCAGCTGAGGGAAGAGAGAATCACTCACAATCACCACTCGCGCCCGTGAATTGTTGAGCAGGAACTCATAGTCGGCCGGCTTGAGCAGGGTGTTGACCGGGACGGGCACGGCTCCGATCTTGATGGCCCCGAAAAAGCTCGCCGCAAACTCCGGCGTGTCCAGCAACAGCAGGAAGACGCGCTCCTCCGGCCGCACGCCCAACTTCTTGAGGGCATTTCCAACCTGATTGACCGACTCAAGAAGTTGGCTGTAGGTGACACGCCGGTCCCCGCATTCGATCGCGACTTTGTCGCCGCGCCCCTCGGCGATGTGACGATCCACGAAATAGGACGCCGAGTTGAAGTCTTCGGGAAGCGGAAAGGGCGACGTGGTCATAGTTCGAATTCGCTCGGCAACCCGCCAGATACGAGTTTCACTGCGCGTCAAGAATCAACAGTTTAGCGCAGTTGGATGCTTTCAGATTCCGTGGCGAATAGCACCTCGTTCGACCCGGCTGCGACCGGCTCGGTTCCTCCCGAATCCGGATAGACACACGGAGTTGTGCGGCAAGTCACAGACAGCGATATCCCCGAGAAGTAACTTTATCCTGCAAGTCAATATCGTCTGTTGGATGCACCGGCTCCCAATCTGGTGCCATCCTGCCGCAGTCGTCTTCGCGGCCAGAGGAGGTAAGATTATGCCCCTCGATACCTTGGAATTCCGCACATCTTTTCAGAAGTTGCTCGTCGCTCTCATTCTGATTCTCGTTCCGCTCACGGTTTTCGGTTTCTATGTGGCATTGCAGGGCGACAGCCACATACGGCAGGCGAGCGGTGAGAACTTCCGCTCCCTCACATTCACCGCAGCAGAATCCGCTTCGACCTTTGTCGGAGGATGTGTGAAGGACGTCAGTGTCATCGCCAACACACCGGCTCCGGTACAGGCAGTTAGTCTGGCGAACCGCCAGTACGAGCACCTTTCGGAGGAGGCTCTTCGCAGCAAGATCGATTCCATTGAGCAAACCTGGGAAAGTTCGGAGACCGACGGACTGGCCGAGAAGATTCTCACCTCTGACTTGGCCCGCCAGTTGCGTCGTGTCCGCGAGCTCAATCCTACTCTGCTGAAAATCACGGTCGCCGATCTCACCGGGGCAACCGTGGCCGCAACGGATCGCCCGGCACACTACTTTCAGAGTGACCGGGAATCGTGGCAAGCCATCTCCTCCGGCGGCCTCGGCGCAATTCACGTGTCGGATCTGCGCTATGACGACAAAAACCATCTCTACTACCTGAGTATCGCCTACCCCATCTTGCAGGAGGGAACGGGAAAGTTTATCGGCGCCGTTACCGCCATGGCCGACGTCTCGCCGCTGTTTGCCCAACTCAATCGCCTGCAGATCGGCCGGACCGGTCGCCTATTCCTGGTACGCGAGGACGGTAGCGTGATTGAGGCGCCGGGAGTTACTCCTGCGATGAAGATCAAGTCCGAAGAGTATGCCGCGATCCGCGACGCCCTGGGCAGTCTGCGCGGCCGCGAAGCCGGTTACATCTTTGCCACGTTGCCGAATCGTGAGTCCTATCTGATCGGTTTCGCCGACGCGGGGTTGAAGGAGGCCTACCCGAATCTGCCCTGGATTGTACTGGCCAGCCAGGAGGCCAGAGAGGTCACCGGTCCGGTCCGCAACATGACCGTTTTCGCTCTGCTGGTGATGATCCTGGCACTGTTGATGCTCTCCCTGCTGGGTGCGCACGTATTTCTGCATCGCAAAATGGAACTGGACGATATCGAAACGCCGGAAGACAAAGCACGTCTCACGGCGGCGTGACGTTCGAGCAGGGGCCGACTTTGTGCGTCCCTGCCATAGCTTTCTGATCCGAGCCGCGCCGCGCTGTTTTCTTCGTCCCCGCAGCCGGATCAACTTTCGTGTCGGAGATATTTATGGTGACTGCTTCAGAACTAACGGACGGAATGTTCCTCCGTGTCGAAGGACAGATCTACAGGGTCTTGAAGGCCGAATCCAAGGCAGCAGCCGCGAAGCTGGGTGGCGTCGTGAAAGCTGAATTAAGCAACGTTGTTACCGGGCGCTTGTGGGAAGCTCGCTTCCGGCCCCAGGAGCATCTGGAAGTGCTGCACGTCGAGCGGCGGAACCTGGAATTCCTCTTCTGTGAAGGCGAGACCTCCACGTTCATGGATCCGGGCAGCTTCGAACAGATCGAGGTTCCGAACGAGATTCTTGGACTCGCAGTAAAGTTCCTGCAATCGGGCATGGCCGTGCCTCTCGAATTCTTTGAAGGGAAGCCCATCAGCGCCGTCACGCCCGATATCGTGGAAGCACGAGTCGTTCGTACCGCGCCACCTGCGCACTCTCAGCAAGACAGTGCGCGGAAAGAGGCGACGCTCGAGAACGGCGTTTCGATCCGCGTTCCATTGTTCATTGCGCCGGAAGAATGGGTGCGCGTCGATCTCCGGACGGGCCGCTATCTCGAACGCGCACACAGCGATCGCAGGCGGGTTGCGTAAGGAACGGATTCTGTTAATCCAGAACGAGTTCGGCGCCTTGCCCTAATGCCTCGACCTGCGTATTGTTACGGAGTGAAATTTCCGCGCTGTAGTGGCGTCCTGTTGCACTTCACTTCTTTGCCGGGACGTTTCGGTATTGGTGATCTCGGACCAAGCGCCTACGAATTCGCGGACTTCCTCTCCGCCGCCGGACAGAAGTTGTGGCAGGTGTTGCCGCTGAATCCCACGGGATACGGAGATTCTCCCTACCAGTGTTTCTCCGCGTTTGCCGGCAACCCGATGTTGCTCAGTCTCGAGCGCTTGCGGGAACAGGGCTTGCTGCAGGAATCAGACCTGGCTCATTCGCCGGCTTTTCCCGAGGACTACGTCGACTACGGGCCAGTAATCGCGCATCGCACGGCGGCTCTACACCGGGCGGCGCAGGCTTTCTTTGCCGACGGTTCCCACGTCGACCATTCGGCCTTCGACCGTTTTTGCGAAAACTCCAGTGCGTGGCTCGAAGACTACGCGCTTTTCATGGCCTGCAAAGATGTCCACCAGGGAACGATGTGGACTCTGTGGGATCCGCAAATTCGCAGACGAGACGCGCAGGCCGTGAGCGAGTGGTCGCGGAAACTTGCGCCCGAACTGAAAGCCTACAAATATTGGCAGTTCGAATTCTTCCAGCAATGGGAACGTCTCAAGAGCTATTGCCAGCAGCGCGGCATCCGTTTCATGGGCGACATCCCAATCTATGTTGCCCACGATAGCGCCGATGTGTGGGCTCATCCCGACCTGTTTCATCTCGACGCTCAGGGCCGCCCCACGGTGGTCTCGGGCGTGCCCCCGGATTATTTCAGCGCTACCGGACAACTCTGGGGGAATCCGATTTATCGCTGGGAGTTGCTCGCCGCCAACGGATACGTGTGGTGGATCGAACGCTTTCGGGCCTCGCTGGCGCTTTTCGATATGGTGCGCCTCGATCATTTCCGCGGCTTCGAATCGTACTGGGAGGTCCCGGCCAACGAGCCGACCGCGATGCACGGGCGCTGGGTCAAAGGGCCGGGAGAAAGTCTTTTGTCGGCGCTGCAGAACGCCTTTGGCGAACTGCCGATTGTGGCGGAGAACCTCGGCGTGATCACTCCGCCGGTGGAGAATTTGCGAAAACAGTTTGGCCTGCCGGGCATGAGTCTATTGCAATTCGCGTTCGGCACCGATCCGCAAGGACCATCGTTTCGCCCGCATAATTACAGTCGCGACCTGGTCGCCTACACCGGAGGTCACGACAATGACACGACCGTGGGCTGGTGGTCGAGTCGGGGCGCGGGCGACAGCACACGCACTCCAGAGGATGTCCGCAAAGAGCACGCATTCGCCCGCGCGTATCTCAACTTCGAGAACGATGACGAGATCAACTGGGTCATGATCCGGGCGGTTCTGTCGTCGGTGGCTGACGTGGCGATTGTCCCTTTGCAGGATGTGCTCGGCCTGGGTAACTCGGCGCGCATGAATCTTCCCGGCAAGGTCAGCGGAAACTGGAAGTGGCGTTATCGTCCCGGCGCACTGAGCGCCGAGTTGAGCGCGAGACTTCGCAACCTGGTTACGCTGTACGATCGTTAGCTAGAATCGTGGTTAGAGAATCGTCACTGGAAAAGAACTGCTGGAAAGAATCTATGGACAAGCCGCCACGCACCTTCTGGCGAATTTGGAACATGAGCTTCGGTTTCCTCGGCATCCAGTTTGGCTGGGGATTGCAGATGGCCAACATGAGCGCCATCTACGAATACCTGGGTGCGCGGGCCGATCAGATTCCAATTCTCTGGCTGGCGGCGCCGCTGACCGGACTGATCGTGCAGCCCATCATCGGCCACGCCAGCGACCGCACCTGGGGCCGGTTGGGCCGGCGCCGTCCCTACTTTCTGGCCGGCGCGATTCTGAGTTCGATGGCGCTCATCCTGATGCCGCGCTCTTCCGCCCTCTGGATGGCCGCAGGGTTGCTGTGGATTCTCGATGCTTCCATCAACATCAGCATGGAACCGTTTCGTGCGTTTGTCGCCGACCTGCTTCCGGAATCTCAACGCACGCGCGGATTTGCCATGCAGAGTCTGTTCATCGGGCTGGGCGCGGTCGTTGCCTCAGCTCTGCCTTACTTGCTGACCAATGTTTTTCACGTGGCGGGCACGCGGGCCGCGGGGACAATTCCGCTCACCGTGCGTCTATCGTTTTACATTGGCGCTGCTGCCTTCCTGGGCGCTGTGCTTTGGACAGTCTTCACCACTAAGGAATATCCGCCCGACAATCTGGAGGAGTTTCAGAAACAAAAAACCGAGCGCAGGGGCGTCGCTGCGGGCGCGCGCGAAATCTTCACGTCGATCCGCGAAATGCCTCGCACCATGCGGCAACTCGCCTGGGTGCAGATCTGCACCTGGATGGGGTTGTTCTGCATGTGGCTGTA
>Ga0209415_10018430_pt1 | contig 11018 bp, 9 predicted proteins | sample PeaSoiSIISIP2007_FD_187696 | JGI IMG/M metagenome (GOLD analysis project Ga0209415, IMG submission 187696) | Peat soil microbial communities from Weissenstadt, Germany - SII-SIP-2007 (SPAdes) (version 2) | ecosystem: Environmental > Terrestrial > Soil > Wetlands > Peat | place: Germany...
GGGAACTTATCGATCGGAGTATCAACCGGGGATTCCGACGCGTCGCTCTCTGCGCCTTCACGAAGGGCCTGCACCCAGTACTGCCAGGGGCGTTCCCATGTGATGGTGTTGTCCACGTATTCCGGTGTTTGGGCTTTGCCGATTTCAACGGGGGCCTGGTCGTCGGGTCCCTTTCGGAAAATGCGGAAGGAGTGTTCGCCGGCATCGCTCCACGTGAGGCGAATACCCTCGGGGACGTCGGTGACCCTCACTTCCGCAGGCGCGGCGACCGGTGCGACCACGTGGATGGTCACGAAGTTCGACCACGCCGATGGACGGCCTCTGGTGTTCAGCACGCGGGCGCCAACGGTCAGATCCTTGCCGACCAGATCGGACGCGAGCGGCCGGGACGCCGCTTCGACAGTTCCCGGCTTATCGGCCGACTTGACGATGGCGCGCGTGGCCGAGTCGGCCCAGGAATTTGCATCGAACGGCTTCTTCGCGGGCCCCACGCGTACATCGGCACCGCCAATGCTTGTGATTACCTGGGCATCGGTGGTCATTGCGGGAGCAGTGAAACTCACGACGATGCGATCGCCGCGTTGGACCGCGCTGAGGTCGGTGGGCGCGAGCGGAATATGGGCGGAGGGAACGCGGGGCTCACCCACGGTTCCGCAGCCCGTGGAAGCGAGGGCAAGGGCCATGAGCACAACCGCTCCCTTCGGATCGCGGCTCGGAACGGCGCCTGAATGATCACGGGCTGTTGGGGTCACAGGATGTACCGGCTCAGGTCCTGATCTTTCACGATGTCGGCAAGCTGCTTCTTCACGTAGGCCCCGTCCACGCGCACGCTCTTCTTTTTCAGGTCGGGTCCCTGGAAGGAGACCTCTTCGAGCAGCTTCTCCATGATTGTATGCAAGCGACGCGCGCCGATGTTTTCGGAGCTCTGATTCACCTCGGCCGCGAAGTGGGCGATTTCGGCGACTGCGTCGTCGGTGAAGGTCAGCTTGATGCCCTCCGTATCCATCAGGGCGACGTACTGCTTCACGAGGGCGTTCTTCGGCTCCCTCAGAATGCGCACGAAATCCGCCTCGCTGAGCGACTTGAGCTCGACACGAATAGGAAAACGTCCCTGCAGCTCGGGGATCATGTCGGAGGGCTTGGAGACGTGGAACGCGCCGGCGGCGACGAACAGGATGTGATCGGTGCGCACGAAACCGTGCCGGGTATTGACCGTGGTGCCTTCCACGATGGGCAGGATGTCGCGTTGCACGCCCTCACGGCTGACATCGGGACCGTGACCACCCTCGCGGCCGGCAATCTTGTCTACTTCGTCGAGGAAGATGATGCCGTTGCGTTCCACCCGCTCGATGGCCGTCCGCGTGACCTGATCCATGTCAATGAGCCGCTGCTCTTCTTCCTGAATGAGGTAGTCGATCGCCTCGGCTACGCGCATTTTGCGTTTGCGGGTACGCTGCCCAAACAGGCCGGGAAAGACATCCTTGAGATTGATGTCCATCTCCTCCATGCCCATGTTGCTGGCGATCTCCACGGTGGGGCCGCGCTCTTTCACCTCGATCTCGACGTTGCGGTCGTCGAGCTTGCCGGCGCGCAGTTTCTCGCGCAGCTTCTCGCGCGTGCGCTCGGTGCTTTCGGAAGGCTCCGGCTGAGGGGGCATCAACAGATCGAGCAGGCGTTCCTCGGCGTTGCGCTCGGCGCGCTCGGAGACTTCCTCGAGCCGTTCCTCGCGCACCATGTCAATCCCGATGTCCACCAGATCGCGGATCATCGACTCGACGTCGCGGCCCACGTAGCCCACCTCGGTGAATTTGCTTGCCTCCACCTTGAGGAACGGAGAATTGGCAAGCCTTGCCAGACGCCGGGCGATCTCAGTCTTGCCGACGCCGGTCGGTCCGATCATGAGGATGTTCTTGGGCATCACCTCGTCGGCCATGTCGGGATCGAGCTTCTGGCGGCGGATGCGGTTGCGCAGCGCGATGGCCACGGCGCGTTTAGCCTCTGCCTGACCGACCACGTACTTGTCGAGCTCCTGGACGATCTCGCGGGGCGTCATCTCGTCCAGCAGGATGTCGTCGTCGCTCGATTGCGCGGGAAGGTAGATGACCATGGCTCAGAGCTCCTCGAAGGTGAAGTTCTCGTTGGTGTAAATGCAGATGCGGCCGGCGATGGTCATGGCCTTTTCGGCGATTTCACGGGCGCTGAGCTTTGTGTTGTCGAGCAGGGCGGTGGCGGCGGCGGTGGCGAAAGGGCCGCCCGAGCCGATGGCGGCGATGTCGTTGTCGGGCTCGATGACGTCTCCGTTGCCGCTCACGATGTAGGTTTTTTCCTTGTCGGCGACAAGAAGCAGGGCTTCCAGATGGCGCAACACGCGGTCCGTTCGCCACTCCTTGGCGAGTTCCACCACCGCGCGCGGCAGATTCCCATTGAACTGCTCGAGCTTGCTTTCGAACCGCGCAAACAGAGCGAAGGCGTCGGCGGTAGAGCCGGCAAACCCGGCCACAATGCGGTCGTTATACAGGCGGCGGAGCTTGCGGGCGGAGGATTTCAGGACCTCGCCGCCGAGGGTGACCTGACCGTCGCCAGCCATCACCACTTTGCCTTCGCGGCGGACGCACATGATCGTGGTGGAGCGAATCTTCTGCTTCATGGAAGATTCCAGTGTAGCGCACGGACCGGATATGATATTTGTCTTGACAAATATATATTTCGGTGAGAGGATACGCCTATGCCCGCCGCGCTGGGAATCCTCGACGACGCCGAGGCGACCGCCGCGCTGCTGAAGCCCTCACGAATCCACATCCTGGAGTTACTGGGCGAGCCTAATTCGGCTTCGGGGATCGCGCGCCGGCTTTCCATGTCCCGGCAGGTGGTGAACTATCATCTGCGCGAGCTTGAAACGGCCGGCCTCGTGGAGTTCGTGGAGGAGCGAAAGAAGGGGAACTGCACGGAAAGGCTGGTCCGATCGCGCGCACGGTCCTGGCTCATCGATCCAGGCAGCCTGGGCTCGCTTCGGCCCGATCCGGAAGCCATCGGCGACCGTCTTTCATCCGCGTACCTGGTGGCTTCCGCAGCGCGGCTGATCAAAGAAGTAGCTGGATTGCGCCGTCGCGCGGAACGTGTGGGCAAGCGGCTGGGGACTCTGACGCTGGAATCCGTCATCCGGTTCCGCTCCCCGAGCGAGCGCGCAGCGTTCTCGGCGGAACTTGCCGACGCATTCACGCAACTGGTTGCGAAGTACCACGACAACACGGCGCCCGGCGGGCGGAACTTCCGCCTGATGGTGGGCGCCTGGCCATCTATTCCCGAAACACACGAAGAGGAGGAAGAATGAGCGCTCCCGAAACACGGCAGCACGAAACCGTAGTCGAAATTCCCGCTACGGTCGAGGAGGTCTGGAATGCCATCACCCAGGCCAGCGAAATCCAGCGCTGGTTCGCCCCGGAGGTCCGCACAGACGCGCGCGAGGGCGGAGAGTACTTCCTCTCGTGGGGACCGGGCATGGAGGGTGGGGGCACCATCGAGATTTTCGACGCGCCCCATCACCTGCGGTTGGTGCAAAGCCGCGGCAAAATGGCGCAGGATTACTACATCGAGGCGAAGGGCGGCGTAACCGTGTTGCGCCTGGTGCACTCGGGTTTTCTCACGACCGCGGACTGGGACGGCGAGTACAACGGGACGAAGTTCGGCTGGCCGATTTACTTCCGTATTCTGCGGCATGCGCTGACGCGGCATCGCGGGGCAATGGCGCGGAACATGGACCTCTACGCGATGTCGGATGAGCCCATCGAGCGGGTGGAGGAGAAGGTGGCAGCACTCGGGCCGGGCGGCGCGATGTGGTGGATCTGGCCGGAGCAAAATGACGCAATCGTGCACGTGGCGACTATGCCGATGGGTGCGAAGGCCATGGCGTGGGTGAACATCTCGACGTACGGGCTTTCGGAAGAGCAGGCGGAAGGCGTCCGCAAGGAGTGGCGCGAGAAGCTGGACCGGGCGTTTCCGGCAGCGGCTTCGGAAACATGTCACGCATAGCAGGCGTAGACTGTTTGCATGCCAGTTAGCCGACGCCATTTTCTGGAGGCCGCGACCTCGGCCGGTGTTGCCGGTTCGATGTTCGCACAGAGCAGCAGCCCGGCGACGCGATCGAAGAATGATGCGATTCAGATCGCGCTGATCGGCACCGGCGGTCAGGGCATGGACGACACGAAGACCGCTCTGCGTGTGCCGGGCGTGAAGCTGGTGGCAGCTTGCGACACTTATCAGGGCCGCCTGACGCGCGCCGGGGAACTCTGGGGCAACGACCTGTTCGTAACCCGCGATTTCCGGGAAATTCTCGCGCGGCCGGATGTGGATGCGGTAATCGTGGCGACTCCCGATCACTGGCACGACCGCGTGGCCATCGCCGCCATGAACGCGGGCAAAGACGTCTATTGCGAAAAGCCCATGGTGCAGAAGGTAGAGTACGGCGCGGCGATGGTGGAGGCGCAGAAGAGCACGGGGAGGATTCTGCAGATCGGCAGCCAGCGCGTAAGTTCCATCATTTATCAGAAGGCGCGCGATTTGTACCGGCAGGGCGCGCTGGGCCAGCTCAACAGCGTGGAAGCATGGTGGGATCGCAACTCGGCCGTCGGCGCGTGGCAGTACTCGATTCCGCCGGATGCCTCACCGGAGACCATCGACTGGGATCGATTCCTCGGCCGAGCGCCGAAGCGCGAATTCGAGCCGATTCGTCTCTTCCGCTGGCGCAACTACCAGGATTACGGCACCGGCGTCGCCGGCGATCTGTTTGTACACCTGTTCTCTGGTGTGCATTTCGTGACCGGGTCGCTGGGGCCGACGCGAATCTTCGCGAGCGGCGGTCTGCGCTACTGGAAGGATGGCCGCGATGTACCCGACGTCATGATGGGCACATTCGACTACCCAGAAACGCCGAATCATCCGGCGTTCAATTTGTTTCTGCGCGTGAACTTCGTGAGCGGCGCCGGGGAAGACTCCGGTTTTCGCTTCACCGGGAGCGAAGGGATCATGACCATCGGGTACGACGGCGTCACCCTGGCGAAGCAGCCGCGCGAAACCGAACCGGGGTACACGATTGGCACGTTCCCGCTGGCGACGCAGGAAGAGTTTCTGAAGCAGTATCACGCAAAGTATCCCCCGAAGCGGCCGTCGGCGGAGGGGATGCGGCCATCGGACCGGGATGTGTACTCCGCTCCGCCACATTACAGCGACAGCTACGATCATTTCGACCGGTTCTTCGCCAGCGTGCGATCGCGGCCGCCGGTGGTGGAGGACGCGGTATTCGGGCTAAGGGCGGCTGGACCCGCGTTGCTCTCGAACGTCAGTTATTTCGAGAGGAAGTTGATGGAGTGGGATCCAGAGGAAATGAAGGTGAAGGCTTAAAGCCCCCTCCCTCTGGTCGCGGCTCGGTCAGCGGCCGAAGTAGTCGGCGTTCTTTTTCGTGTACTCGGCCCACTTCTCGGGCAGGTCATCGAGCGCGAAAATCGCGGACACCGGGCAAACCGGCACGCAGGCGCCGCAGTCGATGCATTCCACGGGGTCGATGTACAGCATCTCGTGCTCGCCGAAGTTCGCCGCGTCCTTCTTCGGATGGATGCAGTCCACGGGGCAGGCATCGACACACGCGGTGTCCTTCGTTCCAATGCAGGGCTCAGCAATTACGTACGCCATGGGTCTCTCTCCAGAAAGGGTTTCAGAAGGCGAACCCCGATTATATCAACGTGCACCGTTCGATGCTCGCATTTTGCCGGCGATGAAGAGCGCGGTTTCAATGGCCTGTTCGTAGTTCAGCCGGGGGTCGAGGGAGGTGAGATACGACCGTTTCAGGTCGGCCTCGCTCAGTTTGCGCGCGCCGCCAATGCATTCGGTAACGTCCTCGCCGGTTAGCTCGATGTGCACGCCGCCGAGGGAGCTGCCGCTGGCGTCGTGGATGTCGAAGGCCTGAGCGATCTCGCCGAGAATGTCCTCGAAGTAGCGGGTCTTGATGCCGTCGGCAGTGACGCGCGTGTTGCCGTGCATGGGGTCGCAGCACCAAAGAACGGTTCGGCCGGACTGACGCGCGGCCGCGATGAGCGGAGGAAGGCACGCGGCGATTCGGCCCGCTCCGAAGCGATGAATCAGGGTGAGGTGGCCGGGTTCGTTCTGAGGATCGAGTATCTCCAGCAGCCGCGCCAGCGTCGCCGGCGATGTCGATGGCCCCACTTTCAGGCCGATGGGATTGCGAATGCCGCGGAAGTACTCCACATGCGCGCCATCGGGATCAGTAGTGCGGACACCGATCCATGGGAAATGCGTGGACAGGTTGTACCAACCCTCGCGCCTGGGAACGCGGCGGGTCTGCGCCTGCTCGTAAGGAAGCAGCAGACCTTCGTGGCTGGTGAAGAAATCGATCCAGCGGAGCTCGCCGGGGTGCACGCCGAGAATGTTCTCCATGAAGCGGAGCGATTCGCCCACGCTGCGCGCCACCCGCCGGTATTCCTCGGCCATCGGTGAGTCACCGACGAAATCGAGGTCCCAGTAGTCGAGGCGATACGGATCGGTGAAACCGCGGCTGACCAGCGAGCGAATGAAGTTGAGCGTGAGGCCGGCGCGCTCGTATCCACGCAGCATGAGCCAGGGGTCGGGGGTTCGCGCCTCCGCGGTGAAGTCGGGACGGTTGATCAGATCGCCGCGCCAGGTGGGCAAGGCGATGCCATCGCGGGTTTCCACGTCGTCGGAGCGCGGTTTGGCGTATTGGCCGGCGAAGCGGCCCACGCGAATGATGCGCTTGCCGCCGTGAGTGAGCACGAGGCTCATTTGCAGCAGGATCTTCAGCTTGTTGGTGATGGTGGCGGAGTCGCACTGGTCGAAGCTCTCGGCGCAGTCGCCGCCCTGCAGCAGGAAACGTTCGCCGCGCGCGGCTTCGGCCAGTTGCTGTTGCAGCGCGTTCACCTCCCACGAGGTGACCAGCGGCGGAAGCTTCGAGATATGTTCGACGACGCGAGCCAGTTCGGCTTCGGACGCGTACACGGGTTGTTGCGTCGCGGGTTTTCGCCGCCACGACTCGGGCGACCAGTCAGACATGTGGCTCAAACTCAAGTTTATGCGCGCGGCGATGCTACTGGCGGAAGGCGGTGCGCAGAGCGACAGAAGCGGCGGCTGGAGCGTGGGACGTGGGCTCGGCGAAAGCCTTCACCACCACCGGGTCAACGACCGGCTGCGCCTCGAAGACCAGCTTCAAGTACGACTTAGGCTGAAACTCGAAACGCAGTGGCAGCGAGTTGGGCGAAGTGCGGTCGAACCAGACGTGAAACGTGGTCTCGACGCCGGTCTTCGCGTTGCGGATCAGGCCGGCCATCTCGATCGCATCGCCGGGAGCGGACATCAGCCGCGCTTCCGCAAACTGCGCCCCAGCCTTCGCGTCAGGGCGCTTCACGGCGTGAAGGCGGAAAAGCTTGCCGTTGTGGATGAAGCTGGCATCGGTGACGCGCACCGGCGAACGCACCATGCTCAACACCGTGTACAGAAACGTCCCGGGACGCTGGCCGCGGCTCAGATCGGCGTAACCGCCGCCGCTGCCAGGTTGAGCGAGATCTTCCTCCACGGTTTGCCGCAGACGGGGTGCGTCGGTCCAGCGAGCGGAAGAAGGCAACGGCAGATGCCGCACGGTGTTGTGGGCGGAAGTCCGGTCGATTTCGCCGCGCGAGGCGACGAACTCGACCTCTCCACCGGCGGGACCATGCAGTGCCTTCTTCGCGTCGGCCAGACTTTCCTCTCCGCTGGCGGTCATGAAACCGAGATATTCGGCGCGGCCGCGCTCGCCCGGGTTCACCGACTCCTCGATGTAGCCCATGCGGTTCAGGCCGTGCGCGCGCTCCGGCAACGATCCGCTGACAAACAGCAATCGGACGTTTGCGCCCGGCTCCGCCGATGTCTCCGTAATTCGCGCGAAACCGCCGCCAACGTTGCCGCGGGTAAAGATAGTGATTCCGAACAAGGTGATGTCGGCGTCGGCGCGATAGCAACGTTCCTGCGTTTCCGGGCGCGGTTCAGCGGCCGGCAGAAGAGAGACAAACAGAAGACACAGCGTCGCGGCGGGGAGGTGCCTCATGGCTTCCAGAGTGCCGGGAAAACGTTTCGAAGCGATTGCGGCGCGGTAACGAATAAAACATTTCTTCCCATATTTGTCTTGCTGCCGTGGAATCGTCATGCGAATGCAAACCAGCACCTGTATGATTCGTTACGTCGCTGGAACGTTTCGAACCTGAAGGGGGAAAGATGACCGTTCTGGACGTTTTGCGGCAACTGTGCCGCGCGCCCGGAGACATGCTGCTGCGGAAGTGGAACTGGAAGTCCGCGGTATTCAGTTCATTGATCCGCGCCTCGATCTTCTTCTTCTGCAATCTTCGTTCGGGCGTGCATGCGGCCGAGGGCGCCATGCTGGCCGAATTCGTCTATCGCGGCTTGACTGCGGGCTTTTACGGCGCGCTGACGCAGGCGTTTCGAAAGGCCACGCCGGTGTGGAAAGCCAGCCTGACGGTGATGTTCCTGCTGCCACTTTCGCAGCACTCACTTGAGCTCGTTGTACATGTGTTGCGGCAGACGCCGCGGCTCCGGACCAGCTTCATCACTTCAGTATGTTTCACGGCCATTTCAACTCTGTTCAATCTGTATGCCATGCGACGCGGCGTGCTGGTGACCGGCGAAGGCGCGGGGTCGGTGGCCAGCGACATGCGGCGCATCCCGACGCTGATCGGCGGGTTCGTGGCGTCCGGCCCGATGGCGCTGTATCGGCTGGTGAGAGGACCGGAGGCTTCTCAAGCGGTATAGCAGCGCCCGCTCCCTCTGGTCACGGCTCAGACTAGCTCGCCAGGATCTCCAGCGCTTCCGGTCCGCAGAGACGCTCTATTTCAGCCTTGAATTCCTTGTCGGGGCGGACACGCGTTGTCACATCCAGAATTACCGAAAAATCGCGCGCTTTCTCCAGACGCAGGCGCACTTCCGTTTCACCGCGCTTACGCGCGAACAGGTCCGTCAGCGCGGATGCTCGATCCTTGCCATTGCCGCCTATGGGAATCCGAATGGAGATGAGGGTGGGCAGGTTTACGCGCGCGTTCTCCAGAGGAATAATCTCCTGAATCGACAGCTTGGGTGGGGCGTTGTCTTCGGGCAGCACAGCGGCCCGCACGAAGACCGGTTTATCTTCCACCAGACTGGTCAGCAGGCTTTCATATTGCGTGGTGAAGACCATGGCTTCGATGGAACCGGCGCGATCCTCCAGTTGCATGGCCGCCCACAGCTTCTGCTCCTTGTTGCGTTTTCGCTGGATACCGGTGAGAATGCCGCAGAGCCGGACCTCCGCGCCTTTGACGAGTCCTTCGAGATCATCGGTGCTATGGTCGCTTAGTTCGGCGATCTTGTCGGCGAAGCCGTCGAGGGGGTGGCCGCTGACGTAGATGCCGAGCACCTCCTTTTCGCCGGCCAGCTTGGCCTCGGGTGTCCAGTCGGGCAGCTCGGGAAGCGGCTGATCGCGATGCGCGGGCTCTTCGAGCACCATGCCGAACAGTCCCACCTGGCCGCTTTCACGGTCGCGCATGGCGCGCTGTCCGGCTTCCATGGCCGGGTCGATCATGGCCCAAAGCTGCCCGCGATTGCCTTGCAGCGAGTCGGCGGCGCCAGCCTTGATCAGGCTTTCAATGATGCGCCGGTTGACGGAGGTGAGATCCACGCGCTCGCAGAAATCGAAGATGGTGCGGAAGGGGCCGTCGGCGCGCGCTTTGAGGATGGATTCGACGGCCGTGCCGCCGACGTTGCGAATGGCCGAAAGCCCGAAACGGATCGTCTTCGTGTCGCCCACCACGGGCGTGAACGTGCTGTCGCTGGAATTGACATCCGGCGGCAGAACGGCGATGCCCATCTCGCGGCATTCGTTGATGTACTTCACCACATTGGCCGCGTTTCCGGTTTGCGAGGTCAGCAGCGCGGACATGAACTCCACCGGATAGTGCGCTTTCAGATAAGCCGTGACATAAGCGACAAAGGCGTACGCAGCCGAGTGCGATTTGTTGAATCCGTAACCGGCGAACTCCTTCATCAGGTCGAAGATGTGGCCGGCCTTCTTCTCGTGGAAACCGCGTTCGCTGGCGCCGCGCACGAAGCGGTCGCGATGTTTGGCCATCTCCGCGGCATCCTTCTTGCCCATGGCGCGACGCAGCATGTCCGCTTCCCCGAGTGAGTAGCCCGCCAGGCGATTGGCGATCTGCATCACCTGTTCCTGGTAGACGATGACGCCGTAGGTCTCTTCGAGGATCTCCTTCAGTTGCGGGAAGTCGTAGGTTACCTGGCGGCGGCCGTGCTTGCGCTCGATGAAATCGTCCACCATTCCGCCCTGAATGGGGCCAGGCCGGTAAAGCGCGTTGAGGGCGCAGAGATCCTCCACCCGCGAGGGATGCGATTTGCGCAGGATGTCGCGCATGCCGCGCGATTCGAACTGGAACACGCCGCTGGTGTAGCCCTTTGAGAAGATCGCATAGGTGGCGGCGTCGTCGAGCGGCAGGTCGTCGATGGAAATCGTCTCACCTCGGTATTTCCGAATCAGCCCCAGCGCATCCTGCACAATGTCCAGCGTGGTGAGGCCGAGAAAATCCATCTTGAGAAGGCCGAGCTTCTCGAGCCCCACCATGTCGTACTGGGTGACAATTTCGTCCTTGTTTGTTTTGTAGAGCGGGACAAGGTCCTTCAGCGGCAGCGGTGAAATGACTACGCCGGCGGCGTGCATGGAGCAATTGCGGGCCATGCCCTCCAGCGTCTGGGCGACGTCCAGAACCTCCTCGACACGCGAGTCCTTCTTCGCCGCCTCCGCGAAACCGGGCTCTTTGCGGATGGCTTCCTTCAGCTTGATGTTGAGCTGGTTGGGGACGAGCTTGGTGACACGGTCCACTTCGGCGAAAGTCATGTCCAGCACGCGGCCCACGTCCTTGATGGCCTGGCGCGCGCCGAGCGTGCCGAAGGTGATGATCTGCGCG
>Ga0209415_10018433_pt1 | contig 11016 bp, 7 predicted proteins | sample PeaSoiSIISIP2007_FD_187696 | JGI IMG/M metagenome (GOLD analysis project Ga0209415, IMG submission 187696) | Peat soil microbial communities from Weissenstadt, Germany - SII-SIP-2007 (SPAdes) (version 2) | ecosystem: Environmental > Terrestrial > Soil > Wetlands > Peat | place: Germany...
CCGGTCGCGAGGAAGTTCCCGCGCGGGTCGCAGAAGTAGCTCGTGCCGTAGAAGTGGCCGATGTTCCACGGCGCCTCGGTGCCCACGCGGTTCGACGCGGCGATGAAGTAGCCGTTCGCGACCGCGTGCGCGGGCTGCTCGAGCTTCCACAGGTACTCGCTTAATCCGGCCACGGTCGCCGACGGATTAAACACAACCTCCGCGCCATTCAAACCCAGGCAACGGGCGCCCTCAGGGAAATGCCGGTCGTAACAGATGTAAACGCCGATCTTGGCGAAGCCCAAATCGAAGACGGGGTAGCCTAGATTGCCCGGGCGGAAATAGAACTTCTCCCAGAATCCCGGCGCCACATGCGGTATATGCGTTTTGCGATACTTGCCGAGATACGAACCGTCTTTGGCGATGACCGCGGCGCAGTTATAGAAGACGCCTTCCTGCTCCACCTCATAAACCGGAACGATCATCGCAATGCCCAGCTCTTTCGCCAGTTGGCGCATCAGTGTCACCGTGGGGCCATCCGGCACAGGTTCCGTCATCTCGTACCACTTCACCTCCTGCTCGGCGCAAAAATACGGCCCATTAAAAATCTCCTGTAGGCAAACAATCTGCGCTCCGTCCGCTGCTGCCTTGCGGATCAGCCCGACGTGCTTCTCGATCATGGCCCTTTTCTGCGCGGCGAGCGGTTCGGTCGCGGGCACTGCAATCGACGACTGGATGATGGAACATCGAACAACCCGGGGCATTGCGGCGACCTCCGTAATGTATTTCATGATCGCAGATCGCAGCCGCATTTGCTGCTTGACGGCGGTTGACTTCGCATCCGAGCGCTTCAATAATCGAGATTCATGAATATCTACGAGGAGATCGTGAAGCTGCAACGCGAAGGCCGCAGCGGGGCCGTCGCCACCATCGTCAACTCGCGCGGCTCCATCCCCTCGTTCCAAAGCGCCAAGATGCTGATTCGCGACGACGGCTCGATCGCGGGCACCATCGGCGGCGGCTGCGTGGAGGCGGAAGTCTGGCAGGCGGCCCGCGAAGTCATCTCCGCGGAGAAGCCGCGCACACTCTGCTTCGATCTCAATCAGGACCCGAAATACAACACCGGCCTCGTCTGTGGCGGTACGCTCGAAATCTTCATCGAGCCGGTGCTGCCTATGCCGCTGCTCTACATCTTCGGCGCCGGTCATGTCGCGGTCGAGCTCTTTAAAGCCGCCCGGAACGCCGGCTTCGACTGCATTATTTGCGACGACCGCGAAGCGTATGCCAACAGCGAACGCTTTCCGGGCGCGCTCGAAGTCATCGCCAAGGACTTCGATGAGGCCGCCGCCGGTATCTCGCCGAGCAACTCTAGTTATATCGTCATCTGCACTCGGGGCCACCGCGACGACATGCGCCTCCTTCGCTGGGCCGTTAAAACACCTGCCCGCTACATTGGCATGGTCGGCTCCAAGCGCAAGGCCATTACCATCTTTCGCGAGCTCACGAATGAGGGCATCGCGGCGACGCTCTTCGATCGCGTGCACTCTCCGGTCGGCCTCGACATCGGCGCCGTCACGCCGCAAGAAATCGCCGTTTCAATCGTTGCGGAGCTCATCGCTGAGCGGCGCCGTGCCGAGCGCACGCTTCCGCACATGAGCTGGTTCCACACCGGCCGCCGCTTCGGAAAAGAGACCCCGATGCCCGCGAATCCCGTGTGAAGACCCCTTGCCGCGATGGTGACCTTTGGGTGGTCCCAATGCCGATTGCCTTTGCGGCAGGCCGATGAGCAGCGCTACCTTCTTTGTATGCACGACCCCTTCGCACTGTGCGGCGTTATTCTCGCGGCAGGCGAATCCTCGCGCATGGGGACCGACAAGGCGCTGCTGCCCTGGCCGCCACCTACGCCCAATGCGCCGGCCGATCCCCACCGCACGCTGCTCACCGCCGCCATTCTCGCCCTTGAGCCGCTGACCCGAGCGATCGTGGTGGTGGCCGGCAAAAATTCCGGCACGCTCGCGCCCATCGCCGCCGTCTGCGGCGCCTACTTGGCTCGTAATCCCGACCCCAGCCTCGGCCAGTTCAGCTCCCTGCAAGTCGGCCTGCACGCCGTCCTCGATCACGGCTTAGACGCAGCAATCATCACTCCGGTCGATTGTCCGCCGCTCGCGCCGTCATCGCTCACTCTGCTCTGCGAGTCGTTCCGGCGGGTGATCGCTCGCGGCCTGTGGGCTGTCGCGCCGGAAAACAGTGGGAAGCATGGCCACCCGCTGCTGGTGAGCCGCGATCTCATCGACGCTTTCCTGGTCGCGCCAGTGACCACGACCGCGCGCGACATTCTTCACGCGCACTCCCATCGTATCGAATACGTTGCGGTCCCTGACGATCTCTCCCGCGCCGGCATGAATACGCCGGAAGAGTACGCGGCCTACGCTGAAAACCTGCCGTAATCCGGGAGCCCTACAAGCTGCCGCAGCAAGGCATTCAGCGCGTCCATTGCGAGATGGCTCGCGTGTTCCGAGGCGCGCGGCAATCCGCCGAGCGCGCTCACCAGCTCTTCCCGGCTTAGGTTGCCCGCTTCTTGCAGCGTCTTTCCCCACACTAGTTCTGTCAGCGCTGAGCCGCAGGCCATGGCCGCCACGCACCCCTTGGCGCGAAACCGAATCTCCTCAATGCGGCCGGCGGCGAGCTTCACCGTCAGCTCCAGTTGGTCGCCGCACGCCGGATTTTCCATCCGCACCGACGCGTCCGCGCCGGCAACCGTTCCGGCATTGCGGGGGCACTCAAAGTGGCCGAGAACATGCGCGGAATACATGGAGCGATTCGTAATTCGTGAACCGTGATTCGTGATTGGACGGCGCTTCGTAGCGCCGTAGCGCCTACCTGCCCACCAGCACGAAGGCCCCCCAATAGAATGGCAGATCCCGGCCATAACGTTTGCGTACAACCTCGCGCTCCTCTAGCTGCGCCTGCCGCAGCGCCTCCGTCTTCTCCATTCCTCCCAGCCACTTCCGGTAGAAGAGTGACATCAACTCTTGCGTTTCCTTGTCGGGCACGGACCACATGCTCATCAGCACCGCGGCAGCGCCCGCCTCCTGCAATCCGCGCCGCAGCCCAAAGACGCCGTCGCTGTTCAGCTCCTTGCCCAATCCGGTCTCGCATGCGCTCAGCACCACCAGCTCCGTCCCCTCCAGGTTCAGTTGGCTGGCTTCGTACGCGGTCAGCACTCCGTCGTCCACTCCGGCCGCAGGCGCCGCACCCTGCCGAACGCGATCCGCGCCCGCAAAAAAAAGCCCTGAGCGCAGCATCGGATCTTCATTCACATTCGCCTTCTCGCCACGCGCTTCAGCGGTTGCCGTCAACTCTTCATCCGAGAGGAAGAACCCGTGAGTTGCGATATGCACCACTCGCGGGGCATGAGCCTGGGTAAGGGTCTCCTTGAGCGCAAGGTCACCGGTGTACTCCGCCGTCTGCCATCCCGCAGTCTTCAGTAGCGTGTCCACTGCGTCCACTTCCACTTGCGTTCCCGGCAGCGGATTCAGATCTCCGCCCTTTAGGTCGCTACCGCGCGACGCAAGCTGTGCCGCGCCCGCATTCGAAACCCGCACGGCTTGCTGTGCGCCGGCTTCAACGTTCGCGCCACCGCGCAATTCCGCGATGGCTGTCTTCTGTCGGTCCGCCGTCAAACTAAACGTAGGATTCCCAACCACCATTGCGTCCTTGCCCAGCGCCGCCACAACGGGCGCGAGCAGATCTCGGGTGCTGTTCACAATCCGCAGCTCGACCTTCTCCATCAGCAGCTTTCCGTCGCTCGCCGCCATCAACCCCATCGGGATCGTGTTCAGCACGCCGTCCGGCGAAACATACACGCGCTTTGCCGCGCCGAGTGCCGGCTCCAGCGGCTTCCAGAAAGCCGCATACGCCGTGCTTGTATTGTTTCCGCTTGCCGGTTCACCCGCTGTTGCCGGCGCGGCCTCCTGCTCAAATCCGCGCGTCTGTCCAACGTTGACGCGATAGGCCAGCATGGGCCCAGTCTCCAGATCCTTGGCCTTCCCCAGATCCACGAAGATCGGCTCTTTGCCATCCGGCGTCACCACCAGCGCGGCGTAAACGAAGTCCCCGGTGAGATTGATCCCGTCGGTGTATGGGAACTTTGTGACCTCCACTGCCGATTCACCAGGCTTCAGCGCCCTCTGCACATCGCGCCACGTCGCTGTATTCTCGGCCTTCTGCCGGCTCAGGGCTTCCGAGCGCTTCATCAGCGCCTGCTCCAGTTGGTTCGCCTCGCCCGCCACCTGGTCAAGTTGCGCCCGATAGTTCGCGGGATCCCCAACCTTCGTCTGCACCAGCGCGGCAACCTGCGCTCTATCGCTCGCCAGCTTGTCCAGCATCGCCACGGCCTGCGGATCGCCGCTCGCCACCACCGCCGCGCGCATCGCTGCCGCGCTCGCCGCGATCAGACCCTTTTCTTGGAGCAGCGCGTCATACATCTGGCCGGTAAGTTCCAGCATCCGATCGTGGTACTTCGCCACAAAACTGAAGAAGATGGGCAACGCCAATTGCTGCGTTGAAAAGTAGAGAATGCGGTCCCGCTCGCTCATCGTCGCCGCATTGGCGCGAAACTCATCTTCCAACTGGCCCAACTCGGTCTGGAAATACGGCTCTGCCTGCGCCGGTTTGTCCCACGCGAAATAGAGTGCCGCAAGATCCTCTTCGTCCGTGCGGAGCGCTGGGTCGTCCGGCTTCAGGTGCGCCTGATCGATCTTCAACTGGCGCTGGTACATTGGCTCGGCCTCGGCAAAGCGACGCTCGTTCTTGTAGATTCTGCCCAGCCCCTCAAGCGCAGGCGTGAGGGATGGGCTGTCGGGCCCATTCGCCTTCTCGAAGATCGCCATCGCGCGCTTGTGGAGCGACTCGGCGTCGTCGTGCTTGCCTAAGTCTTCGGCCACTGATCCGAGCCGGTCCAGGCACTTCGCCACGTCCTGACTCTGCGCGCCCTCCGCTTTTTGATAGATCTGCCCGGCCGCGTTGAACATCTTCGCTGCGCCATCGAATTTGTTCTCGATCAGCATCAGCTCCCCGGCATCCGAGAACGCATCCCCTACCTCCTTCTTTGAATCCCCGAGAACCTTTAGGTACAGTGGCAACGCCCCCAGAAAAAGCGGCTCCGCCTGGCCGGTCTGTCCGTGCGATGCATACAGATTCGCTAAGTCGATCATCGTTGCCAATGTCTGCAGATTCTGCTCGCCCAAGCTCTTCAGATCGATGGCAAGCGCCTGCCGAAACGCGCGCTCGGAATCGCTGTAGCGGAACTCGTGTTCGTAAAGCCTTCCCAGGTCGGTCAGCACTGCCGCCACGTCGGGATGATTCGGGCCCAACACCTTGGCCCGGTTGGCCAGCCCTTGCAGCAGCAGAGACTCCGCTTGCGGGTACTTCCCTTCGTCGCGGAAAAGCGCACCCGTATCCTCCTCGATCAATGCAACCGTGGCTTGGTCTGGAGAAGCCGACTTCTCCTCGCTCGCCATCGCCTTGGCATAGGTTTGCTCAGCATCCGTGAACTTCCCCTCGTTTGTGTATGCCTGGGCAAGATGTTCGAGCGACAAGCCGATCAGCGGATGCTGGGGGCCAAGGGCCTTCAGATTTGCGGCCAGCGCCTCGCTGAACGCCTGCTCGGCTTCCGCAAATCGATCCATCTGGTCCAAAAGCGTGCCCAGTCCGCCAAGCGCCGTTGCCAGTTCTTCTTCCTTGCCGGGTTGTCGATCGATCGCAATCGCCTTCCTGTACATTGGCTCAGCGTCGTTGTACTTGCTCTCTCGCAGGTAAGTCAGCGCCAGATTGTTCGCATCCACTGCCACGTGGTCGTCGTTGCCGCCCAACAGCTTCTCGTGGATGGCCATGGCCTGCAGCAAAGGTTGCTCCGCCGCGGCGTATTTGCCTTCTTGTTGGTAGAGGTTGCCAAGATTGGAAAGATCCGTCGCTGTATCTTTGCCCTGAGGGCCTTCGTTCTTCGTATCGAGCGCGAGCGCCTGATTCAGGTGCGCTTCGGCGTCGCTGAATTTCTCGAGACTCATCTCGAGAATCCCCAGAAAATTCGCCGACAGCGCGACATGCCGGTCATTCGGACCCCATGTCGCCAGCGCCGACTGTAAGGCCTGCTGTTCAATAGGCAGCGCAGCGGCATAGTTGCCCTGCTCGTTTAGTTTCTCTGCTTGCTCGCTCAGGTCGTACCAGCGCTGGAACTGCGCATGCGCCGGCGGCACCGCCAGCAGACACGCCACAACCGGTGGCATCATCGACGACGCTCGTTTGATCACGGACACGGCGGCTCGACCCCCTCGGGAGCTCGCGCACCCGCTCGCATACCAAGCGCGATCCGATGGGGGAGACGGCAGCTTGAGCAGGTTACGCGCACTCACCGATGACTTGTACCTTCGCCAACGCTTGGCAGCACTGTCAAGCACGAACAGCAGCTTCAAGGCGCCAACAGGTCCCGGCGCCAGAGCCTCGCGGTGATTGCGCCGAACAGGAACCCTCCAACGTGCGCCAGGTAGGCCACTCCACCTGTCTTCACATTGGCCACCACTCCCAGGTCGAACAATTGAATCAGAAACCAAAAGCCGATCAGCAACACCGCCGGAATGTAGGTAACGCGAATAAAGATGAAGATCCAGAGGATGGATCGGATGCGGTCCCTCGGATACATCACGATGAAGGCGCCCATGACCGCCGCGATGGCGCCGCTCGCGCCCAGACAGGGTATTGTCGACGCAGGGCTGCCGAGCACCTGCGCCAGCATGGCCACCACTCCGCCGAGCAGATAGAACGCCAGGTAATGCAGCCTTCCCATGGCGTCCTCAATCTCCGGCCCGAACGCCCAGAGGAACACCATGTTGCCGACGATGTGCAGCCACCCGGCATGCATAAACATCGCCGTCAGCAGAGTAATCCAGTTGTGCCCGTGCATGATGTGAGCGGGGATTACCGCCCAGCGCGCGACGAAGGCATCGCCTTCCAGCAACTCGCGCAGAAAAACATAGGCATTGGCCACCACGATCAGCGCCGTCATCACGGCAAAACGGCGGGTGCGCCGCGAAGCATCGCCCAGCGGTATCACTGTCCCCACGGCCGTCTCCTTAGAGCAAAACCAGAGTGGGTATAGCCTTTTCCGATTTCGTGCAAGGTCGTTGCTCCATGATGGTCGCGCCGGCTGGGCGGAATTGCCTTCGGTATACAGCAACTCTGGTTTTGCTGTAATCCGCCGAATCCCGGTGATTGTTTTGTATCAGAGTGGGGCCGATTCTTTGTATTAATTGGAAAATCCGCTCTGCAGCGCGGGAGCATTGGCGAGGGCCGGCGCGCGACAGGCCTTTGGCGAGATTCGTGAGGGGTTGTGGATGGACGGGGCGCGCCGTTCAGACGGACTGCAGAGACCTGCCTGAGAGCATCCCCTTGCGCTTGGCGCTAGCTCGCTGCTGGGATTCCCGGCGAGTGGTCTCTACTCGCAACGGTGGCCGGTTCCTTGCTCTTTCTGCGATATTGCCCGCGCTTTGAAGGCAGCGTAGGCACTTCGTCGATCGCGGGCTTCTTACGGCGTGCGGTAGCGGGAGACTTCGCTCTCGATGCTCTCGGCCTTTTCGCGACCTTCTCCGTCGCACTCGCGTTCTGAGCAGCTGGGCTCACCGGCGACGGCTCGGCAACAGAGACCTCAGCCGGGCCCCTGTCTGGCGCCACTTCCTTCATCGCGGCGGGCGCTTCTGCTTCAGGCGCGGAGACGTTGGCCGCCGGCTCCTGGAGTGGTTCCGCAACGAAGTGGGCCACCGGCATCATCTCGCCCAGACGATTCAATTCCCTCAATTCAGCCGGCGAGATCAGCCCTCTGAGTGCATCGAGCGAGGCATCCGCGCCGTCCAGCAGCGCCGGCACTAAGGCGTCCGACGCGCTTTCGCCGGTTCGCCACCCCTCGGCATCATGTTTCGCCTGACCGATTCTCTTCAAGTCCGCGGCAGCCGCCACGCTTCTCAAACAGCTCAGGCGCGATAAATTCTCTTGGCGCGGCCCTGCGATCACGGGCTCTGCGGTTTCGTGGGGATACGGTAAAGAGCCGGGAGCATTTGCCAGCTGCTCTGAATCCACAGCGCCGCGAAGACTTTCAGCTGGGTCCAGGAGCGGCGCAACGGCCTCCTCATGCTTCTCGATGGTGCGGCGCCCAGATCTAAGCGGCTCGCGGACGCTGCGGCGGAACAGACGCTCCGACGCCATCTCCTCTGGCCTGTTGCCCTCCCGGTCGCGGCCTGTCGCGGTCACTTGCGGAGCCTCGGCCTCGAGTTGCACAAGCGCGTCGGAAAGCCAGGCCGGAACTCCCGTCGCCTGCCAGGCAGGAGAATCAGGCGCGCGTTTCACCATCGCCAGCGAACGTGTGGGCGGCGTTTGCTTCAGAGTTCCCATCTGCTTGGACGGAAGCATTTGCGGAGCAGCCCGCTGGGGAGGGTCGGCGAGAGCCCGGCGAATGGCCTCGCCAAACTGTTTGGGGGGCACGCCCGGCACGGAAAGGAGAGCTTGGCTCATCTGCTTTTGGCGAACGCGGTTCACCACGAATCCGACCTTCGACACATTCAACTGCCGCAGGCACTCCGCAGTGCTGTGAAGTTGTTCGCGGGTGGTCACTCCCGATTCCGCCACCACCACAACGCAATCGGCGAAGCGTGCGAGGTATTCGGTATCGGGCGAGTCTGTTACTGGCGCTGCGTCGGTCAGGATCAGGTCGTCGCTCCGGCTGACGCTCTCGTCGAACGCATCCCGCGAACCGGGAGCAGCGCCGGTGGCGTCGACCAGCATTGCCGGTCGCTCCAGCATCTCCAGCGACTGTTTCACCCGCGCCGTCAGAGTGGTCACGCCGGTTCCGTGCGCCGTACCGGTAAAGAGACACCTGCGTAAGCTGCCTTTGGTGCAAGTGAGAGAGATGTCATTGGCCAACCGCAGCAGATCCACCTCGGAGTATTCCGGGGGAACCTCGTTAAAGTCAGGCAATTCCTCCATCGCCGGCACGCCCAGAACATGCTCCACGTCCGCGCCGACGTAGACTCGCTGATCCAGGTTGCGGGCGGCGACCGCGGCTACCGCGCCGAGAACGGCCGATGCCAGCACAAGTGCGGCTGCCGTGCCCAAAAATGCGATGGAATCCATCGCAGTTGGGGGCCAAAACGGGTAGAGGCCGATCGCGCCGGCGGTCAATGCCGCTAGAGCGGTGCCCCACGTGAGGCGGCGGTGCATCCGCAGGCTGCGGCGAAGGTCGAGGCGGATCAAACTCGGCTTGGTCGATCGATCCGCAAACTCCGACATCCAATGCGCCAAGTTGGGGACCAGTTTCGCCAAGGAAAGACCTGCAGTGGCTGGCGGGATTTCGACGCCCGGCCAGCGGAATCTGTCGTGGATAGGATAGGTTGGTTGCGCAACCCGGCTGAATCCCACAAACAGGGCGCTACGGGCCTGACGCGTCGGTAATCGGGAATTCGCACCAAGGTGCGGCGCTGGAGATAGATTGAGCCGCGAGAAGACCTGCGCATTTTGGCCCGAAACGAAACAACAACAGCGATCGATCCCCCGGACTCCGGCCAGCCGCAAATCAGTCTGCTGTCATCTCTCTGCCCTTCACTTCGCGGCCCAGGGAGGCAAGCAAGGCCAGCATCAGCGCGACGATGGCAACGGTAACTGCCAGTACCCGGCGGTAGTCTCCAAAATGCTCTGCCGCGAGCGCTTGGCCTTTGCCATTCCACGCGGTGATGAGAGCGCCCAATTGGTAGGCCAATCCGGGAGCGGTGGCGCGGACCGGTGCCGGCGACAGCTCAGTCAAATACGCGGGAACGACTCCCCATGCCCCCTGCACCATGAACTGCATCAACACAGCGCCGATTCCCAACGCGAATGCGGAACGCCCATAGGCGTACAAGGGAATCACCGGAATGGCGAGCAAAGCCGCAGAAGCAATGGCGCGTTTTCGGCCGGATTTCTCGCTCACCCAGCCGAAGAAAATGCCGCCGGCGATGGAACCCAAACCATACAGGACACCGATGAGCCCGATCGTTGCCGGAGGAAGCTTGATCTGCGCGGCGAGGAAAGTTGGGTACACGTCCTGTGTGCCGTGCGAGAAGCTCATGAACGCGGTCATCAGCGCCACAAGAAAGAGAAACGTGGGGAGGAACTGACGCAGTTGCTCTGGCCAACGGGGCACAGCTTGCACGGTGGTGCGCGCTAAACGCCTTCCGGCGCCCTCGATCCACGCCGGCGACTCGGATACGCGCGCCTGAATATAAAACGCTAAAATCGCGGGCGCCGCGCCCAGAACGAACAGCCCCCTCCAACCAATTGCCGGAATCGCGATGCCGTGCCATCGGAATCCAGCGAACAGGAGGGCGAAAGCCGCCGAGGCGAGAATGGACCCCAGAGCGTATCCTTCCTGCAGGATGCCGGAAAACGTGCCCCGGCCCTCGGCCGGCAAGGTCTCAAAGACGAGCGCCGCGCCGACGCCCCACTCGCCGCCCATGGCGATGCCGAAGAGCGCTCGCAGCCCGAGCAGCACGTTGAGCGAAGGAGCGAAGGCGCAGGCCAATTCGATCGCGGAGAAGCCCAGGATGTTCGCCATCAGCACCGGGCGCCTGCCGTAGCGGTCAGCCAGCATGCCGAACAACAGCGCCCCAACCGGCCGGAAAGCCTGGGTGAGAAACACCGCCCCAAGCACCGCTGAGTTCTCGCTTCGGAACTCCCGGGCAATCGCCGGCACACAGAAGATCAGCAGGAAGTAATCGAGACTGTCGAGCGTCCAGCCCAGAAAGGCGGCAAGAAATACGTGACGCTGCGGACGGGTGAGCCGCTGGAAAGGTCCGAGGGCCGGCATGGCGGGAGCATAACAGAGCAGCCATCGGCTATTAGCTTTCAGCTTTCGGTTTTCCGCGGTTCGCGCCGGATACCGGTATTGCCCTCAGAACCGAAAGAAAGCTGACCGCTAAGCTAGAAATATTTGTTGCAACGAATATCCCGCCCGCG
>Ga0209415_10018434_pt1 | contig 11016 bp, 13 predicted proteins | sample PeaSoiSIISIP2007_FD_187696 | JGI IMG/M metagenome (GOLD analysis project Ga0209415, IMG submission 187696) | Peat soil microbial communities from Weissenstadt, Germany - SII-SIP-2007 (SPAdes) (version 2) | ecosystem: Environmental > Terrestrial > Soil > Wetlands > Peat | place: Germany...
CATCGTGGTGTTGGGAGGGGACGGCTTCCTCGGGTGGCCCACGGCCTTGCACCTGTCCGCCGCCGGGCACGAGGTGGCCATCGCCGACTCCGGGATCCGGCGCGCCTACGACGCCGAGCTGGGCACCACGAGCCTGGTCCCGATCCGCGGGTTCGCGGAGCGGGCCCAGATCTGGGAGGCGGTCTCGGGTCGGCACCTCCACACCTTCGAGGGCGACCTGTGCGACCCCGGGTTCGTCGCTCGGGTGGTCGGCGGATGGGCCCCCGACACCGTCGTCCACTTCGCCGAGCAGCGCTCGGCCCCCTACTCGATGATCGACCGGGCCCACGCGGTGCACACCCAGGTCAACAACGTGGTCGGGACGCTGAACGTGCTCTACGCCATCGCCGACGCCGGGCGGCCCGTGCACCTGGTCAAGCTCGGCACCATGGGCGAGTACGGCACGCCCGACATCGACATCGAGGAGGGCTGGCTCGACGTCACCCACAACGGGCGCACCGACCGGGTGCTGTACCCGAAGCGGCCGGGGAGCTTCTACCACCTGTCGAAGGTGCACGACTCGCACAACGTCGAGTTCGCCTGCCGGATCTGGGGGCTGGCCGCCACCGACCTCAACCAGGGCGTGGTGTACGGCGCGGTGACCGACGAGACCGCCCGTGACCAGCGCCTGGCGACCCGGTTCGACTACGACCAGGTGTTCGGGACCGTGCTCAACCGCATGGTCGTGCAGGCCGTGCTCGAGGAGCCGCTCACCGTGTACGGCTCCGGCGGCCAGGTCCGCGGCATGCTCGACATCCGCGACACCGTCGCGTGCGTGCGCCTCGCCGCCGAGCACCCGGCGCGGGCGGGCGAGTACCGCGTGTTCAACCAGTTCACCGAGCAGTGGGGCGTGCGCGACCTCGCCGAACGGGTGGCACGGCTCGCGCCGGTCGAGATCAAGATCGACGAGCTCGACAACCCCCGCGTGGAGGCGGCCAGCCATTACTACCGGGCCGCGCACACCAAGCTGCTCGACCTCGGGCTCGTCCCCCACCTGCTCGGGGACGAGACGATCCTCGGGCTGCTGCGCCTCGTCGGGCGCCACCGCGAGCGGATCGACCGGTCGGTCATCCACCCGACCGTCGACTGGCGCAGCACACGCAACGCCATCCGGCTCGACGGCCCGACGGCGGACCTGCCGGGTGGCGATCTCCGGCACGTGGGGCCGCGGCCGCGCTGAGGCGGGCGCGCTGTTCCCGAGTTGGCTCTGCCGACATCGTGCCCACCCCTGCCCCGTTCGGGAGGGTGTACCTCCGAGGGCGATGCACGCCGCGGTGGCGACGCGGCCCACCCGGACGTCACGCGGCCGGTCCCCGGCGCTGCCACCAGCCGACGCCGGGTGAGACCCAGCCGTCGAGCTCGAGATGGGCGAGGTGGACCGAGAGCGCGGCGGGGGGGAGCCCGGTCCGGGCGGCGATCGTGTCGGTCGACACGGGGTCCCATCCCATCGCGGCCAGGATGATGGCCGCATCGCCCGACGGCGGGGGCCGGCGGTCGGCGCCGGGCGACGGTGACGACCGGAGGCTGAGGGCGGTGAGGACGTCGTCGACGTCGCACGCCGGGATCGCGCCGTCCCGGATGAGGCGGTTGGTGCCGGCCGACAGCGGGCTGCGGATGCTGCCCGGCACGGCGAGGACGGGGACACCACGCTCGAGGGCGATCTCGGCGGTGACCAGCGAGCCACCGGCTTCGCGCGACTCCACCACGACGACCGCCTCGGACAGCGCCACGATCAGCCGGTTGCGTGCGGGGAACCGCCATCCCTCGCTCCGGGTGCCGAGCGGCCACTCCCCCACCAACGCACCGCGCCCGGCCACCCGCTGCCAGAGGCTCCGGTGGCGCACCGGATACGGACGGTCGATGCCACCGGCGATGACCCCGATCGGCGCGCCCGCTCCGGCGGCCAGGGCGCCCTCGTGCGCCGCGCCGTCGATGCCGAGCGCGAGCCCGCTCACCACCCGCACGCCAACCGACGCCAGGGTGGCGCCGAACTCCGTGGCGATCTCGCGTCCGACCGGCGTGCAGCGACGCGTCCCCACGAGGGCCACCGTGCGACCGTCGAGGTCGACGACACTCCCCTGCCGGAAGAGCACGTAGGGCGCGCTCGGCTCGTCGGCCAGACGCGGCGGGTAGCCGGGGCCGCCGAGCACGTCGACGGTCACCCCGTGCCGCCGGTACGCGGCCCACAGGACGTCGAGGTCGACGCGCGCCGCGGCGGCGGCCCAGTGGGCGGCGACCACCTCGGGATCGGCGTCGCCGAGGAGTCGGCGCAGGGCGGGGACCTCGGCCGCGTCACCCGAGCGCACGAGATCCCACGCGGCACGGGCCGAGCGCGCTGCGGCGGTGGCGGAGCGGACGGCGTCACGCCCGACCGCCGCCCGATCACCGGCCCGCCCGCCACCGGGGCCCGACCGCCCGATCCCGAGGAGCGCGGCGAGGCGCGCCGGCCAGAGACCGGGGAGCCCGAGGAGCGCGGCGGCGTAGGCCCCGTCGGGCCGCGCGTCGGGGTCAGCCCGCCCGTCCCGGCCGCGCCGGTCGGCACGGGTGGCGCTGCCGCCCGCCGCGCTCACACCGACTCCAACGTCGCCGCGTCGGCGCGGAGCTCGAGCGCGGCGGCGATCGGCCCCTCGTCGACCACACCGCGGTCGTCCATGGCCAGGTCGGCGATCGTGCGCGCCACGCGCCGCACACGGACCAGGCCCCTCGCCGACAGGCGCCCGGAGCGGAGACGGTGCTCGACGAGACGACGCGCATCGGCGGTCAGCCGGGCGACACGGTCGAGCGCGGCGGCGGAGAGCTCGGCGTTGCACCGCACGCCCCTCTCGCCGGCCATCGCCCGCGCCGCGACCACCCGTGCCGCGACGACCGACGACGGGTCGGGCCGGAGGTCGCCGAGGAGCTCGGCCACGTCCGGCCGGCTCACGGTCACGCGGAGGTCGAAACGGTCGAGGAGGGGCCCGCTCACGCGACGCTCGTAGCGCGTCCGCTCCGCGTCGGAGCACCGGCACGCGAGACCACCCGCGAGCCCGCAGGGGCAGGGATTCATGGCGGCCACGAGGAGGAAGCGGGCGGGCAGCGACACCGCGTGCCGGGCGCGGAACACGCGGATCTGGCCGTCCTCGAGTGGCTGGCGCAACGTGTCGAGCGCGGACCGGGGGAACTCCCCCAGCTCGTCGAGGAAGAGCACGCCGTTCGTCGCGTAGCTGACCTCGCCGGGGCGCAGCGCCGCGCTCCCTCCCCCGATGAGCGATGCCACCGACGAGGTGTGGTGCGGCGCACGGAACGGCGGCCGGGTCACGAGGCCACCGGGAGGGAGCGCGAGCCCGCCGGCCGAGTGGATGCGCGTGGTCTCGAGCGCATCTCCTCTGGTGAGCGGCGGGAGCACGCCGGCGATCCGGCTCGCCAGCATCGTCTTGCCCGCGCCGGGTGGCCCGATCAGGAGGAGGTGGTGGCCGCCTGCGGCGCTGATCTCGACCGCCCAGTGGCCGAGGGGCTGGCCGCGCACGTCGGCGAGGTCGAGCGGGTCCGCCGGCGCGGCAGGCGCGGCGCGATCGGTTGGTCGGGGCCAGGGCTCGACACCGCGCAACGCCGCCAGCACCTGACGGAGCGAGGAGACGGCCCGCACCTCGACCCGGTCGACGAGCGACGCCTCCGCCGCGCAGGCGGCCGGCACGACGACGGCGCGCTCGGCGATCGCATCGACGAGCGACAAGACGCCCGGGACCGCACGCACCGCACCATCGAGGCCGAGCTCGCCGACGAAGCCGCAGCCGGCGACCATGTGCGGATCGACTCGGCCCTGTGCGGCGAGGACGGCGACCGCGATGGGCAGGTCGAGGCCCGACCCGGCCTTGCGCACGCCGGAGGGGGCCAGGTTGACCGTGACCCGCGTCTTCGGGAAGTCCAGGCCTGTCGACGCGAAGGCCGCCTTGACCCGGTCACGTGACTCGCGACAGGCGGCATCGGGCAGCCCGACCATGGTGAACGAGGGCAGCCCGTTGCCGATGTGGACCTCGACGGACACGGGCCTGCCCTCGACGCCGAGCAGCGTCGCGGACGGAACGGTGGCGGTCATCACGACCTCCTCTGACCTCGAACAGACGGAGGAGGGCTGCGGGGGCCACTCGACGACGCGTGCCGCACGGTACCCGGGGGCACCGACAGGATCGCCTGCCGGGCCGCCGGCGAGGCGTCAGCGGCCGCTGAAGTTCGGGTCGCGCTTCTCGACGAAGGCGGCCAGGGCCTCCTTCAGGTCGTCGGTCGAGAACGTGACGTGCTGGCTGCGCGCCTCGTCCTCGAGGGCCTGGTCGACCGAGACGTCGAAGGCATGGTTGAGCATCCCCTTGGTCAGCGACAGCGCCACCGTCGGCCCGACCGCCAACCGGTCGGCCCACTCGGCGACGGCGGCGGGAAGGTCGTCGACGGGCACGACACGGTTCACGAGGCCCATGGCGAGGGCGTCGGCCGCACCGACCATGTCACTCAGGAAGGCCAGCTCCTTGGCCTTGTGGAGCCCCACCAGCCGCGGCAGGATCCACGACCCCCCGCCGTCGATCGCCATCCCGCGCCGGGTGAAGATCTCCGAGAACCGGGCGCGCTCGGTCGCCACGACGAGATCGCACGCGAGGGCCATGTTCATGCCCATGCCGACGGCGACACCGTCGACCGCGGCGATGGTCGGCTTGGAGAATCGGTGGATCCGCAGGATGGCGTCGCCCATGCGGCGCATGTGGAGGAGGAACGGCGTGCGCGACCCGCCGCCGGGTCCGCCGCGATCGGTCAGGTCGGCGCCCGACGAGAAATCACCGCCGGCACCGGTCAGCACGAGGACCCGCACCGTGTGGTCGCGCACGGCCGCGTCCATCGCGGCGTCGAGCTCGTCGAGGAGCGCGGTGGTGATGGCGTTCTTCTTCTGCGGCCTGTTGAACGTGATGGTGGCGACGCCACCCGAACGCTCGACGAGGATCGTGTCGCCCATGGCGGCACCCTACCGTCGGCCGGGGACCGCGGTTCCGGGCGCGACAATGGGCGTGTGGGGTTCAACCCGTTCCGCGTCCAGCGTCGCCGAACGTCCGACTACGTGATCGTCGCGGCCGCGGCCGTGGTGATCCTGGCGCTCGTCATCTGGGCGGCGTGGTGAGCTCCGCCGATGCGGACGAGGTCCGCCTCGTCCACCCGTACCAGGCGCTCAAGCCCTACCGGTGCCCGGCGTGCGGCCACGCCATTCCGACGGGGACCGGTCACTACGTGGTCGTCCCCCGCGACGCGCCGGATCTCCGGCGCCACTGGCACCGCCCCTGTTGGGAGCGGCGCGTACGCTGAACCCGATGGCCAATCCCGAGGTCCCCCAGGTCACGGCCGACGACGGCGCGCTGCTCGTCCGCGACGGGGCGTTCCTGCTCGACGTGCGCGAGCCGAACGAGTGGACGGCAGGGCACGCGGCCGCGGCGACGCACATCCCGCTCACCCAGGTGCCGGCGCGGGTGATGGAGGTGCCGGCCGACGGCACCGTGGTGGTGATCTGCCGCGTGGGCGGGCGGTCCCAGCAGGCGGCCACCTGGCTGCGCGCCAACGGCGTCGAGGCGGTCAACCTCGCCGGCGGGATGCAGGCGTGGGCGGCCGCCGGTCTCGACGTGATCACCGACGACGGCGACCCCGGTCAGGTCATCTGAGCCCCGTCAGGGGCTGCGGCGACCGCCGGCCACGAGTGCGCGCGGCGCGGTCAGAACGCGCCCTCGAGGACCTCGACGACCCCGCCCATGACCGACGCGACGTCGAAGCGGATGGCGCGGGGACGGGCGGGCGCCTCCTCGATCCACCGCGCCGCGAGCCGGCGGATCCGCGCCTGCTTGTCGCGCCGGACCGACTCCGCCGGCGTCCCGAAGCGATCGGAGGTGCGGGTCTTGACCTCGCAGAACACGATCACCCGCCTGCAGGCGACGACGAGGTCGAGCTCGCCGTCGCGGCAGCGCCAGTTGCGGGCCAGCACGTCGTAGCCGCGGGCGGTGTACCAGCCCGCCACCTGCTCCTCGCCTGAGCGCCCGAGGGCGGCGGAGGCGGTGGTCACAGCTCCTTGGCCGGGAGCTCCTCGACGTTGACGTCCTTGAACGTCACCACACGGACCGACGACACGAAGCGCGCCGGTCGATACATGTCCCACACCCAGGCGTCGCCGAGCGTGATCTCGAAGTACGTCCGCCCACCCTCGTTGCGCGGCTCCATGCGCACGTCGTTGGCGAGGTAGAAGCGCCGCTCGGTCTCGACGACGTAGCGGAACATCGGCAGGACGTCGCGGTACTCCTGATAGAGCTGGAGCTCGATCTCCGTCTCGTACCGCTCGATGTCCTCAGCGCTCACGGGCCCACTCTACGGCGCCCGACCGACAACATCGGCCCATCCGGCTCAGCGCGCGTCGCGCTTCTCCTTGATCTTGGCCGCCTTCCCCGAGAGCCCCCGGAGGTAGTACAGCTTGGCCCGGCGCACGTCGCCCCGGGTCACGACCTCGATCTTGCTCACGATCGGCGAGTGCACCGGGAACGTCCGCTCGACGCCGACGCCGAAGCTGATCTTGCGCACGGTGAACGTCTCGCGGACACCCGACCCCTGGCGACGGATGACCGCGCCCTGGAACAGCTGGACCCGCTCCTTGCCGCCCTCGACGACCCGGACGTGGACCTTGAGGGTGTCCCCCGGGGCGAACGCCGGGATGTCGTCGCGCAGGTGCGGGCGGTCGACGATGTCGGTGGGTTGCATGTGCGCTCCTGAGGGCGGCCGGATGGCGCGACACGTGACGCGTCCCGGCAGAGAACCCCGTGAGTTTACGACATGAACCCGAACTCCTCCAGCAGGCGACGGTCGTCGTCGGTCAGGCCGCCGGCGGCGGCGAGCAGGTCGGGCCGGCAGCGGCGGGTGCGGTCGAGCGCCGCCGCCCGGCGCCAGCGTGCGACCTTGCCGTGGTCGCCGGACCGCAGGACGGCCGGGACCTCCCAGCCGCGGAAGGCGGCGGGGCGCGTGTACTGCGGGTACTCGAGGAGGCCCTCGGAGAAGGACTCGTCGGCGGAGGAGGCCACGTTCCCCAACACGCCCGGGACGAGACGGGCGACGGCCTCGACGACGAGCAGCGCGGCCGCCTCGCCGCCGGCGAGCACGACGTCGCCGATCGACAGCGCGCCGTCGCAGAGGTGGTCGGCGATGCGCTGGTCGACTCCCTCGTAGCGCCCGCACAGCAGCGAGAACGCCCCGCCGGCCAGCAGCTCGCGGGCCACGCCCTGGTCGAAGCGGCGGCCGCCGGGGTCGAGGAGCAGCAGCGGCCGCGGCGGCCCGACCGCCTCCACGGCGGCGAACACCGGCCCGGGCGCCAGCACCATCCCCGCCCCGCCGCCGAACGGGGCGTCGTCGACCGACCGGTGCGGGTCCTGGGCGGCCGAGCGCAGGTCGTGGACCCGCAGGTCGAGCAGGCCGGCCTCGCGGGCCCTGCCGATCAGCGACGCCGACAGCCAGGCCTCGACCAGGCCGGGGAAGATCGTGAACGTGTCGATGCGGACCGCGCTCACTCGAACAGCCCGGGCGGCACGTCGACCCGGACCAGGCCCGGTGCGTGGGAGGTCACGAAGCGGACGGGGACGAGCGAGCCGTCGTCGAGCTCGAGCAGGTCGCTGGCCGGGTTGGCGATCACGCTGACGACCCGACCCCGCGACACGTCGTCAGCATCGACCAGCTCGGAGCCGATCAGCTCGTGCACCCACAACGCGTCGGGGTCGTCGACCGGCTCGGCGCGAAGTGCCGTGTCGCGCAGCGCCTCGGCCCCGTCGCGGGTGGTCACGCCCTCGAACGCCACGATCCACCGGCCGTGGTGGGGGGTGGACTGCGCCACCGTCAGCGTGCCGGACGGGGTGTGGAGCACCGAGCCGGGCGCGACCCGCTCGAGGCGGTCGGTGACGAGCTCGACGATGACCTCGCCGCGGATCCCGTGCGCACGGGTGATCCGGCCGACCTCGAGCACGGCCGGCCTAGTCGACGATGTCGACGTTGACCCCGATCCCCTCGCGGGCGCCGGCGGCGCGGACGAGGGTGCGGATCGACTGCGCCACGCGGCCCCGCTTGCCGATGACCTTGCCCATGTCGTCGGGTGCGACGTGCAGGCGGAGGGTGACGCCGCCGTGGCCTTCCTCGACCTCGACCCGGATGGCGCTCGGGTCGTCGACGATCTGGCCGGCGAGGTAGGAGAGGACGTCGACCGCCAGGGCGCCCCGTGGCCGGGCCGCGCCGTCGAGGGCGTCCCCCTGGCTCACTTCGCGGCCGCGGCTTTGAACTCGTCCCAGGCGCCGGAGATCTGCAGCAGCTTCTGCACGGTCTCCGTCGGCTGCGCCCCGCTGGACAGCCAGCGCACGGCCTTGGCGTTGTCGACGCTCACCCCGGAGGGCTCGAGCCGGGGCTCATAGGTGCCGACGATCTCGATGAACCGACCGTCGCGGGGCGAGCGGCTGTCGGCGGCGACGATGCGGTAGGTCGGTTGCTTCTTCTTCCCCATCCGCATCAGGCGGAGCTTCACAGCCACGGCGTCATCCTCTTCCTACGTACGGGCGCGGTCCACGGGCGGCCCGGGAGCGCCCAGCATCGTACCCGAAACGGCCGTTCCGGCGTCAGCGGCGGCCCTTCCGGCGCTTGGCCGCCTTGGCCTTGGACTTGGCCAGGCGGGGCCCGAGCCCGGCCTGCTTGAACATCTTCTGGGCGTCCTGGAACTGCTTGACCAGCTGGTTCACGGCCGTGGTCGTGGTCCCCGCGCCGTTGGCGATGCGGAGGCGGCGCGACCCGTTGATGAGGGTCGGCTCGGCCCGCTCGGCCGGGGTCATCGAGTGGATGATCCCCTCGACCCGGGCCAGCTCCCGGTCATCGATCTCGGCATTGCGCAGCTCCTTGGGGAGCCCCGGCATCATCTTCATGAGGCCGGTCAGCGGGCCCATCTTCTTGACCTGCTGGAGCTGGTCGAGGAAGTCGTCGAGGGTGAACTTGCCGGCGGTGAGCCGCTCGACGGCCTGGGCGGCCACGTCGGCGTCGAACTCGCGCTCGGCCTTCTCGATCAGGGTGAGCACGTCGCCCATGCCGAGGATCCGCGACGCCATGCGGTCGGGATGGAACGGCTCGAAGTCGTCGAGTCGTTCGCCCGTGCTGGCGAACACGATCGGCTTGCCCACCACCTCCTTCACGGACAGCGCAGCGCCGCCGCGCGCGTCGCCGTCGAGCTTGGACACGATCACGCCGTCCAGTTCCAGGCGCTGGTGGAACGCCTCGGCGGTGGTGACCGCGTCCTGGCCGATCATGGCGTCGATGACGAGGAAGGTGTAGTGCGGCGACACCGCCTCGGAGATGTGCCGCACCTCCTCCATCAGCTCGTCGTCGATGGTGAGCCGGCCGGCGGTGTCGACGATCACGACGTCCCGGCCGACGCGCAGCGCCTCGGCGACGCCGGCGCGCGCCACCGCCACCGGGTCGGTCGGCTGGCTGAAGACCGACACGCCGGCCTGGCCGCCGAGCACACGCAGCTGCTCGACCGCGGCGGGCCGCTGGAGGTCGGCGCCGACGAGCAGCGGGCTGCGGCCCTGCTGCTTGAACCAGCGCGCCAGCTTGGCCGCGGCGGTCGTCTTGCCCGAGCCCTGGAGGCCGGCGAGCAGCACGACCGTCGGCGGCTTCGACGCGTACGTGATGCGCAGGGCCTGGCCGCCGAGCGTCTCGACCAGCTCCTGGTTGACGATCTTGATGACCTGCTGGGCCGGCGTGAGGCTCTTGGACAGATCCGCGCCGACGCACGCCTCGCGGATGCGGTTGACCAGGTTGCGGACGACGAGCAGGTTGACGTCGGCCTCGAGGAGGGCGACGCGGATCTCGCGCAGGACCTCGTCGACGTCCTCGTCGCCGAGGCGGCCCTTCCCGCGGAGGCGGGTGAAGATGGAGTCGAAGCGGTCGGCGAGCGAATCGAACATGAGGCTCGCCAGGGTACAAGCCGGGCGTCAGCCGGTCGCGACGACCAGATCCGCGATCCGCCCGGGCAGGTCGTCGGTGAGCGGGGCGCCCGTGACCACCATCCGGTGCCACATCACCGCCGAGCTGAGATCGCCGAGCAGCTCAAGGTCGGCGGCGGCGGCGAGCTCGCCACGCGCCACTCCGCGGGCGAGGATCTCGCGGATCGCGGCGCGGCGGTCGTCGAGGAAGGTCCGCCGGAACGACTCGGCGAGAGCGGGGTTGCGCGCCGTCTCGGCCACGAAGGCGGCGAGGATCGGCCCGTCCTTGCGGAACTTGTGCAGCAGCGCCTGCCCGTACTCGACGAGGTCGCCGCGGAGGCACCCCGTGTCGGGCGACACGATGTGCTCCTCGCAGCGGCGGAGCACGGCGTCGAGGACCATCGAGTCCCTGGCACTCCACCGCCGGTAGATCGTGGCCTTGCCGACACCGGCGCGGGCGGCGACGCCCTCCATCGTCACGCCCTGGTAGCCGTCCTCGACGAGCAGGTCGAGCACGGCGTCCTCGATCGCGACGTCGCACGCCTCGCTGCGGGGTCGCCCGGGGCGGCCGCGGAGCGCGACGACCGTGTCGACCGTCTCAGGCATCGAAGGCCAGCTCGGTGGCGAGGGCCGGCGCGACGGCGAGATCCGACGCGCCGACCTCGTCCACCGCGGGCACCGACGATGCCTCGCGGGCGGGCAGCCAGACGATCACCCCGACGGCGGCGACGACGATCACCGCGGCGGCGATCAACCCGGCGAGGTGGAAGGCACTGACGAAGCTCTGCTTGGCCACCAGGTCGATCGCCTTCGCGTAGGGCCGTCCCTGCGGGGTCTGCGCCGCCGTCAGCGCGCTCCCGATGTCCGAGCGCACGGATGTCGCGAGCGACGCCGGCAGGTGCCGCAGCGACGCCGCGCTGCCCACGCTGCTGTGGAAGCGCGACGCGAGGACGGAGCCGAGCACGGCGACGCCGATGGC
>Ga0209415_10018435_pt1 | contig 11015 bp, 6 predicted proteins | sample PeaSoiSIISIP2007_FD_187696 | JGI IMG/M metagenome (GOLD analysis project Ga0209415, IMG submission 187696) | Peat soil microbial communities from Weissenstadt, Germany - SII-SIP-2007 (SPAdes) (version 2) | ecosystem: Environmental > Terrestrial > Soil > Wetlands > Peat | place: Germany...
GTGTTGCGAATGTTGTTCTTGAAATCTTCGAAATTCACGCCGGTAGCAGAAACCGCCTTTTCAAGCTCCTCCATGCTAGCGAGCTTGTTTTCAATTCGAATGGCATCGAGTTTCTTTATGACGTCGGCCTCGACGCTCACGCCCATGTCCTTGCCGCGCTGAACCAAGAGGGACTGATCGATGAGCTCGCGGAGAGTATTTTTCTGGCGGTCGTCGATGTCGGCCTGCAACTGTTCCGGAGTGCATTTGCCCTGGCATTCCTGCTTGGCGTCCTCTGCGGCGGTCTGGCGGGCCTTGTCGTACTCCGAGCGGGTGATGATTTCATTGTTGACGCGGGCAATGATCTCTTCGATGGTTTTCCCAGCGTCCGGATTGGACGTTTTCGGAGCGGGTGGCTTTGCGGGCTTTACCGGGTTCGCCTGCTTTGGGGAGTTGGGGTCGGGGGCAGCCATGCCCGGTTTCTCGAGAGTGGGCGCGGGCGTTGGTTTCGGCGGAGCGCTTTGCGGTGGGTCTTGTGCAGCGAGCGGCCGACTCGCCAGGGATAAAACGCAAAGCGCCACGATCACAGCAAGTTTGCTCATCAAGAGTCCTCGTAGACCGAACAACCGGAGGGGCCTGCCCCTCCCCTACTAATATATTTCAATCGAATAGTTTAGCTCTGCCCCTGAAGGCCGAGCAATACGTTTCTCAAAGCAGCGGGGATGGATTCTCCCCGTTTGACTTCCATCCAGAGCACGCCACTGGGATCGAGCTTTATGCCGGTACGAGAGCGTACCACGGAGACCAGCTTGGCCGGGTCCAGAGTCGTTTCGGGGTGGAAGCGCACGGCGATGCGGGTCCCCTGGCGCTCCACGGCGGAGATGCGCAGGCGTTCACACATGGATTTGAGGGCGGCGTACTCCAAAAGGTTTTCTACCGAGGATGGAGGCTTGCCGAAGCGGTCTTCGAGTTCTTTGCGGACGTCCAGCTTGTCGGCTTCGGAAGCAATCGACGAGACGCGTTTATAGGTACGGAGGCGGAGGTTTTCACTGGGGATGTAATCCTGGGGGATTCGAACGTCAAAGCCGAGGCTGAGGGTGGTGCGGAGGTCTGGGGCCACTTCTTCGCCCTTGAGTTTGGAGACCGCGCGTTCGAGCATCTGGCAGTACATATCGAAGCCGATGGCTTCGATGTGGCCGTGCTGCTGGCGGCCGAGCATGTTGCCAGCGCCCCGCAGTTCGAGGTCGAGGGCGGCGATTCGAAACCCGGCACCCAATTCGCTGAATTCCTTCATGGCCGCGAGGCGTTTGCGGGCGATTTCGGAGAGCGATGTGTCTGGCGGAACCAGGAGATAGGCGTAGGCGCGCTGCGTGGAACGGCCGACACGGCCACGCAATTGGTAGAGTTCGGCGAGACCGAGGCGGTCGGCGCGATTGATCAAGATGGTGTTGGCGCGAGGGATGTCCAGGCCGTTTTCGACGATGGTGGTGGCCACGAGGACGTCGGCTTCGTCGCGGATAAATTTCAACATCACACTTTCGAGTTCTTTTTCGGCCATCTGGCCGTGCGCTACGACGACGCGGGCTTGGGGGACAAGCCTCTGGACCATGGCGCCGAGGGAATAGATGGATTCAACGCGATTGTGGATGAAGAAGACCTGGCCGTCGCGGGAAAGTTCGGTTTCGATGGCGGTTTGAACGAGTTCTTCCTGAAAGGGCGCGACAACGGTTTGGATGGCCAGGCGGTCGCGCGGCGCCGTCTCAATGACGGACATGTCGCGAAGGCCGACGAGGGACATGTGCAAGGTACGAGGAATGGGAGTGGCGGAGAGTGCCAGAGCGTCCACGTTTTTGCGCATTTCCTTGAGGCGCTCTTTGTGGGCGACACCGAAGCGCTGCTCTTCATCGACGATGAGAAGGCCGAGGTCGGCGAACTTGACGTCTTTCGAAAGGAGGCGGTGCGTGCCGATGACCACGTCGACTTTGCCAGCTTCGAGGTCGGCGAGAACTTTCTTTTGTTCGGCGGGGCTGCGGAAACGGCTGAGCATTTCGATGCGGGCGGGGAAAGCGGCGAATCGTTTCTTGAAAGTCTCGAAATGCTGGAAGGTGAGGACGGTGGTGGGAGCGAGAACGGCGACTTGCTTGTTGTCCATCACGGTTTTGAAGGCGGCGCGCATGGCGACTTCGGTTTTGCCGTAGCCGACGTCGCCGCAAAGAAGGCGGTCCATGGGCTCGGCGCGTTCCATGTCGTGCTTGATGTCGCGGATGGCGGTGATCTGGTCGGTGGTTTCCTCGAATTCGAAAGCGTCTTCGAATTCGCGCTGGAAATTGCCGTCGGGTGAAAAAGCAAACCCTTCGGTGGTCTTGCGCTCGGCGTAGAGGGCGAGAAGCTGGTCGGCCATGTCTTCGACGGATTTGCGCGCGCGCGTTTTGCGGGCGTTCCAGACGGTGCCGCCGAGTTTGTCGAGAGGCGGGTGAGTGCCCTCGAGAACGCGGTAGCTCTGGACCAGGTCCATGCGCTCTAGCGGAACGTAGAGGCGGGAATCGTCGGCGTACTTCAGAAGCATGAACTCGCCGCTGTGGCCGCCGGACTCGATTTGACGGAGGCCCTCGAACTGGCCGATGCCGTGATCGACATGGACAACATAGTCGCCGGGCTTGAGTTCGGCAAAATCGCCGAAGAAGCCGGAGGTGCGGATTTTGCGGCTGGGACGTTCGACGGTGGGAGTGACGTCGAAAAGATCGGAGTGGCCGAAGAGGGTGAGGTGCGCTTCGGGAAAGGTGACGCCTTCGGCGAAGGGCGCGCGGATGAGCAGCATGGCGGCAGATTCGTGCGCGCCTTCGGCGGTGAACCCGGCGGCGGCGTCTTCAGATTCGCCGAGAACGTAGGGGACTTCATATTCGCGGCAGATATCGGCGAAGCGCTCGATCTCTCCGGTGCTTGCGGCGGTGAGGAAGACGGTTCCTCCAGAAGCAAGCTGGGATTTGACGTCGGTCATACAGGCAACGACATCGCCGTGGAAACGCGCGCTGGGACGCGAGGAAAGCTCGAACTGCGGCGAGGAACCGATTCCCAGCGCCAGCTGTTCGATGTGAATTTGCGAAGTTTTTTCGAGGGCGGCGGCGAATTCAGCTTCGGACCAGAAATAGTGAGAGGCCGCGGGTGCATTGGCGCGGCCGTGGCGCTCGTAAACTTCCGTCGCGAGGGCGAGGTGCTTTGTGGCCGCTTCGCGCAGAGATTGCGGCTCGTCGAGAAAGACGATCGGGCGCAAGGAACTTTCCGCCAGCTCGAAAAGAGTGCCCGGCCCCGGTTCGCCGGCGGGGCCAAGAAACGACGGGGTCTCCCAATCGGCATCGGTGAGATCTGCTTTTTCAGGCGGGGGAACGGCCCATTCCATCAGAGGCAAAAGCGTGGTGCGCTGAACGGGCGCAATTGACCTCTGGGTGCGCGCGTCGAACTCGCGCACCGAGTCAACGGTGTCGCCGAACAACTCAATGCGCACGGGACGAGCAGCTTCCGGAGAGAACACGTCAATGATACCGCCGCGCACGGCGAATTGGCCGGGCAGTTCGACCATTTCGGTTCGCGTGTAGCCCACCGAGCCAAGATGGGTAAGCAATTCGTCGTGGGGAATGTCGGTGTCTTTGGCGAGCGTGCGGGTTAGATACAGATAGGCGGCGGGATCCTGATAGCGCCAAAGCGCGGCGGCAACGGGGGCGATTATCAGGGAAATCTGTCCGTCGGCAACGCGAAAGAGAGTGGCGGCGCGGCGTTCGAGAATGTCGGCGTGGGGGCTTTGCGATTCCCAGGGAAGGCGGTCGAAGGCGGGGAGGGTGGCGACGCCTCCGGTGGCTCCCGGGAAGATGCCGCTGAAGAAACGCAGAGTTTCAGCGAGCGCTTCGGCGCGGCGATTGGAATCGGTGACGAAAAAGGCGGGGCGGCGCAGCTCGCGCGTCAAGTAAGCAGCGACGAGAGCTTTGGCGACGACGTGCAATCCGGTAAGCGAGACATGGCTCGCGCCGGAGCGCAAAGCGGCCAGTGCGCCCTCCATCGCGGCATGGCGAAGGACGGGCTCTAATCTCTCGCGGACGGCAGGAAGTATCATGCGTAGTCGATCAGGATTCCGAGCGGGAAGCGGGGGGCACTTCGCGCATTTTCTGAAGAATTTGCGTGGTCGAATACCCACGCCATATAGGCACCGTTACAACTTTTCCACCAGCCGCTTCGACCTCTTGTCGGCCCACAATTTGATCGCTAGGCCAATCGTCGCCCTTAACCAATACGTCGGGAAGCAGTTTTGCGATGACTTCACGCGGGGTGTCAGAATCAAAGACAATCACCGCGTCAACGCATTCCATTGCTGCCAAGACTTCGGCCCGCTTTTGCTCAGGCCAAACATGTTTCCCCTCGCCTTTCAACCTTCGTACGCTGGCGTCACTGTTCAGCCCAACGACGAGCACGTCGCCATAAGCCCGCGCCTGTTCGAGGATGCGAATGTGCCCAGGATGCAATATCTCGAAACAGCCATTGGTGAAGACGACCCGTCGGCCGTTGCGTTTCTCGCGGCCAAACCGCAAAATCGCTTCCTCAAGTGTCAGCACTGCCGAATTCAAAGGGTCTCCATGCGGGACGGAAAACACAAAAGCGATACCGGTAAAGAGCTAGTTTATCACGCGCAGGCGGTCCGGCGCCCGCGGCCGAGCGGCGGACGATGAAATCGCGCAAAGCACTACGAGCCATTGCGGGAGTGCTGTCTTGCGCCTTGGGACTCTGGCTCGCGCTGCCGACGCCGTACCGGGAGCGCACGTATATCTTCAATGCCGAAGGTTGTCGGCTGGAAACCACCATCGTGGAAAAGCCAGTTGGCACCGGGCATGCCTCGGTTTTGCTGTTCCACGGAATTTCGGCCAACAAAAAGATCATGTCGTATCTGGCGCGAGGCTTTGCGGAGCAGGGATTGCGCGTCTACGTTCCGGATTTGCCGGGACATGGACGTTCGGCCGGGCCGTTTTCTCCCGCGCGGGCGGAACAGTGCGGAGAAGCGCTGCTCCGCGAATTGCTTGCGCGCGGAATCGTCACTGCCGATCGAACGATTCTGGCGGGGCATTCAATGGGCGGGGCCCTTGCGGAACGCCTTGCAGCGCGCGTTCCGGTTGCAGGCTTAATCGCCATTTCGCCAGCGCCCATGCGGCCCGCCCATGGTCTTACGGCGGAAAAATTGCTGTTCAGCGATCCTCCGGAACTGCCGCCTAATTCACTGGTAATGGTTGGCTCGCTGGAACCGGAATCGATGCGCGGGAATGCCGCCGATCTGGTCGCCGCCAGAACCGACGGGACCGCTTCCTACGTTCAGATTCAAGGTGCATCGCACGTCAGCATTCTTTTCAACTCCGCTGCGATGCGTGCCGCGCAGGGATGGACGGAGCGCATCCTGCAGTTAGCCCCCACAGCTCCATTGCCCTCCCACCGGTCGCTTATTGGCGCGCTGGCCGGATTCGCAGGAATCCTGTTCATTGCGGGCCCCTTTCTCAGGGAAGCTGTGGGGAAGAACAGAAAGGAAGAGCAAGCCGTGGCGGGCGCGGTGAACAGGGTACCGCGCCTTTTCGCAGAATTTGCAGCGGGATCGATGCTGGTTGTGCTTCTGCTGCGATTCGGGATTCCCTTGAAAGCCATCAAACTCTTTCAAGGCGATTATCTTGCCAGTTTCGTGCTGCTCTTGGGGATTGTGCTGGTTGTTGTGCACTGGAAATCCGTGCAAAGGGAGCTCCGGAAATCCTCTGGCACCCTGCTGGCTGCTGGATTCGCCAGCATTCTGCTGCTGCTCTTATCCACTGCCTGGTTCGATTTGACGTTTTTCGAAGCATGGATGACGGCTTCGAGGTGGGCGCGATTCCCGTGGCTGCTGGCTGCATTGCTCCCCTACCACCTCGCAGAAGAAACGCTACTTGGACCGGTACAACCTGGCAAACGGGGGCGCAGGCTGGCGCTGGCCTTGACCCTAAGGCTGATCACCTGGGGAGCAATGATGGGAGGCGCGCTGGTTTTGCACAACGGAGAGATTCTGATAGGCCTCCTCTCGGTGTATATGGCACTGTTCAATTTGATACAGCGGAGCGGCATGGATATAGTGCGTAGTGAAAGCGGTTCGGCGACGGCAACGGCGCTGTTCGGTGCTATACTCCTCGCGGGCTTTTGCCTGGTGATCTTTCCCCTCACCTAACGGCCCACGTTAGGACCCGAAACCAAAGGAACACGTAGCGGGGTTCCGCGTGCAGGAGCGGGACTCAAGGCGCTGAGCGAGAAAAGACCATGGCCCAGATAGCAATCGTCGGCGGCGGACCGTCCGGCGCGATGTGCGGTGAACAACTGGCGCGCGCGGGCCACAAGGTGAATCTTTTTGACGAGCACCTGGCGTGGGAGAAACCCTGCGGCGGCGGTCTGACACACAAAGCCATCAAGTGCTTCCCTTTCCTGCTGGACAATCCTTATCCCAAGAAGCTGGTGAACTCCGTCAATCTGATCAGCAGCGAAGAGCAACGCGCTACTTTGGAGATGCCGCATCCCATCGTGATTTATTCACGGACGGTGCTGAATGGCATGCTGCTGGATCGCGCGCGGGATGCGGGCTGCCATGTGCAGCGTTCGCGCGTGATGAGCGTGGACACCAGCACCACCAAGCCGCGCTACTGCGTGGATGGCGATTGGCAGGAAGCCGATTTTCTGGTGCTGGCGGCCGGGGCGCGCAATCAACTGGTTCCCGAATCCCGGGCATTGCAGCGCGACGAACTGGAGATGACTCAGGGGTACTTCGTGCCGCAGACCAACGACTCCATCACTATTAAATTTCTGCGGAATTTTGAGGGTTATATCTGGTCGTTCCCGCGCTGCGATCATCTCTCGGTGGGGATTTGCGGGAGCATGGCTTCGCATACCAGCGCGGAGTTGCGCGGGCATTTGCAAACGTTCGTGGAGAAGCACGGCATTCACACGGAGGGCGCGAAATTTTACAGCCACGTGCTGCCTTCGCCGAAGGAGCGCACGCTTTCCGAACGGACAGTGATCGGAAAGAACTGGGCGCTCGTCGGAGATGCGGCAGCGTGGGTCGATCCGCTGACTGGCGAAGGACTTTTCTATGCGATTCGCTCCGGCGAATTGCTGGGCCGCTCCCTCGCGGAAGGCTGCCCGGAGAAATATCCAGCTTGGGTGAAAGCCACTTTCTGTGCCGAACTGGAATTCGCGGCGCGAATCGTGCGGCGGTTCTATCGCGGATCGTTCCTGGGAAGCGCGGTGACCACGCGCATGGTGCAGTTCATGCGGCGTAGTCCGGTTTTCCGGCAGTTGATGGGCGACCTCTTCAGCGGGACGCAGGATTACACCAGCCTGAAGCGAAGATTGTGGGGACAGCTGGGAATCACTATCAGCGAATTCATCTCGAGCGTGTTGAACATGGACCGCCCGGCCCGGGCAAGCGTGCCTCCCGCGGGGGCCGCGGGCGACTGAAGATCGCTACTCTTTCCAACCTTTTCACTCCATATAGTTTTCTTCCTACAGCAGGCATCTAACAGCCGGGGTATACTTCCTCCTTCTAATCATGGCCACCGAACCAACCGCCAAATCTCCATCCAAAAGTGAAAAGCGCAAGAACGCATGGAAGAGTCTTCCCGACGTTTGGGCGCTGATGAAGCCAAGGCGCGGGCTGCTGGCGCTGGGCTTTGCGCTGATGGCCATCAATCGGGTGGCCGGGTTGGTTCTTCCCGTATCCACAAAATACTTCGTGGACAATGTAGTTCTGCATCGACAGGTGCAGCTTTTGACCCCGATTGTGCTTGGCGTGCTCGGGGCGACGCTTATTCAGGGCCTCACCTCCTTCAGCCTGACTCAGCTGCTCTCGAAGTCGGCGCAAAAAATGATCACCGAGTTGCGACGCAGAGTGCAGGCGCATATCGGGCGGCTCCCGATCTCCTATTACGATGCCAACAAAACCGGGGCCCTTGTTTCGCGAATCATGAGCGACGTAGAAGGCGTTCGCAATCTAGTGGGAACGGGGCTGGTCGAATTTGTGGGTGGCCTCATGACTGCGGTCCTCGCGCTCGTCTACCTGCTGCACACGAGCGTGGAGATGACGGTCGTTGCTTTCTCGATTTTGCTGGTGTTTGGATTTGGAATCAGCCGGGCGTTCAAGACCATTCGTCCCATTTTCCGGGCGCGTCCTAAAATTACCGCGGAAGTTACCGGGCGGCTGACGGAGTCCCTCGGCGGAGTGCGCGTGGTGAAGGGATATCACGCCGAAGAGCGGGAAGAAAAAATATTTGCGTCCGGAGTGCAGCGATTGCTCGATAACGTGTTGAAGACGCTTACGGCAACTTCGTTGATGAGTCTATCGGGTTCCATGTTGCTGGGCATCGTGAGCGTGCTGATGTTGGAGTTTGGCGGCCACAAGATGCTTGCGGGGACTTTGACGCCTGGCCAGTGGTTTGCCTACAACGCGTTTCTTGCATTTCTGATTGCGCCGGTCTTTCAGATTGTGGCCATTGGGACGCAGATTACGGAGGCCATTACCGGGTTGGAGCGCACGCGAGAAATCCTGAACGAGAAGCTGGAAGACGACGAGCCGGGCCGGACGCAAACGCTCGAGCGCGTGAACGGGCTTGTGCAGATGGAAAACGTGAGCTTTGCTTACGACACGCGCAAGGAAGTTTTGCACGACGTCAGTTTCTGTTCGGAACCGGGAACGGTTACGGCGCTGGTTGGTCCTTCGGGAGCGGGAAAATCGACGATTATCGGGCTGCTCGCAGCGTTTTACGCGCCGGCGAGCGGAACCGTGCGCGTCGATGGCGTGGATCTTTCCACCGTGAAGCTGAATTCGTATCGCACCCAGCTCGGTGTGGTCTTGCAGGAAACTTTTTTGTTTGACGGAACGATCCGGGAAAATGTGGCTTTTGCTCGTCCTAGCGCTTCGGAAAAAGAAATTCTAGCGGCTTGCCAGATTGCGCGCGTGGACGAATTCGCGGAGTCGTTTGAGAACAAGTACGACACGGTGGTCGGAGAACGAGGCGTAAAGCTTTCCGGCGGGCAGAAGCAGCGCGTTTCGATCGCTCGCGCTATCCTGGCCGACCCGCGCATCCTCATCCTTGACGAAGCCACGTCCAGCCTCGATTCGGAATCGGAGGCCCTGATCCAGGAAGGTCTGCGTTACCTGATGCGCGGGCGCACGACTTTCGTGATTGCGCACCGGCTTTCCACCATTCGACGCGCTGAGCAGATTCTCGTTGTCGAAGCGGGGAGGGTGATTGAGCGCGGCACGCACGAAACGCTCTACGCTCTGGGCGGCCGCTACTACGATCTCTACACCAAGCAGCACGCCGTGGAAGCCAACCTGTTCCTCGCGCCCGGGGAAGGCGACTTAGAAGATTCCAGCGGCGCGGAGCTCCAAGCCGGCGGAAACGCCCGGGGCGGCGCTGCAGTGCCTGACGCCATCCGCCTCATTCGCGGGCAAAGCAGTTGAAAAACTTCCGGTTAGGAAAAACGGGGGCGCGATAGAAAATCGCGCCACTCCATCAAATTAGTCTGGCGAAACTGCTCAGGCAGTCGGGCGACGCACAAGCAACTTCTTGGCGGCCGGCGGCGGGAGCAAAGTGGCCATTTTGCGGATCATGGCCAATACCAGGCGCTTGTCCCCGTCGGAAAGCGTGGTGCTGTACTTCTTAATCTCCGCTAGAAAACGAATTTCGTCCTGCGAGAGCTCGCCGAGGGCTTTTTGCGTTTCGCGGTCGCGCAGTGTTTCGGTGCCGGGAAAAAAATCGGCCAGCGAAATGTCCATGGCTTCCGCGATTTTAGCAAGCGTTTCGAGAGACGGCACGGTGTGGCCGTTTTCAACGCGCGAAAGGTAACAACGCAGGAGCCCGGTACGGCGCTCGATATCGCCCTGCGAGAGGCTGCGCTGGCTCCGATAAGTCCTGATCACTTCCCCGATGTTTACTCTTGGCTTTTCTTTTGGCATGGTCTCCCCACGTGAGGGGGTAGCTTACTCACTAACAGCAGGAGTGGCAAGAGGGAATTTCTGGCGCATGGTTCCAATCCGACAACGGGTGAGGAAAACGGCCGAACAGCACCTCTTTCGCAAAATGCGGACACGGAAAGAAACAGGCGAGCCACAGCTCGCTTGATGCACAACCCTTTTCTCGACTTCATCCCAAAGCGAAGAGAACCTCGCCTAGCGTTGCGTTGGCGCGACCGTTGCTGGTTGCTGCAACCGGAATTCCAGCAGCGTCTCGCTCGGCACTTTCACCTGCTGACCACGCGTAAAAACCTGGACGCCCCCGCCGGCCGCCGAGCCTACGCCCGCGCCGATGGCTGCGCCCTTGCCGCCGCCGGCGATCGCTCCGATGATGGCGCCAGCGACGGCGCCGCCACCAACTTTCTTGGCAGTGTCCGAGCCGCGGCCCTTCCCTTTGAGGCTGTAGTCACTGCTGACGACGGGATAATCTTTCCCATCGATCACCATGCTCGTCAATTCCAGCTGCAGTTCGGAGCTGCCGGAAATGTGTCCCGCCTCTTGCGCGTTGGCGAGCCGGCCATAAACATCCGCGCCCTTCCGCGCGACCACTACATTGCCAATGTCCAGATCGGTCTCCAGGCTAGCGTGGAAAACGTCGCCCACGTGATTCTTGGAGGAGTCCACACCGTCGATCATGCGAATCAGGAGAGATTGCCCCGCGGGGATGGTCACGTTGCCATTGGGATCAGTGCTCGCGGTATTGGCTGGCGGAGCGGGCGCCATCGCGGGAGCTGCCGGAACTGTAGCAGGTGGCGCAGACGGAGCCGCTACAGGGGCGGCCGCGGGAGCTGAAGATCCAGAATTTCCGGTGAACGTTAGCGCCACGATATCCGCGGTGCGGAAAGTCTGAACTTCCCCGTTGATCTCAAACCGCAACACAACCTGCGTGCCCCCGAGGTACTTTCCCGTCAGAACCCGGCCATCTTTCAGTTCCAAAGTATCCGCCGATGCTACGCCCACGAAAAACAAGCCCAGCACA
>Ga0209415_10018436_pt1 | contig 11015 bp, 10 predicted proteins | sample PeaSoiSIISIP2007_FD_187696 | JGI IMG/M metagenome (GOLD analysis project Ga0209415, IMG submission 187696) | Peat soil microbial communities from Weissenstadt, Germany - SII-SIP-2007 (SPAdes) (version 2) | ecosystem: Environmental > Terrestrial > Soil > Wetlands > Peat | place: Germany...
GTCGAGCAGATACTTCCCGGCGGCCCGTTCGGTGCGGACACGCACGCCGGACTGCGAGCCGCCGCTGCCGATGTAGACGACCTGAATGCCGTATGCCTGCGCGAATCCTTGCGTGAGGGCTTCTCGGACCGCCTCGCCGGGCGGACCGTCGACCACGACCGACCCCTCCTGCTTTGCGGCGGCGACCATGGCGGCGAACGCATCGGGCTGCGCCGCCGCGCGCGAGCCTCCCGAGAGGGGCACGAGCAGCGTTAGCGCGGCCAGCGCGATTGCGATGGCTCGATGGTGGCTGTTCCTCGACTGCACTGACGCGCCTCAGTGCGCGACCGGGAGCTTGAGGTTGAACGCCGCCCGAGCGTTCTCTTCGAAGATCTTGCGCTTGTCGGATTCGGTGAGCCAGCTAATGCTCTCGATCAGCGGCCGCGTGTCATCCATCCACTTGCCGGTCACCGGATCCTTGGCGGTTCCGCGACTCGAGAGCAGGTTGGCTTTGTAGACGTAGAGCGAGTCCGGGGCCGAGAAGTGGGCGTGGATATCGATGATCATGAGGTACTCCAGTAAGCGTAGGCAAGCACCAGCCGGTCTTATGCTCGGCTGCTTTGCTTCACCTGGAACGCCGGGAATTCCAGCGGCAGGTTGCAAAAAGATTCTTGCAAAACGGGGCCACTCTCTCATGAAGCAACCTCGGCGCGCAGCACTGACGACGATCGCGAGCACCGTTGCGCTGACGGTGGTGCCTTTTAGCCGGTCGAGCGCGCAGACTGCGCGCGATGCGACCTTGCAAGTCGCCGTTCTGCCGGACTTCGCCGTCGCCCCGATCTTCGCGGCCCGGGACCAGGGCTATTTCGCCGACGAGAACCTGACGCTGACGATCCAGGACATGGCGGGGGGTGGTGCGGCAATGATTCCCGCGCTTGTTGCAGGCGACATCGACATCGCCTTCGCGAACGCGCCCTCGGTCGCGCTGGCGGTCGGACGTGGAATCGATCTGCGGATCCTCTTGGGCAACTCCCCGATCACGAACAAGCCGCCGTCGTCCGGCGGGCTCGTCAAGCGCGCCGGCACGTCCTTCGCGACCGGCAAGGATCTGGAAGGGCAAACACTGGCCGTCAACGCGCTCGCTAGCCTCATGTGGGTCGTGGCTCGCTCCTGGATCAAAGTCACCGGCGGCGATCCCGCCAAGGTGAATTTCGTCGAGCTTCCGGTCCCCTCCATGACCGGCGCACTGGACACCAACCGCGTCGCGGGTGCGATGATCATCGATCCGAACCTCACACTCGCGCTCGAGCAATCACAGAAATACACGATCCTCGCCTGGCCGTTCAACGTGGTCTGGGCTTTTGTGCCGACCAGCCTCTGGGTCTGCACGGCCCAAGCGCTAAAGACGAAAGCGCCACTCGTGCAGGCCTTCGTTCGCGCCCTTCGGCGCGGCGTCGCCTGGGTGAACGACAATCGCGGCAAGGATTCGCTGGTAACGCTGCTGTCCTCGTACTCACACGTTCAGCCCGACGTGATCCGGAAAGTTCCCATGCCGCTCGCTTCGGCGACGCTTGACACGACGCACCTAGGAACGATGCTCAAGCTCATGCGCGAGAACAACCTCTTGACCAAGGACCTCAACCTCGCTGCCCAGATCTACAACGTGCCCTAACCGACGAGGACTTTTTGTGGCGCTTTCTCCGCTTTCTCATCAAGCGTTCCCTTGCGGTGAAGCGGGTGGAGGCACGCGCTTCCACACCCACAGCAGGTTCAGCAGCATCAGCAAACCGATCAGCGCAAAGACGACGCGGATGCCGAAGAGCGCAGCGACCGTCGCCCCGAGCAACGGGCCGATGAATCTGCCGAGGAACTGCGCGGTCGAGGTAAAGCCGTAGATTTGGCCGCGGTTTTCGGGCCGCGCCACCTTGCCGATGATCGCATTGGCGCTCGGCAAAATCCCGCCGAGAAACACGCCGAGCCCGAAACGCAGGCACACGAATTCGACGATATTGTGCGTGAGCGTTTGCGGCAGCGTGACGAGCGCGGTACCGGTCAGCGAGATCAACAGTACGCGGCGGTGACCGATCTCGTCACTTCGTCTGCCGAGGAACGGCGCGCCTAAGAGGCCGGCGACGCCGGTTACCGCCAGGGCCACGCCGGTGATCGTCGCGACGTGCGACGTGTTTCCAATGATGCTTCGAATAAAAATGGGCAGCACCGGGGAGATACCGGACGAACAAATCTGGGCGAGCATAATCAGGACGAACATCGGCGCCAAGCTGGGATGGAGCGTAATTTCGCGTAACTGTTTGCGCAGCGACACGGCCGAGCGCTCCCGCGGATCGCTCGGATGAAAGTCCTCGCGCACGAAAGCGACGCAGCCGAGGGCCAGCAGCATCGTGCCGCCGCCGGCGAAATAAAAGACGTCGCGGAGGTTCGCCACGTGATCGGCGACCAGGCCGCCGAGCAATGGGCCGAGCAGCGCACCGGCGATTTGTCCGGTTGAAAGCCAACCCAGCGAGTAGCCCAGGCGACCTTCCGGCACTTGCGTCGCGACCAGCGCCATCGCGGAGGTGGAGAATCCGCTAAACGCGCCGGAAATCAAGCGGGTCGCGAGCATTTCACCGGGATTGGTACAGAAGCCGGTAACGATGAAGGCCACGCTGGAGGCAATCGACGAGCGCAACACCATCTTCTTGCGGCCGATGCGATCACCGATACCGCCCCAATAAGGTGAGAACAGCGCTGCAAACAACGGGCCGGAGGCTTGAATCGCGCCGGCCCAATACTCGACGTTGCTGATGGGATGGACGCCGTTCTGCTCGAGGAATTGCGGAAAGAACGGACTCGCAAGCATGTTCTGTGCCTGCATCGCCGCTTGAACGATCACCATCAGGAAGAGCGTCCGCTTCCACCCTGAATTCGGGGGGGCGCCCATGTTCGTTGAGTCTACGCCGCTTTTCGCAATAGTGGCATCGTCTACGGCTGGAACGCGTTAGGGTCGATCATCTCGCGGACCGGGAACCCTTTCGGGATCGCGTTGTACTTCGCGCACACGTCGATCGTCGGTTGCGTCAACCGCGCATCCCGCAGATCCGAAGCTCGGCCCAGCTGTGCCGGCACGATCAGTTTCGGATCGACGCCGCTGAATTTGGCGATGGCCGGGATCGTCTCGGCCGGGTGGGCTAGCGCGTAGGCGGCCGACTCGTCCAGCGCTTTGCGGATGCGGGCCAGCAACGCTGCGTTCTTCGCAGCGAAGTCGGCCGAGCAGAAATACGCCGTCGCCATCGAGACCTTGCCGAGCACGTCTTCGGGATGGCTGAGGACGCGGCACTTACCGCTGAGCACGGCCTCGCTCAGCGCCGGGTCGGCCAGCATCGCCGCATCGACGCGACCGGCGACGAGCGCGGTGGCCGTCGCGGAACCCGGCAGCTCGACATATTTGACGCTGCGTGAATCGCCGCCGTTGGCATCGATCCACGCCGAGTTCATGGTGGTGAACAGATCGCCAAGCGATGCCGAGGCGAGCAGCTTGCCGTTCAAATCCCGCGCGCTGCGGATCGGCGAATCGGCCGCTACGACCAGCGCTGCGTCGGGCGAGGTCACCCGGTACAACGCTGACGGCGCTTCGAGCACGATCGGCAACCCTTTCCCGCGCGCCACCACGAGCGAGAACAGGCTGGCGCGGCCGAGATCCATCGATCCACCCAGCACCGCGGCGACCACGGCCGAGCTGCTGTTGAGGCGCTGGACGTCGGCGTCGAGGCCGTACTTCTGAAAGATCCCGCTCTGCTGGGCCCACAAAGCGACGACGACGTCGCCCGACGCGGTGGAGCCGATGTTAAGTTTCGTCAACGATTGCGCTCGCGTTGGGCGCGGTGCGGCTACGAAGGCCGCGCTACTGCTCAAGAAAAGAGCCCGGCGCAACCGGGGAAACGTCTTCTCGTTCATGCTTCTCCTTCGCACGGCGTGCAGGGCTCGGGTCTAGCAGTGCCTTGAGCCGGCCGTTGACGCGCGCCTCGTAATAGTCCCAGGCCCGCCCCGCCATCGCCGCGTTCGCTTCGGGCGAGATCGAGGCGCGCGGACCCTTCCAAGCATCGATCGCCGCGTCGTCCCACTGTTCGGGCTCGCCGCCGTGCGCGAGCACTTCGTGCAGGGTGTCGGCGTTTTGCTTGAGCGTCACCGCCTTGAGTACGGTGGAGTCGATGCTGCCCGCTGCCACGACGTCGCCATGACCGCGCAACAACATCGCCGAACCGCCGCCGAGCAACCGCGCGACGGCATCGCCGCGCTCGCGTGAGGTGATCAAGCCGCCCGCGCGATAGACCGGCAGCCCGTCGTGCCATTCGACGGTGCTCGAGGTGAGCATGCCGCGCAACGGGTGTTTCGACAAACTGAAGATCCGCGAGAGGCGGCTGTGCGAATGCAGCACGCTGTGCACGTCGGGCCGCGCGCGATAGACCGCGGCGTGGATCGGCCACTCCGCATTGGGATGGCCGTTGCCCCATACGACGTTGCCGTCGCCGTCGAGCACGATGAAATCCGCCGGCTCGACCAGCGCCGGGCTCATGCCGCGCGAGATCATGAACAATGCCGAATCGTCCGGCACGCGCGCCGAGAGGTGACCGTAGGCATCGACGATCTCTTGTTCCGCCAGGATGCGGCAGCCGAGTGTTAGCCGTTCGGCGAGTTCCTCGCGCGTCACGCGAGGCCGTTTCGGTGCTGCAGCAGGATCTCTTTGCGCTCGCGCGGGGCGGCGTCCTCACGCGCAAAGCCGAGCGCCTCGATAACCGGCGCATCCACGACCGAGAACAGATACGCCGGCTCGTTCGCGTCGTTGTGGTGCTCGTGCCAGCAGAACGGCGGCAGCGTCAGGAAGTCGCCGCTTTGCCACGCGATCCGCTCGCTGTCGACGATCGTCGCGCCGCGCCCGCGGAAGACGTGATAGACGCTCGTGTACGCGTGACGGTGGGTGCGGGTGTGAACGCCCGGCCGCAGCATCTGCATGCGGCAGCCGATCGTCGGCAGTATGTGACCGCCGTGCGGACCGGTGAAGTCGAACACCACGTCGTCGAACGGGTCGATCTCGCCCGCGCTCGTCCGCCGCGCCAGTTCCCGTTCCGATTCGTTCCACGGATAGGACATGCGCATGTCGCCGGCAGCATCGGCCGGCGTGAGCGCCGGTGCATCCTTCGGATACCCCTCGAAGCGAGACTGCTGCAACGCGACGGTCAGCGGCCGATCGAGGGTGTCCATCCACAACGTCGGACCGCTCGAGTGGTTCTCGTGACCATGCCAGTGCTGCGCCGGCGTCAGCACTAGATCGCCGGAGTGCATCTCGACCGGCGCGCCGTTGACGAACGTGATCGCCGATTCGCCCTCGATGATGAAGCGGATGGCGGCAATCGTATGGCGGTGCGGCGGCGCGACCTCGCCCGGCAGCAGCATCTGTACGTTGGCCGTGAGCGTGTGCGAGGCGGCGCGCACGCCGGGAAGCCCGGGGTGGACCAGTTGGACGACGCGCCGTTCCGACTCCGGGCCGGGCGTGACGAGTTCGCCGGCGCGCGTCATGAACGGACGGATGTCCGACCACGACCAGTGATGCGGCGGATACGGCGCGAGCGGCTCGGGACCGCTGACGCCGGCAACGCGTCCGCGCCACAGCGCATCCATGTCTTTCGCTTTCAGGTCGCGGTAGAAGTCGTCCATCGGTTCGCTCACGGGCAGGTCCTCATACGCGCGCGATCAGATCGCCCGCGTTGGTCGGACGGTCGATCAATTTGTTGGACGCCGCCGCATCCAGCTCGGCTTGCATCTGTCCCGCATCGAGCGTGGTGGCGAACTGTACGCGATGCACCTGCTGCACGACCGGCAGGTCGATGCTCTCCCACTTGGAGAGCATCATCGCGGTCTGCGCGCGGTTGGCGTTGGCCCAACGCGCGGTCTCGCTGCAGGCCGCCACGAACTTTCGCGCGAGCGCGGCGTTGGCGTTCAGCCACGACCGCGTGGTGACGATGACGCTGATCGGGAACGTGTCGGCGATCGCGCTGTACGGCGTGGCAATGATACGAAGGTTGCCGGCGTTCTGCGAAAGATAGGGCTCCGTGATGTAGGCACTGGTGACCGTGCCGCGCTGGAGCGCCGCCGGCATCTCGGAGAACTTCATCTCGACGAACTGCACTTTGGCCGGATCGGCGCCGTTCTTCTCTAGCCACATCTTCAGCGAGATGCTCGTCAGCGAAACCAGCGTGCCGAGCGCGAGCGTCGTTCCCTCGAGCTGCTTGGCCGTGCGTATCGGCGAGGACGCCGGAACGCACAGGGCGCTGGTCGGTTCCTGCGTGCGAAAGAGGCCGCCGGCGGCGATCGCTACCAGCGGAACGCCACGGTTCACCGCGTTCGCGAGCAGGATCACGTCGACCGTGCCAACGTCGATCGATCCGCCGGCCAGCGCTGCGGCGATCGGCCCGGCGGTCGGGAACGAGCTCGTCTCCACGTCGAGCCCGGCGCGCGTGAAGATGCCCGCCTGCACGCCGTAGAACACCGACGCGAACGTTTCACCCTGCGACTCGACGCCCACGCGAATGAGCGGCGCAGTTTGCGCGAAGGCACGCTGCGGTGCAGCCGCCGCCGCAGCCGCGGCGGCAAGAACGCGCAGCGCCGCCGCGCGTGACAGAACGACGTTCATCACGTGTCCCCTAACCGCGGATGTCGGCGAGTTCGCGAATCTTCTCGAAATAGTTCGGGTAACGGACTTCGAACGCCAGTAGCCCCTTGTGCTCGCGGCGCAGGTCGACCATCGGTTCGTTCTCGGCCGGATCGCGGATGATGCCGAGCGGATCCTCGCCGCGTTCGGCCACCGTTATGTTGTCGAAGAGCAGCTTGTGGTAGAGGATCACGCCTTTGTCGCTGGCCGTGAGGTGCTCGCGGGTCCGATCGGAAACTGCGCCTTGGCCGACCCAGCCGATCATGTCTTGCTTCGCAATCGTATCCGCGACGAGTCTGCCATCGGCTTCGAAGAGGTTCGAGTACTTCACCGTGATGGGCGCGCGCTCGGCGCCCGTTGGACGCTGCGAACAGCGATACGCGAACTGGAGCGTGTGCGTATCGTCGACCGGGATGCGGTACTGCAAGGTCGGCGTCGAGTGGTTCCCCACCGCGAGGATGTTCGGAAAGAGCAGGGGGTGGCCGGTGGTCCACTCGTCGGCATCTTCGGGAGCACCTTCGAGCAGGCGGCGCTTCATGATGCCGTAGCGGAACAGATCGAACTCGATCTTGAGATGACGCGCCTCGGTCATGCCAGCCGGTTTGCCCAATTTTTTGAGCGTGTAGTTGCCGAAGGCCGCGTGCAAGAATTCGAAATGCACCGGATCGGCCGCGTTGTCCATGCACTGCAACCAGTTGCACGGCAAAGCGTGGATGTCGATGGCCGCGTCGAGGTCCTCGCGCACCAGCACGTCCCAGCGCGGCAGCAGCGGCGCCGGCTGCGGACCGAAGTACGCGAACAGCATCCCGCCCAGCTCTTGCACCGGGTAGGCCGTGACTTTGATCCGGTCTTTGTAGTTGGCCTCGGGGTAATTGCGGTCTTCGAATGGCTGCTCGACGCAATTGCCGGCTGGGTCGTACACCCAGCCGTGGTAGGCGCAGCGCAGTCCGCGCTCGTCCGGAATGCCGAATTCCAGCGTCATGCAGCGATGCGCGCAGCGGTCGGTGATCAGCCCGTACGCGCCGCTTTCAGACTTGAAGAGCGTGAGGTCCTCACCGAAGAAGCGCACCTTGCGCACAGGGTCCGCCTCGAGCTCGAGCGCGGCGCCGACCGGCTGCCAGTATCGGCGCAGCAAATTCCCCATCGGGGTACCCGGCCCAACCTGGGTGAGCCGGTCGTTCTGCTCACGTGTCGTCGCCATGGGGACCTCCCTTCGGAATATCCTCACTATACGTCTGATTGCATACGTCAGATAGCGCCCCGGCACCTTGATCCGGGCGACGCGTCACTGCAAGAGGTTCTGTTGCAAAGTGTGAGTTTGGTTACCGATCTCCCATGGCAAACTTTAGAACTGGGCGATCTCGAGCAAAGCGAGGGAACGCCGCTCTAATCAAACAGCGCGACCCGCTTTTATCAAAATAGCGCTGATCATGTCGTTGAAGATCGCACCGGTGAGGAGGCTGTACTCTTCGGCCCCCCCATTGGTATAGACGAAACCAGGCTTGAGCTCGGGTGCGAGATAGACGCCTTTCTTCGGAATATCTATGCGCAGCGACGGCGTTTGGGTCTCTTCTTGCCAAGCGATTTGGCCTTCGCGCGATAGCAGCCAATTGACATAGAGCTTAGCGGCATTCGGATGGGGCAACGGATTCATCACCGACAGCGTCCCGCCACCCGGGGCTACGGGGCCACCCTCTTTGAGTTGCGTGACCTGAATGGGCGCGATGGGTAGTCCCTGTAGGATTGCCCCGTGTGCCTCGTCCGTGTCGACGAAAACTGCCATCGCGTAGCGCCCCTCCGACACCCAATCTATGAGCTGGCGCTGCTCGCGGCCCAACGCGACGTCGAGGGTCCCGAAGAACCGTTCGAACCACGGCTGTCCGAGCGCCGGATGCTTGTAGATGAATCGCGCCGGAACGCCGCCGGGGCCTGGTGAGCGAACATCGGTCGCGCAAACCTTGCCTTTCCACTTCGGGTCGGCAAGGTCCCAATAGGATTTGAAATCGGACGGCTTGACGAGCGTCGTGTTCACATAAGCCGGCGGATACATGAACCCTTCGAACGAGATGTTCATCAGCGGGGCTTTGGCGTCGTTCCACCAGAGTTTGTCTTGCAGCCACGCGTGCCGGTCGCGAATCTCCGGCAGCACGATGAGGGGCTCGAGCGGCACGAGCGCCCCGACTGTTTTGAGCCCGCGCAACGCGACGGTGCTGCCGTTGATCCAGACGTCCGGAATATAGCGCCCGCCCGAACGCTCCGCCTGGACGCGCGATTGCTGTTGGGGGCCTATGCGAAGGCGCCGCCGGTACGTATGCCCGGAAACGCGCGCTGGAAGCGCGTGACGAGCGCGGCGTACAAGGGTTCCGTCCCGGGCCCGTAGATCGTAAGCGCACCTTCCTCGGTCGCTGCTTGGACGAGCTTGTCCCAACCCGCCGGTTTCGAAGGCGCAGCAGACGCGGAATCGAGCGCGCCGGATAGGAATGCGCCTGCCGTCGACGCACCCGCCCGCAAAAAAGACGTCCGGCTCCAACGTGCCACGGCTTAGGGCGCCGCCGCGACCTCGCGCACCTTGCTCATCGCCGTTTGCAGCGCCGGTCTGGCGCTCAGCTCGGCAAACGCACTTGCCATGATGTCGCCGCGCAGGACGTCCCGCGCCGCGAGCGGCACCGTGAGTTCTCCGAGATCGCGCATCTCTTCGATGACGAGGTCGAGCTGGTCGGCATCCACGGCGCCGTCCAACGGCATCAGGGTTTCTGTAAGGCTGCGTGGCTGATTGAAGATGCGCAGCGTGCGCTCGTCTTCGTTGTGCGTGTAGTCGCGACGCATGCGCGTCTCGAGTTCATAGACGGCATCGAAGGCCGACTGATCGCCGGCGAACCAAAACGCACGCACGTTGGCTTTGAGAAACGCGCTCAGCTCCTGCGCTCGCTGCTCGATGGTTCGTTGCGTCGCGACGATCACGCGGCCGGGACGCCGGCGGCGTTCGGGAGCTCCGCCGTCGAGCAGCAGGTGGAAGCCTTCGGCGACCAATTGCCGGGCATAGCTTCCGTTCGTCCAGATCACGTCGACCTTCCCGGCGCGGAGCATTTCCGCATGATCGGGCGTGCTGGTGTAGGCGAACACCGGATCCATCACCCACAGCACGTCTTTGTCGGGATCGAGGCCGGCGCGGAGCAGGTTGACCCTGATAAAACGATCGGACAAGCCGCCGAACTCGCGCAGGCCGATCCGTTTCCCGCGGAGATCGTCGAACCGCGTGATGCCTTTCGCGCTCACAAATTTAGGCCGGGTCGTATAGCGCCAACCGCCGACGATGAAGAGGTCGGCTCCCCCGGCACGCTGCAAGATCGCCGACTCCACGTTCGCGCCGCAAGCGACGTCGACGCCGTGTTCTTTCATCGCCAAGGCAAGCCCGGCACGCTCAAATGGCCCCGGAATCAAGCCGCGGTAGTCGTAGACGTAGCTCGTGAAGCCTTCTTCTTTGAAGTAGCCTTGCTCTTCGGCGATGCGAATGGAGCGCTGGTGGCCGACATGGTATCCGCACGTGGCGATGAGAAGAGCCTGATCGAGACCACTCACTGACTGCTCCTTCAAACGGGGCACGCTCGTGCGACCATTTTTTGCTTACACTTGATGTCCTTCTCGTGCCGCGAGGTAGCTCTCCATGTAGGCCTCGATCGCACGCGGCTCGTACGTCGCCATCGACGCTCCACGCTCCGGCACGCCGACGTAGAAATGGAAGAGGTTCGTGTCCCAATCATACCAATCGTCACCCCGGCCGAACGCTGCCTTCCATGCCCGTCCGATCGGGCTACCGTGCAGCGTCGTACGCGCGGGGAGATTTTCCGCATCCGCTGCGGCAAGCTTGAGCGACCCGTCGAACTGATCGAAGTCCCACTCGGGCAGCTCCGACCACACGCGCTCGTAATTCGGCCAGAAGTCCGGTTCCCGAACGACGAGTGCGGTGTGCAAGTCCCGATAGGTCCCGAATCCGCTGGTCCGGCCTTGGAGCGTTGCCACGCGTTTGAAGATGAGTCGGCCGCCCGCCGCTAAGGGTAAGACGAGCGTGTCAGCCGCTACGTTCGCGCTCTTTTGCGGTTCCAAGGTGCAGTATCGCTCGAAGAAGCTTGCGGTTCGGTCGAGGTCACGAGATTCATAGACCACATGGCTCACGCGTCCAACCCTGAGCGGCCCGCAATCGACCATCGCCCCCTCGGGCATCGCGACCGGTGCCCAGAACTCGAACTGGTTGCCGTCGGGATCGACGAAGTAGATCGCGTTTCCCTCATCGCCGTCGGATGACGTTCGAATCGGACCGGCGTACGGGATGCGC
>Ga0209415_10018438_pt1 | contig 11014 bp, 8 predicted proteins | sample PeaSoiSIISIP2007_FD_187696 | JGI IMG/M metagenome (GOLD analysis project Ga0209415, IMG submission 187696) | Peat soil microbial communities from Weissenstadt, Germany - SII-SIP-2007 (SPAdes) (version 2) | ecosystem: Environmental > Terrestrial > Soil > Wetlands > Peat | place: Germany...
CGTGTTGGATGGAAACCGGCGCGGTCTGGCGCTGCTGTTCAAGGATCTGGCAACGCTCCGGGCCGATGCGCACCTCTTCGACGACGCGGACGAGCTTCGGTGGCGCGGTCCCGCTGATGCATTCGCGGGGTGGGCGGACCGGTTGGGAGACGCGCGCCTGCTGAAGCGCACCCTCAAGGCAAGCGGCGGCCAGGCCAAGCGGGAACCGGACCACGATTGAAGCGGAACGGCGCGCCAGACACGGCGCCTCAGTGAGCCAAACGTGTGTGCGATAGCCCCGCTAGGCGTGCCGGAAGGTATTCCTTGGTGTCCTCGATAAAAAGAGAAGTGAATTGTTGATTGTCGACAATCCGACAGCGCCACGCGGACTAGATGCGAGTTCAGATGTTGATTCCTGCGACCGGACGATGAGGTCCAGCCATGAAGTCCTTCGCACCTCAGAAGCTGTCTCGACGGTCGCTTGTCGACGGCGTTCGGGATTCGCTGATTGATGCGATTCTGGCCGGGACGCTCACCCCGGGCGATCGCGTCGTCGAAGCGAACGTTGCGCGCGATCTGGGTGTCAGTCGGGGCCCCGTGCGGGAGGCATTCCGGCAGCTCGCCGAGCAGGGGTTGCTGGTGCTGGTGCCCCACCGGGGCGCTGCGGTGGCCACGCTGACGGAGCGGGATGCCTACGAGATCTACAGCCTCCTGGTGTTCACGGAGCGCCTGGCGTTGCGATTCATCAAGCGGCGTTTGTCCGCGGCCGCGCGGGTGAGGTTGCGGATGGCCCTCGACGCCATGCAAGCGGGGGCCGCCCGTGGCGACGCGCTGGCGGTGGCTCGCGCCGACCTGGAGTTCAACGACGCGCTCTACGAGTGCGCCGGGCACCGCCGGCTGCAGCAGTTGTGGGCGGGTCTGAAATACCAAAGCTTCCTGCTCGTCTGGGGCTACGCCAGCCGGACGTACCCGTCACTCACCGCCATCGTGGAACACCACGCGCGGATCGTCACGTTGCTTGAGCGCGCCCGGTGGGATGAGCTGCTGGCCTATCTTGAGCAGAACGGAGACCGGGTCGAGCTGCAGCTCTTGGATTACTCGAACCTGACCGCAGAATCGACGTCGTAGGCGCGCGGGACGCCGGCCGGGCGCAGGCGTGCGGTGTCGCAGCCTCCGCGTCCGTCGACTGACGCCCATCGGGGAGGAACGATGCGAGATATTGCACATCGCGCGTTGGCCGCGGCCGTCCAGCGGGGAGTCGTCTATGCGTCGGTGCGCGTAACGGATGTGGCGTATCGGCGGATGGCCCTGCGGAACACGGTGCCGGGCGAGCCGGCGGCGGAACATCAATCCGGTCTGCTCGTGCAGATCCAGACCGAGACCGGGCGCGGGTATGCGGCGACGACCCACATGGATGCGGCGGGGATCGAGCGCGCGGTCGCCGACGCGCGCGCGCGCGCGCGAGAATTTCCGTTCGCGGCCCCGGTGCCTGCGGGCGCAGGACCGCGGGGCACGTACGCCACCGCGGTGGAGATCGACCCTTTCGTGGTGGACGCGGAAGAGTACTATGCCGTCATGGATCGCGCGGCGCGGACCGCGCTGCGGCACCCCGCGATTCGTCTGGTCGAGCCCTTCATCACGGCATCCCGAGTCACGAAGGTGTTCGTCGACACGCGGGGCAGCGAGCTCGAGCAGCGTCTCACGACGTGCGGCGGCGGCATCCGCGTGTTCGCCGAACGGGACGGGCACGTCCAGCGGCGCTCGCACGGCATTCTGCAGGGGACGCACGGGCAGGCGGGGTTCGAGTTCGTGTCGCGGGACGATCAGGAATCGCGTGCGGACCGCCTGGCGCAGGAGGCGACGATGCTGCTCGATGCCGCGCCGTGTCCCGACACCACCACCACGGTGATCCTCGGCACGGAGCACCTGGCTCTCCTCCTGCACGAGTCCTGCGGGCACGCCTCCGAGTTCGATCGCGCCAGCGGCGATGAGCTGACGTTCGCCGGAGGTTCGTTTCTGACACCCGAGCGGCGCGGGCGCTTTCGCTACGGGTCCGAGCTCGTCACCATTGTGGCAGATGGGTCCACCCCGGGTGCGATGGGGACCTATGCCTACGACGACGAGGGATTTCCGCCCCGGACGGTGCCGATCGTGACGAACGGCCGCTTCGAGAACTTCCTGACCTCGTACAGTACCGCGGCATCAGCGGGAGGGGGCGACGGCGGCGGATGCGCCCGCGGCGAAGCCTGGTGGGGGATCCCGCTCGTCCGCATGCCAAATCTGAGCCTGCAGCCGGGCGCACTGCCGCTCGAGCGTCTCCTTGAGGAGACGGATGACGGGATTGTCATGGAGACCCCAGCCACCTGGAGCATCGACGACCGGCGCATTCAGTTCCATTTCTCCAGCGAACTCGCCTACGAGGTCAAGCGCGGGAAGCGGGGGCGGCCCTTCCGGAACGCGTCGTACATGGGTGTGACGCCGCGCTTTTGGGGGGAGTGCGACGCGATCGCCGACGAGGCGTCGTGGACGATGTGGGGTCTCGCCGCGTGCGGCAAAGGGGAACCGATGCAGGCCATACCGGTCGGGCACGGCGCCTCCCCCGCGCGGTTCCGGAACGTGCACGTGCTCGGGAGCCGCTGATGGGCGGGGAGACGTGGGCCGTGCACATGCGCTCGGCGCTCGAACGGACCGCCGCCCAGTCGGCGACCGTCGCGCTGCTGGACGAACACTACAGCCTGACCCGGTTTCGCCGCGGTGTGGTCCACCAGAACCTCACGCGCGAGGGGGTGACGGCGTCCGTCCGTGTGATGGTGGAGGGGCAGCTCGGTCAGATCGTCGCGACCGTCAGTGGGCCCGAGGCGGTCGCCGGCCTGCTGGACGAGGCGTGCGCGCTGGCCCGGATAGGCGGACGCGCCGTGTCCGAGCGTCCGCTCGGCGCCACGAACGGCGACGACGTGACGATCGATCTGGCCGCTCCGCTGCCCCCGGCGGCGGTCCGGCGAGACGCGATCGAGGCGATGATCGGGCACGCGCGGCAGCGCGGGACGGTGGCGTCGGGCGCGTACGTCACATATCGGACGCGCACGAGCGTCGCGGTGATGGGGGGGCCCGTGCGCCAGACGATCACAGCCAGCAGCTATCTGCGGACGGTGATCGAGTCCGATCACGCGTCCGGATACGCGGAGCAGCTCAGCCCGGATTTTCGCGCCCTCGACCCGACGGCCGTCGCGCGGGAAGCCGCCGACAAGGCGCTGGTCTCCGGGTCCCAACGGACGCTTCCACCGGGCGACTATGACGTGGTCCTCGACCATGTCGCGGTCGCGGATTGGCTGCGGTTCCTGGGCGTCTACGGGTTCAACGGGCAAGCGGCCACGAGCGGCGCGAGCTTTCTGCGTGACGTGTGGGGCCGCCCCGCGGTGTCGCCCCTCGTCACCCTGTGGGATGACGCGACCGACCCCGAGAGCCTCCGCCTCCCGTTCGACTTCGAGGGCACCACCAAGCGCCGCACGCCGTTGGTGACCGAGGGACGCATCGAGGCTCCGGTCCACGATCTGGCCACGGCCGCCGCGGCCGGTACGGTGTCCACCGGTCACGCGAACTCGCCGTTCGGCCTCCAGCTGCTGCCCGGGCCCGCGCCGTTCCACTGGCACATGGCGCCGGGCACGCGCAGTCGACAGGCGATCATCGCATCGATGCGGCGCGGGCTGCTCGTCACACGCATGAACTACACGGATCTGTCCGACCGCCGGGGAGGCGTCCTGACCGGACCGACTCGCGACGGGACCTTGTGGATCGAGGACGGTGAGATCCGCGGCCCGGCCACCGACATCCGCATCACGGACAACCTGTTGGGGACGTTGGAGCGGGTGGACGCGGTCGGCGATACGCCACGTCTCGTCTACGATTGGTGGAGTCCCATGCACAGTTACAGCATGTGTTATCGCGTGCCCGTGGTGAAGATCGCCGCGTGCCATCTCAGCGGGGCGAGCGCACTCGACTAGCCAAGGAGGAGTAGCTTATGATACGGCGGTTCTCGATTGGGTTGGTGGTGGTGCTGGTCGTGTCGAGCCTGGCGCTCGCCAACGTGCAGCTGTCGCACGCGCAGGTGGGCGCCACCGTGGTCGTCGATCAGGGGACCGACACGGAAAGCATGGACCCCATGTTCACGCAGGCGCGGTTCAGCGACAATGTTATGCTGACGATGTTCGAGACGCTCGTCACGCGGGACAGCGCGATGCACTACAGCCCGCTGCTGGCGGAGAGCTGGCGCATTCTCAACCCCACGACTTGGCAGTTCAAGCTCCGCCCGGGCGTGCGGTTCCAGGACGGCGAGCCGTTCAACGCCGCGGCGGTCAAGTACACGATCGACCGGCTCTATGCCCCCGCGATCAAGGCGCCCAGCTTCCTGAAGGGGTTCGTCCAGCTCGACCGCATCGATGTGGTCAATGACTCCACCGTGAACATCGTGACGAAGGCGCCCGCGCCGCTGATGCTCGAGTGGCTGGTGTACTTTTACATGATGGCGCCGAAGTACTACAGCGCCATCACGCTGCCGCAGGCGGCGCTGCGTCCGATCGGCACCGGTCCGTACGTGTTCAAAGAGTGGGTCCACGACGATCACGTGACGGTGACGGCGAACCCGAACTACTGGGGCCCCAAGCCCTCGATCGGCACGATCATCTTCCGGCCGGTCCCCGAGGACGGCACGCGGATCGCCGATCTCTTGTCGGGGAGCGCCGACATCATCGTGAACGTGCCGCCCGACCAGGCCAGCCGCATCAACGGCTCGTCGATCGCCGCCGTCAAGACCGTCGAGGGCGGACGCGACATCTTTATCGGCATGCGCACCGACCGGCCGATCCTTCGCGATGCGCGCGTCCGGCAGGCGATGAACTACGCGGTGGACGTGGACGCGATCATCAAGTCGCTGCTGAACGGTACGGGACGCCGGATGGCGACCGTGGTGAACGCGTTCGCCAACCCGGCGGTGAAGCCGTATCCGTACGACCCGAATAAGGCCAAGGAGCTCATGGCCGAGGCCGGCTGGAAGCTGACGAACGGCGTGCTCACGAACGCGCAAGGGCAGCCGTTCACGGTCACGATGGACACGCCGGTGGGGCGCTACATCGCGGACAAGGAAGTCGCGCAGGCGGTGGCGTCGTACCTGCAGGCCGTCGGCGTGCAGATCACCGTGAACGCGCTGGCGTGGCCGATCTATTCGAAGAAGATGTTCGAGGACGTGAACCCCGCCGACATGTACTTGTTGGGGCTGGGCTCCTCGTTTGACGGCCAAGACGAGATCCGCTACCTCCAGAAGGACTTCGGCTACAACCCGACGTTCTGGAACAATCCCGACTTCGAGAAGACCTACGCGGCGCTCAACGCGACGGTCGATCCGAAGCAGCGCACGCAGGATCTCTACACGCTGCAGCTGATCGCGCACGACGATCCGCCGATCATCTACCTGTACAAGCAGACCGACTACTACGGGGCGAACAAGCGCCTCAACTGGTCCCCGCGCGCGGACGAGTTGATCGTGCTGCAGAACGCGTCAGTCAGCCGTTAGCCTGCGGGCACACCGCGACCGACCGGGTCCGGTGAGGCACGCGGCCGGAGGTGCAGGAGCATGCTCGATGGGATCGGGAACGCGGGAACGAAAACCTACGGGGCGTTCGAGTTCGCGCACCCGCTCTTGGCGGGACGGTCGTGGCCCTATATTTCCATCCGGGGCGCCGAGGATGGGCCCACGCTCTCGGTGACGGGCGGCTCCCACGGGTCCGAGTACGCGGGTATCGCGGCGGCGATGCGGTTCGCCGAGGAGCTCGACCCCCGCCGGATCCGCGGGCACGTCCTCGTGATCCCCGTCGTCAATCAGCCGGCGTTCTGGGAGCGCGTGGGCGAGGTGTGTCCGGTCGACGGCAAGAACCCGAGTCAGGTCTATCCCGGCCGGCTGGACGGGACCTTCACCGAGGTCATGGCGGCGTATCTGTTCGGGGAGGTATTCGTCCACTGCGACGCCCTGGTCGATCTGCACGGGGGCGATCTGATGGGGCGGCTGACCCCGTTCACGATCTACCAGCCCGCCGACGACCCCGCGCTGACCGAGAAGTCGCGCGCGCTCGCGGCCAGCTACGGGTTCCCGGTGGCCGTGCTGCGGCGGCGAGAGGTGCTGAAGCGGCCGGTGCCCGGGTACGTCCACTCCGCTGCGGCGCTGCGGGGCATCCCCGGCATCACCGCGGAGTGCGGGGGCGAAGACCAGGCGAAACCCGAGGACGTCGAGGCCCACGTCGCGGGGCTGCGCCGGGTGTGCGTGCATCTCGGCATTGTCAGCGGGACGTTGCCTCCCAACCGTCCGCGCCTGGTCGAGTTCGCGCTGGTGCTGGCATCGCAGGACGGGGTGTTTGCGCGGAGCGTCGACATCCAGGCCCGGGTCCGTGCCGGCCAAGTCATGGGCGCCCTGCGCGATCTGTGGGGCCGGCACGTCGAGGACGTCGTGGCCCCGGTCGACGGCGAGGTCCTATTCCTGAACACGAGCCTCGCCGCGCGCAAGGGACGGATCCTGTTCGGGCTCGGGGCACCGGTCGCCGCCACCTAGCGCGTGGGCGTCTTCGTCGCACGGCGCCTCGTCGAAGCCGTCGTCGTCCTGTTCGGCGTCAGTTTCCTGTCGTTTGCGCTCCTCTTTCTCTCCGGCGATCCGACGTACTTGATGATCCCGGAGAACTACACGCGCCAGCAGATCGCGGAGTTTCGGCACCAAATGGGATTCGACCGGCCGTGGTACGCGCAGTACGAGGACTTCCTGGCCCACGCCGTGCGCGGCGACTTCGGGGTGTCGCTCCGCAGCCAGCTGCCGGCGCTGCCGCTCGTGATCGAGCGGATGCCCGCGACGATGGAGCTGGCGGTCACCGCGATGGCCTTGTCGCTCGCGGTGTCGCTGCCGCTCGGCGTCGCGGCCGCCACGCACCACCGGTCGCCGCTCGACACCGCGAGCATGGTCGGAGGACTGCTCGGCCAATCGACCCCGGGGTTCTGGCTCGGCCTGCTGCTGATCCTCGTGTTCGGCGTGGAGCTCCGGTGGCTCCCCGTGTCCGGCCGCGGCGGTCTGACACACCTGATCCTGCCGAGCGTGACCCTCGCGATGTACTCCATGGGCCGCAACGCCCGCGTCGTTCGCGCGTCGATGCTCGACGCGTTGGGCCACGACTTCGTGCGGACCGCCCGGGCGAAGGGGGTCCCGCAGGTCTCCGTCCTGTACCGCCACGCGCTGCGCAACGCCCTGCTGCCCATCGTCACCTTGATCGGCATCGATTTCGGCGTGCTCCTCGGCGGCGCCATCATCACGGAGACGGTGTTTGCGTGGCCGGGCGTCGGCCGCCTGGTGGTGAACGCGATTTACGAAAAGGACTTTCCGATCGTCGAAGCCGCGGTGATCGTGATCGCGGCGGTGTTCGTGCTGCTGAACCTGTGCGTGGATCTGGCGTACGGCTATCTGGATCCGCGCGTGCGGTACGGGTGACGGGGACGATGAGCGCACGTTTTCGGCGGTCGCCCGGTGCCGTGGTCGGCGTGTGCCTCCTGCTGGTGATCGCGGTCATGGCCGCCGGCGCGTCGTGGCTCGCGCCGGAATCGCCGACGGCGATCCACGTGCAGGATCGGCTGCTGCCGCCGCTGTCGGTGCAGGAGGGGATGCGGCACTGGCTCGGCACCGACGCGCTGGGCCGGGACGTCCTGAGCCGCTTTCTCGTCGGCGCCCGGATCTCGCTGTTTGTCGGACTCAGCGCCGTGGCGATCGGCGGGAGCCTGGGGACCGGGATCGGGCTTGTCAGCGGCTACTACGGTGGGTGGCTCGACCGCGTCATGATGCGTCTCGGGGATGTGCAGCTGGCGTTTCCGTTCATTCTCCTGGCGCTCGCGGTGATGGCGGTACTTGGGCCGGGTCTCGCGAATATCATCGGCGTGTTGGGCGTGACCAGCTGGATCACGTACGCGCGGGTCGTGCGGTCTGAGGTGCTGTCCGTGCGCGAACGTGAGTTTGTGCAGGCGGCGCGAGCGCTGGGCGCGGCGACCCCGCGCATCCTCGCCGTCCACGCGTTCCCGAACGTCATCGGCACCGTGGTCGTCGTGGCGACGTTCTCGGTGGCGGGGACCATTCTCTCCGAAGCGGGGCTCAGTTTTCTCGGGCTCGGCGTCGGTGCCGGCACGCCGACCTGGGGCCAGATGCTGGCGGACGCGCGAGACTATCTCACGAACGCGTGGTGGCTGACGACCTTTCCGGGCGCTGGCATCTTGGTGACCGTATTGGGTGTGAACCTGATCGGAGACTGGCTGCGCGACTACTTGGATCCGCGGCTTCGGTAGGGCGTCTGCACCCACGCGCGCCGGGACTCGTTACCGATCGCGAGTCTTCGGCGCACGAGGCGGCACACCGCGGCGCGATAGGAGGGGCGGCCGGATGGCGGGACGTGATCGGGTAGGTGTGGATCTCGGGGGTACGTGGACCGATGTGAGGGTTGCGGACGAGGCTGGCGACGGTGCCGCGCGCGCGGCCCGCGGGGATTCGCCGGCGCCGGTGCCATCATGACGCACGCATCCTCGGAGGACCGGGTCTTCCTCGAGATCCTCCACAATCGGCTGCAGGCGGTCGCCGAGGAGATGGGCTCGGTCGTGCTCCGCACGGGCTTCACCGTATTCGTCAAGGAGACCGCCGATTTCAGCGCGTCGCTGGCGACGCGCGGCGGCGAGGTGTTCGCGGCGCCGCTGACGATCGGGACGACGAACAATCCGGGGAAACCGCACCGCGTCGTCATCGAGGCGTTCTCGGACTGGGCGCCGGGCGACATCGTGCTGGCGAACGATCCGTACACGACCGGTGGGCTCGTGACGCACCTCGCCGATCTGTACCTCGTCGCGCCCATCTTCGCCGACGGCCGGCTGCTGTGTTTTGCGAGCTGCTTCATTCACAGCTCGGACGTCGGGGGCAAGGTCCCCGGCAGTATTTCGCCGACGTGCTACGACATTTTTCAAGAGGGCTTTCGGCTGCGCCCGGTCAAGCTGTACGAACGCGGGGTCCTCAACGAGGCGATCCTGCGCCTGCTGCTCGACAACTGTCGGATCCCGACCCAGAACTGGGGCGACCTCAAGGCGCTGCTGGCGTGTGTCGCGACGGCGGAGCGCCGGATGCAGCAGCTGGTCGATCGCTATGGGTTCGACCGCGTCGAGGCGGGCATGGCCGGCGTGCTCGACTGGGCCGAGCAGCGCGCCCGGCAGTACATCGAGGAGATTCCGGACGGCACGTACGAGTTCTGGGACTATCTGGAAGGCGATGCGTGGGGCGGCGCGCCGATGCGGCTGCGCTGCCGCATGGACGTCCGCGGCAGCGACCTGTTCCTCGACTTTACCGGCACCGACCACCAAGTCCGCGGCGCGTTCAACGTGCCGACGTGTGATGACAAGACACACGCCGGGTTCGTCGCGACGTTCTGCCGGTATTTCGCCACGCGCGACCGCGGCATTCCGTACAACAGCGGTCTGGTGCGTCCCATCCACGCCCACGCGCCGCGCGGGAGCATGTTGAACCCCGTGCCGCCCGCCGCGGTCGGCGTCCGGGCCGCGACCCAGATCCGTGTCATGGACGTGGTGCTGGGGCTCCTCGGGCAGGCGCTCCCGTCGGCGGTCCCGGCGGCCGGCGCGGGGCAGGCCTGCATCGTGCTGCTCGCGATGCACGATCCGCGCACCGGCGGTCGGCGGGTGGGGGTGATTCAGCCGATCGTCGGCGGATCGGGAGCGCGTCCGATGCGCGACGGCATCGACGGCATGGATTTCTGCGTCGGGTTCCTTCGCAACGTTCCGGCCGAGATGCTGGAAACCGATATGCCCGTCCTGATCGAGCGCTACGGGCTGCGGCCGGACTCGGGCGGGGCGGGCCGCTATCGCGGCGGGATGGGCATCGAGCTGGTCCTGCGCGTGCTGTCGCCGGACTCCGTGCTCACGGCGCGTGGGATGGAGCGGATTCAGTTCCGTCCCTGGGGCCGGCTGGGAGGGGCTCCCGGGGCGCTCGGGTACGCCACGGTGACGGGGGAGGACGGCGAGGCCCGGAACACGGGCAAGATCGACGCGCTGCTGCTGCAGCCCGGCGAGACCGTCGCCTTCTACTCGCAGGGCGGCGGCGGGTACGGCGATCCCTTCGAGCGGGAGCCGGAGGCGGTGGCCAGCGACGTCCGCCGCGGGCTCGTGACCCCCGAAGCGGCGGCGCGCGATTACGGCGTGGTGCTGCGCGGAACCGCGGTGGACGCGGAGGCGACGGCGGCGTGGCGGCGGGAGCCACGGGCCGCGGCGTCGGCGTTTTCGTTCGGCCCGGAGCGCGACCGCTGGGACGCCGTGTGGACGGATGAGGCGCAGCTGGCCCTCCACGCCGCGCTCGAGGCGCAGCCTCCTGGCTTCCGATCGTACATGCGGAAGACGCTGATCGGGATGCTGGGCTCGAACGGCGGCCGGGACCGGCCGGTGCGCCCGGCCGAGGTCGCGGATGCGGTCCGGCGGCTGCGCGAGCGGATCGTGTCGCTCGCATGACGCGTCCGGCGGGCGCGACGCCGCGCACAACCCACGAGGGAAGGAGCGCGTTGGAAGAGGGTACAGGCGGTCGGAGGGCTGAGCGGGTGAGCGGTACGCGGAAACTCGAAGGCGCCCGGCGCGCGCGCATGACGGACGCGCGCCGGCGCCGAAATCTCTGGGATCAGGAGGTGGCATAGTGTTCATGCGTCGGATGTCACTCGTACTGGCAGTTGGTTTGATCAGTGGGCTGATCGCGGTGGGAGAACTCCCGTCGCTCGCCGCCGGCGGGACGGTCACGGTCGCGCAGGGGACGGAGCCGGCAAGCCTGGACGCGTTTCAGGAGATCTCCCGCTCCGGGTACAACGTCACGCTGCACGTCTATGATCCGCTCTTCATGCGGAGCGACGCGGGCAAGATCATTCCCATGCTGGCCACGGGATACAAGATCGTCAGCCCCACCGAGTGGGAGTTCTCGCTGCGCAAA
>Ga0209415_10018439_pt1 | contig 11013 bp, 13 predicted proteins | sample PeaSoiSIISIP2007_FD_187696 | JGI IMG/M metagenome (GOLD analysis project Ga0209415, IMG submission 187696) | Peat soil microbial communities from Weissenstadt, Germany - SII-SIP-2007 (SPAdes) (version 2) | ecosystem: Environmental > Terrestrial > Soil > Wetlands > Peat | place: Germany...
GCCGCGTGGGCCGGGTGCAGGCGGCGCGGGGCGGTGTAGCGCCCGAGGCCCGACCTGGCGTGTGCTGGACGGTGCTTGGCCATCTTGAGATCAGTCCCTCCCCATGGGCGCCCTCGCCGACGCCGCTCCGGTCTCTGTCATCCAGGATTGAGAGACTGTAAGTCAGATGGACGGGTTGAGCGAGCCCAAACCTTCCCGGGCCCCTGGCAACTCCCCACCCAACGAAGCCACCTTCGAGAGTGCAACCGAGCCGCGTCGACAGAACGTTGACAAGCCCGGGTCCGGTAGCGCCGTACGGCCGAGCACGCGAGTCGCTGAACAGGAAACTTGTGGCTGGCGGGGGAGGGCTCGAACCTCCAACCTCCTGATCCAAAGTCAGGCGTTCTGCCGGTTGAACTACCCGCCAATAGGCGGCACCACGCGTATCACACGGGTCCCGAGGCGACGCGAAATGGGGGATCGAGCGCCCACCGGCCCCGGTATCAGCGTTGGCAACGGTAGGCTCTGCGGCGGCGCGGCGTGGTAGGTGCGGCAGGAACCGAGAAGACAGCCCGGCACCACCGACAGTCGACCGGCCCGGTGACCGCTCGCAGAGAAGACGGTGCGCCCCGTGAAGATCCTCGTCGTTGACGACGACCCCGCAGTCAGCGGTTCCCTGGAACGCGCCCTGCGCCTCGAGGGCTATGAGGTGGAGACCGCCGCCGATGGCACGAGCGCCCTCCACGCGTTGGCCCTCGCCTCCCCCGATGCCATGGTCCTCGACCTCGGGCTCCCCGACCTCGACGGACTGGAGGTGTGCCGGCGGCTCCGGTCGGCGGGCGACGACACCCCGGTGCTGATGCTCACCGCCCGCGACGCGGTCAACGACCGGGTGCAAGGCCTCGACGCCGGGGCCGACGACTACCTGGTGAAGCCGTTCGCGCTGGCCGAGCTGTTGGCGCGGCTGCGGGCCCTCCTGCGCCGCCGAAGCGAGGGCGAGGGCGAGACGCTCCGCTTCGGCGACCTCGAGCTCGATCTCGGGACCCGGGAGGTCCGCCGCGCCGACCGGACCTTCACCCTCACCCGCATCGAGTTCGACCTACTCGAGCTCTTCCTCCGCCACCCCCGCCAGGTGCTCACCCGCGAGGTCATCTTGGAGCGGGTCTGGGGCTATGACTTCGACTCGGGCACCAACTCGCTCGCCGTCTACGTCGGTTATCTCCGGCGCAAGACCGAGGCGGGCGGCGAGCCGCGCTACATCCACACCGTCCGAGCCGTCGGCTACGTCCTGCGAGAGCCGTGACCTTCCGAACCCGCATCGTGCTGGCGGCGACGGTGACGGCGGTGTTCGCCGTGCTGGTGGCGTCCCTCGGTGCCTACGTCGCCACCCGCAACTCGCTCGTCAACTCGGTCGACGACACGTTGATCGCGAGCGCCAGCAACGCCGCCCATGAGCAGGGCGGCGGCCTGGTGCTCGCCCAGAACAACGGTGTCTACGTCCAGGTGGTCGCGGCGTTCGACGACACCCCGATCTTCAGCACGGCGACCTTGCCGGTGACGGCCGCCACCAAGGCCGTGGCGGCCGGGCAGGCGAGGCCCTACTTCACCGACGCCACCGTCCGGGGCAAGGGAGAGCTCCGGGAGTACGTCGTGCCGGTGAGGAACCTGTCCATCACCGAGGCCGGCGCCGCGCCGATCTTTCTCAACAACGGTGCGCTCCAGGTCGCCGCGCCGCTGGCGGGGGTCAACCAGCAGCTCGGCCACCTGGGCCTGGCGCTGCTCCTCGTGGCCATCGCCGGCGTGGCGCTGGCCATCCTGCTCGGCTGGCTCGTCGCCCGCGCCGCCATCGAACCGCTCGACGACCTGACTGCGTCGGTGGAGGAGCTCGCCCATACGACCGACGTCTCCGAGCGGCTGGAGCCCGGCGGGCCCGACGAGCTCGGCCGCCTCCGGCGGGCCTTCAACCGGTTGCTCGGCGCGCTGGAGACCTCGCGCGAGTCCCAGCGCCAGCTGGTCCTCGACGCCTCCCACGAGCTCCGCACGCCGCTCACCAGCCTGCGGACCAATCTCGAAGTGGTCCGACGGGTCGACGAGCTGGGGGCCGAGGACCGGGAGGTCCTGGTCGGAGACGTGCTGACCCAGATGGAGGAGCTCACCAACCTGGTGGGCGACCTGGCCGAGCTGGCCCGCGGGACCCACACCGAGCCCGAACCCGGACCGATCCGGCTCGACGAGCTGGTCGAGGACGCAGTCGGGCTGGCCACCTCGCACGGCCGGCCCCGCGGCGTGCACTTCGAGGCTGCCCTCGAGCCGACCTGGGTGCAGGGGCGCCGTGAACGGATCACGCGGGCCGTCGGCAACCTCCTCGACAACGCGCTCAAGTGGAGCCCCGACGGCGGCACCGTCGAGGTGGCCTGCCGCGCCGGGACCGTCAGCGTGCGCGACCACGGCCCGGGCATCGCTCCCTTCGACCTGCCGCGCGTCTTCGACCGCTTCTACCGGGCCGGCTCGGCCCGGGCGCTCCCCGGGTCGGGGCTGGGGCTGGCGATCGTGGCCCAGGTGGCCCACGACGAGGGGGGCACCGTCGCGGCGTCGACGCCGCCGGACGGCGGCACGCTCATGGAGCTGCGCCTCCCCGTCGTGAGAGCGCCCGCCGAGGTGCCGGCACCGGATTGAGCCCGCCCCCACCCGTCCTCGGCTACCCCGCCTCCTTGGTCATCCGGGAGACGAGCTGCCGAGAGACCCGCCAGGTCCGGGCGATCTCGGCCAGGGAGCTCCCCTCGGCCATGGCCAACAGGAACATCGCCCGTTGGAAGTTGTGACGAGCCAGCCGGACCCTCGCCGCGGCCGCGTTCAGCATCTCCCGACGATCCGCGAGACGCATCGTGCGCGCCACCGCCAATGCCCCCGCTCCCCACTCGATCCGGTCGAGGCCCAGGTCGACGCCCGTCGCCAGCTGCTCGAAGAGGACCTGCAATTCGGCGGCGGCCGCCCCCACCTCGCGCATCGCGACCACGACGTCCTGGCGTCGAGCGAGGACGATCGGTGAGGGCTCTGCGGTCGACTCCATGGCCATGGCCCTGGTCTAGCCGTTCCGGGCCCTCGGCGAGCCGCGGGCTTGGGCCGCGGTAGGCAGGGGGTGGCGCCGCGTCATCGGGCGCCGCCGGCCGCACCCTGCACCGGCCTTCTTGACGCTTTTCTTATCGTTGCTTGGCAGTCCTCTTAGGTCGCGGTCGGAAGATGGAGCCAACCCAGAGGAGGGCCGTTGTCCAACACCCAGCCGTCGAACGGCACCGACACCCAAGGACGCGAAGGGATCAACCATCGTGTCCGCCGCACCAGCCGCAGGGTCGTCGTTGCCGGTCGCTCCGGCGCCGAAGCGATCATGAGAGCCGTCGCCGACCTGTCGGCCGGGCTCGCCCCCCGGGCCCTCGTGACCGCTCCGGCCAGGGTCGAGAACTCCGGTTACCGCTACCCCCCCAGCGCTCCCTCCTCGGGTCGCGCCGCTTCACCCTCGGCGGCTTCGTGCGTCGGGGGCAGGGCCGTCCCCCTGCCCCCGACGTGCTGTTCCCACTGGCCCGGTTGAGCGCCCGCCCCGAATCCTGGGCGAGCGAGCGGCCTCCCCTCCCGGGCGGGGCGCACCGCTTCGGCTGCTAGCCTGCCGTCCCTACATGGGTTCGCTGATCAAGAAGCGCCGCAAGCGCATGCGCAAGAAGAAGCACAAGAAGATGCTGAAGGCCACCCGCTGGCAGCGGCGGGCCGGGAAGTAGCGACCCGAATCACCCCCCGGCGAGGGGCTCCCCCTCCCAGCCCGCCGGCACGGTCCGCACCCCCACCACCCGGCCGGTTTCCCCGTCCACGCTGACGCGGTCGCGCCCCGACAACCCGAGCTCCTCGGGCGTCCCCTCCACGAACCAGGTGGCGCCGCTCCCCGCCAGCCTCGGCGTGCGACCGCTCGCCGCGCCGAGGGCGTCGCGCCATCGGGCGAGGGCCGGTGCGACCACCAGCGCGGCCGCCAGCAGGTCGTTGCCGCCCGGGAGGGCCCCGGCCGGCGTCAGCTCGTCGAAGGCCCGGTAGACGTCGGCGGTGCGCACCGGGAGGGGCGGGACCAGCAGCACGAAGGACCGCGGCGCATAGGGCAGCGGGGTGATCCGCTCCCCCACCCCGGTGACCATGGCGCGGCCGCCCGCCACGCAGAACGGCACGTCGGCCCCGAGCCGGGCCGCGACCGCCAGATCCGAGCAGCCGGCCCAGCGCAGGACGGCGGCGGCGTCGCTCGACCCGCCCCCGAGGCCCCCGCCGACCGGGATGCGCTTCACCAGCCGGACGGCCGCCGTGCGGCCGGTGGCGGCCAGCGCCCGGCGCACCAGGTTGTCCTCCAGGTCACCCGGGCCGGCCGGCACCGGCGCCGCCGCGCCGTCGGCCACGACCTCGAGGGCGTCACCGTCGGGGTCGATCACGAGCTCATCGCAGAGGTCGATCGACACCATCTCGGCCGCCAGCTCGTGGTAGCCGTCGGCGCGCCGCCCGGTGACCCGGAGGGAAAGCGTCAACTTCGCCGGGGCGAGCACCCGTTGGCCCTCAGCCATGCGCGCCCACCCCGGTCTCTGCGGCCAGGCGACCCCACCGCGCCACGTCCAGATCTTCGGCGCGCGCGGTCGGCGCCACGCCGGCCGCCTCGAAGGCGTCCGCCGAGACGACCCCGGCCAGCGCGCGGCGGAGCATCTTGCGGCGATGCGCGAACCCGGCGCGGACGACGGCGTCGAAGCGCGCGTAGCTGACCAGCGCGGGGTCGACGGCCGGGGCGTCCCGCCGGACGATGCGCACCAGGGCCGACTCCACCTTGGGCCGTGGGATGAACACCCCGCGCGGCACCTGGCCCACGATCGCCGCCTCGGCGAAGTAGCCGACCCGGACCGACACGGCGCCGTAGGCGGGCGTGTTCGGAGTCGCCACCAGCCGGTCGGCCACCTCGCGCTGGACCATGACCAGCTGGGAGCCGATCTCGGGCGCCTCCTCCAGGGCGTGCAGCACGACCGGCGTCGCCACCCGGTAGGGCAGGTTGGCCACGAGGATCCAGGGCGCGCCCGAGGGGAGGGCACCGTCGTCCAGCCAGCTGCGCCAGTCCAGGCGCAGCGCATCGCCCTCCACCACGCGCACACCGGCCGCGCCCTGGAGCACCTCGCGGAGCGCGGCGGCCAGCCGACGATCGATCTCGACGGCCACCACCGATGCCCCGGCCTCGACCAACGCCAGCGTCAGCGAGCCGAGGCCCGGGCCGATCTCGAGCACGCGGCTCCCGGCCGAGACGCCGCCCAGTCGCACGATCCGGCGCACGGTGTTGGGGTCGGCGACGAAATTCTGCCCGAGCGCCTTGCTCGGGTGGATGCCGTGCTCGGAGAGAAGGCGGTGGATCTCCGGGCCCGACAGGGTCACCAGGTGATGGTGACGGTGATGACCCCTTGGCTGAGTGGCGCCATTGCGGTGAATCCCTCGGGCGACAGATCGACGAGGTGCGGCGGTCCGGCCGTCTCGCGGTCGTCGACGAGACAGGTGATCGAGACCCCGGTGGTGTCGTCTCTCACGGTGAGCACCGTCCCGAAGGGCAGGCTGGTGCTGGCGCAGCGCCCGGCGGGCGCCTCGGCATACCAGGTGGCGAGACCGGTGGCGGTGTTGGGCGGCGCCGTCGTGGTCGTGGGTGCCGGCCTGGTGGTGGGCGGCGGCGGCCTGGTGGTGGTCGTGGTCGGCGGCACCGTGGTGGTCGGCGGCACCGTCGTCGTGGTGCTGATCGAGGCCGGAGCGGCGAACTTGACCTGCTGGAGCCCGGGGACAATCCGGGCGCGCTGATCAGCTGTCGCAACGGTCCGACCACCGCCTGCGCCAGCGGGCAGCGCGCTCGACACCACGGCGCCCGTGCCTAACAGCAGAAGAGGCCCACCCAACAGCGCTCCGCACAGGAGCGCCCCGACGAGCACGCGCCTCCCCCCGGTGCTTTCTGTCCTCAGACCTCCACCCTTCCCCGGGGACATTGCGCCCGGGCCGACCCGCAGTCGGCTCCGAGCTAGCCGGGATACTAGGGAGGGAGTGTCAAGCGGGCAAACGGAACCGATTTGACCCCGGGACCTAGAGGGCGAACGCCGCCCGGGCGGCCGCGGCCGACGAGCGGGCCAGCTCGACGGGCTCGACGCCGCGGAGCTTGGCGATGGCGGCGCCCACCAGCGGCACGAACCCCGGTTCGTTGGTCGTCCCGCGGTGGGGAACCGGGGCGAGGAAGGGGCTGTCGGTCTCGACCAGCAGTCGGTCGCTCGGACAGGCGGCGGCGGCCTCGCGCAGCGCGGCCGCGTTCTTGAAGGTGACGATGCCGCTGAACGAGACGAACATGCCGGCGGCGAGGCAGCGCTCGGCCTCCTCCGGCCCGCCCGTGAAGCAGTGCAGAACCGCCCGCCCCGGCACGCCCTCGGTCCCCAAGACGGCGAACAGGTCGTCCCAGGCGTCCCGGGCGTGGATGACCAGGGCCAGGCCACACCGGTGGGCGAGGTTGATCTGCTCGGCGAACGCCCGTCGCTGCGCGACCCGCGGTGAGTGCTCGTAGAAGTAGTCGAGCCCGCACTCTCCGATCGCCACGATCGCGCCGTCGGACTGGGCGAGCTCGTCGTCCACGAACCGGAGCAGCCGCTCGGTGCCCTGGCTGGCCTCGTGGGGGTGCAGGCCGGCCGTCGCCCAGACCTCGGGGACGTCGGGCCCGAGTGCGCCGGTGCGCCGGGCCCGCACCAGGGCCAGCGCCTCGGCCGAGGTGTCGGCGTCGGTGCCGACGCAGACCACCCCGGCCACGCCGGCGGCGCCGGCGCGGCGCAGCGCCTCGGCCGAGTCGGACTCGTAGTGCTCCTGGACGTGGCAGTGCGAGTCGAACCACTCGCCCACGGCTCAGTCCTTCCGACGCGGGAAGAGCGGCCGGCCCCGCTCCACCGGGACCCCGCCCGGGTACCCGCCCCAGGCCGCGTCGGCGGGCACCCGCCGGTCGGCCGGTGCGCCGTCGAGGCCGATCTGCGCCCAGATGCGGCGCGCCGTGCCCGGCATGGCCGGCGACACGAGCAGGCACACGATGCGCAGCGCCTCGAGCGCGCTGCCGAGCACCGCCTCGACCGCGGGGCCGGGCTCTGCCTTCCAGGGCTCGGTCGCCTCGAGCTCCGCGTTGGCCGCCGCGATCAGCCGCCAGGTGACCTCGAGGGCCTCGTGCGGGGCGAAGCGCTCCCACGCGAGGGCGGCGCCGGACACCGCCGCCGCGGCCGCCGCGGCGAGCGGGCTGTCCGGATCGGGAGCGGGCCCGATCCCGCCGCACTTGGAGCCGACGACGGTCGCCACCCGGGAGACCAGGTTGCCCAGGTTGTTGGCCAGGTCGGCGTTGTAGCGCGACACGATGCCCTCGTAGGAGAAGTCGCCGTCGGCCCCGAGCGGCGTGTCCCGCAGCAGGTGGTAGCGGACCGCGTCCACCCCGAAGTCGTCGGTGAGCGAGGACGGCACGACGTCGGTGATGCGGACCGGCAGCTCGCTCGAAGAGGCGCTGCGGATCAACGTCTTGGACAGCTTCTGCCCGCCGATGAGCAGCCACCCGTGCACGAAGACGTTGGCCGGGGGGTCGATGCCGGCGGCCATGCACATGGCCGGCCACCACACGCAGTGGAAGCGGATGATCTCCTTGCCGATGAGGTGGTGCGCGGCCGGCCACCACTTGGCGCAGCGCTCCTCGTCGCTCCCGTACCCCACCGCGGTCAGGTAGTTGACCAGGGCGTCGTACCAGACGTAAAAGACGTGCGCGGCGTCCCAGGGGACCGACACCCCCCAGTCGATGGACGTCCGGGTGATCGAGATGTCGCGGAGCCCCCCGCGGATGAAGCTGAGGGCCTCGTTGCGCTTGCCTGGCGGCGCGACGGCCCCGGGGTTCGCCTCGTACCACTCGATGAGCCGGTCCTCGAACGCGCTCAGCTTGAAGAAGTAATTGTCCTCGGCCATCTCGATGAGCGGGCGACCGTGCACCGGGCACCCGCCGTCGACCGCCTGGTCCTCGGTGTAGTAGTCCTCGCAGGACACGCAGTAGAGGCCGGTGTAGGTCCCGAGCTCGATGTAGCCGTTGTCGTAGATGGCCTGGAGGAACCGCCGGGTTGCCAGGTGGTGTCGGGGCTCGGTCGTGCGGATGAAGTCGTCGTTGGCGATGTCGAGGCCGGCCCAGGCCTCCTGGAAGCGGGCGGCGGTGCGGTCGGCCATCTCGAGGGGGGCGATCCCGTGCTCGGCCGCCGCCTCCGCGATCTTGGCGCCGTGCTCGTCGGTGCCCGTCAGGAAGAACACGTCGTCGCCGAGCAGCCGGTGCCAGCGCGCGATGGCGTCCGCGTTGACCGTCGTGTAGGCGTGACCCACGTGGGGCACGTCGTTCACGTAGTAGATCGGCGTCGTCAGGAAGAACGGCGGCACCGACCCAGCGTACCGGTGCCTCCCTGGCGGCCAGAACGGCGCGGCCGCGCGGCGCGCCTCAGTCCGTCGTCGCGCGCAGGTCGAGGGCGACCTGGTAGGCGCGCCGGCGCGCCACGCCGAGTTCAGCCGCCACGTCGGTGGCCGCCTGGCCGACGCCGGCGCCCTCGGCCAGGCGGGCGGCGACGGCGACGGCGACCTCGTCGTCGGAGGCGGGCGGCGACGGCGCCGCGCCGGCGATGACGACGACGATCTCGCCGCGCACGTCGCCGGAGGAGAAGTGGGCGACGGCGTCGGCCAGTCGGCCCCGCCAGACCTCCTCGTGGACCTTGGTCAGCTCCCGGGCGATGGCCACCGCCCGGTTCCCGCAGGCCCCGAGCAGATCCGCCAGCGTGTCGGCCAGCCGCCGGGGCGCCTCGAGCAGCACGGTGGTGCGCTCGTCGGCGCCGATCGAGGCGAGCCGCGCCCGGCGCGCCGGCCCGGAGCGGGGCAGGAACCCCTCCACGCAGTAGCGCTCGGTCGGCAGGCCGCTCACCACCAGCGCGGCGACGACCGACGACGCCCCGGGGACGACGCGCACCGGCAGTCCCGCCGCCGCCGCGGCCGCGACGAGCAGGGCTCCGGGGTCCGAGATGCCCGGGGTCCCGGCGTCGGAGACGACGGCCACGGTGCGCCCGCCGGCCACCCAACCCAGCACGTCGGCCAGCCGCGCCGACTCGTTGTGCTGGTGCAGCGACACGAGCCGACCGGCGCCCCGGATCCCGAGCGCGCTGAGGAGCGCCCGGGTGTGCCTCGTGTCCTCGCAACAGATGACGTCGGCCGCTGCCAGCGTCTCGCTGGCCCGCGCCGAGATGTCGCCCAGGTTGCCGATGGGCGTGGCCACCAGCACGACGGCGCCGGGCTCAGCCGGCGGCACGGAACTCGAGCGCGTCCCCGAGCCGCAGGCCCCAGCGATCGAACGAGCCGGCGGCGGACTCCACGATCGAACGGCCCCGACGGCGGGGCAGTGCCAGGCGCCAGGGGGGGAGGCGCACCATCGCCAGGACGACCAGGTCGGCATCGACGAAGGCCACGTCCAGGGCGAACCGCGCGCCGAAGGAATGGACGGAGCGGGTGTGCGTGAGGATCAGGGCGCCGTCGTAGGCGGCGCGACCGACGAGGCCGCGCGTACGGTCCCAGAACGTCTCGGCCAGATCCGCGCCGGCCAGCACCTCACCGTCCCGCAGCAACCAACCCGCCTGCACGTCAGTCCCCCCGCCGCCCCGCTCGCTCGCTCGGTCCGTCGCGCACGAGCGTGTCCTACACGTTGAACCGGATCTCGAGCACGTCGCCGTCGAGGACCTCGTAGTCCTTCCCCTCGACCCGCAGACGGCCGGCGGACTTGGCCTTCGGCCAGCCGCCCAGCTCGACCAGCTCGTCCCAGTGGATGACCTCTGCCCGGATGAACCCCCGTTGGAGATCCGAGTGGATGACGCCGGCGCACTCGGGCGCCTTCGCCCCGGCCCGGAAGATCCAGGCGCGGCTCTCCTTGTCCCCGGTGGTGAGGAACGTGCGGAGCCCGAGCAACTCGAAGGCCGCCCGGGCCAGGCGGGGGAGCACGCCCTGGCCGAGACCGAGGCCCTCCAAGAGCTCGGCGCGTTGGTCGGGCGGGAGCTGCGCGGCCTCGGCCTCCAGCTGCACGCAGACGCCGAGGACCTGCCCGGCACCGCCCAGGCTCTCGGTCACCGGCGCGACGATCGCGTCGGCCCGCTCCACCTGGTCCTCGCCCAGGTTGACCACCGCCAGGATCGGCTTGTCGGTGAGGAGGAAAGAGCCGGCCAAGAGCCCCCGCTGTTCGGTGGCCATGCCGGCGCGGTAGAGGGGGACGCCCGCCTGGAGGTGGGTCATCGCGGCATCGATGGCGTCGGCCTCGGCCCCCAGGGTCTTGTCGCTCTTGAGGCGCGCCTGCTTGCGGCGCTTGTCGGCCTGGTGCTCGAGTGAGGCCGCGTCGGCCATGACGAGCTCGAGCTCGAGAGTCTCCAGCGCGCCGAGCGGGTCGGCCTCGCCCGGGACCTCGTCGTCCAAGAAGGACCGGAGCACCAAGAGGATGGCGTCGACCTCACGGATGCCGGCCAGGAACCGGTTGCCCATCCCCTCGCCGCTCGACGATCCGGCGACCAGGCCGGCGATGTCGACGATCTCGACGCCGGCGTGCACCACCTTCTTGCTGTGGCTGAGCTCGGCCAACGCGTCGAGGCGGCGGTCCGGCAGGGGGGCCACCCCGACCGTCGTGTCGGTGGTGGAGAAGGGATGGGGGGCGACCGGGCTGTGGCCGCCCGTCAGGGCGTTGAACAGGGACGACTTCCCCGAGTTGGGAAGTCCGACCAGTCCCAGGCGCTCCACGGATCCGACGCTACTCGGCCCCTTCCCGCCGCCCGTTAGGCTGTCGCCCCTGTGTCGAAACGAACCGTCAAGCGCAAGATCCGCTCGAAGAAGAAGGCCAACCACGGCAAGCGGCCCAACTGCGGCCGCGGCTGACGCGTTCGCACACCCCTCGCGCGCCCGCCCATTCGAAGGGTCGCTCCCTCCTAG
>Ga0209415_10018441_pt1 | contig 11012 bp, 10 predicted proteins | sample PeaSoiSIISIP2007_FD_187696 | JGI IMG/M metagenome (GOLD analysis project Ga0209415, IMG submission 187696) | Peat soil microbial communities from Weissenstadt, Germany - SII-SIP-2007 (SPAdes) (version 2) | ecosystem: Environmental > Terrestrial > Soil > Wetlands > Peat | place: Germany...
AGACACCCACGCCGACGCCGACGAACACCCCGACCCCGACCAATACGCCGACGAACACGCCGACCCCGACGAACACGCCGACGCGGACACCCACGCCGACGGCGACGAATACCCCGACGCCGACGAATACTCCGACGAACACGCCGACCCCGACGAATACGCCGACACCGACCAACACCCCGACCCGGACCCCGACGCCCACCCAGACCCCGACACCGTCGCAGACACCGACCCCGTCGATCACGCCGACGCCGACCCCGGAGGGTCCAGCGATCACTACCGGAGCCAGCCCTGGATCGAACGACGTGACCGGCACGTCGGGAACTGACTGCCCGACAACGACGAACGTTATCACGATCTGCGACTGCGGACCGGAGAGCCCGGCGGTGTGCCATGACGGTACTGCCCCGGTTGGCTCGGGTTGTTGGAGCGGTGACACGCAAATCGGCACCTGTCCGAAGTCGAATGGGTTGTTCAATTGTGCGCTCAACGTGACGTTACAGCCCGGGGAGACCATTTACGCGACAGACGGCTGCTACGATCCGATCCGAATCAGTCCCGACGTGGTGATCGCCCGTCCGCCGGCTGTACCGCTGTTGTCGCCGGTGATGATCGTGGTCATGGCCGGCACGCTGTGCCTGGTCGGTCTCCTCGGCCTGGCACGGATACGCTGGTCGAAGTGATCGCATCAGCGCAGCGCTGACTTAAACAGCGGGCCTGCGGGGTGATTCCCGCAGGCCCGCTGCATTTGTGGAGACCCGAGTGCGGGGATCGCAGCGGGGCTCAGGTCGCAAGCTCGGCGATGGTCACGCCGGCGCCGCCTTCGCGCGGTTCGCCAAGACGGAAGTGGGCGCAGTACGGTGAGCGGGAGAGGTACTCCTGCACGGCGCGCCGCAACGCGCCGCTGCCGACGCCGTGGATGATGCGTACCGACGGATGGCGTGCCCTTGCGGCGCGGTCGAGGAAATCCTCGAGCTGAGCGAGCGCCTCACGCGCCCGCAAGCCGAGCAGGCTGATCTCCTGCTCCGTGCCTTCCGGCGCCGGCTCGACGCGCACCTCCACCGCCTTCGGCGACGCCGCCTCGACGCGCCGCAGCTGGCCTGCCGGCACTTCGAACCGCAGGCTGCCGCGCTGAATCCAGGCGCGCTCGCCCTCCACCGACTGCAGGCGCCCGCGGATGCCCTTGTCGGCGACCTCGACCTCGTCGCCGATGTGCGGCGGCGCCGCCGGGGCCGCCGCGGGCTCGACGAACACCGTCGCACGTTCGCTGATGACGGCTTCCTGCTCCTGCGCCCACCGCGCCAGCGCGCGGCGCTCCGCCGCCCCGCGCTCGACGGCCGCGAGCAGCTCTTGCCCTTGCTCGCGGACGGCGCGCACGAAATCGCGCGCCGCAGCCAGCTCGTCGGCCCAGCGCCGGCGGCGTTTCTGTTGCAGCTCGTCGAGCAGGCTGTCGACCTCGCGTTGCGACGCGGCGGTCGCCCGCGCCCGCGCGTCGACCTCGGTGAGACGTTCCTCGTACCGCCGGCGCGTCTCTTCCAGCCGCGTCAGCGCGGCGGCCAACGCCTTCGCCTGCTCGGAGCGCGCCGTCTCCGCCACTTCCAGGACGCCTTCCGGCAGGCCCAGGCGGCGCGCGATCGGCAGGGCCAAACTCTCACCCACCGAGTGGTAGACCAGGCGATAGCGCGGCGCCATCACCTCAACATCGAAATCCACCGCCGCTGCGACGCAGGTGTCGTGGCTCAAGGCGAAGACCTTGACCGGCGCGTAGTGCGTGCTCAGGGCGACGCGTGCGCCGCCGGCTTCGAGGATCCGGACCATGCCGATGCCGAGCGCGGCGCCGTCGTCCGGATCGGTGCCGACACCCGGCTCGTCGAGCAGCACGAGCGCCGGGGTGTCGTGGCGTTCGATGATCGCGGTCAGGTTGGCGACGTGCGCCGAGAAGGTCGAGAGATTGCGCGCGATGCTCTGCTCGTCGCCGACGTCGGCGTAGATGCCGCGGAAGCACGGCAGGCGGCCGCCCTCGGCCACCGGGATCAACATGCCGCTCTGCGCCATCACGGCCATCAGTCCGAGCGTCTTCAACGCCACCGTCTTGCCGCCCGTGTTCGGTCCGGTGACCACCAGCACCCGCTTGCCGCGCGGCAGGAGCAGATCGATGGGCGTCACCGGACGCTCGGCGAACAGCAGCAGGGGGTGGCGTGCCTGACGCAAGAGCAGCTCGTCGTCATCCAGTTGCGGTTGCGTGCAGTGATAACGCTGCGCGAACACGGCGCGTGCCGCCAACGTGTCGATGTCGACCAGCGCCGCGAAGCCGGACGCGAGCGGCTCGACGTCGGCGCGCACCAGCGCCGTGAGATCGGCCAGGATGCGCCGCACCAGCCGCTCCTCGTCCTTGGCCGCGATCAGCATCTGGTTGTTCAGCTCGACCGCGAACAACGGCTCGATGAAGGTGGTTTCGCCGGACACCGAGCGGTCCTGCACGACGCCCTCGAAACGCCCCGCGGCCGCAGTCTTGATCGGTACGACGAAACGGTTGTTGCGCAGCGTCACGTAGCGATCGGCGATCACCTCGGCGAGCCCTGGACGCGCGAGCAGCTGTTCCAACCGCCGCGTCAGCTTGTCGCGCAGCTGCCGCAGGGTGCGCCGCACCTCCGCCAACTCGTCACTGGCGTCGTCGGTGACGCCGCCGCCGTCGTCGAGGGCGCGGGTCAGCGTCGCCTGCAGCGCCGGCAGCGGCGTCAGCCGCTCCGGCAACGCCGCGAGCGCCGGGTACGACGCGACGTGCTTGCGCAAGAAGGCGCGGGTGGCGTGCGCGACGGAAAGGAACGTCCGGATCTCGACCAGCGTCGTGCCGTCGAGGATGGCGCCTTCGTGCGCTGCGGTGCGCAGCGCCGCGCGCACATCGGCGAACTCGCTGAGCGGCAGCTGGCCGTGCTCTTCGACGAGACGAAAACATTGCCACGCCGCGTCGAGCGCCGGCGCGACGACGGCAGGCTCGGGGCTCGGTACCAGCGTGCGACACGCTTCCTTCCCGGCCGGTGAGCAAGCGAAGTCGGCCAGCCGGTCGCGCACGGTATCGAACTCGAGGGCAGTGAGATCGCGCGGCCGCACAGTGGTCAGTTGCGAGTGCTGAGTGCTGAGTGCTGGGTGCTGAGTGCTCAGTCCTAGGACTTCTGCCTCGCGCGCGCCTTCAGGCGTGCCATCGCATCGGCAAGCGAGACGACCTTCGTTGACGTCGGCGCTGCTTCCTCGTCCACGATGCATTCGTGCGCTGCGGCGCCGCGTGCGCTCACCGGCCGGCCGCGATGGCGGAGGATGATGCGTGCCTCGCCCACCGAGATCGGGCGGCCGAAGAGGCAGAAGCTGCGGTCGCCGTCCTTGTGGTTGTTGGCCCACGCGGCAAACTCCTCGGCCGAGGGTTCATGGCCCACCGCGACGGCGCAGCGGCGCACGACGAACCCGAGCATCATCTTCGGCAGCGTGGCGGTCCCTGAGGCCATGGCGCGGGGCTTCATGCCGCAAAAACCACCGGCTCGTCAAGCCGCCGGCGCGGCGCGCTCGGCGATCAGGCGGTCGAGCTCCTCACGCAAGCGCGGCAACACCTGCTGGTAGCCGAACGCGCCGATCTTGACGTCCTTGCGCTTCAGGTTCACGGTCGACGGCCCGCACCACAAGCCGAGATCGGCGTCGTCGGTTTCACCGGGACCGTTGACGCGGCAACCCATCACGGCGATGGTGATGTGATACTGCTGCGCATAGCGCGTCAGCTCGCGCACCTGCGCCGCCAGCTCGACGAAGCTGTCGTTCTCGACCCGCGAGCAGCTCGGGCAGGAGATGATGTTCAGCCCGCTGCCGAAGTCGGGCACCGAGATGAAGCGGCCGTGGGCTACGTCGTCGAGGATGCGGTGGCCGACCTCCACCTCCTCGTGCTTGCGGTCGTTCGGCAGCGTGAGCGAGACGCGAATGGTGTCGCCGACGCCGTGCGCGAGCAGCTTCTCGAACGCCAGGCGCGTCTTGATGATGCCTTCCGGCGGCATGCCGGCTTCGGTGACGCCCAAATGCAGCGGCACGTCGGGGCGCGCGGCGGCGAAGCGCGTGTTGGCGGCCACCACCTTGCGCGGATCGGAATCCTTGAGCGAGACGACGAAACGGTCGAAGCCCATCTCGTCCATCACGTTGCAGTGGTACACGGCCGACTGCACGAGGGCTTCGAGCTGGTCGTGCGGATAGCGCGCCAGGAGCTCCGGCGCCACCGAGCCGCAGTTGACGCCGATGCGGAGGGCGCAATCGGTATCGCGGGCGACGCCGACCAGCCACGCGACTTTGTCGCGGATCGTCTTGTGGCGCTCGACGTGATGCAGATGGCCGGGGTTGTAGCGGATCTTGTCGACGTACGGGCCGAGCTTGGCGGCGAGGCGGTAGTTTTCCTGCAGATCCACGGCCAGCACCGCGTCCGTCTGGCGGCGAATTTCTGTGAGCGCCTCGACCTCCTTGTCGTTGTCGACGGCGATGCGCACGACGCCGGCGCCGGCGCGCTGCAGCTGGCGCGTTTGCGCCACCGTCGCGTCGACGTCGCGCGTCTTGGTGGCGCACATGCTCTGCACCACCACCGGCGCGCCCGCGCCGATCTGCGTGCGCCCGACGCGCACCGCGCGCGTCGGCTGTCGTGTGATGCTCGTTTCCATCGTGAGCAACTTCCGGAGCAAGCTAGCAGCGACGCACGCGCGAAGAAAGTCCTGAGTCTTCGAGTCTCAGTACCCAGCACTCAGGACTCAGCACTCCCGAGTCGCCGCGCCGGCGAAGAAGCGACCTGAGTAGACGTTCAGAGCGACCAACGGGAGCGGTCCTGCCGAACCTACGCCGGGCGCAGCCCTCAGGCGCGGGCGTGGATCTCGCGCATCGGAAAGCGCGGTGCCCGCGGTGCGCGCAGGTCGTGGACGCGCACCTGCTCGATCGTGAAGCCGGTGGCGCGGATCGCCGTGACGGTGTCGCGGTTGAGATTGCAGCCGTCCATCATCCACCGCCATAGCGGGTTGCAGAGGTCCTGCACCGCGCCGCCGATGCGTGCAGGGCTGCGGACGTGCTCGAAGCAGCGCACCGGCGCGCCGGGCCGCAGGACACGGCGCAGCTCGTGCAGTCCTCGTCGCACGTCCGGGACCGAGCAGAAGACCAACGTTTCCAGCGCCCCGTCGAAGCTGTGATCGGCGAACGGCAACGCCTGCGCGTCGCCGTCGAGCACGGTGATCCGCGCCGCCACGGTCCGGGCGCGCGCCGTGGCGAAGACCCGAAACTCCTCCAGCGGCTCGATGGCAATCACTTCCACGTCGGGCCCGTAGTGCGGGAAGTTCAACCCGGTGCCGCAGCCGAGCTCCAGGACGCGGCCGCTGAGCGCGCTGGCCATCGCCGCGCGTACGGCGCCGAGGCCGGCCTCTTCCATGGGCCGGGTGAACTTTTCGTAGAGCGCCGCCATGCCGCCGTGGCGACGGGCCATCCATCGCGTGAGCAGACTCATCGGCGCGTTGATTCATCCATACATTGATGAACTAATGGGCGGCGAGGAGAATGTCCATGCGCTTCGTGAGTTTCCTGCTCGACGGCGGTCAACGCATCGGCGCCGAAACCGTGCGCGGCATCGTCGACTTCGGCATCGCGGCACCGGCGTTGCCGCGCACCCTCCGCGAGTTGCTCGCAGCCGGCGACGCGGCGCTCAAGACGGCGCGGGCCGTGGTCGCGCGCGCGCTCGACGACGGGGTCGGCATCGTCGGGCACGACCGCGCACGTGTGCTGGCGCCGCTGCCGCGGCCGGGCAAGATCTTCGGTATCGGCCTCAACTACCGTGACCACGCTGAAGAAACCGGCAACAAAATTCCCGAAGTGCCGATGGTCTTCTCCAAAGCGGTGACCGCGGTGATCGGTGCGGGTGTTGCCATCGAGATTCCGCCGGTGAGCACGTTCATCGATTACGAAGGCGAGCTGGCGGTGGTAATAGGCAAGCGTGCCAAGCGCGTCGCGCGCAGCAACGCGTTGGCCTACGTCGCCGGCTACACGATCATGAACGACGTGACGGCACGTGATTACCAGCAACGCAGCGGCCACTGCATGGGCAAGTCGTTCGATACCTTCGCGCCGATGGGTCCGGCGCTGATTACCCTGGACGAATTTCCCGATCCGCACGGCCTCGATCTGCGCACGCTGGTCAGCGGCGCCGAGATGCAGCATTCCAATACCCGGCAGCTGATCTTCGATGTGCCGGCGCTGATCGAGTTCATCTCCGCCGGCGTGACGCTCGAGCCCGGCGATGTGATCACCACGGGCACGCCCGCCGGCGTCGGCGTCCGGCGCCAGCCGCCGCGCTTCCTGAAGCCCGGCGATACGGTGCGCGTCGAAATCGCCGGGATCGGGGCGCTGGAAAATCCGGTCGTCGCTGCGGCGTGAGCCGAATGGACCGCGCTTGACGCGCCGGGTGCTTCGGCATACGTAGGCGCTCGTTGTTGCACGGAGATACGGAGGAGATCATGGCCAAGGCCGCAGTGATGTACAACTTCAACGAGCCGTTGAAGGTCGAGTCGGTGAATCTCAAGAGGCCGCGCGAGGACGAGGTCGTCGTCAAGCTGGTGGCCAGCGGCGTGTGCCATTCGGATCTGTCGGTGCTGCAAGGCAAGCTGCCGTTCCCGCCGCCGGTGATCCTCGGGCACGAAGGGGCCGGAATCGTCGAGGAGGTCGGCACGGCGGTCACCGACCTCAAGGCCGGCGATCACGTCGTGCTGTCGTGGGTGCAGAACTGCGGCAAGTGCCACTATTGCATTGCCGGCCAGCACCACCTGTGCGACGCCGGCGTGCGCGGCATGATGGAAGGGCAGGAGGCGGTCTTCGAGAAGGACGGCATGGACATCACGCGCATGGCCGGCGTGGCGTCGTTCGCCGAGCGCACCATCGTGCGCGCCACTGCGGCGATCAAGATCGCCGCCGACGTCCCGCTCGACAAGGCATGCCTGGTGGGGTGCGGCGTGATGACCGGTGTGGGCGCGGCGGTCAATACCGCCAAGGTTCGGCCGGGGGAGACGGTCGCCGTCTTCGGCTGTGGCGGCGTCGGCCTCAATGTCATCCAAGGCGCGCTGTTGTGCGGGGCGTCGAAGATCATCGCCGTCGACTTGGTGGACAAGAAGCTGCAGTGGGCGAAGGAGTTCGGCGCGACGCATCTCGTCAACGGCAAGCAGGGCGATGCGTCGGAAGCGATTCGCAGCCTGACCGACGGTCTCGGGGTCGACTACGCGTTCGAGGTGATCGGCGCGCCGGATGTGATCACCCAAGCCTTCCTGGCCGTGAAGCGTGGCGGCAAGGCGGTCGTGGTCGGCGTTCCCGGCTTCGATCAGATGGTGACGGTGCCCGGATCGATGCTGCCGCTGGAGGAGAAGTCGCTCATCGGCTCGCTGTACGGCTCGGCCAACATGCGCCGCGACATGCCCCGGCTGATCGATCTGTACATGCAGAAGCGGCTCAAGATCAACGAGCTGATTTCGCGCAAGATCAAGCTCGAGGACGTCAACGCGGCCTTCGACGCCATGCAGAAGGGCGAGGTGGCGCGCAGCGTGATCGTCTACGGGTGAGCGCTGCAAGCGCAACGCCGGAACGCTCGCGTCAGCTACGCGCTTTCTCGGCGCTGAGGATGCGCCGCTCCTCCTCGTTCATCTTCTCCCAGATGCGTGATCCCTTCCCGAGGGGACGCACGCTGTTCGCGCCGCCTTCGGAGAAATACTCTTCGTAGGGTCGCGCCGCGATATACTCGTCCGGTTTCTGGGCGCCGATCTTGACGCCGAGGGTCTGTTCGACGAGATCGACGTCGTACATGCGGACGGCGTCGTAGTCCGTCAGCAGCGCGCAGACCTCGACGCAGATGTAGCAGCCGATGCATTCCTGAAAGCGGTCTTGCACCGGCTGCAGGCCGCGCCCGGGGATGCTGTTGGGCGCCAGATATTCGATGCACTGCACCGGACAGAACTCCGGGCACTTGCCGCACGGGAAGCACAGGTTGACGTCCATGAACGCCACCTCGCGCGGCCGCTTCTTTTTCTCGGCAACTTCCTCGGGCCATGGCGCCTCGGGAATGCGCTCTTCCTTGAGACGACGCTTGATGATGTCGATCGCACCCGTCATACGCCCTCCCTTCAGGCCATCGTGACCCGGTGCGGGCGCGAGCGCAAGATCAGTCCGACGAATCGCGCTGCCGCGCGCAGGTCGAGCGCATCACGCGCGCGTTGGGGCTTGGTGATGCCGACGTCATTCGCGCCTCGTACGCGGATCTGCTGCTGCTCGGCCACGGTCGTTGGAAAACCCACGCTTGTGTTCGCCGGTTTGCGCGTGCTACCGTCGCCGTCACTCATCTGGAGAAACGTGGATGCGGCTGGTCGATACCAATCCGTTTGCGCAGCTGCCGTGCGCGCCGTTCGGCGGTACGGTGGGAACAGCCCGCGTCCGTTCGTGATCATCGCGATATGACAAGACCCGGCAGCGAAGGCCGTGGACGCGTGCAGCGTTCGCGGCCTTCGCTGCTTTGGGGGTGAATGATGATTGCGAAAGTCGAAGCCGTACCTGTCAGCGACACGCGCCGGCTGTCCGGCGGGATCGCGGAGGTGGCGCGGCTGGCCTATCCGGCCGTGTTGCAGACGCTCTCCGACACGGCCATGCAAGTCACCGACTCGGCGATTGTCGGGCGCTTGGGGGTCACCGAGCTGGGCGCCGTCGGCTTCGGCGGCGTGTGGCTGTGGACCATGCTCGTGGCCTTCGTCGGCACGGCAACCGGTGTGCAGACCTTCGTATCGCAAGCATTCGGTGCCGGCGAGACGCGCAGTTGCGGGCGCTGGGCGTGGCAGGGACTGTACGTGCTGGTGCCGCTCACGGCGCTGTGGGTCGGCGTCATTGCGGTGGGGTTTCAGCCGCTGCTGCGCGTGCTCGGTCCGTCCCCGGAGCTGCAGACGTTGGCGACGCGTTACGTGCACGCGCGGCTCTTCGGCGCCCCGGCCGTCATCGCCGGGGTGGCGCTGACGTCTTTCTTCCGCGGTCTCGGCGACACGCGCACGCCGCTCGTGGGCACGGTGTTCGCCAACCTCCTGAACGCGTTGTTGGCCATCGGGCTGGTATTTGGGCGGTTCGGCCTGCCGGCATGGGGCGTCGCCGGCGCGGGCACGGCCACTGCGTGTGCCAACTGGACGTACACCGGCATCATGCTCGGTGCGTTCCTGCGGCGGCGGATGCGCGCGACGTACGCGACACGGCCGGTCCGACCGGATCGCGACGCGATCCGTCGCTTTGTGCGGACCAGCATGCCGGTCGGCGGGCAGTGGGTGCTTGACATGACCTCGTTTGCATTGTTTTCGACGATCATCGCGCGCATGGGCAACGCGCCGATGGCGGCGAGTCAGGCGATGATCCAGCTGCTGTCGCTGTCGTTCATGCAGGCCTTCGGCATCTCCATCGCCTCGGGCGCGCTGGTCGGACGCTACATCGGCGCGGCCGATCTTGCGTCGGCGGAGCGCAGTCACCGCTCGGCGATGCAGCTCGGCCTGGCGCTGGCGGTGCTGGTGGCCCTGATCTTCCTGGCCATCCCGGACACCTTGCTGAGTATCTTCACGCGCGATCCCGTGGTCGTCGTGCTGGGACGGCGGCTGCTGGCGTTGGGCGCGGTCTTCCAGTTGCTCGACGCCATCGGGATCGTCGCCGGCGGTTCGCTACGCGGCGCCGGGGACACGCGGTGGCCGTTTATGGTCCAGACCATGCTGGCATGGTGCGTCCGTCTACCCCTCGTTTACGTCCTCGCTGTGGTGCTGGGTCGCGGGGTCATCGGCGCCTGGCTCGGAGAGCTCGGTTACGTGGCCGTGCTCGGCTCGGTCTGGCTGCTGCGTTTCCGCGCCGGCGCGTGGCGGGAGATCCGGATATGAGGCCGGAGCGGCGGCTCTCGCCTCTATTTCCGCACCCTTGCCCGGCCCCGGGACCCGCGATCGAAACGGCCGCTGCGCATGATGACGGGACCTTTGAACACGACGATGTCGACGCCCGATTCGCCCGGTACCACGCAGAGTTTTGAATTGACTGCTGTCCCATAACCTGGTATGGCTTCCCGGTGGAAAAAGTGGGACGGTGCACACTATGCAAGCAAGGGGGTCGTCGATGCGTCGCGTAGCTCATATTGGTTCACTGGCGCTTACACTGCTTCTGGCGGTGCCGCTGCTGCCGTTACGGGCTCAGGCTACTGTCGGGGTGACCCTAACCAAGAATGTCTGCGTCCAGGGCACTTTCCCATGCCTGCAGAACTCCGATTGTTGCACGGATAGCTGTGTCACCGGGATATGCTCCGGACCCGTGTCGACATCAGCGTCGAATTGCACGGACACCCAGGTTTGCGTCGCCCCGAACACGACGGTGACCTACTGCTACAAGGCGACCAACAACGACACCGTAACCTACACGGTGGATTCGCTGGCAGATTCGGTGTTGGGTGACCTCACTTCGTTGCTCCCCGGGACCCCGCCTGGGACGTTCCCCTTCAGGGGTGATCCTTTCTTTGACATGGTGACTGCCGTGAGCAATCACGTGATCACCTTCGACACGGTGAATGTGGCGACCTGGACCGTGAGCGGCGGGGGTAGTTTCTTTGTGAATTCGCTTCCCGTCACCACAACGGTTGCCGTTACCGCCGACCAGTGCGGGACAAACCTCGGCAGGTGTTGCACGACGCTCGACAAATGTGTGCAAGGGCAGTTCGGGACGTGCGGGGCAAACGGGGAGTGCAATGGAGCGCCGGTGAGCTGCCCGGACGGCTCTGCGTGTGATCCAAGCACAGGGGACTGTATCACGCCGACGAACACGCCGACGAATACGCCGACGAATACGCCAACGGATACGCCGACGAATACGCCGACGAACACGCCGACGAATACGCCAACGAATACGCCGACGAATACGCCGACGAACACGCCGACGAACACCCCGACGCCGACGAACACGCCCACGCCGAC